>WNGQ01002080.1_pt1 | contig 20517 bp, 20 predicted proteins | sample 5407661 | NCBI WGS metagenome assembly WNGQ01 (sample SAMN13153382, study PRJNA577476) | soil metagenome | isolation source: 60 cm soil or saprolite under Garry oak tree replicate 2 | place: USA:California | collected 2016-06-15 | reverse complement strand
TCGACCAGGAAGCGCAACCCATCGCTCCGGCGTGGGGGCTCGTACACGCGCTTGAGCTGGATCATTCCCGCCGCCGCGGGGTCGTGGGCTACGTGGTCGGGCCGATCACCGAGCAGCGGTAGACTTCGTCGGTCGGCGCGAGCGTGATCTCGCCGGCCGCGGCCGCGTCGGCGACCTCGTTGTCCGAGAACAGTTGCCGCGGTGCGTGGCCGGCCGTGAAGGTGAGCTGCACCTCGCGCCACAGCGGGTTGAACCCGTCCCCCTGAATGGCGTCGAGCACGCTCGTGAACATGAACCCCGCGGCCTCGCAGGCGTCGCACATGTAGATCGTGTTGATCGAGCCGTTGTGTGCGAGGAGCGCCTGCTCCGCGCCGCCGGGTTCCTCCTTGAAGTTGATGGTGAAGAGCTGGGCGTCGTAGTAGGCCGGCATCACGCCGCCGCGGCCGTTGGTCGCCGCCGCCGCAGACAGCATCGTCTGACGAGCGTTTTGCCGAGTGACCACGCCGGTAGGGGTCGCGCTGCACGAGGTGAGGAGGACGCCGAGGCCGATCGGCAGGGCCAGTGAGCACCGCATGAGATACCTCCGCTGCTAGGGCGAGCGGCAATCATGGAGCTACGTGCCGATCGTTTCTAGACCGCCGAGTGTCAGAAGGGTGTCAGGCGTCGCCGTTCCAGAGCGCGACGGAAATCGACGACTCGTTGGTCTGTGGGTGCCCCGTCTGCTCCCCAGGATTCCCTTGGCCCGGTCGCGCGCCCGCTGCAGGACGTCAGCGAGTGCGCGAATCGCCGGTCCCTCCCGCGTGATCGTCCGTGCCGTCGTGATTGTCGTCCTCGAACGCCCGGAACGAGCGCTGGATGTTCTGCTCGATGGCCGCCGCGTTGTCCGGATTCGTCGGATCGATCACCGCCCCGGTCGCATCCGTGAACCAGCTCGCCAGGTTCACGTCGATCGTGAGGTTGGACGTGCCGGCGCCCACGGTGACGGGAGGGTTGAACGCGGCTTCGATCTCCGCATCGGCCTCGACCGTGAACGTGAACGGATGGGTCTGACCGTTCGCGTCGGTGAAGACGCCGGTCACCTTGACGCTGATGCCCTGGAAGTCGGGATGGGCCTGCAGGAAGGCGCTCCCCCCCGGCTCGTCCTCGTCGGGCGTCACGGCGTCGAGCTGCGCCTGGAGCGCGCTGTACGTGCCCGGCGGCACAACGCCATCGAGCGCCACCTTGGTCGTGCCGTCAACGGGCAGGTCCACGAGCGCCGGAGCGGCCTCGAGCTCGTCGCAGTCGTCTGCTTCGTCCGTGGTGGAGCAGCTGCCGTTGGGCGACAGCTCGATCTCGGCGAGCACGATCTGCGCCTGAGAGATCGTGAGCGAGTTGGCACCCGTGCCGATCTGGAGGTCGGCACTCGCGGGAGACGCGGCTCCGGATGACGCGGACTTCGTGGTGAACGAGAGGCTGAGCGGTTGCGACTTGGGCTCCGTTCCGTTGCACGCCGCGAACGACAGCGCTACAGAGAGGAACCACAACGAGCGGAGCGAGGGACGGAAGTCAAGCATAAGCACCTCGGCGGAGTAGGTGGGGAGCCGATGGAGACATGGTACCCCGCCGCTCGCCGGTGAGCCATTCAAGGCTGCGTGACCAAGCGCTAATTCTTCATTAAGAACTGCAAGACCGCCCCGTTGTAGAAGCCCGCGTTGTCCGCATTCACGCCGTGCCCCGCGCCCGGCACGGTGACGGTCTCCTCCGCCGCCAGACAGCGGGCCAGCTCCTCGTTGATGACATGGAACATGCGCGGGCTGCGCTCGCCCGTGACTAGGAGCACCGAGCTCCGGATCCCCCCGATATCCTTGCACGCCAGCGCCGGCATGTAGTCGGCGGGGTCTGCGCGGGTCTCGAGGCGCAGCTCGAACACCGAGCGCAGGAGGCGAGCGCGGGCCCCCTCTGGCAGAGCGTCGAAGGGGCTCGTTGCCCCGGCCAGGCCGTCCCAGAAGCGCTGCACCGCTCCCACCGAGTCGTCACGCACGAAGGCCGCCCGCGCGGCCTTGAACACCGTCCTGTCGAACGTGTGGAGCAGCGAGTCACCGGCCGGCGTCCGGCCCAGCCACGGCAGGATCGGCGGTTCCGCGAGCACGAGCGAGCGCACCAGATCGGGCCGTCTGAGCGTCACGAGCAGCGCCACATACGCGCCGTATGACGAGCCGACGAGGTGCACGCGCTCGAGGCCGAGCGCCTCGATCAACCCGATCAGATCGTCCGCGTGCAGCGACAGCGTGTACTCCTGCCCGTCGGGCTGCGCCGCATTGGGCCAGTGATAGCGCCGGCTGTAGGCGATCACCCGGAACCGGGTCGCGAACGCCTCGATCTGGGGCCCCCAGCTTTCGAGCGTGCCGAGGCTGCCGTGCACGAACACGACCGGGATGCCGGTGCCGCGCTCCACGAACCGCAGGTCGGTCCCACGGACGCGCACGTCGTGGAGCACGAGTCGAGTCGGCGCCGCCGCCGGCGCCGCGGTGGCCGGCGCGGGCGCCTGGCCTGACTTGCCGCCGCCCCCGCAGGCCAGGGCGGCTGCGAGGGGGACGAGACCGAGCGGGGCGAGCCGCAGGTGTGTCATCCCGCCAAGCTAGCGCTGTGGCGCTGGCCGAGCCAGGCGCGCTGTCGTATGCTCCTGCCGTGGCTCTCATCGCCCTGGGATACCACCTGGCCAGCCGCCTCGCCTATGTCCTCTACATCGGGACCATGCTGCGGCGGCAGGAGCGGACCGGGTACTTCACCGGCCGCTACGGAGCGGAGGCCGGGTTCCGGCGGTTTCGCCGAGCGGCCTTCCTGCTGATGAGCAACGATGCGGTGAGCTTCGTCGTCCTGTGTCTCGTGAGCCGCCGGACGCTCGGGCAGCCGTCGGCGGCGGCGATCGCGGCGGGTGTGCTGCTCCTGCTCGTCGGCATCGCCACGAAACTCTGGGCCGCGGCGACGCTGGGCAGCGACGCCTACTACTGGCGCAACTTCTTCGCCCCTCCCGTGCCGGTGGTTCCCGCCACCACGGGCCCGTACCGATTCCTCAGGAATCCGATGTACACGGTGGGGTACCTCCAGACCTACGGTCTCGCGCTGCTGGTGGGGTCGCGTTTCGGATTGATCATGGCGCTGTTCGACCAGGCCGCGATTCTCGCGTTCTACCGGTTGGTCGAGCGACCCCACTTCGCCGCTCTGGACAGCCACGCCCGGGCGGCGCAGAATGTACCCTCCCCGATCCGGAGTGACGATCCATGAAGGCCTGTGTTGGCACCCTGGCGCTCGCCCTCTGTGCTGCGCCGGCGGTTGGCGCGGCGCAGCAGAATCCCGTCGCCGACGCGTTCCGGTCGATGGAACAGCGTCACGCCAAGAACATCACGGACGCCGCGGAGGAGATGCCCGCGGACAAATACGGCTTCAAGCCCACGCCCGCCCAGATGAGCTTCGGCGACGTGATCGCGCACCTGATCGAAGATGGCAACGACAATCTGTGCGGCGCCGCGTCCGGTCAGAAGGCGCCGACGCGACCGAAGCTCACGGGGGCCGACCCGAAGGACAAGCTCGTAGCCGGTCTGAAAGAGTCGTTCCAGTTCTGCTCGACGGCGCTCGGATCGATCCAGGACGCCCAGCTCGGCGACAGCGTCCCGTTCTTCGGCGGCCGCAAGGTCACGCGCGGGGTGGCCGTCCTCGTCACCGTCGCCGATTGGGCGGATCACTACAGCCAGCTGGCGATCTACCTGCGGCTGAACGGCCACCTGCCGCCGACCGCCCGGCGGGGCATGTAGCGACCTAGGTCTGGACCTGGTTGCGGCCGCCTTCCTTGGCGCGGTACAGCGCCCGGTCGGCGGCCTTCACGACCTGCTCGGACTTGGTGTAGCGGTCGTTCTTCTCGGCGACCCCGATGCTGATCGTCACGGGCACGCGCTGTCCCGGGCCCCGGTCGGTCAGCACCTTCTCCTTCTTTTTCTTGGAGCGGAACCGGGCGCGCAGGATGAAGCGGGTCTCCTCGACCACCCCGCGCAGCGCCTCGACGTCCGCCAGGCACTCTTCCGCCTTCCGGCCCGGGAAGATGACGGCGAACTCCTCGCCGCCGTAGCGGTACGCCTTGCCGCCGCCGCTCACCTGCGCGAGCTTCGCCGCGATCATCTTGAGGACCTGATCTCCCACGTCGTGGCCGTGGCGGTCGTTGATCCGCTTGAAGTGGTCCACGTCGATCATCGCCACGCTGTACTGACCCCCCAGCCGCAGCAGCGCCTCGTTGAGCGCCCGGCGCGCGGGCAACCCGGTCAGGGTGTCCTCGTAGGCCATGTGATACGAGGCCTCCACGACGGCGACGATGAGAATCAGCGCCGAGGTGGCGAACCAGAACGTGGAGAGCCCCGGATTGCCGGGCTGCACCCTGGAGAGCCCGAGGAACGCGGGGATCAGGGCCCAGGCGAACGACCGCCCCGTGTGGGTGGGCGAGAGCAGCTGGCCCGCGACCACGAGGCCCGCCGAGACGAAGAACGCGATGAGCGCCGGGTCCGCGAGCTGCGTCCACTTGAACAGCACGTGGGGCAACAGCGTGGTGTGCAGCATCGCCGCGGTGGGCGCCGGCGCCGACCGGTCGAGGATCCCCACGGCCGCGACCTGACCGAGGATGAGGCCGAGCCGGACCAGGCCGGGGGGCGTCACGAACCCGCGCTCGGCGGTGAGCGGCAGGGCCGCGAGATTGAGCGGCAGCAGGAGCCCGACCGCCTGGAACGCGACGCGGTCGCGCACCAGGGCGTGGCCCGCGGCGAAGTGCAGCACCGTGCGATCGGCGAGCGTGAGCAACAGCAGGGCGAACAGCAGCCGGCTGCGGTGGAACCGCCAGCCGAGCAGCGCCCCCGCGACGAACACGGCGTAGGGGTAGAACGGCGCGAGCGGCGAGACGAGATCCTGCAGGTCGCGCGAGCCCGTGTAGAGCACGGCGGCGAGGATGATCGGCACCTCGGGCAAGCCGTAGGAGACGATCTTCCACACCAGGCGGTACGTCTCCTGCTTCCGCTGGTCCGCGTCTCCGCTCACGGTCGCAACACTCCTGGGGTCGGGGGGGCGGCGGGGATTAAGGCTAGTTGCGTCGGGCGCCAGAGGCTAGTGATATTTTCCCGCGCTCGGGCGGTATCGTCTAGGGGACTAGGACGGAGCCCTCTCAAGGCTCAAACACGGGTTCGAATCCCGTTACCGCTATCGTCGCCCCCATCGTCTAACGGTTAGGACACCACTCTTTCAAGGTGGGAACAGGGGTTCGATTCCCCTTGGGGGCAGACATCACGAGAGGCGTCGAGGGAAGGGCGTCGCGAACAGACGTCACGGAACCTCGTCTGCGCCACGACTACGGTTTCCCGTGACGCCTGTGCGTGACGGTTCTTGACGCGACGAATTTCCCGTGACGTAGTTTAGGGTTTCGGGCCGATAGCTCAACTGGCAGAGCAACTGACTCTTAATCAGTAGGTTCTCGGTTCGATTCCGAGTCGGCCCACTACTTGCCCACCGGCTTCACGCCAAGCAAGACCTCGGCGATGGCGCCCAATAGAACTCGAACAGGCTGAGGCGCAGGGCGTCGCGCGGGTCCGCCGGGTTCACGGCGTCGACATGGACTGCGGCTTCGGTCCAGTCACCGTGATTGATCCGCTCGGGCTCGAGGCTGAGCGTCGCGCCGGGCCGGCTGCTGGCGAAGTACTGCACCAACCCCCGCGCGAAGCTGTCGAGGGTCTCGTACGGATTCTGCTCGCCGATGCCATGGATGACGAGGATGGCCGTGCGAGCGGGACGAGACTGGGCGGGCATGAGCAGAACAGTACGAGCGCCCGCGGGACGCGCTAGGTCGCTGGTGCGGCACGATGGGGTGCGTTTGCGACACCCGCGCCCCCCCCGCGCCAGGCCCGTTCGTTCTGTAACGTCTGGCCGGCGCGCCCGGGACGGGCATATTCGAGAGGTCCCGCGTGGGAGGCATCTATGATCCACACCCGCCATTTCGCGCTCGCCGTGAGTGCGCTCGCCCTGGCCTGCAGGGAGTCCCCGGAAACGACCGCGCCGTCGCGGCCGCAGGCTGCCAGCCAGCCGGCGGACAGCTCACACAACCCGACCTGGTGGAACAAGTATCTGTATCTCGCCCAGAACGGACCGATGAGCGGCGGCGGTCTCACCGCCTCGACGCTCGTCGGCCCGAACGTCGACGTGTCGAACGAGTGCGGTCCACAGAGCGAGACATACGTCACGCTCAATCCCAAGAGCCCCAGCATGCTCACGGCCGGGTCGAACGAGATCTTCCGGGTGCCGATGCGGGCGTACTTCTCGTCGGACGGCGGCAGCAGCTGGGGGGGTGTCGACGTACCGCTGCCCCCGCCGCTGGCGGGCACCAACGACACGCTGTTCGGGTCCGACCCGACGCTCGCCTTCGACACGCGGGGCAACGTCTTCTACGGATTCATCGTGGTGTTCTTCAGCGCCGCGTTCAACATCCCGAACCACGGCGTCGCCATTAACGGCACCGAGATGGCAGTCGCTCGCTCGACCGATGGCGGGAGCACCTGGCCGCTCCTGACCCAGTTCTCGTTCGAGTCGGGGGAAAACCACTTCAACGACAAGCCGATGATCACCGTGGACGTGAGCCAGACCAGCGCCTTCCGCGACAATGTCTACGTCGCGTGGGACGCAGCGATCGGCGGCTCGACGAGCGGCGGCATCCGCGTCGGCCGCTCGACGGACCATGGCGTGAGCTTCGCCGTCAATCGCGCCGACACCCCCAGCGGGCCGGGGAACTCCATCGGCGCGGTTCCCTTCGTGGGTCCCGATGGCACGCTCTACGTGGCCTGGAACGATATCGCGGCCAACGTGATCGCGTTCAACCGCTCCTTCGACGGCGGCGTCACCTGGGACGCGCAGCGCACGATCGCGCCGAAGGCGATCCCGTTCGACATCGGCATTCCTGCGGAGGTGGTGCGCCGCGCCCTGGTCTACCCCGCTTGCGACACGGACCGCTCGAAGAGCGCGCACCGCGGGCGGCTGTATTGCGCGTGGATGGACCTGACCGGCGTCAACACCGACATCGTGCTCGCGTTCTCCGACGACGCGGGCGCAACCTGGTCGACGCCGGCCTCCGTCGGCCACCAGGTGGCGGGGACGGACCGCTTCAATCAGTGGCTCTCGGTCGATCCGGCGAGCGGCGACGTGACGCTGTCCTACTACGACACGCAGAACGACGTGACCGGCGAGCGCTTCATGACGGACACCTATCTCTCTCGCTCCACGGATGGCGGCGCCACATGGCTGCCGGACGTGCGCGTCACGACGCAAAGCTCCGACGAGCACGACTGTGCCGGCGTCTTTCCGTGCGCCTCGATCAACTATGGAAACCAGCAGGGCGACTACGAAGGGTTGGTGACGTTCCGCGGCGTGTCGCACCCGATCTGGACCGACAGCCGGCGCAATACGGAGCGCGCCGGCGATCCGACCTGCGGCCGCGGGCGCGGGATTATGGAGGAAGTCTTCAGCGCGACAGTGCGGAACTAGCGGCCGGGCGCTATTTCTTTCCGGCGACCTGCCCGATCGCCGTGATCAGGTCGTTGAAGTCGTAAGGCTTCATGACCGCGGGCTGCCCGCACTCGTCGAGGAAGCGGCGGGTCTCGTCGCGGGCGCGGTCGCCGGTGACGAACACGAACCGCTCGGCGAGCTGCGGGCGCTGCTCCGAGAGCTGCTCGTAGAGGGCGCGGCCGCCGAGCCGGGGCATCTGCAGGTCCGTCACCACCGCGTCGAAGCGGTCGCTCGCGGGGCCGAGCCGCTCGATCGCCTCGAGCCCGTTCTCCACCGCCACCACTTCGTGCCCCTCCCGCTCGAGCAACAGGCGCATGGCCTGGCGGTTCACCGCGTCGTCGTCCACCACGAGGATGCGGAGCTTGGGGAGCGTGGGCATGGAGGGCGTGGCGCGCGCGAGCGGCGCGAGCACGCTCTTGGGGAGCGTGACCACCACTTCCGCCCCGCCGCCGGTCCGGGGCCGGAGCCGCAGCGTCCCACCGGACGACTGCGCCAGCGCGCGGGCGAGGGCGAACTCGATCTCCCCGCCGCCCGCGCTCTGCGTGAACCGGAACGGTGTCACGAGCCGCTGCTCCGCCTCGACCGAGAGCGGCGTTCCCGAATCCCACAGCGAAATGCTCAACGACGGCCCGCTCTCGCTCACGGCGATCCGCAACTCGCGCGGGGGCTGGCTGTCGCGCAACCGCCGCAGGGCGAAGTCGAGCAGCTTCATCAGCATCTCCGTGAGCTGCGCCATCGGGCACGCGACCATCGGCAGCTCGTGGGGGATGGTGCGCGTGAGCTTCACGCCCAGCTCCTTGAGCGTGCCCTCCCGCTCGGCGAGCACCCCGTTCAGCACGATCGCGCAGTCCGACGGCTCCGCCGCCCCGATCGGATGCTGCGCCAGCTCGAGGAAGTGCTGCGTGATCTCCGCCGCGCGCCGTACCTCCCCGTGCAGCATCATCAGCGCCCGCGCCCGCTCGGGGTCGAGCGGGCTGCCGTGCAGCAGGTCGGCGAGCGCCCCGATGGCGGCGAGGCGATTGTTGAGCGCGTTCAGCACGTTCGCCGAGCCTTCGTCGAGGACGACGTGCTGGATCTCGGGGGGAAGCGATCGCGGCGGTGTCATGGGCGTCGCGGTGGGAGCGTGACCTTCCGACGGCGCACGCGCGCCCTGACCGCGCGCCGCGGCCCGAGCGCGGCCGATCAGCACGCCGAGAAACACCCCGAGCAGCGCCCCGAAGGCGAACGACACCCACAGCCCCATGGGGAGTCAATCTAGTGTAGGACGGCGCTACGCGCCGTAGGACGTGCGTCACATCGCCCGGTTGACCCCATCTGGCGCCGGTTCTACTTTTCTTCGCCGGCCCTGGTGGTGGAACTGGTAGACACGCTGTCTTGAGGGGGCAGTGCCGTAAGGCGTCCCGGTTCGAATCCGGGCCAGGGCATGCTCTCGCCGCGGAGCGAACGACGGCCAGCGCCCCCCCCGGACGCTGGCCGTCGTGTTTTCAGGGACACTCAAGGCGTCAGCCTGGCGCCGCCCACCAGGTCCAACGCAGCTCGCAGCCCTTCGGCGAGTCTCACGCCATCGCCCACCGCCCAGAAGTGCATGAAGAACAACCGCGGCTCTTCGTCGAGCATGTGATTATGGACGGCCGTGACCTCGATCCCGTGCGCGCGTAGCGCGCGCAACACCGGATTCACCTCAGCCGCCCGGAGCACGAAGTCGCCGGTGATCGCCGCGTTGCCACCGCCCGTCGGCTGAAAGTTCAGCGCGGTCGCGACGCCCATCGCCGGGGGAATCACGAGGCCCTCGTCCCGGATCGTGTCGGGCCGCGCCACGCTCACCTGATACACGCCGCCGTTCACCTTGCCGGCATGGCCGAGTGCTTGCGCGATGCGCGCCGTGTCGATGCCTGATGGACCCGCCGCGGGGGCAGCGGCGCCGGCAGGCGGCGGAGTCCGCGTCAAACCGATGGCCGCTCGGACCACCTGGGCCAACTTGACCGCATCGCCCGTACCGTGCACGTGCATGTAGTAGACGCGCGGCGTCTCGTGCAGCACGTGATGGTGCAGCGCCGTCACCTCGATACCGCCCTCGGCGAGCCGGGCCATCACCGGCGCGATCTCGTCGTCCCGCAGCACGAGGTCGCCCATCGCCACGGCGCCGGAGCTCGTCGCCTTGAACGCCACCCACGAGCCCAGCGCCAGCGCGGGCTTGAGCCGGATGCGGTCGATCGCGACGGTCAAGTCGCCCCGCGGCAAGCCGAATTTGTAGACGTCGCCGGGCTGCAGCGCCCCGGTGCGGCCCATCGCCTGCTCCACCGCCGTCCAGTTCACCTGCACCGGCGGCGTGCTCGCCATGGCGGCGTGGTCGGCCTCGTGGTCCCGGGCGGCGCGACCGCCGCAGCCCGTCGCGACGAGCGTCAGTGCTCCGAGCACGAGCGGCCCAATCCTCAGGTTCATGACTCCTCCTTGTCGTCGGACCGCACGCGTTGCACTCCCACTCCACCGACCGTATGTTCGATGATACACTTGTTATAGTCAACCGGGTGGCGCCTCGGTGAGCGATACCGCGAGTGGACGTTGGCTGCTGCTGTTTCACCACATCCCGCCGAAGCCCGACTACTTCCGGGTGAAGGTGTGGCGCAGGCTGCAACGCATCGGCGCCGTGCCCGTCAAGAACTCCGTCTGGGTCCTCCCCTACAACGATCAGGCGGTCGAGGACTTCCGCTGGCTGCTCCAGGAAATCGTGGACGGCGGGGGCGAGGGGTCGGTGTGCCGGGGGGACTTCGTGGACGGCCTGAGCGACCGCGACGTCGCGGCGCTGTTCCGCCAGGCTCGCGGGGCCGAGTACGCGGCCACGGTGCGCGACGCGAAGTCCCTCGCGCGGGCCCCGGCACCCGGCGAGGTGGCGCGGCTCGACCGGCGGGTCGCCGAGGTCGCGGCGATCGACTTCTTCGGCGCGCCGGGGCGATCGGCCGCGGAGCGGGCTGTGGGGCGGCTGGCGGCGCGCGCCGGGGGGCGGGGGCGGGAGCGGCCGAGCGCGCGCGCTCCGGTGCAGCCGCGGGCCGGGCGGCGGGGACGCACCTGGGTCACGCGGCGCGGGGTCTTCGTGGACCGGATCGCGAGCGCCTGGCTGATCAAGCGGTTCATCGACGCCGAGGCTCGCTTCAAGTTCGTCGCCCCCGAGGGCTACGTGCCGCGCCGGGGGGAGCTGCGCTTCGACATGTTCGAGGCCGAGTACACCCACGAAGGGAACCGCTGCACCTTCGAGACCCTGGTGCGGCGCTTCCGGTTGCGCGATCCCGCGCTCCGGGCCATCGGCGAGATCGTCCACGGCATCGATTGCAAGGACGCGAGGTTCGGGCGTGCGGAAACGGCGGGCGTTGAACAACTGCTCGCCGGCATCGCGCGCCAGTCCGCCGCCGACGCCACGCGCGTACGGCGCGGCGCGGCGGCTTTCGACGACCTCTACCGGTCCTTCGCCGCGTCCCCGCAGCGATCACCGCCGCGGGGCAAGCGGTGAGCGCGACGTCGCAGCCCGCGACGCTGCGGGCGTTCGTCCTGTACTTCCTCAAGCTGGGCACGCTGGGGTTCGGCGGACCGATCGCGCTGGCGGGGCACATGCAGCGCGATCTCGTGGACGAGCGCGCATGGATCTCTCGAGAAGACTACAAGCAGGGGCTCGCCCTCGCGCAGCTCGCCCCTGGGCCGCTCGCGGCCCAGCTCGCGATGTACCTCGGGTGGGTGCGCGGCCGGGTACTTGGCGCGACGCTCGTGGGGATGGCGTTCGTGGCGCCGTCGCTGCTCATGGTGCTTGCGCTAGCGGCGCTGTACGTCCGGTTCGGCGGGCTGGCGTGGATGCAGGCGCTGTTCTACGGGATCGGGGCGGCGGTCATCGCCATCATCGCGCGGAGCGCCACGAAGCTCGTCGGCATGACGCTCGGGCGCGACCGCCTCCTCTGGGGGCTCTTCGCCGTGAGCCTCGTCGTCACCGCCTGGACGGCGTCCGAGGTCGTGTGGCTGTTCGTGGCTTCCGGGTTCGTCCCCGTGGTGGCCCGACTGCGCACCCGCCCGGCGTCACCGTCCCAGGCGCTCCTCGTGACGCCCTGGCCGGCGTGGCTCGTGGCGGGGCTCAGCGGGGTGGCGCCCGTCGCCGTGCTCTGGAAAGTCTTCTGGTACTTCGCGGCCGCGGGGCTGTTCGTCTTCGGGAGCGGACTCGCTATCGTGCCGTTTCTGCATGGCGGCGTGGTGGAGCAATATCACTGGCTTACGGAGCGGCAGTTCCTCGATGCCGTGGCGGTCTCGATGATCACGCCTGGCCCCGTCGTGATCACGGTGGCGTTCATCGGGTACCTCGTGGCGGGTCCAGTGGGCGCTGCGGTCGCCGCACTGGGGGTGTTCGCCCCCGTGTACCTCGTGGTGGTGCTCGCCGCCCCGCACTACCGCCGCGTGGCCGAGAATCCCGCCATCAAGGCGTTCGTGAACGGCGTGACGGCGGCGGCTACCGGCGCGATTGCCGGAGCCGTCCTCGTCCTCGGGCGGCGCGCCCTGATCGACCTGCCGACCGTTCTGGTCTGCGCGGTGACGCTCGTCCTCCTCCTCCGGTTCAAGCGCATCCCGGAGCCGTTGCTCATCGCCGGGTCAGGAATAGTGGGACTGCTGGCGAAGGGCGCGCTCGTTGTTCATTAGCCGACTCCGCTCGGTCGTCGTCGTGTGCACGCTCGGCCCGGGTGCCTTGCGGGCCCAGGTGCAGGCTGCCGACGCACACATCATCCACCCGATCGCCCCGCTGCGGCTCGACGGCGTGCCCGACGAGCCGTCCTGGCTCACGGCCGACTCCATCACCGACTTCACCCAGAGAGAGCCAGCCGAAGGACGGCCCGCGACTGAACGGACGGTCGTGCGTCTGCTCGCGACGCCGGAGGGCTTGTGGGTGGGCGTGTGGGCGTACGACGCCCTTCCCGCGGCGATCCGCCACGCGGCCCTGCGACGCGACAGCGACTTCGAATCGGACGACGCGTTCACGCTCCTGCTCGATCCGCTGCGCGATCATCGCACGGGGTTCCTGTTCGCTGTGAACCCAAACGGCGCCATGACGGACGCGCAGGTGATCGACTTCGAGACGACGAACCCGGATTGGAACGGCGTGTGGGACGCTCGCGCGTGCCTCACGCCGTTCGGTTGGACCGCCGAGCTGTTCATCCCCTGGCAGACACTCCGTTATCACCCCAGCAACGACGTATGGGGGATGAACTTCCGCCGTTTGATCCGACGGAACAACGAAGAGGTCCTGTGGCGGGCCTGGCGCCGCACGGAAGGGATTCTGTTTCTCCCGCACGAGGGCGCCGTGGCCGGGTTCAGCGGACTACCGCGTCGGGCGATTGCCGAGTTGCGACCCTACGGCGCCGTCACAGGACAGGCTCGGGCCCTGCAGTATCCTCCCGACGGGAACGACAGCCTGCTCGCCCTCGGCTCGAGCGGACTCAAGGCCGGCCTCGATGCCAAGCTCGCTCCCGCCCCAACCCTCACGCTCGACCTCACGGCGAACACCGATTTCGCGCAAGTCGAAGCGGACGACCAGGTGATCAATCTGACCCGGTTTCCGCTGTTCTTCCCCGAAAAGCGTCACTTCTTCCTCGAGTCGAGTGGCATTTTCAAGTACGGGTTGGTCGACCATGCCACGGTGTTCTACAGCCGGCGGATCGGGCTTGATACGCTCGGCAACGCCGTGCCGCTCACCGCTGGTGCGCGACTCACCGGACGCCTTGGTCGCGACCAGGTCGGCCTGCTCGCACTGCGCACGGGCGATCCGGAGAATGCGGTGGATCTCGTCGCGCGGGTAAAGCACGACGTGTTCTCGCGCGGCTACGTCGGGGGCGTGTTCACGAGCCAGTCCGGGCCGGGTGTGAGCGGGGGAGCCCGGCTCGCGGGTGGTGCGGATTTCAGCTTTCCGTTGTACGTGCGCGGCCAGAATCTCGTGCTCGCCGCTTGGGCGGCCGGGTCCAAAGACAGCGCCACGAGGCCGGTCGCGACCGCCTGGCGGATCTACGTCGATTACCCCAACGACGTGATGGACAACTTCCTGAGCCTCATGCGGGTGGAGCCCGGCTTCGATCCGGCGCTCGGATTCGTCCGGGAGACCGCCGTGTGGCGGCACACGGGGCATTTCGACGTCTTCCCGCGGCCCCACGTCTTGGGGATCCGCCAGCTCGAGTTCAGCCTGCTGTCATGGGAAGGGGTCACTCACCTCGACGGCTCGCCATCCCATTCGTTGTACGAAGTGACGCCACTCGGCGCGATCTTCGAGAGCGGCGACCAGTTTCTGGTGAATCTCAAGCGACTCGAGGACGCACCGTCAACGCCGTTCGAGATCTTCCGAGGCGACACGATCGATCCGGGGAACTACCACTTCAACCGTGCCGAAGTCCAGCTCACGAGCTCTCCCGGCCGCGCCGTCAGTGCGAGCCTCACGGCCAGCGCCGGCGATTTCTACTCGGGTACGTCTACCGAGCTCGATGCGACGCTCACCGTCCGTACGGCGCCGCACGTGATCGCGGAGGTCGATTACTCTCAGTTGGCGGCGCGTCTGGCGACGGCACGGTTCACGGCGCGTACCGCACGACTGCGGCTCGACGTGGCGGCCACACCGCGGCTGGGCAGCACATTGTTCGTTCAATGGGACGACGAGTCGGAGCGGCTCACCATCAACGCGCGGCTGCACTGGATCCCAAGTCCGGGGAGCGACGCCTACCTCGTGTGGAACAGCGCCTGGCCCACCGGGCTCGCCGACGGGGTGCCGTGGAGCCGGCCCGCGCGGGGCGCCCTGGTGGGCAAGGCGGTGTACTACTTCCGGCTGTGACCTAGGGGCGCGCTGGCTCCATCTCCACCCGGATGCCGCGCCACTTGCCCTGGCGGAACCTTAGGACGCTGAGCACGCAGCGCGTCATGTGGCCCAGCAGGATCGCCGTCCAGATGTCGGCGGGACGCAACGGTCGCGTCGCCTGGAGCAGGGCGCAGAGGCCGAGCGGGACGACGATCTGGGACGCGATCGAGATGTAGAGCGGCGAGCGGGTGTCGCCGGTGCCCTGGAGTCCGCCCGAGTAGGTGAGCGCGACGGTCACGAAGAGCCCCGACACACTGAGGAAGCTCAGCAACTGCACTCCGAGGCCGACGACGACCGGGTCGGTCATGCCGAACAGCGCGAGCAGCGAGCGCGGGATGGTGAGGAACAGCACGCCGATCGCGGCCGCGAGGCCGAGGCCGAGCCCCGCCGCGACGTGCACGCCGTGCACCGAGCGCTCGGGACGGCGCGCCCCCAGGTTCTGACCCGCGACGGTGGCGGCGGCGCCCATCAACCCGACCGACGTCCACGTGATGAACGAGAACAGCTCGGTGTAGCCGACCGCGTACGCGGCTTGCGCCTGCGCGCTCTGCGCGAGCGAGCCGATGAAGCGGAGCAGCAACACGCCCGCGACGTTCATTGCGATCCCTTGGACGCCGGTGGGCAGGCCGAAGCGGAACAGCGCCCGGATGATGCCCCAGTCGGGCCGCCAGTCCATGCCGCGGTGCCATACCACCGGCAGTCGTCCCGAGAGCAACAGGTACACGGCGGTGCCGCTCATGACCAGGCCCGCCACCGTGGTGCCGACCGCGGCGCCGGCGGTTCCCAGGCGGGGAAGGGGACCGAGGCCCGTGATGAACGCCACGTTGCACGCGATGTTCAACACGGTCAGGAGGATCCCCAGGCGCATTGGCGTGCGCGCGTCGCCCGCCGCCCGCAGCGCCCCGCCCACCATGAAGAACAGCAGCATCCCGATGCTGCCGACGAACATGATGCGCAGGAACGGCAACGCCTCGTGGCGCACCGCAGGTGCGGCGTTGACCACGCCGAGCAGCGACGGTGCGAGGACCCAGCCCAGCGGGGCCAGCAGCAATCCCCAGAGCGCCAGCGCGGCGAGGAAGGCCTGGTACACGGTGCGATTGACCTTCTCGGGGTCGTTGGCGCCGGCGAAGCGGGCCACCAGCACGCCCATCCCGCTGAACACCGACATGACGAAAACGATCACGACAATGAAGATCTGGATCGCGACGCCGATGGCGGCGTTGCCAGCGTACCCCACGAAGTGACCCACCAGGGCGTGATCGACGACGCCCTGCAGCCCGCCGATGAGGTTCTGCAGCATCGTGGGCCAGGCGATCATCCACACGGCGTGGGGGATCGGGCCCTCGACGATGGAGCGGTCGAGGGGCTTGGACGGCGCCGCGGTTGTGGTCATGGGGTGGGAGGATGATATCGCTTCTCGCGCCGTGCATCCAGGCTCCACGGGCCCGCGCCCGCGGCTGAAAAGTAGAGCCAGACGAAACAGTAGAGCGCCAGGGGTATGCCGTTGTTCACGACGGGCCAGAAGCTCACGGGGAAAGCGAACTGGAAGTACCCCACCGCCATTTCACCGGAGAGGAGGAAGGCGACTGGGCGGGTGAAGAGCCCCAGCAAGAGCAGCGCACCACCGAACGTCTCGAGCACGCCGGCGAACCAGAACTCGGAGAGCAGCGGCGCCGTGCTGCCATTCGGCGGCATGCCGATGGGGAACGCGAACAGCTTCACCGTGCCGGCCAGGATGAACATGAACGCGGCCACGATGCGGAGCGCGCTCCGCAGCTGCGGGGCCCAGCCGGCCCACTTCGCGACGATGTTGGGTGCGGTCATGAGGTCATCTCCTCAGTCGGGATCGCCTCGTACTCAGAGCCTCATTCTATCGACACGACGAACAAGGTTGGGCGAATTCGACACCGCTAGGCGACCGGCGTCTTACGGCAGCGCTCCAGCAGGCGAGCGTCTCCCAGGCGCTCCGCCCACCCGGCGAACGCCTTGGTGGGGCCGCGCCACTTGAGCTCGGCCGCGTCGCGGAACAGAGGCGCGTCGGTCCGGAGCGTCGCCAGATCCTTGAAGAGCAGCGCCAGGTCTCGCTTGTCCCCGAGCACGCCCGGCGGGAAGTCTTCGATGATGCCGTGCTGGTTCAGGAGCCGGGCCGCCGTTTTCGCACCGATCCCCGGAATGCCTGGATATCCGTCGGCGGCGTCGCCCACGAGGGCGAGGTAGTCGGGAATCAGGGCGGGCTCCACGCCGAATTTCGCGCGAACGCCTGCGGCGTCGCGGATCTGCTGCCCTCGGCGATCAACCTGCACGACCCGGTCGCCGCGGACGCACTGCGCCAGGTCCTTGTCGGGTGTCCAGATGCAGACCTTTTCCACCGCCTCATCGCCGGCGGAGATGTGCGTGGCGGAGGCGAGCGCGTCGTCCGCCTCCAGCTCGACCATCGGCCAGACCGCGACTCCCATGGCCGCAAGGGCTTCCTCGAGTGGCTGGAATTGCGCGCGCAGGGTGGGCTCGATGCCGTCCCCGGTCTTGTAGCCGGGCCAGAGCCGGTTGCGGAAGGACTCGATGACGTGATCGGTCGCCACTCCGACGTGGGTGGTGCCCTCCTCGATCATCTCCAAGACCGAGTGCAGCACGCCGACGACGGCGCCGAAGCGCTGATCCTCGCCCTTGGTGAAGCGACGCCGGCCGTAGAACTGGCGGAACAGCTCGTACGTGCCGTCCAGGAGATGAACGATCATCGGCCTCCGCGCTCCGCGATCAACCGGATTGCGGGCGTGCTCACGAACAGCTTGTTGTGAAACCGCTGACCCCACGACAACGGCGTGACGTATCGTCGCGGGCGGAGGCGGTCAAAGAGCCGAGCCGCGCGCGCACGCGGCGGCGCGCCCGAGCAGCAGCTCACGCTCGCGCGCGTTGCGCGTGAGCGCTGCCGCCCGCTCGAACTCCGTGCGGGCCTCGTCGAAGCGACCGAGCTTGGCGAGCAAGTCGCCGCGCACGGTCGGTAGGAGGTGGTAGCTCGCGAGGGCGGGCTCGGACTTGAGCGCATCGACGATCTCGAGACCCGCCACCGGACCGAATGCCATGGCATAGGCGACCGCCCGATTCACCTCTACGACCGGGGATTGCGTGAGCTGGGCGAGCGCATCGTAGAGCGCCGTGATGCGCGTCCAGTCCGTCTCTTCCGGGATGTGCGCGCGCGCGTGGCAAGCGGCGATCGCGGCCTGCAGCGCATACGGCCCCAGCGCGCCGCCCAGCTGCTCGGCGCGCTCGAGTGCCGCGAGACCGCGACGGATGAGCAGCTGATCCCAGCGCGCGCGGTCTTGATCGGCCAGCAGGATGGGCTCGCCCGCCGGCCCCACGCGCGCGCGCAGGCGCGACGCCTGGATCTCGAGCAGCGCCACGAGGCCGTGGACCTCCGGCTCCTCGGGAACCAGCTCGGCCAGAATCCGGCCGAGCCGGAGTGCGTCCTCGCACAGGGCCGGCCGCACCCACTCGTCGCCGGCGGTCGCCGAGTAGCCCTCGTTGAAAACGAGATAGATGACCTCGAGCACGGACGACAGGCGCGCGGTGCGCCCGGCCCCGCGGGGGACTTCGAACGGGACGCGCGCCTCGCGCAGGGTCCGCTTGGCCCGGACGATGCGCTGCGCGACGGTCGGCTCCGGCACGAGAAACGCCCGCGCGATCTCGTCGGTCGTGAGCCCCCCGAGCAACCGTAGTGTGAGCGCCACACGCGCCTCGGTCGAGAGCACCGGATGGCAGGCGATGAACATGAGGCGGAGCAGGTCGTCGCCGATGTGATCGTCGATCGCGGCGTCGAGATCCGGCAGCGCCGCCTCGCGCTGCGCCTCGAGCTCGTGCCCGAGCTGCTCGTGCTTGCGATCGAGCATCTTGCCGCGGCGCAGCTGGTCGATCGCCCGATGCTTCGCGGCGGCCATCAGCCAGGCGCCCGGGTTCTCCGGCACGCCCGACGCGGGCCAGCGCTCGAGCGCCGCGACGAGCGCGTCATGAGCCAGGTCCTCCGCCACACCTACGTCGCCCACCATCCGCGTGAGCGCGGCGATCAGCTTCGCCGACTCGATCCGCCAGACGGCGTCGATCGCCTGATGGGTCTCGGATGCCGTCACCGCTTCCGCTCGTTCTGTGCGACGCGCGCCTTGACCAGCTTCCGCACCAGCGCTGCCGGGAGGGGCTGGTCGGCGGTAAAGCGGATGGTGCCCTTGGACGTCTCGTACGACGCTAGCTCCTTCTTGAACGCGTTCAGGGCGGTCCCAGGGAAGAAGCTGCAGTGATTCTTGAACGCCGCGAAGCCCACCAGATAGCCGTGGTGCTTGAACGACGGGATCCCGTAGCTGATGACCTCGGTCGCCTCGGGCGCGGCGGCCTTGATCGTCCTGCGCAGCCGCTCCAGCGCGGCGCGCGCGCTGCGTGGGACCGTCTTGAGGTAGCCGTCCACCGTGGATGCCTTTTTCATAGGCGGGCTAGTCTGCCGGCAGATCCGCTATGTGGATGACCGGCCGGACCTCGACCGTGCCGCGACTGGCCATGGGAATCCGGGCCGCGATGGCGATCGCCTCGTCGAGGTCCCTCGCATCGATCAGGAAATAGCCGCCCAGCTGCTCCTTGGTCTCCGCAAACGGACCGTCGGTCACCACCCGCTTGCCGTCGCGCACCCGGACGCTGGTCGCCGTCGAGGTGGGCTCGAGCGGGGCGGCGGCCCGATATTGCCCCGCGGCATTGAGCTGGTGCGCCAGCTGCGCCGATTCGCGGTAACACCGCTCCCGCTCGGCGTCGTCGAGGGCCTGCTCGTCCAGGTAGATGAGCAACATGTATCTCACGAAATGTGCCTCCGTAGCCGCCAAGCTAGCCGCCGGCGATGGCCCCGATGACGAGAAAGGGCTCCGCCCCCGACGCGACCGCCTCGGGCAACGGGGCGTCCGGTGGCTCGTGGGTGAGGTCCCGCTCGCAGGCGAAGAACCGCAGGAACGGCCGGCGCTGCTCCGTGACGTGGTCGCGGATCGTCCCGCGCAGCACGGGATAGCGGGCCTCGAGCGCGTCGAGCACCGCGCCCCGAGTGACGCGGCCCGGAACATCGAGCTGCACGTCGCCTTTGACCTGGGCCAGCATCCGCAAGTGGGGCGGGAGCACCACGCGGATCATCGCAGCGTCTGGACCTCGACGGACAGGACGGCCGGAAGATCCCGGACGATCGGCGCCCAGGTGTCGCCGCCATCGGGCGACCCGTACACCTGGCCGCCCGTCGTCCCGAAGTACACGCCGCACGAATCGAGCGAGTCGACGGCCATCGCGTCGCGCAGCACGTTCACGTAGCAGTCGCGTTGCGGCAGTCCTTTGGTCAGCGGTTCCCACTCGGTGCCGCCGGACCGGCTGCGGTACACGCGCAACTTCCCGTCGGGGACGTAATGCTCGGAGTCGCTCTTGATGGGGACGACGTAGACGGTCTCCGGCTCGTGCGCGTGCACGTCGACGACGAACCCGAAGTCGGTCGGCAGGTTCCCGCTCACCTCCCGCCACGAGTCGCCGGCGTCGTCCGAGCGGAGGACGTCCCAGTGCTTCTGCATGAACAGCGTGTTCGGACGGGACGGGTGCATCGCGATACGGTGGACGCAGTGGCCGACCTCGGCGGTCTGGTCGGGGATGTATTGCGAGTGCAGGCCGCGGTTGATCGGCTTCCATGTCTTGCCGCCGTCGTCCGAGCGGAACGCGCCCGCGGCCGAGATGGCGACGTAGATCCGCTTCGGGTTGCTCGGATCGAGCAGGATCGTGTGGAGGCACATCCCACCCGCACCCGGCTGCCACTTGGGCCCCGTGCCGTGACCGCGCAGCCCGGCTAGCTCCCGCCACGTCTTGCCGCCGTCGCTCGTCTGAAACAACGCGGCGTCTTCCACCCCGCCGTAGACGGTGTCCGGATCGGAGAGCGACGGCTCGAGATGCCAGACGCGCTTGAACTCCCAGGGGTGCTGCGTGCCGTCGTACCACTGGTGCGTCGTGAGGGGCTTGCCCGTTTCCGCGGACGCGTCGTACACGAACTTGTTGCTCTCGCCCTTCGGCATCTGGCCGGGCTCCATGGTCAT
>WNGQ01002079.1_pt1 | contig 20518 bp, 21 predicted proteins | sample 5407661 | NCBI WGS metagenome assembly WNGQ01 (sample SAMN13153382, study PRJNA577476) | soil metagenome | isolation source: 60 cm soil or saprolite under Garry oak tree replicate 2 | place: USA:California | collected 2016-06-15 | reverse complement strand
CGATCATGCCGAGCGGCACGCCGATCGCGAGCGCGATGCCGACCGAGACGAGCCCGGCCATCAGCGACGCGCGCGCGCCGTAGATCACCCGCGTGAGCACGTCGCGGCCGACATCGTCGGTCCCGAACCAATGCGCCGCGGAAGGCGCGCGGCGCACCGCGGTCCAGGTCTGCGCGTTGGGATCGTAGGGCGCGATCAGCGGCGCCAGCACGGCGGCGACGATGAACAGCGCGAGCACGACGAGGCCGGCGACGGCACCCTTGCGCCGGAACAGGCGGCGTAGCGCGCGCGCGGCCGGGCTCTCGCCGGCATCCGCCGGCGCGCTCGTGCGCGATGCGGGCAAGGCGGCGTCGGCCATGCTCAGCTCCGCAGCCGCGGATTGACCAGCATGTACGCGATGTCGGCCAGGAGGTTGAGCACGATGTAGGTCGTGGCCGTCACCAGGACGACGCCTTGCACCACCGCGTAGTCGCGATTGAAGACGGCGTCGACGATCATCTTGCCGAAGCCGGGAATGGTGAAGATCTGCTCGGTCAGCACCGCGCCGGACAGCAGCGTGCCGAATTCGAGCGCGCCGAGCGTGATCACGGGCGTGAGCGCATTGCGCATGGCGTGCTTGAAGATCACCGTGCGCTCCAGCAATCCCTTAGCGCGGGCGGTGCGCACGTAATCGCTTTCCATCACCTGCAGCATGGCGCTGCGGGTATGGCGCATCAGGATCGCGGCGATCGCGTTGCCCAGCACGAACGCCGGCATGATGGTCGAGGCGAGGCTTGCCCGCCAGTCGTCGGTGAGGCGCACGTAGCCGGATGCCGGCAGCCAGCCGAGCTTCACCGAGAACAGGAAGATCAGCATGATTCCCAGCCAGAAGTTCGGCGTGGAGATGCCCCACAGCGCGAACGCGTTCGCACCGTAATCCCACAGCGTGTCCTTCTTCACGGCCGACAGGATGCCGGCGCCGATCCCGATCACGAGCGCGATGACGATCGCCATGGAGGCGAGCTGGATGGTCACCGGCAGCTTTTCGACGATCAGATCGAGCACCTTCTCCTTGATCCGCATCGACTCGCCGAGATCGCCGGACAGCGCGCCCTTGACCCAGTAGACATATTGGACCGGAAGCGGCTGATCGAGGCGGTATTGACGCCGGATCTGCTCGATCACGGCGGCGTCGCGCTCCTCGCCGGCCATGACCAGTGCCGGATCGCCCGGCAGCAATTGCTGCAGCGAAAAGATGATCAGCGACACGAAGAACAGCGTCGGGACGAGCTGCACCAGTCGCCGGGCGATGAAGGTCAGCACGGCCGCGCTCCTCGCGAGCCGCATTCTCCTCCCTCTCCCCGTTGGGGAGAGGGATGGGGTGAGGGGGGCAGCACTTTATTGGTCATAAGCAAGCAGGATCGTGACCCCCGCACCCGGCGCGCCGCGCGCGCCGACCTCTCCCCAACGGGGAGAGGTGAACGCAGCGAGCTCGCAAGCATGCGGCACTCGCTCACTTCAACTTCAGCCCGACCACGCGGATGAGACCGTCCGGCATGGCGCGGTAGCCGTCGAGCCGCGCCGTGTAGGCGATCAGGACGCGCCGGTGGTAGAGATAGAGGATCGGATCGTCCTCCAGGATGATCTTGGTGAGCTTCTCGTAGATCGCCTTGCGGGCACCCGGGTCGGCCGGCACGCGCGCCTCGTCGAGCAGCTTGTCGGCCGGCGGATTGCAGTACCCCGTGTAGTTCAACGGCGCATTGCATTTGTGGAAGGAATAGACGTTGCCGTCCGGATCGGTGCGCCCGCTCCAGGCCAGCAGATAGGCTTGGTATTCGCCGGTCTCGGCCTGTTTCAGCGACGTCGCGAACTCGGTGACGCGGATCTTCAGGTCGATGCCGATCTCGGCCGCCATCGCCTGCAGCACTTCGGCGACCGCCTGGGTTTCCGGGCCCTTCGGCACCATGAAGTCGACCGCCAAACGCCCCTCCACGCCGGCTTCTTTCAGCAGCGCCTTGGCCTTGGCGACGTCGCGTTTCGGCACCGAAAAAGCCTGTTGATAGTAAGGATGCTCCGGATTGATCCATTGGTTGCCGGGCACGAACTCGCCGTTGAACACCACCTGCGTGAGCGCCTCGCGGTCGATGGCGTCATCGAGCGCCTGGCGCACCTTGGCGGACTGCCCGAGCGGGTTCCTGGCGGCGTCGCCCTTGCCGACGTTGATGTCGAACCCCTGATAGCCGAGCTCGAGCGCCGCCGAGAGCTTGAGCCCGGAGGCGCCGCGCACGTCGCTGATGTCGGTCGCGAGCAGCCGCTCGATCATGTCGAGGCCGCCGGATTTGAGATTGGCGAGCCGCACCGTCGAATCCACGATCGGCAGATAGACGAGACGGTCGATATGGACATGATCCTTGTCCCAATAATCCGCAAATCGCTCGAATACGATGCGGTCCTGCTGCACGCGCTCGACGAATTTGTAGGGGCCGGCGCAGACCGGATGCAGGCCGAATCTGTCGCCTGCGGCTTTCGCCGCCTTGGGCGAGACCATCATGCCGGCGCGGTCGGTGAGCTGGGCGATCAGCGGCGCAAACGGCGTCTTGAGCACCAGACGGATCGTCAGCGGGTCCACGGTCTCGATATGATCGACCGCGGCGAGCTCCGGCTTGCGGAACGACCCCGCCATGTTGATGTGACGCTCGAGCGAATATTTGGCGGCCTCGGCATCGAGCGGTTCGCCATCGTGAAATTTCACGTTCGCGCGCAGCTTGATGGTGACGGCCTTGCCGTCGCCGGAGGTCTCGTGGCTGAGCGCAAGCTGGGGCACGACATTGAGCTTTTCGTCGATGTCGAACAGCTTGTCGCAAAAGCCGGCGAACACGATGCGGCCCACGTAGGTGCGGGCAAGCGTCGGATCGAGAATGTCGGGATCTTCGGCGAGCCCGACACGCAGCGTCGTTTCGGCCAGCGCCGGCCCGCTCACGAAAGCCAGAAGCGCGGCAAGTGCCGCGAGGCGAACCAGTTTCATCGCACTCCCCTTGTCTTTTCCGGGCGTCTCCCGCCCGTCACTCTAACACCGCCCGCTCGCCGGAGGTCCGGTCGCCCGCGCGCTTGGTGAATGCGGCGATGAGCCGGTCGAGGGCCGGCGAAAAGCTGCCGCCGGTCGCCGCGCCCGCCGCCGGCAGCTCGCCGACCCGATGACAGGCGGTGGCGTGGCCGCTGGCGTCGGCGATCAGCGCCGGTCGCTCGCTCCGGCAGCGCGCGATCACATGCGGGCAGCGGGTATGGAACCGGCAACCCTCCGGCGCCTCGAGCACGTTCGGCAGGTCGGCCTGCAGGATCACGCGCTCGCGCCTGGCGTGCGGGGTCAGCGCCGGGATCGCCGACAACAACGCCCGGGTATAAGGATGCCGCGGCGAGGCGAACAGCGCTTCCGCCGGTGCGCTCTCCACGATTTTCCCGAAATTCATCACGGCGACGTGGTCGGCGATGTGCTTCACCACGGCGAGATCGTGAGAGATGAAGATATAGGCGAGCCCGAGCCGGCGCTGCAGGTCGCGCAGCAGGTTGAGAATCTGCGAGCGGATCGAGACGTCGAGCGCGGAGACCGGCTCATCGCACACGATCAATTTGGGCTCGACCGCGAGTGCGCGGGCAATGGCGATGCGCTGGCGCTGACCGCCGGAAAATTCGTGCGGATAACGGCCGGAGAATCGCGGATCCAAGCCGACGAGCTGCAACAGCTCGGCGACCCGCTCGCGCCGGCGCGCCGGCGGCACGACGACGTGCAGCGCCAGCGGCTCGGACACCATCTGGCCGATCGTCATCCGCGGATTGAGCGACGAATAGGGATCCTGAAACACCAGCTGCGCATGCCTGCGCATCGCGCGCAGATCGCGCTCGCCGAGAGCGGTGACGTCGCGTCCGTCGAAGCGAATGCGCCCGGCCGTCGGCTCGATGAGGCGCAGCACCAGGCGTCCGAGCGTCGACTTGCCGCATCCGGATTCCCCGACCAGGGCCAGCGTTTTTCCCGCTTCCACCGTGAGGCTCACGCCGTCGACCGCCTTGACGATCGCCGTCGGCCGGCCCAGCGGCGAGCGTCGCGCCACGAAATGTTTCACCAGGCCTTCGGTCTGCAGGAGCGGCGCGAGCGGCGCGGGCGGTTGGTTCATGACGCAAGCTTCTCGAGCGGCGCATAGAAGCACCGCGACCAGCGATTGCCGGGAAGCCGGACGATCGGCGGGCGCTCGTCATGACATCGGGCGTCCGCGAACGGGCAGCGCGGTGCGAAACGGCAACCGGGCGGCAGCGCCGCCATGTCGGGCACCATGCCTTCGATCGCGGCAAGCTCGTCGGCGCGGCGATCGAGCCGCGGGATCGAGCCGAGCAAGCCGACCGTATAGGGATGCTCGGGTTGCTCGAACAGCGCATCGACCGGCGCGCGCTCGACGATCTCGCCCGCATACATGACCGCGACCTCGTCGCACAGCTCGGCGACCACGCCGAGATCGTGGGTGATGAGAATGATCGCGGTGCGGCTCGACGCCCGGAATTCCCGCATGAGGTCGAGGATCTGCGCCTGGATGGTCACGTCGAGCGCGGTCGTCGGCTCGTCGGCGATCAGCAGCAAGGGATCGCACGCGAGCGCCATCGCGATCATGGCGCGCTGGCGCATGCCGCCGGAGAGCTTGTGCGGATAATCGTCGATGCGCTGCTCGGGCGAGGGAAGCCGCACCCGCCGCAGCATGTCGATGGCGCGTTGGCGGGCTTCGCGGCGGCTCGAGCCACGATGGCGAACGATCGCCTCCGCGATCTGCTCGCCGATGGTGTAGCTCGGATTGAGCGAGGTCATCGGCTCCTGGAAGATCATGGCGAGCCGATTGCCGCGCAGATCGCACAGTGCCTCCTCGGGCAGATCGAGCAGGTCGACGCCCTCGAGCCGCACGCTGCCGGAGATTTCCGCGGTTGCCTTCGGCAACAGGCCCATGACCGCGAGCGAGGTCACGCTCTTGCCGCAACCGGACTCGCCGACGATGCCGAGCGTCGCGCCGCGCTCGACGCTGAGATCGACCGCATCGACCGCGTGCGTCGTGCGGCCGTGGTCGCCGTGAAAGACGACTCTGAGGTTTGCGATCTCCACGAGGGGCTTTTCCGCGATCATTGCCGACCTGCCGCCGCGAGGGCCTTGGCTATCTCGCGCTCGATGATGCCGCGATCGGTGACGCCGGTCGGGTCGCGGCGGCTCGGCAGGAACCGCAGGAAGTGCACGTAGCGCTCGCGACTGACCCGTTCCAGCCGCGCGAGCTCGGCGAGTGGCTCCGGGTGATCGTCGACCCGCAGATCGAGATCGGGCCAATCTTCTTCGCCGTGGATGAGGACCGCCGCCGATTGCCTGCCGCGCTTGTCGCCGCCGGCCGCCTCGCCCGCCTGGAGCGCCGCGATCAGCCGGCGCGCAAACGGCAGGGCAGCGTTGTCGCAATAGGCCGCGGCGGTCGCCTCGATCACCCGTGCGCCCGCGAGCATGTTGCCCGCTACCGAAAACGACTCGCCCGCGCGATGTCCGCACCAATCGACGCACGCCGCGCCGGTGTGCGCGGCAACGCGGCCTTGCGCGTCCATGACGTGCAGCTGGCGGTGATCGCGTCCGCGGTCGGCGCCAACGAGGATCTCGAGCGTTTGCGCCGCGGATTTACCCGCGCGCAGAAGAGTAACGCCCTTCGTGCCGAAAAACGGATTGATCAGCGCCTGCGTTGCGACCGCGCCGACCCGCGAGGCGATATGCGGGACGAGCGCCCCGACCGCGAAGAATCTTGTGGCGACCGCGATGCCGAATCGTCCGCTGCTGTTGTCGAGCGCGATAATCGACCAGGTCATGCGCGGGCTCTATTCAACTTCGATGTCCGAACGGATTGCGGATGGTCACGCCGTCGATCCTCTGGCCATGATGCAGATCCTCGGAATAAAGAGTTTTGCACTGGGCGAGAACGGCGGCCGCAATGATCAGGGCATCATAGATCGAGAAGCCGAAGCGCTGGGCGAGATCAAGGCCGAGATCGTGCGTCGAGATCGTCAGCGGCTCGACCCGGCAGCAGGCGCGGACAGCCGCCAAAATCTCGCGAATTTCCGGCATTTTCATTGCTAGCTTGCGCGAACAGACCGACACGAACTCGTTGAGAACCTGAACACTGACAATGCCGCCGGCGGCAATCAATCCCTCGGCCCGATCGGCTTTCGCGGGTTCGCCGGACACGAGATAGAGCAGGACATTGGTGTCCAGAAAGCGCTCACTCGCGCTCATTCGCTTCCAATCGATCGAACCGGAAACCGGCCGGCAACCTACCGCGCAACCTGCGTAATCGCCTCAGGAGCTCCTTCGGCGCGGGAGACTTTTCGATTGCAAAGCTCCGTGCTCCGCTCATGTGGATATCGATCGAGTCGCCTTCCTTCAGTCCGAGCGCTTCAACCACCGAACGAGGCAAACGCACGGCCAGGCTGTTTCCCCATTTGGCGACCTGCATGGCAAGCCTCCTAAGATATACTCGATAGTCGAAGTATATCTTAGAGGTTGTCGAGCGTCCGTCAAGGCCGGTTGTCATTCCGCGGGTGTTGTTCGCGCAGCGCGAGACTGCAGTGGGGATCGAAAATTCGAGACGGTGGCGGCGATCAGCCGATCGAGCGATTGCTGGGCCCGGCGGCCGCACGCGATGGCCAGCACCGCGACTGCGACGCCGCCGAGCACATCGGTGAGATAATGGTTGCCGCTGGGAACGGTGGAAACGAGCATCAGGCCGTCGAGCACCACCAGCGGCCAGAACAGCGGCTTGTTCCAGCGCAACGTGAACGGCACGATCACCGCGACCGCGGCATGCAGCGACGGAAAGCTGATGATGCCGTTGATCGCGTCGAGGTCGACGATTGCCAGGGTGCCCTGCCGCAGCGCCAATACCGTCTCTCCGGTGGCGCGCCCGAGCGTCGGCAGATGCTGGAACGCAGCATTGCCGGCGAGGGCCGACATCGGGCCGAGCGTCGGCAGCAAGGCGCTGCTGACTTCGGCGATCAGCGTCGCGCACACGAATGTGAGGAAGAAGCAATCGAGCTCGCGGGTCCGCCTGGCGATGATGAGCACGAGGACGGTCGCGATCAGCTGCGAGGTGAACGTCGCGTAGGCCCAGCCGAGCAGCCTCAGCACTCCGGGCCAGCGGTCGAGCCCGCCCATGACCTGCAGCCAATCGAAGCCGAGCTGCCGTTCGACCCAAATCATTTCCTGGTCGCGCAGTGGCAGGTTCGCCATCGCGCCGATGTAGCTCAGGCACGCGAGGCTCAGCCCGAGCACGATGATGATGAACGCCGCCTCCAGACCTTGGGCGACGCGAACGGCGCGGGGAAACACCAGCCGGCTGTAAAAGCAGAGAAATGCCGCCGGCCCCAAACACAGCGGCACGCCATCGAGGACGCTCGCCCGTACATGGAGCAGAGCGCTTCCCCCGAGCGCCAGCACGTAGGCGGCGCCCGCGACGACGACGGCCGCGCGCAGACCGATCAGGGTGGTTTTCTGGGCGCGTTGCGCAATGGCCGAATCCGCATGGTTGCGGGCGACTGGCGTCCGGACGGCGGAGACTTGTTGAGTCTGGATCTGCAGAATCGGGCTTGATTGGCGGGAATCGGCGGGACTTGGAGACATGGGAAAGCGTCGTGTGAACACTCTGGTACCAACCGGCTAGGTTGTTCGAGGTTCCCAGGCGCCCGACAAACCCCGGCCCGGCCGGCCGTGGGCTCATGCGACATGCTGCAGGGTGCGCGGGATCAGGCCGAGCGGGACAGACCGCCTTCGATCACGCGCAATTGCGGCTTGGGCCGCGAAGATCGCAAGGCGCTGCCGTTCACGACCAGGCGCAGGCTCGATCCGAATTCGAGTAGCGCCAGCGTCGCCTTGAGTTCGGCCGCAATGATCGTAGCGCACGTGTTCGAGCGGGCTGCGCGTCGGCACTGATCGATTGCGGCCGCAAGCAGGCCGATTTTCGCCGCTTCGCGGCGCTGGCTGGCCTGCAGCTCGAGCTTCAGCGCCTCGTAGAGCTGAGAAGCCAACAGCGCCGCGTGAACGGCCGAGCCGCCGGCCTCCACGATCCCGGTCGCCGCCTCGACCACGCCGCGCGCGGTAAGCAGCAGATCTGCGGACAAATTGCAGCCGCTCATTTCGGCCTCGCGATCTGCAACTGCTCCTATCTGATTCGCGGGGCTAGCTGGAGAGGGAGGCGCGCGCATTCCCCAGGGATGCTGTGGTCGTCGGGAATACCATGTCGTCAATGCCCGACCCCGGATCAAGTCCGGGGCAGGCTCTTGCGCCGGGCGTCCACGATCGGAACCGCGTGCCTGAAGGCCGTGGCCCTGACGGCAGCGAGACCTATTCGCTCACCGCTCCGGCTTGGTCTTGAGCGCGCTCGGACGCGCGAGCAGGCGCTCGGTCCATGCCGCGACGGCGGGAGGCGGCTTGATCTCCGCGAGCGGCAGGAACTCGAGGAACGGCAGGTAACATAGATCCGCCAGCGTGAACTGGTCGCCGACCAGGAAGTGCCGGCCGCCGAGCTGGCGCTCGACCATCTCCAGATGTCTCTCGACTTCCGTCTTGGCCTCCGCCATCGCGCCTTCGTTCCAGCGCTCCTTCGGCAGGAATCGCTTGGGAAACACGATCGCCGCCCAGGGCCGCGTGATCTGCAGGTCGCAAAGCTTCATGTGCATGTCGACGAGCGCCCGCGTCCGCGCGTCGGACGGAGCGAGCGGCGGGCTTGGATGCGTCGCTTCGAGGTAGCGCAGGATCGCGGTCGACTCATAGAGCACGAACCCGTTCTCCTGGAGCGTCGGTACGCGCCCATAGGGATTGAGCGCCAGATAGGCTGCTTCTTTGTGCTTGCGCGCGGTCATGTCGATCGCGACAGGTTCATAGGAAATCTGCTTCTCGATCAGCGCGATCAGCACACGCCGCGAATAGGTCGAGAGCGGATGGTAGTGCAGCTTGATTGCCATGGCGAAACTCCCCGGCCGGCCGCCTCAAATCTGCGCAGACGTGCACATCAAAGCGTCTCGGTAGCACTATTGGGCATGCGGTTTGTTGCATTTTTATCACGATAATGGGGAATCTCCGTCACAAAGCCGGCCGGAATCAGTCGAGCTTTGACCGGAACGTCGAATCAGCGCCCACTCGGGTCGTGTTAGTGGCGTCACCTGCTCTGTTGTCCTGGCATCGGATTTGCACCGGTGTGAGCGTCAGAAAGAGAGGTGAAACGATGCTCACCGCTTTGATCCTCGTCTGCTCGCTGGCGATTACGCCGGAGCTGCGCAACTGCGATCGCAACAACGCCTTGCAAGTGCTCCAGGTGCCGGAGCAGTTCGGCAATCCGGTCCTGTGCATGATGCGCGGGCAGGCCTATCTCGCCGGGACCTCGATCGGCCAGGAAATGAACGGGACCGAGCAGGTAAAGGTGCTCTGCATCCGCAGCGGCAATCTTCTGGGCAAGGTCGGCTGAGCTTTGCGCCTGCGGTCGTTATTTGTAGATCGCGCGGCGGCATCAGCACGCTTCTGCATGGCGCGCTTTGCAGGCGCGCAGCACCTCGTCGGGATCGCGCTTCCACCAATTGTTGGCTGAGAAGATCTCGACTTCGTGGAACCCGCGATAGCCGGCGGCTTCCATGAGCCCACGGATGCGCCGGATATCGATGATGCCGTCGCCCATCATGCCGCGGTCGGTCAGGAAATCCGTGGTTGGGGAGAGCCAGTCGCAGATGTGGAATCCGAGCAGCCGGCGCGCTTGCGTGCGTGCGATGTCGCGCGCGAGCTCCGGATCCCACCAGACGTGATAGACGTCGACCACGATGCCGACCCCCTCGCCGAGCCGTTCGCATAGCGCGTTCGCCTGAGCCACGGTGTTGATGCAGGCGCGATCCGCTGCGTACATCGGGTGCAGCGGCTCGATCGCGAGCGGCAGGCCGGCGTCGCGGGAATGCCGGAGGATCGCGGCGATGCCCTCCTCCACGAGCGCCCGCGCCCCGGCGATATCCCGGCTGCCGTCCGGCAGCCCGCCCACGACCAGCACCAGACATTGCGCCGAAAGCTCCGCCGCCTCCTCGATGGCGCGGCGGTTCTCCTCGATGGCGGCGGCGAGCCCAGGGCGGCCGCGTGCGGTGAAAAAACCGCCGCGGCACAGCCCGGTCACGGTCAGGCCGGAGTCGCGGATCCGGCGCTTCGTCTCTTTGAGTCCGAGCGCCGCAATCTGGTCGCGCCAGGGCGCGATGCCGCGGATGCCGTGCCGCTCGCAGCCGGCGATGATCTCGTCGAGCTTCCATTGCGCCCGCACGGTGGCGGTGTTGAGCGACAGCAGCGCGGGATCGGGGCGCATCAGGCTTCGATGCCATGCGTTGCCAGCAACGCGCGCATGCGTCGTGCGGCGAGATCCGGATCGCGCAGCAAGCCCGCCTTGTCAGCGAGCCGGAACAATTCGGACAGATGCAGGATATGGCGCGCGCTTTGCTGGCCGCCGACCATCGCGAAATGATCCTGGTGCCCGTTGAGCCACGCCATGAACACCACGCCGGTTTTGTAAAACCGCGTGGGCGGCGCGAAGATATGCCGCGACAGCGGCACGCACGGCGCGAGGATTGTCTCGTAACGAGTGCGATCTCGTCGGGCCAGAGCGGTGAGCGCCGCGGACGCCGCCGGCGCGATGGCGTCGAAAATGCCGAGCAGGGCGTCGGAATAGCCGTGCTCGTCGCCCGCGATCAGCTCGGCGAAATAGAAATCGTCGCCCGTGTACATGCGCATGCCTTTCGGCAGGCGCCGCCGCATCGCGATCTCGTGCTCGCCGCTGAGCAGCGAGATTTTCACGCCGTCGATTTTTTCGGCATGGTCGGCGAGCACGGCGAGGCAGACCTCCATCGCCGGTTTTGGATCGGCATGGCCCCAATATCCGGCGAGCGCCGGGTCGAACATGTCGCCGAGCCAGTGGATGATCACCGGTTCGCGCACCCGCGAGAGCACGCGCCCGTAGACCTTGGCGTAATCGTCCGGCCCGCGCGCCGCCGCGGCGAGCGCCCGGCTCGCCATCAGCACGATGCGGCCGCCGAGCTTTTCGATCGCCGCGCATTGTTCCTCGTAGGCGCGGATCACCTCGTCGATGCCGACGTGCGGCCCCGGCTGTAAATGATCGGTGCCGGCCCCGCTGAACACGATCGCGCCCGGAATTTCGGCCGCCGCCGCGACGCTGCGCCGGATCAGTTCGAGCGACGTCGGCCAGTCGAGGCCCATGCCGCGCTGGGCGGTGTCCATCGCTTCGGCGACCGCAAAGCCCAGGCGCCACAGATGCCGGCGGTAGGCGATCGTGGCGTCCCAATCGATCGCCGGCGCGAGCCAGGGATCTTTCGCGGACCACGGATCGGCGACGACGTGCACGGCCGCAAAGGCCCGGCGATTGAACGGCCCCGCGGCGACCGCCGGAAACGGGCTCGGCTCGCCGGTGCGGTAGGGCTCCAGCCCGCGCGAAGCCGTCGGCAGCTTCAAGCTCGCCACGATCAAACTTTCAGCTCGGGAATATCGACCCAGCGCCGCTCGGCCCAGCTTTGCTGCGCCAGCTCCGCGAGCTGCACGCCCTTGGCGCCGGCCAAGAGGTCCCACCCAAACGGCGCGTCCTGCGCGACGTGCCGCAAGAACAGCTCCCATTGTGCCCGGAACGCGTTCTCATAGGCGTCGTTGTCCGGCATTTCCTGCCAGCCGGCAAAGAAGTCGATGCCCTGCGGGATGTCGGGATTCCACACCGGCTTCGGCGTCGCCGCGCGCGGCTGGACATAACAGCGCCGCAGGCCGGCGACCGCGGAGCCCAGCGTGCCGTCCACCTGGAACGTCAGGAGATCGTCGCGGCGTACCCGCGTGCACCACGAGCCGTTGACGTGCGCGATGATGTTCTGGTCGAGCTCGAAGGTCGCATAGGCGGCGTCGTCGGCGGTGGCGGTGTAGGTCTTTCCGTGCTCGTCGACCCGGTTGGGAATGTGCGTGGCGCCGCGGCAGCTCACGGCCCTGACGGCTCCGAACAAGCCTTCGAGCACGTAGCGCCAGTGCGCGAACATGTCGAGGATATAGCCGCCGCCGTCCTCCTTGCGGTAATTCCATGACGGCCGCTGCGCCGGCTGCCAATCGCCCTCGAACACCCAGTAGCCGAACTCGCCCTTCACCGCGAGGATGCGGCCGAAGAAGCCCGAATCGATCAGTCGCTTGAGCTTGCGCAGGCCGGGCAGCCACAGCTTGTCCTGCACGACCCCGTGTTTGACGCCTCTGGCGCGGGCGAGCCGGTAGAGCTCGAGCGCGTCCGCAAGATTGGTCGCGGTCGGCTTCTCGCAATAGATGTGCTTGCCGGCCGCGATCGCGCGCTTGACTGCGCCCACGCGCACATTGGTCGCCGACGCGTCGAAGAAGATTTCATACCGAGGATCGGACAGCGCCGAATCCAGATCTTTGGTCCAGCGCTCGAGGCCGTATCTCGCCGCAAGCTCCCGCAGCTTTTCCTCGTTTCGGCCGACCAGGATCGGATCGGGCAACAGCCGCCCGTCGCCGAGACTAAGGCCGCCCTCGCGGCGGATCTCCGCAATCGAGCGCTCCAGATGCTGGTTGGTTCCCATCCGGCCGGTGACGCCGAACATGATGATGCCGATTCGTTGTGCGGCGTCTCGCGACTCGGGTTTGCTCGTGCCGACATCCATGTGCTTCTCCAACTAATCACGCTCGGCCGTTATTGCGCTCGATTTTACGAGCGGGTGAGCCGGCAGGACTCGCTCTCCCCGTTGGGGAAAGGGTGGAGTTTGCCACGCTTCGACGCTCTCCATTAAGTCCATGGTCGTCAGTCCATGCCCAGCAAATGATAGATGCGGCGGGTGTATTCGCCGAATCGGGGGTCGGTCTTCAGATCGAGCGTGCGCGGACGCGGCAGCTCGATCGGGATATCGGCCGCCATCCTGGCCGGCCCGGCGGTGAGCACCACGACGCGATTTCCGAGGAATACCGCTTCCGCAATCCCGTGGGTGACGAACACGATGGTCTTGCGACTCTCGCGCCAGATCGCCAGCAGCTCGAGATTCATCTTCTCGCGTGTCATCGCGTCGAGCGCGCCGAACGGCTCGTCCATCAGCACGAGCTTGGGGTCGTGCACGAGCGCGCGCGCGATCGAGGCGCGCTGCTGCATGCCGCCGGAGAGTTCATAGGGATATTTGTCCTCGAATCCGCTGAGCCCGGTGAGCGCCAGAAGCTCGCGCGCGCGTTCGCGGCTCTCGCGCATCGGCAGGCCGAGGATTTCCGCCGGCAGCAGCACGTTGGCGAGAATGCGCCGCCATTTCAGCAACAGCGGCTGCTGGAACACCATGCCGATGTCGCGGGCGGGATCGAACCTGTTCTCGGAATTGCCGATTTTGATGCGGCCGGCGTCGCGCGGATAGAGCCCGGCCAGCATTTTCAGGATCGTGGCCTTGCCGCAGCCCGAGGGCCCGACCAGCGAGACCATCTCGCCGAAGCCGACGTCGAAAGTGACCTCGGAGACCGCGAGGAATTCCGCATCGCGGCGCCGGTAGAGCTTGCGCACGGCTTCGAGCCGCACGAACGGCGCGCTATTCGATTCGGGCATCGCGCGGCACCACCAGGCGCTCGAGCCCGAGCACGAGCCCATAGAGCGCCATTCCGATCAGGCTGATGAGAATGACCGCCATGAACATGGCGGCAGTATCGAGATTGACCTGCACCTGGAGCATCAGATAGCCGAGCCCGTGCTCGGAGCCCAGGAACTCGCCGACGATCGCGCCGGCGACCGCCAGGATCGCCGCCACGCGCATGCCGGAGAAGATGTACGGCAGCGCGCCCGGCAACCGGATCTTGGTAAAAATCTGCCATTGCGAGCCGCGCAGCGTGCGCACCAGATCGAGCAGGTCCGGATCCGCTTCGCGCAGGCCGCGGGCGGTGGTGAGCACGATCGGGAAGAAGCAGATCGAGAACGCCATCAGCGTGTTCGGACCGATGCCGTATTTGAACCAGACGATGATGAGAGGGCCCAGCGCCACCTTGGGGATCATGTTGAGCGTGACCAGGAGCGGCATCACCATCATTTCGAGCAGCCGCGACCAGGAGAACAGCATGGCGAGCGTGATGCCGACCACGACCGCCAGGAAATAGCCGGCGAAGATCTCGGTCGCGGTCACCGCGCTGTTCTCGACCCAGCGGTAGCTCGGCACGAACAGGGTCTTGGCGGTGGCCTCCGGCGTCGGCATGACGAACGAGGGAACCTTGCCGATCGTCACCGCGTAGTGCCACGCCGCGATCAGCAACAGATGCATCAGCACGGCCAGGGCATAGCGCTGCGCCGGTTCGTAAGCGCCGAGGGTGTGTGCCCACCCCTTGCGCTTCACCGCGGGTTCGGCCGGAGTCGACATGGAATTGACCGGGCAGTTACATTGCAGGCCCGGTACCACAAGCAAGCGCGGCGTGCCACCGCGCCGCGGAGGGCAGAAGCCGATCATGCCGGGAAGATGGCCGCGTACGCGCTCGAGCGTTTCGATTTGGAACATCGTGGCCGGCCGTGGCTCGGATCGGCGACAGGGATGCACGAGGACGGACGGCGGATCGACTGGCCATGACGTCTGCGATGCGATTTGACTCCGCCCCGTGCTCTATCGTCTGTCGCTTGACATGATGGATCCGGCCAGTCTTCCGCGCCGCTTCGAACACGTGGAATCGCTCGAGGCCTTCATGGCGGCGCCGAGCCGCGCGCTGCGCGAGGAGCTGGCTTCGATTCCGGGCGACGTCCTCGTGCTCGGCGCGGGCGGCAAGATGGGCCCGACGCTGGCGCGGCTTGCCCGCAACGCCGGCAAGCGGGTCGTTGCGGTGGCGCGCTTCAGCGAGGAGGGACTTCGGCAAACGCTGGAGCGCCACGGCATCGAGACCATCGCCTGCGATCTGCTCGATCGGCGCGCGGTCGAAGCGACGCTGCCGAAATTGCCGAACGTCATCTTCATGGCGGGCCGCAAGTTCGGCGCGGCCGAGGACGAGCCGCTCACCTGGGCGGTGAACGTGCTCGTCCCGGCGATCGTGGCCGAGGCCTTCGCGCACGCGCGCATCGTCGCGTTCTCGACCGGCTGCGTCTACCCGTTCGTGGAGGCGGATTCCGGCGGCTCGAAGGAGGATTCGCCGCTTACCCCGCCCGGCGAATACGCCAATTCGTGCGTCGGCCGCGAGCGCGTGTTCGCCTATTACTCGGCGCGGCTCGACACACCCGGGCGGTTGTTCCGGCTCAATTATGCGATCGATCTTCGCTACGGCGTGCTGCACGATGTGGCCCGCAAAGTGAAAGCCGCAGAGCCGGTCGACGTCACGATGGGCTACGTCAACGTGATCTGGCAGGGCGATGCCAACGAGCGGGCATTGCGGGCGCTGCGCCATTGCACGGTGCCGACGAGCCCCATCAACGTCAGCGGACCGGAAACCGTCTCGGTGCGCGCCCTCGCGCAGATTTTCGGGGAACGGCTCGGGAAAAAGCCGATCATCGCCGGCGCCGAGGCGCCGACCGCGTGGCTCGCCGACACCAGCGAGGCCGAACGTTTGTTCGGTCCGCCCGGCGTGCCGCTCGCAGCGATGGTGGATTGGGTCGCCGACTGGGTGGCGCGCGACATGCCGAGCCTGGGCAAGCCGACAAAGTTCGAGGTGCGCGATGGCCTCTATTGAGGACGCGCTGGTCACCGAAATCCTCACGCCCGCACAAGTGGCGGCGGCGCTCGAGCTGTCCGCGGAAGCGGGCTGGAATCAAACGGCCGAGGATTGGAAGATCTTTCTCGCACACGGTCGCGTAACCGGCTTGTTAGCGGCGGGCCGCCGCCTGGTGGCGACCGCGGCGATCCTGCCCTACGCGAGCTTCGGCTACGTCGCGATGGTCCTGGTAACGCCGGAGCTGTGTCATCGCGGCTTCGCCACGCGGCTGTTGCGCGATGCGATCGCGGCGCTCCAGGCGCAGGGCCGCACGCCGATGCTCGACGCGACGCCGGCGGGTGCCGCGGTCTATCGCCCGCTCGGATTTCGCGAGGTGTTTTCCATCCAGCGCTGGCAGGGCAAAGGCCGCGAAGGTCCGCCCTCTCGCATTCGGCGCGCGACGGCGGCCGACCTGCCGACGCTGACCGAGCACGATGCGAAAGCCTTCGGCGCCCCGCGGCGGTTTCTTCTGGCGAGTTTTTTGGCGCGGCTCGGCACGCGGGCGTTCGTCACCGACCGCGGTTTCGTCGTGCGGCGGAGCGGATTGCGCGCCGACCAGATCGGGCCCCTGGTCGCGCAGGACGAAGCCTCGGCGGCGGACCTGCTGGCGGCGGCGCTCGACGCCGGGCCCGGCCCGGTGTTCCTCGACCTGCTCGATGATCGGCAATCGTCGGCGCGCGTGCTGTCGGAGCGCGGCTTCGACGTTCAGCGCCCGTTCACCCGGATGGCGCTCGGCAGGTCGACGCCGTCCGGCGATCCGGCGCTGTTGTTCGCGGCCGCCGGCCCCGAGTTCGGCTGACCCATGGCGTTGCACCGCGAAGACATCCCGCGCGAAGTCCTCGACGTGCTCCAGCGCGGCGCCGTCATCCCGGCGCATCCGCTGGCGCTCGATTCCTCGCGCCAGCTCGAGGTCCGCCGGCAGCGCGCGCTCAGCCGGTATTATCTCGACGCCGGCGCGGGCGGGCTTGCGGTGGGCGTGCACACCACGCAATTCGCCATCCGGCAAGCGGGTCTCTACGAGCCGGTGCTGCGGCTGGCGATCGAGACCGCGCGGGACTGGACCGAGCGGCCCCTGGTGATGATCGCCGGCCTGTGCGGCCGCACCGAACAGGCGCTGCGCGAGGCCGCGGTCGCGCGCGGGCTCGGCTATCACGCCGGCCTCCTGAGCCTCGCCGAGATGCCGGGTACCTCGGAGGAGGAACTGATCGAGCACTGCGAAAGCATTGCGCGCGAATTCCCGCTGGTCGGCTTCTATCTGCAGCCGAGCGTCGGCGGCATCGTGCTCGGCAGCGCCTTCTGGGCGCGGTTTGCGGCGATCGACAATGTCCTCGCCATCAAGGTCGCGCCGTTCAATCGCTACCGCACGCTCGATGTGGTGCGCGGGGTCGTCGCGGCGGGCGCCGAGGAGCGCATCGCGCTCTATACCGGGAACGACGACCACATCGTGCTCGATCTGGTGACGCCGTTCGAGGTCGCCCGCGGCAACGAGCGTGTCTTGGTCGGATTCCGCGGCGGCCTGCTCGGCCATTGGTCGGTATGGGCGCGCACGGCCGTCGACCTCTTCGCGCGCTGCCGCAAGGCGCAATCCGCAAGTTGCGTCGACCGCGAGCTGCTGGGGCTCGACAGCCGGATCACCGATTGCAACGCGGCGTTCTTCGACGTCGCCAACGAGTTCCGCGGCTGCATCGCCGGCTGTCACGAAGTGCTGCGCCGCCAGGGCCTGCTGGAGGGCATCTGGTGCCTCGATCCGCAGGAGTGCTTGAGCCCCGGCCAGGGCGAGGAGATCGACCGCGTTTACCGCGAGCACGCCGATCTCGCCGACGACGATTTCGTGCGGCAACATTTGGCGCGCTGGCTGGGGTGAGCTGCGCGTTCGAACCGGCATGCGAGCTTGTCGGATCGCTTCGCTCCGTCCGCGCGATTGGGCGGGACATTAGCCATGCGGATTCCGGACAGGACGAGGCGAGGCTGCGGTGCTAGAGTGCCGCAGCGGTCATCCGATCGCGGCAGTATTGACGAAATCGATCTTGCAAACACGAACGCGCATGGGAGGAGCACATGCCGGACAGTGTCTATAAGGTGATCGAATTGATCGGCACCAGCACCAAATCCTGGGAGGAAGCCGCCAAGAACGCGGTCGATCGGGCGGCGAAGTCGCTGCGCGACCTTCGCGTTGCCGAGATCGTCGAGCTCGATATGGTGCTCGACAACGGCAAGGTCGAGGCCTATCGCGCCAAGGTCAACATCTCGTTCAAGTATGAGGGCGGCGGCTAGATCGATCCCCGTTACGGAACGCGATCCGTGACTGGCGCCGGAATCCGGTGGTGCCGGATTCCGGCGTTCGAAATCGTCCGGGAAGAAATCATGGAACGAACGTTCGTGACGGCGGCACGATCCCGCGCGCCGCTGCTGCGAGATTGGATTTGATCCGATGGCGATCGACTATGCCCGACTGAAGGCCTGGCAGTTCCCGGACGTGAAGCAACGCTACAGCGCGAAAGACGCCATCCTGTATGCGCTCGGGATCGGCTTGGGCCGGGACCCGACCGACGCCGACGAGCTGCGGTTCCTCTACGAGGACGGCCTTGCGGTGCTGCCGACATTCGCGGTGGTGCTGGGGTATCCGGGCGGATGGTTGCGCGATCCTCAGACCGGCGTCGATTGGAAGCAGGTGCTGCACGGCGAGCAGGAACTGGTGCTGCACCGGCCGCTGCCGCCGGAAGGCGAGGTGGTCGGCCGCACCCGGGTCGAGGAGATCATCGACAAGGGCGCCGGCAAGGGCGCGCTGATCTATTCGACCCGCGAGGTCAGCGACACTGCGACCGGTGAACTTTTGTGCACGCTGAAATCGACCACGTTCTGCCGCGGCGACGGCGGCTTCGGCGGGCCTGCGGGCCCGACCAAGACCCCGCATCCGATTCCGCAAAAGCCTCACGATCTTGCATGCGATCTTCCGACTTCACCGCGCGCCGCGCTGATCTACCGCTTGTCGGGCGATTACAATCCGTTGCATATCGATCCGGCGGTCGCGCGCACGGCCGGGTTTCCCAAGCCCATCCTGCATGGGCTCGGGACCTATGGGGTTGCCGGGCACGCGCTGCTCAAGACGCTGTGTTCCTATGATCCGAGCCGGCTCAAGCGCATGGACGTGCGCTTTTCCGCGGTGGTGTTCCCGGGCGAGACCATCCGGACCGAGATTTGGCGCACCGGGCCCGGGCAGGCGGCGTTTCGCTGCCGTGTCCTGGAGCGGGATGCCGTGGTGCTCAACAACGGCTATGCCGAATATCGCAACTGAAGGGGTGGAGAATTGGTCGGCATTCAGAACTTCGGCGGCTACATCCCGCGGCTGCGATTGAGCCGCAAGGCCATCGTCGATGCGCATGCCTGGGCCAATCCGGCGCTCAAGGCGCAGGCGAAATCCGAGCGCGCGATCTGCAATTGGGACGAGGACCCGGTGACCATGGCGGTCGAGGCGGCCCGCGACTGCCTCGGCCACAATAGCCGCGGCGAGGTTGCGGCGCTGTATTTCGCCTCGACGTCCGCGCCGTTCGACGACCGGCAGAACGCCGGCATCGTGGCCGAGGCGCTCAACGTCGGCGGCAAGGCCGCCGCGCTCGATGTCTCGGGTTCCTTGCGCGCCGGGACTTCGGCGCTCATCGCCGCAGCGGGTGCGGTCGCGCTCGAGCGCAAGCCGGCGCTCATCGTCGCCGCCGAGCAGCGCCGCACCGCCGCCGCTAGCCCGCTCGAGCTTTCGAGCGGCGACGGCAGCGCGGCCGTGCTGCTCGGCCCGGACGACGGCGTCGCGAAACTCCTCGCGCAGCATTCGGCGGCGGTCGATTTCGTCGACCATTACCGAGGCCATGGCCGCGAGTTCGACTACGTCTGGGAGGAGCGCTGGATCCGCGACGAGGGCTATCTCAAGATCGTGCCGGCGGCGGTCAAGGCGCTGCTGGAGAAGGCCGGCACCGCGCCGGCCGCGATCCAGCATTTCTGCTTTCCGTGCACCCTGCCGCGCGTCGCCGAAACCATCGTGCAGCGCCTGGGGCTTCCCGCATCGAGCCTGCGCGACCAGCTCGCCGCGGGCTGCGGCGACACCGGCGCCAGCCATCCGCTGGTGATGCTGGCGCACGCGTTGGAGGAGGCCGCGCCCGGCGACCTGATCCTGGTGGTCAGCTTCGGCCAGGGCTGCGACGTGCTGCTGTTTGAGGCAACCGATGCGATCGAGGCGGTCGAGCGGCCCGCCGGCATCGGCCGCTCGCTCGCGCGTGGCAAGACCGAGAGCAATTACCAGAAATATCTGGCGTTCAACGGTCTCGTGAAAATGGAAAAGGGGATGCGCGCCGAGGTCGACCGGCAAACGCCGCTGAGCATGCTCTACCGCAAGCGCGACATGCTGCTCGGGCTCGTCGGCGGCCGCTGCCGGATCTGCGGCACCATGCAGTTCCCGAAATCGCGGATCTGCGTCAATCCCAACTGCAATGCCTTCCACAGCCAGGACGACCAGTCGTTCGCCGATTTTCCGGCGCGGGTGCTGTCGTGGTCGGCCGATTATCTGACCTACTCGCCGGATCCCCCCGCCTATTACGGCATGGTGCAGTTCGATCCGGGCGGCCGGCTGATGGCGGATTTCACCGATGTCGATCGCGGCGCGGTCGAGGTCGGCATGAACATGCGCATGGTGTTCCGGGTGAAGGAGCGCGATGAGCAGCGCGGGTTCGTGCGTTATTTCTGGAAAGCGGCGCCGGCCGTCACGCCGGTGCAATCGAAATCGGAGGCTTG
>WNGQ01002077.1_pt1 | contig 20519 bp, 20 predicted proteins | sample 5407661 | NCBI WGS metagenome assembly WNGQ01 (sample SAMN13153382, study PRJNA577476) | soil metagenome | isolation source: 60 cm soil or saprolite under Garry oak tree replicate 2 | place: USA:California | collected 2016-06-15 | reverse complement strand
GCAGCGCGAGCACCGCCATGGTGACGTATTCCACCATGCCCTCGGCGATGCCAGGCTCGAGCATGCGGATCAGCGGAACATGGGGCGGAAGCCGCGAGACATCGAATTGATCGACCCCCGCGCCGACCGAGAAGACGAGTTCCAGATTGGGGTAGGTTGCCGCGATATCCTCTGGCGGCATCCAGGCCGCCAAATAGCGGACCTGCGCCGGGTCGCCGACATCGGGCCAAAGCCGGAAGGCCAAGTCCGGGGCGCGCGCCGCAAAGCAGCGGGCCCATTCGTGACCTCGGGTCGTGTTCGCCTTGTAGAGGAATGTCATGCGATCTGTCCCGGCGCCGCTACGCGAATTTCGACCTCTCCCCGCGAAGAGCGGGGAGAGGTGAATTGAGCCAGCGGGCGGGCCGATTCAATCAAGAGCAGTCACCGCTAGAACAGGGTGACCGGCGCAAGTGGCCGGCCGTCGACGAGACGCAGATGGCTGTACGCGGACGGATCGACCACCGGAGCATCGCCGGTCACGATGTCGGCGGCGAGCTTGCCGGCCGCGGGCCCAATGCCGAAGCCGTGGCCGCTGAAGCCGGTCGCGAGGAAGAAGCCCGGCAGGGCATCGACGGGAGAAATCACCGGAATGGTGTCGGGCGTGCAATCGATCGTGCCGCCCCAGGCCTCCGCGATCTCGATGTCCTTCAGCCCGGGGTTTGACTTGATCAGCGCCGCGAGCGCCGCATTGACGATCGACATGTCCGGCGCGGGATCGCGCACACGCTCGGTCTCGAACGGCGAAGGCTGGTCGAGATTCCAGTTCGTGCCGCGCAGCATCTGATCGAAGAACGATTTTCCGAACGACAGCTTTAGCCCCTTCCGGCGATGCTTGTAGGTGGGCCAGAAGGTCCGCGCGTAGCGAAACAGATCCGGCGACAGTTCCACGGTGCCCCGGTTGCGCAGCGCCAGCGTGAAACCGCCATCGAGACGGCGGCGAATGCAATAGAAGTCGGTGCCGAGCGCGCCCATCGTGATTTCGGGCCCCGGCGTGGTGCGGCATGCGGTTGCGTTGACGAGGCCGATCGGAAGTTCGATGCCGTGGCGCCGGCAGAACAGCGACGACCACGCACCTCCCGCAAGAAGCGCGGACTGCGCGCGAATGGTGCCCTGTTCGGTGACGACGGCGCTCACGCGTCCGCCCTGGGTCTCGAGCCCGCGCGCGGCGCAGCCCTGATGAATGGTCACGCCGTGCTTGCGCGCGGCGACCGCGAGCGCAGGCACGGCCATGGATGGCTCGGCGCGCCCGTCGCTCGGCGTGTAAAGACCGCCGATCCAGGCGTCGACATTGCCGGGCAGACGCTCGGCGACCTCGGCGGACGACAACACCTGCGAATGCACCTGCAGTTCGCGCGCGACCGCGGCCCACTTCTCCCAGGCTGCCAGCTCCGCCGGGTTCTTGGTCAGGAACAGGATGCCGGTGCGCCGAAAGCCGGCATCGACGCCGGCGTCGTCCTGCATGTCCTCCCACAAGCGCAGCGACTCGCGGGCCAGCGGAATCTCGGCGCGGGCACGGCCCTGCTGGCGGCACCAGCCCCAGTTGCGGCTCGACTGCTCGGCGCCGACATGGCCCTTCTCGATCAGGGCGACGGAATGCCCCTTCTTCGCCAGATGATAGGCCGCCGAGACGCCGATGACGCCACCGCCGATGACGACGACATCAACCTGCGCCGGCAGGCGTTCGTCGCTTGTGATACGGCTGAGCGGCGGGGACATGAGACTCTCCTGATAATCAAATTGATCGAAGCGTATCGGCTCTTCATGGGATGTTCATGCGCGGATCGAGGGCGTCGCGCAGTCCGTCGCCGAGGAAGTTGAAGCTGGTCACGGCAAGCGTGATGGCAATGCCCGGCGCTATCGCGAGCCAGGGCGCGCTGGTCAGATAGATCTGGGCATTGTTGAGCATGTTGCCCCAGCTCGCCTCCGGCGGTTGAATGCCGTAGCCGAGATAGCTGACATAGGATTCGAGCAGGATCGCCTTGGCGACGTTCAGGGTCGCCGCAACCACGATCGGCGCCATCGCATTGGGCACCAGTTCGCGGAACATGATCCGCAGGTTCGACGAACCGAAGGCGATCGCGGCGATCGCGAATTCGCGCTCGCGAAGGGAACGGACCTGCGCTTCGACGACGCGGGCGACGCTCATCCACGCGGTGGCCGCGATCAGCACCGTGGTGGTGATCAGGCCAGGCTCGGTGAGCGCCGCGAGCGCCAGCAGGAGGAAGATCGCCGGGAAGCACAGCACGGCATCGACCAGCCGCATCAGCACCGTACCGAGGATACCGCCGTAGAATCCCGCGAAGGCGCCGACCAGGATGCCAGCTGCCGTGGCGATGGTCATGGCGACGATGCCGATCGCGAGCGACACGCGCCCTCCCATCATCAGCCGCGCCAATACGTCGCGGCCGAGTTCGTCGGTGCCAAGCAGATGGGCACCGGACAGCGGCGGCGCGAAGCGGCGCATGATGTCGATATAGGTGTCGTCGAACGGCAGGAGATGGGGGCCGAGCGCCGAACCCAGCGCGAGGATGACGATGATCACCGCACCCGCCAAGGCGAGCCGATGCCGGCGGAAGCGCTGCCAGGCGGCTTGGCCGGGCGCAAGTTGGACGGTCTGCAACGCCGCGGCGACCATCGTCTATCCCACCCGGATCCGCGGATCGACGACGGCATAGAGGATATCGGCGAGCAGCGAGCCGATCAGCACCATCGCGGCCGAGAACATCAGGATGCCCATCACCACCGGATAGTCGCGATAGCCGATGGAATCGAGGAACAACCTGCCCATGCCGGGCCAGGTGAACACGGTCTCGGTGACCAGCGCACCCCCGAGCAGCGTTGGAAACTGCAGGCCCGCGACTGATATCATCGGCAGCAGTGCGTTTCGCAAGGCGTGGAGCGTCAGGATGCGCCATTCCGGCAGCCCCTTGGCGCGCGCCGTGCGAATGTAGTCCTGGTTGACGACCTCCAGCATGGACGAGCGCATGAAGCGTCCCCAGATGGCGGTCTCGACCAGCGCCAGCACCATGGCCGGCGCGATCAGATGATGCAGAAGGTCGAGCGCCGAGCCGTCACCGATGGTCTGCCGGTCGCCGGACGGCAACCAGCCGAGGTTCACCGAAAAGATGTAGATCGTGACGAGCCCGAACCAGAACGTCGGAATCGAGAGCGCAATCATGGCACCGATCGTCGCCAATGAATCGAATACCGAATAGCGGCGCACGGCGCCGAGCACGCCGATCCAGCAGCCGAGCAGGATGGCGATGACGGTCGCACTCGCCATCAGTTCGAACGTGGCGCCGAGATGAGAGCCGATCACGGACAAGACACCCGCACCGTCCCGATAAGAGCGTCCCCAATCGCCGGTGAGCATGCGGCCGAACCAGTCGAGATACTGGATCGGAAGCGGGCGATCGAGACCCAACTGCCGGGTGACGCGCGCGAGGTCGTCCTGCGACATTTGCGAGGAGACCGCGAATTGCGCGAGCGGGCCGCCGGGCGCCAGATGGAGGATCGCAAAGCCGAGCACCGAGACGATCACCAGCAGCAGCATCGCCTGGATCAGACGATTGGCGACGTAACGGGCCATCTCAGGCGGCCCTCGCGGCCGGACGGGTCAGGCCCAGTACCATTCGCGGAGGTTCCAGCAGTTGGACGAGGTGTTGATGTTGGGCCGGAAGCCTTGCAGCCCCTCCTTGACGCCTTCCGCGATGAAGCTCTGAAACAGCGGCAGGATGGCGAGGTCGTTGCGGATCAGTTTCTGAAGATCGCCGTAGATCGCCTTGCGCTGCGCAAGATCGAACTGCCTGGCGCCCTCGGCGAGCAACCGGTCGGCCTCCGCGCTCTGGTATTGATAGGTGTTGTAGCCGCGTCCGCCTTTGGCGGGAATAGCGCCAGAGCCGAAGCGCGGCGTCACGTCCGGGTCGCTGCCCAGCATGAAGTTCACCCCCACCACGACCGAGTTGAACTTCGACTGCAGCCAGTAGTCGCCCCAGATGACGGCAGCGGGCATGTTGTTGACGCGCATCGCGGCGCCAATCGCGCGCCAGTCCTGGATCAGGAGTTGCTGGGTCTGCTCGCGCACCGCGTTGCCCGACGTGGTCGAATTGGTGAATTCGAGTTTGACACCGCCCTTCTCGCGGATTCCGCCGGCGCCGCGAACCCACCCCCCCGCATCGAGCAACGCATTTGCCTTCGCAGGATCGTAACTGTGCTGCGGCAGGTCCGGCTGGAACGACCAGGCCTGTTGCGGCACGAAGCTCTCGCTCGGCGTCGGCAGGCCGTAGTTGAGCGCGTCGATGATCGCCTTCTTGTTGATCGCGAGATAAAGCGCTTCGCGCACCGTGCGATCGGCGAACGGGCCGAACTCCAGGTTCGGCGCAATGTGTTCCACCGAGGCGGTCGAGGACACGAAAATCTTGCGGCCGCGCAGTGTTTTCGCCTCCTGCACGAAGTTCGGCAGGATGCCCTGTGTGCCGGTGTAGTCGACCTGGCCGGTGCGGAACTGGGTGTAAAGAACGGTCAGGTCCGGGATGTATTTGAAGACGACGCGCTCCAGATAAGGTCCCTTGCCGTGGTAGCCGGTATGGGCGTTCAGGAGAATGTGGTCGCCGGGCACGCGCTCACCCCAGCGGAACGGTCCGGTCCCGACCGGCGCGTTGTGGAACGGCGAGCTGTTCGGATCCGATACCTTCTCCAGGATGTGCTTCGGCACCATGAAGGTGAGCGACAGGATCGACATGTAGGGCGAATACGGTGATTCCATTCGCCAATGGATCTCGTCAGGCGCAACGACCCTGATGTCCCTGACCAGGCTATGGCCGACGCGGTTGCGCACGCGGAAATCGGGGTTGTTGATGAGGTCGAGGGTGAACTTCACGTCCTCCGCCGTAAACGCCGTGCCGTCATGCCACTTCACGTCGCTGCGCAGCTTGATCTTCCAGGTCAGTCCGTCGGCCGAGATCCCGCCATTGTCGATGGTCGGGATCTCGCGGGCGAGATCGGGCACGAACTTGCCGTCCGGATCGATGAACCAGAGCGGCGAGAAGACCTGCCAACCGACGCCCTGATCGACCTCGATCCCGGGCATCAGAGGATGAAACACGGTCGGCTCCTGCGACAGCGCGGCGATCACCTGCCCGCGCGGCTTGTCGGGCGGATTGCCCGGACCTTCGACTTGCGCAAATGCGGACGCTGGAACGTTCAGTCCCGCCACGGCGCCCGCGCCGAGCAGCATGACCTGGCGGCGGTTCGGTATGCCCGAGGTCCAGTTGCCCAACGCGGGACCGCCGAATCTGCCCTTCTCGTCCACCATGACCCCTCTCCGTTCTCGCGCGCGCGGCATCGGTTCCCCGCGCCCCGATCTCGACAACCAGGCAACGGAGAGATTGACTGAGATTTAGCGTTTCTAAATATTGGTATCCAAATTTCATCATGGCTAAATAAACGAGTCAATCCTATTGATGGAATGGCTCGCTCTGTTCAACACAATGATCTCCGCGCGATGCTGGTGCTGATACAGCTGGGCGACGGCGAGACGATGCACGGGAGAACGACATGGATGGCCGCAGCAATGCGAGCGTTCCGAAGAACGCCCCAACGACCGAAAGCGACGAGGCCGGCGACCAGCGTCTCGGCGAGACGGTGCGGCTGCTGCGCCAGCGCGCAGGCCTCTCGATCCAGGACGTCGCCAACCGGACCGGTCTGTCCACCGGCATGATCAGCCAGCTCGAACGCGCGCGCGCCATGCCGTCCGTGCGCACGCTGCGCCTGCTCAGCCTCGCGCTCGATGTGCCGATCTCCTATTTCTTCGAGGCGAGCGAGGCGGGCGAACCCGAGCGCTACATCGTGCGGAAAAATCATCGGCGGCTGCTTCGGCTCACCCCGAGTGGCGTCGTCAAGGAAGCGCTCACGCCGGCCGAGAAGGGCGAACTCGAACTCTATGAACTCACGCTCAATCCCGGCGGCTCGTCTGGAACCGACTTCTACCAGCACACCGGCGAGAAGGCCGGCTACATCCTGTCCGGCAGCCTGCGCCTGTGGCTCGATCACGAGGCCCATGTTCTGGAGGCGGGCGACAGCTTCCGTTTCCCCAGCATCGTGCCGCACATGTTCGATAACCCGACGCAACAGGTGGCGCGCGTGATCTGGGTGACGACGCTGCGCCGAACCGAACCTCCGGCTGGTTGAACTGCGGCTTATGGGGAGTGCAAGCGATGGCCGCAGAAGGACTGGTTACGATCCGCAGCAGCTACGGGCCGGACGAAACCATGAACAGGTTCGAGACCGAAGTCCGGGCGCGGGGCATGACGGTGTTTGCCCATATCGATCACGCGGCGGGAGCGGCTGCCGTTGGGATGTCGCTTCGGCCGACCGATCTGTTGATCTTTGGCAACGCCAACGCCGGCACGCCGCTGATGCAATCGGCTCAGACAATCGGGATCGATCTGCCGCTGAAGGCCCTGGTCTGGCAGGACGCCGCGGGCATGACCTGGCTTACGTACAATGATCCGGGATGGCTCGCAAAACGGCATGGGGAAGGCCCCGAGGTTGAAGCTGCGATCAATGCCATGGCCTCAGCGCTGAATGCGGTGGCGACAAAGGCAACCACGTCGCCTTGACGCGCGCGGACATGCGGCGTTTCCAGGTTGGCGACGACCTTGCTCACTGGGCGGGCTCGATGATCATGCCTTGGTGTCGCGCGGCACGATCCGGACCGTTGCAGCGCGGGCGCGCGCGCCGATCATGGGCTTGAGATACGAACTCGCGTGGTACTTCGCCCGGTAGGCGTCGTCGATGCGATCGTGGATCGGCCCGTCGACCGGCTCGAAGGCGACCTCCTTGGTCATGCCGGCGGCAACGATCCGCCCCGCCTTCTGCCGCACCGCGGCCTGATACCAGCGGGAGTCCTGCCCGTTGTAGCCGCGCACATAGAGAGCGTCGTCGACCGCGACGGACCAGATCCATGTCGGGGTGCCGTAGGTCACGCCGTCCTCGCGAAACGGCGCGATATGCAAGTCGTCGGCCTCGGCGATCTTGCGCAGTTCGTCCTTGGGCCATGCGGTCATTTCAAATTCCTCTCGTCACGTCGCGGTCCCATCGCCCCCGGAAAACACCGCTCGGCGAAGTCACCTGCGATACTGGTCGTCGCTGACCTTTTCCATCCAGTCGACGCTCCTGCCGTCCAGGGCTTCCTGGATCGCGATGTGCATCATCGCCGTGGTCGGCGTCGCGCCATGCCAATGCTTCAGACCCGGCGGAAACCAGACCACATCGCCGGGTCGAACTTCCTCGATCGGCCCGGCTTCGCGCTGCACCCAGCCGAGGCCGAAGGTGATCAGCAACGTCTGGCCGAGCGGATGGGTGTGCCAGGCGGTGCGCGCGCCGGGTTCGAACGTCACGCTGGCGCCGCTCACGCGCGCCGGGTCGGGCGCCTGGAACAACATGTCGACGCGAACCGTTCCGGTGAAATACTCCGCCGGTCCTTGGCGCGACGGCTGTGAACCGCTTCGTGTGATTTCCATGGCTTCACTCCTTCGATCGATCGGGATTGGGCCTCTGCACTTGCCCGTCGGAAGATGGCTGGCACGGCGAGGCTATCGTGCCGGCGCTAGCGCGATCGCTTCTCGAACACGTCCTTGGCCACCGGCAGCGCCGAAAATACATTGGGCCAACCGACATAGAACGCGAGATGGGTCATGACCTCCCCGGCCTCGACCTGCGTCAGGCCATTATCCATCGCCCGGTTCAGGTGATAGGCGATCGGCGCGACCTGGCCGGTCGCAACCAGTGCGCTGACGGTGACGAGACTGCGGTCGCGGGGCGCGAGACCCGGGCGCAGCCAGAGATCCCGAAACACCACATCCGTGGTGTATTGCACGACGCCCGGGGCGACATTGCCGAACTGCTCGGCGACCCGCGTCGCGCGCAGCGCCTCGGCGGCCTCGTCGAGCGGAAGCAGCGGGCCTGAAGCCGGAGGCAACTGGTCGGGTCCGACATTGCGCGCGGCGAAGACGTCCTTCGCGATTCCGACCGCCGACATGGCGTTCGCCCAACCGGTGTAGAATGCGAGGTGGGTGATGATCTCGGAAAGTTCGCTCGGTTTGGCGCCATTGTCGAGCGCAAGGTCGAGATAATACTTGAGCTCGACCGTCTGATTGCGCGCGATCAGGGCTGCGACCGTGACGATGCTGCGGTCGCGTGGCGAGAGACCCGGGCGCTTCCAGAGGTCTCCGACAAGGATGTCTTGCGCGTATTTCGCGAGGGCGGGCGCCACGGCGCGAACATTATCAAGCGTGGGCATGGGTTTTGGTCCTTTCGTCGTTATTGTCTGCTGGCCTTGGGCGAAAGCCGAGGCGATCAGGGAAAGCGATACGACCGTTGCGGCGAGCCATCTCATTGCGAGGTCCTGCCGGTTTTGAGCGATGGCGCCTTGAGGAGCCACACGGCGATGGCTGCGGCACACAGCACGGTGATCGCGCTCGCAAGGAACACCGCGTTGAGGCCGGCTCCGCTCGCAATCAGTCCCAACATGGGGCTTGCGACACCGAGCGCCAGGTCGAGGCACGCCGTATAGGCGCCCATCGCGAGGCCACGGTTCTCGACCGGGGCGCGACGTACCGCTTCCACGCCAAAGCCGGGATAGACGAGCGAGTAGCCGAGGCCAGCGAGCGCGGCTCCGGCAAAGACGAACGCCGGTGACGACGCGAGCCAGATCAAGGCCTGCCCTGCCGCTTCAATCAGGACGCAAACCAACGCAACCGGTGGACCGCCGATCCTGTCCGGCAGATGGCCCAAGACCAGCCGCCCCACGATGAAGGCCACGCTCACAGTGGTCAGGGCAACCCATGCCGCGCTCCAGCCGTTCCGCGCGAACAGCAGCACGACGAAGGTGGTGATCGCCCCGAAGCCGACGCTTGAGAGCGCAAGACCGAGACCGGGCAGCCACACGGCGCCGAGCACCTTGACGACTGCCGGGCGCGTATGCGGTGACACCGCCACCGGGCTCAGTGGCGCCACCAGCAACAACGTCAGAAGCGGAAGCAGTGCGGTCGCAAGCGCAATCGCCGCAAAGCCGTGCACGGCGTAGAGGGCGCTGCCGACGGGCGCGCCGACTGCATAGGCGACGTACATCGCCGTGCCGACCCAGGACATGACCTTGCCGGTGTTTTTGGGGCCCGCAAGCGCCAGCCCCCAATTGAGCGCCCCTGCGACCATAAAACTCTCCGCGCCGCCGAGCACGGCGCGTCCGGCCAGCAAGGCCGCCAGCGAGATGGCGGGAGCGCCGACGAAGCGGAGCGATAGGAGATAAAGCAATCCGGCGACCGCGCCGGCCAGCAAGCCGATCACGACCGCGCGCTTGGCGCCCCGGCTGTCGGCAAGGTGGCCGGCCGCAAACCGTGAGACGAGCGATGCGCCGAACTGGCTGCCGGCGACAAGGCCAACGACGAAGGTCCCGAAGCCGAGGCCCTGGTGAACATGAAGCGGCAGCACCGGCATGGCGATGCCGATGACGAGATAGCCCGTGAAAATCACGGCCACGATCGGCAACAGCATCACCGCAACGCGCGAAGCGGCGACGGATTCCTGCGAAGTAGCGTCCGACATCGCGAAAGCGCCTCGCGGCTCATATTTCCTGGCGCGTGGGACGGAACAGGATTTCGTTGATGTCGACGTCCTCCGGCTCGCTCATGGCGAAGGCGACGACGCGCGCGAATGAGTCGGCTGAGATCGCAACGCCTGCATAGAATTTGTGGATTCGCTCGGCCGTATCCGGATCGGTCACACTGTCGGGCAGCTCGGTCGCGACCGCGCCGGGCGAGATCACGGTGGTGCGGATGTTGTAGGGCTTCACCTCCTGGCGCAGCCCTTCCGAAAGCGCACGCACGGCGTATTTGGTCGCGGCGTAGACCGCGAAGCCGGGGCCGACCTTGTGGCCCGCCACGGAGGAGACGTTGATGAAGTGGCCGGCTTTCTGCTCCTTCATGTACGGCAGCGCCGCGGCGATGCCGTACAGCACGCCCTTGATGTTGACATCGATCATGCGGTCCCATTCGTCGATCTTGAGACGCTCGAGCGGCGCCTGCGGCATCAGGCCTGCGTTGTTCAGCATCACGTCGACACGCCCGTAGGCCTTGACGGCCGCGTCGACCAGGGCCTTGACCTGCGCGCGGTGGACAACGTCGGTCGTGACGGCAATGGCCTTGCCGCCGCTTGCGGTCAACTCCTTTGCCAGCGACGTGAGCCGATCGGCGCGCCGTGCGCCCAGCACGACACGCGCGCCTTCCGCGCAGAGCAGTCGGGCGGTCGCCTCCCCCAACCCGCTGCTGGCGCCGGTGATGACGACGACTTTTCCTGCGATGTTATTGCTCATGATCCTTGCTCCTGTCTGAAGGCGATTTCGACGGCGCTCCGCTTGCGCTCCTAGCGACCGGACAATTTCAAGAGCTCCTCGGGATAGCGGGCGCCCTGCACCCTGATCCCGGACGCCGCGTTCTCGATTTCGCGCAAATCGTCGGCTCTCAGCACCACCGAAACCGAGGCGAGGTTCTCCTCCAGGCGACCGAGCTTCCGGGTGCCTGGAATCGGAACGATCCACGGCTTCCGTGCCAACAGCCACGCCAGCGCGATCTGCGCGGGCGTCGCCCCCTTGCGGGCGGCGACCCTGCGCAGAAGGTCGACCAGTGCCTCATTCGCCCGGCGGGCCTCCGGCTCGAACCGCGGAATGCGGCCGCGAAGGTCGGAGCTCGCGAACGTCGTGGCGTCGTCGATCTTGCCGGTCAGAAAGCCCTTGCCGAGCGGGCTGTAAGGAACGAGGCCGATGCCGAGCTCTTCCAGCACCGGCAGAACGTCCGCCTCCGGCTCGCGCGTCCACAGCGAGTATTCGCTTTGCAGCGCGGTGACCGGCAGGACGGCGTGAGCGCGGCGGATCGACTGCACGCCGGCTTCCGACAGGCCGAAGTGCCTGGCCTTGCCTTGCTGGATGAGATCTTTCACGGCGCCTGCGACGTCTTCAATCGGCACATCAGGATCGACCCGGTGCTGGTACAGCAGGTCGATGCGATCGGTCCTGAGCCGTCTCAGCATGCCTTCCGTCGCGGCCTTGATATGGTCGGGACGGCTGTTGAGCCGGCCGAGATGCTTGCCGGTCTCAAGATCGATGTCCCAGCCGAACTTGGTCGCGATCACCACCCGATCGCGGCAGGGCTCCAAGGCCTCCCCGACAACCTCTTCGTTCTTGAACGGGCCATAGACCTCGGCCGTATCGAAGAAGGTGACGCCGCGCTCGACGGCGGAGCGGATCAGGGCGATCATGTCCTGCTTGTCCGCAGGCACGCCATAACCCATGCATCCAAGCCCGAGGGCCGAGACCTCGAGATCGCTGTTGCCCAATTTGCGTTTTTGCATGCCTTCATCCTCTGTTGCAGTGTTAGCTTGTCGCGACGATGGACGTGCCAACGATCACTCACCGCTACCGCGCGACGTGATCTTGGCTGTGGCAGCGTGCGCGCGCCGGACAACGCAGACGCCAAGGATCATGATTCGACGGCAATTCAACTACTTGCTGGCCGGGATCATCCGGCCATTCTCCCACCGTCGACGTTGAAGGCCGCTCCAGTCACGTAAGTCGCGCGGTCCGACAACAACCAACAGACCATCTGCGCGATCTCCTCAGGGGTGCCCATCCTGCCGAAAGGCACTCCAGCCAGGATCTGCGGCCCGCGACGCGCCATCGCAGCGCTGATCATGTCGGTATCGGTCCATCCAGGACAGACGCAATTGATGCGGACCCGCGGCGCGTATTCGAGTGCAGCCGTTTTCGTCAGCCCGACGATACCGTGCTTGCTGGCTGCGTAGCCAGCCGTTGTCCTGAAACCAGTGAGCGCGGCGAGCGAGGCGGTGTTGACGATCGCGCCGAAACCCTGGCTAGTCATCTGCTCAAGTTCGGCCCTCATGCAAAGCCAGGTGCCCTTCAGATTAACCTGAACCACCTTGTCGAACGACTCCTCGGACCACTCAGCCGTCAGTTTTCCGCCGGCGCCGGCCTGAACACCGTTGATGCCCGCATTGTTGAAGGCGCAGTCGAGCCGGCCATGGGCCTCGATGACCGCGCCGACCATGGATCCAACATTGTTCGGGTTGGACACATCGGCTACGACCGACATCGCTTCGCCTCCTGCGCTCCTGATGGACGCGACGGTGTCTTCGACACCTGCAGCCGACAGGTCGGAGACGACGACAGACGCACCCTCGCGAGCGAAGACGGTCGCGGCCTGACGCCCGATACCGCGGGCCCCGCCGGTTACCAGGGCGACCTTGTTCGCAAGCATACCTGTCATGGTGACTCTTTCCGTTGGATTGGCCTGACCGATATTTTGTACCGGCTTGATCGGCAGGTTATTGAGTGGCGACAGCCTGCTCGATCGGTATGCGGAACGACCCGCGAAAGGGTGCACACGCGGACCTAGACGTCGCGGCCGCGGTCGGCCTGTGCACGGTCTTGACCGTAATGCTTTCGCCCGTGAGTGATTAGATGACGGAATCTGAATAGGCTTATCAGGGCGGCTTATAAGTAGTCGCGTCGAGCGCGCGGGCCGTCGAGACGGCTGCCTCCGCCCGGGCTCAGAAAAGACGTCCTCACGAACTCCGATGACGCAGCGCGTCGACCAGCAAGGCGAAGGCCGGCGATGGCTGCCGGCGGCTTGGGTAGTAGAGATGGTACCCCGACCAGGGCTGGCACCACTCTTCGAGCACCTTCTTGAGACGATTGTTCGCGAGATAGGGCTGCGCCAGGTCCTCCGGCACATGGGCGAGCCCGAAGCCGGCCACCGCGGCATCGAGGACCTGGAAGATGCTGTTGAAGACGAGCTGTCCTTCCACACGGACCTTCAGGTCGTGTCCGTCCTTCTCGAATTCCCATGCGTATAGTCCGCCATGGGTCGGAAGGCGCAGATTGATGCAGGTGTGGCCGATCAGGTCCTGCGGCGTCTTCAGCGGTGGTCGCTTGGCGAAATAGGACTTCGCGCCGACCACCACGAAGCGGACGTCGGGGCCAATGCGCACCGCGATCATGTCCTTGTCGATCTGCTCGCCCAGACGCACGCCGGCGTCATAACGCTGCGCAACGATATCGGTCAGGCCGTAGTCGACGGCGAGCTCGACCTTGATGTCGGGGTATTTCGGCAGCAGTTTTACAAGCTTTGGCCACAGGATCGATCGAACGGCATGATCGCCCGCCGTGATGCGAATGGTTCCGGCGGGCCTGTCGCGAAATTCGCTCAGCGCCGCAAGCTCTGCCTCGATCTCGTCGAGCCGCGGACCGACGGTGCGGAGCAGGCGCTCGCCCGCTTCGGTGGGCGAAACCCCGCGTGTGTTGCGCGTCAAGAGCCGAACACCGAGGCGGGTTTCGAGCTCGCGGATCGTGTAGCTGAGCGCGGACTGCGATACGCCGAGCTTCGCCGCGGCCTTGGTGAAGCTGCGCTCGCGGCCCACCGCCTGGAAGGCGACCAGGTCATTCAGATTGCCGCGCTGCATCGATCACCTTCTGCTGACGAGCCAGTGCGGATTTTACTGCCTCGTCACGCGCACTTGCACGGGCTAAATGATCTCGCGCCCCGATTGGGCTTTAGCGCACCTCTTCAAATCCGGCCAAGGCCGACGTCAGGTTGGCGCCCAGAATGTCCGACAGATATCCGCCTTCCTGCACGAGGACGGTCGGAAGCCCGAGCCGCGCGATGGCGCGGCCGATGCGCCGAAATCCGTCGGTGGTGACGGCAAGACCCGCGAGAGGATCCTGCTCGGAGGCATCAAGGCCGAGCGCCACGACGAGCGCCCCCGGCGCAAAGGCCCGGATTGCCCTCTCGGCAACGTCGAGCGCCTGCAGATAGCCGTCGTCGCTGGTCCCCTTCGGCAAGGGAATATTGAGATTGGCGCCGAGCCCGGCTCCCGCGCCGCGTTCATGCGCATAGCCCCACACAAACGGATAGAAGAAGGTCGGGTCGGCATGGATCGAAACCGTCAGCACATCGCCCCGTTCGTAGAAGATGCCTTGCGTGCCGTTGCCGTGATGGACGTCGACGTCGAGGATCGCCACGCGCTCATGCGTCAGTCGCAGATGGGCGGCCGCAACCGCGCTGTTGTTGAGAAAACAGAATCCACCGGCGAGATCGCGATAGGCGTGGTGGCCCGGAGGACGACAGAGCGCGTAAGCCGCGTCCTCCCCGTCCATGACGAGTTGAGCCGCGGTCACAGCCACATCCGTGGCGGCGCAGGCGGCGGCCCAGGTGCCGGGCCCGATCGGGCAGCCCGTATCCGCCGTGTGCCAGCCGAGACGGCCGACAATGTGAGTCGGGTAGGTCGCGGCATGGCGGACGGGATGAATGTTGGCGATCATCTCGGGGCCGGCATCGCCAAGCGCGGTCCAGGCATCCCAGGCCTCCGCAAGAAAGCCGAGATATTCCGGGCTGTGAACCCGCGCCCGCGGCCCCTGCCCGAACGTGATCGGCTCGACCAGTTCGTGGTTGCCGGCCTTCAACCCCGCGAGCAGCCGATCGGCGCGTTCGGGTTGCTCGGTGGTCCGCCTGACGATGCCGCGCACCAGAAAGAATTGCGGATCGTGGCTTCGATGCAGTTCGCTATAGACGGCCTTCACTCGTTTGCTCCATCACGGGAAAGATTGGTTGCGCACGCGACGGCCCGGCGTCGCGCGCAGCGTCGCGGGCGGCGTGAGCTTCGCGTCATCCTCTCGCGCCCGCGGTCGGAGGGGGAAGCTCGCGCACGAGCTTTCCGACCTCCCGCCACGCATGACCGATGTGATGATCGATATGCGCCACGATGCGCTCGGGGTGACCTTCCTCGATCGCGGCGAGCACGGGTTCGTGGGTGCGAGCGATCTCGTGCGGGTCGTCGTAGAGCCGGCCGATCAGGCCGATGACCATGCGCAGTTCCGAGGCCAGATCGTCGAACAGACGCAACAGACGCCGGTTGCCGGCGATCTCGCAGATCAGGCGGTGAAACCGGTAATCTTCCTCGACCTGGCGGGCCTGATCATCGAGGTCGGCGGTCTGGTGCAGAACGTCGAGCTGTCGTCGTAACGCATCCCGCGTCGCAGGCGTCAGGTTGCGCGCGGCGAGCACGCCCGCATGACGCTCCACGCACAGACGCAGATCGTAGACATCGTCGATATCGCCAGCCGCGAATTGCCGCACGAAAAAGCCGCGGCGCGGGCTCGCGACCAGCAGACCCTGCCGCTCCAGAAGCCGGGCGGCCTCCCGCACCGGCGCCCTGCTCACCCCCAATTCCCTGGCGATGCCGGCCTCCACCACTTTGGCGCCTTGCGGCAGCCGGCCCTGAACGACCGCTTGCGTCAGAATCCGCGCGACCTGGCCGACCAGATCGGTCTCGGCGATGGCTGGCAGTCCGACCGGGGGAGACAAAGTGCGCATGAAAAGGTCCGTTTTGACCACTGTATAATCTTTAAGCGTCGATTGTCGACAGTTTAGCCTTGCTCACGCTTCTGCGTTGCAACAAAGTCGGACCAGTTCAACGCTGGACCGCTGACAACAATGACCACGCACGTACGGCCTTCGGCCGTGAAGGACGAAACACGCGAGATGCGGATCGATCTCGCCGCCGCCTACCGGCTGATCCACCGGCTCGGTCTCGACGACAGCATCTACACCCACATCTCGGTCCGGCTCCCGGACCGGCACGACCGTTTCCTGATCAATCCCTATGGCATGCGCTTCGAAGAGGTGACGGCGTCCAACCTGGTGGAGGTCGACCTCGACGGAAATATCGTCGACGACCCGCTGGGGCTTGGCATCAATCCCGCGGGCTTCACGATCCACAGCGCGGTGCATGCGGCGCGGGCGGATACGATGTGCGTGCTGCACACCCACACCGTCGCCGGCGTCGCGGTGTCCTGCCAGAAGCAGGGACTGCTGCCGCTCAATCAATGGTCGCTGCAGTTCACCGATCGCCTCGCCTACCATGATTACGAGGGGATCGCGCTCGACCTGGATGAGCGGGCGCGCCTGGTCGCCGATCTCGGCGACAAGTTCGTCATGGTGCTGCGCAATCACGGCATGCTGACCTGCGGACGATCGGTCGCCGAGGCCTTCAAGCTGATGCACAATCTGGAACGCTCCTGCCGCGCGCAGCTCGCGATCCAGGCGTCCGGTGCCGAAATCTGCCCGCTTTCCGAAGGCGTCGCCCGCAAGACGGCCGACCAGTATGCGCGTTTCTACGACAAGATCGAAATCAAGGGACAGCCTGACAGCGAATGGGCTGCCTTCAAGCGGATGCTGGAGCGGACCGATCCGGATTTCGTCAACTAGCCACCATGGGCTCCGGCCTGCCGATCAGGCGATTGAACAAGGAAAGAGAAGCGATGTTGAAGCGAATCTTGCTCGGCCTTGTTGCGGCGTGCGCGGTGAGCGCCATGACTTCGGCGGACTTGGCCTTTGCGGAGGAGCCGAAAGCAGGCGGCGTCGTCAATGCCGTCATCCAGCCCGAACCGCCGGGTTTGATGATGGGCCTGGTATTCAACGGCCCAACCCAGATGGTGGCAGGCAACATCTATGAGGGCCTGCTGCGCTATAGTCCGAAGCTGGAGCCGTTGCCGGGTCTTGCGGAGAGCTGGACGGTCAGCGAGGACGGCAAGGTCTACTCCTTCCACTTGCGGAAGGGCGTCGCCTGGCATGACGGCAAGCCGTTCACATCGGCGGACGTGTTGTTTTCGATCGAATTCGTCAAACAAACCAACCCACGTGCCCGGGGCAATCTGCTTCAGCTCGACAAGGTCGAGGCGCCAGACGACTCGACGGTCGTGTTCACGCTGAAGCAGCCGTTCGGACCGTTCCTTGGCATCTTCGAGGTGGGCGGGATGCCGATGATTCCGAAGCACATCTATGAAGGCAGCGACTTCAAGACCAATCCGGCCAACAACACGCCGATCGGCACCGGTCCCTTCATGTTCAAGGAATGGCAGAAGGGCTCGTTCATCCACCTCGTCAAGAATCCGAACTACTACATCAAGGGTAAACCCTATATCGATGAGATCTACTGGCACGTCATTCCCGACGCTGCGGCGCGCTCGGTGGCGTTCGAAACCGGCAAGGTCGATGTGCTGCCGGGCGGCTCGGTGGAAAACTTCGACGTTCCGCGGCTGAGCAAGCTCAAGAACGTCTGCGTCACCGGCAATGGCTGGGAGTTCTTCAGCCCGCATTCCTGGCTCTGGCTCAACAACCGCTCGGGTCCCACGGCCAACAAGAAATTCCGCCAGGCCGTGATGTTCGCGCTCGACCGCAATTTTGCGCGGGACGTGATCTGGAACGGTCTCGGCAAGGTCGCGACCGGTCCGTCCGGCTCCGCGATCAAGTACTACACCGACGCGGTGACGAAATACGACTACGACCCGGCGAAGGCGAAGGCGCTGCTCAAGGAAGCCGGCTACAACGGCGAAAAGGTCCGCCTGCTGCCGCTGCCCTACGGCGAGACCTGGCAGCGCTGGGCCGAGGCGGTGAAGCAGAATCTGCAGGACGTCGGCATCAATGTCGAAATGGTTGCGACCGATGTCCCCGGCTGGAATCAGAAGACGTCCGACTGGGACTACGACATCGCCTTCACCTATCTCTATCAGTATGGCGATCCCGCGCTCGGCGTCGGCCGCAACTACGTCACCAGCCAGATCGTCAAGGGCAACCCGTTCAACAACGTCGAAGGCTACTCGAACCCCGAGATCGATCAGCTGTTCGCCGACGGTGCGATCGCCTTCCCGGATTCCAAGCGCACGGAAATCTATGCCAAGGCGCAGAAGATCCTGACCGACGACGTGCCGGTGGCCTGGCTGCTCGAACTGCAGTTTCCCACCATCACCCGCTGCAACATCAGGAATCTCGTGACGACGGCCATCGGCGTCAACGACGGCTTTCGCGATGCCTGGATCGACAAGTGATTTGACCGTCGACCGCGGCGGCGCGTCCTGCGATCACCGCAGTTGCACGACGCGCTTCGACCACAACGGACAATGACGATGCTCGCATTCATCGCCCAGAGGCTTGGCAAGGCCGTCATCGTCCTCTTGGCCATCGTCGTCATGAACTTCTTCCTGATCCGTCTGGCGCCTGGGGATCCCGCGTCGGTCATGGCCGGCGAAGCCGGCGCGAGCGACAAGATCTTCGTCACTCAGCTGCGCGAAAAATTCGGCCTCGATCAGCCCGTTCCCGTCCAGCTCTACAAGTATGTCAAGGGGATCCTCACGCTTGATCTCGGCTTTTCGTTTCGCCAGCAGATGCCGGTCTCACAACTGATCCTCGAGCGGCTTCCCGCCACGCTGCTGTTGACCGGAACCGCGTTCGCGATCTCGCTTGTCTTCGGCGTGCTGTTCGGAACGCTGGCGGCGCGCCGGGCCGGGACCTGGGCCGATACCGCCATCACGGTGCTGGCGCTGATCTTTTACGCCACACCGCTGTTCTGGGTCGCGCTGATGGCGATCCTGCTGTTTTCGGTCACGATGGATTGGCTGCCGAGCTTTGGCTACGAGACCGTGGGCGCCAACTATACCGGGCTCGCCCATGTGGTGGATGTCGGAGCCCATCTCGTTTTGCCGGCGACGACGATCGGCCTTTTCTTCATGGCCACCTACGCCCGCATGACGCGCGCCTCGATGCTCGAGGTCAAGCGGCTCGATTTCGTCAAGACCGCCCGCGCCAAGGGATTGCGCGAGGCCGTGATCCAGCGTCGTCATGTGCTGCGCAACGCCCTGCTCCCGGTCGTGACCCTGGCGGGCCTGCAGGCCGGCACACTGGTCGGCGGAGCCGTGCTCACCGAAACCGTGTTCGCCTGGCCCGGGATCGGCCGGCTGATGTACGAGGCGCTGCTGCAGCGCGACTATAATCTGTTGCTCGGCGTCTTCGTGGTGTGCTCGGCGATGGTCCTGGTGTTCAACCTCATCACCGACCTGATCTATCGCTCGGTCGACCCGCGTATCGAGTTTGCGGCATGACGCGCGCCTGGCGAATGCTCTCGCGCAATCCAGGCGGGCTGATCGGGCTCGTGATCCTGCTCATCGCGGTTGCGGTCGCGGCGTTCGGCCCGCTGCTGTTTCCAAACTCGCCATGGCGCATGGTGCAGCGGCCGTTTCTGCCGCCGTTCACGCTGTCCGGTCTGCCGCTCGGAACCGATGCGCTCGGCCGCGACGTGCTGGCGGGCATCGTCCATGGCGCGCGCGTGTCGCTGCTCGTCGGCCTCGTCTCCACGCTGGCCGCGCTCGCGGTCGGCATTCCCGTCGGTGCTGCGGCCGGCTATTTCGGCGGCCGCGTCGGTGACGCGCTGATGCGGTTCACCGAGTTTTTCCAGACCGTCCCGAGCTTTGCGCTGGCGATCGTGCTGGTCGCCGTGCTGCAGCCGTCGATCGTATCGATCGTCATTGCGATTGCCATCGTCAGCTGGCCTCCTGTGGCGCGGCTGGTGCGCGGCGAGGTGCTGTCGCTGCGCACCCGCGAATACGTGCAGGCGGCGATCGTGACCGGACAGACCAGCAGCTGGATCATCTGGCGCGAGATCCTGCCCAACGCGCTGTCTCCCGTCATCGTGCTGGCGTCGCTGATGGTCGCGACCGCCATCCTGCTCGAATCGTCGTTGTCGTTTCTTGGCCTCGGCGATCCCAACCTGATGTCATGGGGCTACATGGTCGGCGCCGGCCGCACCGTCATTCGCCAGGCCTGGTGGATCACCGTGTTTCCCGGCATCGCCATCCTCACTTCCGTCCTGGCGCTGAACCTGATCGGCGAAGGTCTCAACGACGCGCTCAACCCGCGCCTCAACAAGGACGGGCGCTGACGCATGCCCACTGACGCATCGGTCACAATCAAGGATCTGAAGCTGGCTCTCCCCGCCGGCGGCGACCGGCCCTATGCGGTGGATGGTGTCTCATTCGATCTCACCGCCGGCAAGATTCTCTGCGTCGTCGGAGAATCGGGTTCCGGCAAGTCGATGTGCGCCCACGCGCTGATGGGCCTCTTGCCCGACACCATCATCGCCGAAGCCGGCGAGATCTGCTTTGACGGACAAAATCTCCTGACCCTCGACGAAGAGAGCTGGCTCGGCTTGCGCGGCCGTCACATCGCCATGGTGTTTCAGGAGCCGATGACGGCGCTCAATCCGTTGATGCGGATCGGCGACCAGATCGCCGAGATGTTCGAGGCGCATGGCCTGTTGACACCGAAAGAACGCAAACAAAAGGCCCTCGGCCTGTTGCGCGAGGTCGGCCTGCCGGATCCTCTAGTGTCGATGCGCGCCTATCCGCATCAATTGTCCGGCGGCCAGCGCCAGCGCGCGATGATCGCCATGGCGCTAGCGCTCGAACCGGCGGTGCTGGTCGCCGACGAGCCGACCACCGCCCTCGACGTCACCACGCAGGCGCAGATCCTCAAGCTGATCCGCGAGCTGCAGCGCCGCCGCAACATGGCGGTGATGTT
>WNGQ01002074.1_pt1 | contig 20529 bp, 24 predicted proteins | sample 5407661 | NCBI WGS metagenome assembly WNGQ01 (sample SAMN13153382, study PRJNA577476) | soil metagenome | isolation source: 60 cm soil or saprolite under Garry oak tree replicate 2 | place: USA:California | collected 2016-06-15 | reverse complement strand
GAGAGTTTCTCCAAAAGCTCATACGGCAGCCTGACCCAATCGGCCGTCATACCGTCCTGCGACTCCACGGCGCGGATGACGATGGTGTAATCGTAAGTGCGCTCGTCGCCCATCACGCCGACGCTGCGCACGGGTAACAACACCGCGAAGCTCTGCCAAATCTTGTAATACCAGCCGCTGTTCTTCATTTCCTCCACCACGATGGTGTCGGCGTTGCGCAGAATCGCCAGGCGCTGGGGGGTGACTTCGCCCAGGATACGCACCGCCAGGCCAGGGCCGGGAAAGGGCTGGCGCAAAACCATCTCGCGCGGCAGGCCCAGTTCCAGGCCCAGTTCGCGCACTTCGTCCTTAAAGAGGCATTTGAGCGGCTCGACCAATTGAAACTTCATCTTTTTTGGCAGCCCGCCGACGTTGTGGTGGCTCTTGATCATCGCCGCCGGGTTGCCACCAATGGGCACCGACTCGATCACATCAGGATACAGGGTGCCTTGAGCCAGGAACTTCGCTTGGCCAGCCCGTCGGGTGGCGGCTTGGAATACTTCGATGAACGTCTTGCCGATGATTTTGCGTTTGCGTTCGGGATCCGCCACCCCGCGCAAGCGGGAGAGGAATAGCCTGGACGCGTCCTCGTAATGGAGCTTGATCTTGAAGTGGCGGCCGAAAAGTTCGCGCACCACCTCCGCTTCGCGCCCGCGCAACAGGCCGTTGTTGACGAAGATGCAGGCCAGCCGGCTATCAATCGCTTTGTGCAGCAACGCCGCGGCGACGCTCGAATCGACCCCGCCACTCAGGCCGAGGATCACTTTTCCATCGCCCACTTGCGCTCGCAGAGCTTCGATGGCTTGGCCCAGGTAATTGTGCATCGTCCAGTTTTTTCCGCAGCCGCAGATGCCGTGGACGAAGTTGGCAAGCAGTTCGCGCCCTCGCGGGGTGTGCGCCACCTCCGGATGGAATTGCAGCCCGAACAATTTTCGGGCGCGATCTTCGATGGCCGCGTATTCGGAGTTTTCCGTCACCCCGACCGATTTGAACCCAACCGGGATTTTGGTCAGCCCGTCCCCGTGCGAGTTCCAAACCTGCAGTGTTTCTGCCAGGTTCGCAAACAACGGACAGGATCTGTCCGTGACGCGGAGCGTGGCTTTGCCAAATTCGCGCTTTTGGCCCGGCTCGACCTTGCCGCCGAGGTACTGGGCGAGGAGCTGCAGCCCGTAGCAGATGCCCAACAAAGGAATGCCCAGTTTGAACACCGCGGGGTCGGGCAGCGGCGCATCTTTGGCATAGACGCTGGCCGGGCCGCCGGACAGGATGATGCCTTTGGGGCTGAGCGCGGCCAGTGCTTGAGCGGGAGTGTCATAGCGCAGGATCACAGAATAGACCTTGCATTCGCGGACGCGGCGCGCGATGACCTGCGTGTATTGGGAACCAAAGTCTAAGATGACAATTTGCTCGGTCATTGAAAACCGAGACTCTTTGCCATTCAGGAATCTTTGGCGAGAGCAAAGTACGGTTTTCAGACCACGCAGCTCCGCCGTACCTCGCGCCAAAAATCTTGCGGTCTGACAAACTGATAGCGTAATAACCCGCGAACCTGACTTGCGCCTTGGAGCTTGGGTCTCGGAGCCACTATCTACTGATTGACCACTGTCACCTCACCGGAATTGGCGTCGTAAACGAGCTTTGTCCCGTAGGGTGGAGTGGGAATCTGGGGGATATATTTCTGTTCGACAAGTTCGTTTAGGTCCTTGGGATTGCGCCCATGCTCCACGCCGAACAACTGGATGGCCTTGTTCAGTGAGGTCGTATCAATGGTTTTCACCGCCGATCGCTGCGCTCGGGCTGCGGCCGCCAGATAATCCACCGGTGCGGTCAACAGACCGCCGCCACTGCTGGCGGCGTTGGTTGTTTGGGCGGATTTGCTGGATTTCTCTCCGCATCCGATGAGAACCAGCCCGGCGGCAATCACGAGGCAAAAGACGACTTTCATAGAAGCAATCTACTGCGGCTTGGGTAAAAATCCAAGCGCAAGATAGCAGCCTACTCTTGGGGGGTGTTGGAGGCGTAAACCCGTAAGGAGGTGCATAAACGTGGGTTGTTTTTGAGTTGCAACCCGTAAGGTAACCCGTAAGGAGGCGTAAGGAAGCCGTAAGTCCCAAGACTGCCCGGCGCGGATCGAAGCGGCCATAATGAGAATTGCTGAGCAGCCTATCTACGCCCCACTCAGGCGGATGCATCTCACAGGCGCAGGCCAACTCGCGCAGACATTCTGGTCGGCGGGTTCGTCGAACTTTCCAGTCCAATGTCGACAACCACTTGAGGATGTCCCCTCTCAGGATGCATCTAAGCTGCCGGCACCGCGCCAATCGCCAGGGAAAAAAGAGAGAGGCCGGGCAAAAACCCCTGCCCGGCGTGAAGGCGACATTCCCAAATTGACTTGGAAGTAATGTCTTACTTGTTGGTGGATGGGGTCGAAGGCGCCGCGTTTGTGCTGGTCGCTGGGGGCGTTGACTGGTCGGACTGGCTGCAACTGGTCAACATAGCTCCCATTACGAGCCCCATGAGTACGATAAAGGCGAATTTCCTTTTCATAATATGCCAAACCTTTATCAAAAGCGCCAAAAGCACAAGCAAAATTTTAGACCTATCTCCTGGGGTCAAAAGCCCAGGCACCGTTGCGCCGATCTTTAACCTGCGCTGCTGACCAGTATCATGCCGGGTCCACCAGTTGCGCAGCCAGCCGGCGGGCCTGTTGGATCAGTTCCCAATCGGCGGTTAAATCCCCAAAACGGAGCTTCGGCGCGCCGCTTTGCTGCTGGCCGAGCAATTCGCCTGGCCCTCTTAGTTTCAAATCGGCCTCGGCGATGCGAAAACCGTCGGTCGTTTCTTCCAGCACGCGCAGGCGCTGCTGCGCCTCCTTGCTCTTGGCGGCGGCAACCAAAATGCAGTATGCGGCATGCGGGCCACGGCCAATGCGCCCCCGCAGTTGATGGAGTTGCGCCAGACCGAACTGCTCCGCATTTTCGATCAGCATTACCGTCGCATTGGGGACATCCACGCCGACTTCGATCATCGAGGTCGCCAGGAGCACCTGCAAGCGGTTCGCGCGAAATGCCGCTATCGCCTGGTCCTTCTCTTTGCTTTTCAAGCGTCCATGCAGCAGGCCGACAGAAAACGGCGCCAGCAGGCTTTTCAGGTTGTCGAACTCCAGGGTTACCGCTTTGACTCCGTTTTGGCCCGCCTCCTCCACGCGCGGATAGACCACATAGGCCTGCCGGCCCTCGGCCAGTTGGTCGCGGACAAACGCCCAGACTTTGGGCAGCTTGTCCGCAGTCCGAACGAAAGTTTTGATGTGCCCGCGTCCGGGCGGCAGTTGTTCGATGCTCGACGCATCCAACTCGCCATAGACCGTCAGACCAAGGGTCCGCGGAATTGGTGTGGCGGTCATCACCAGCAGATGCGGGTAGCGGCCCTTGCGCACGAGTTGTTCGCGCTGGGCCACGCCGAACTTGTGTTGCTCATCAATGATGACCAAGCCGAGGTTGACCAACCCAAAACTGGCGGTGAGCAAAGCATGAGTGCCGATGAAAAGAGCGACGGGTGACGTGATTGGTGTCGCGCGTTGCGTGTCGCGGGTTGCCTGATGGGAGTCGGGGGCCAAGGGTCGAAGCTCGAAGGAGGTGGGCTTTGCTGGCGCGACGCTGGTCTTGCGGCTGCCGGTTTGCAATTCCACTCTGACACCCAGCGGTTCAAACCACTGGGTGAAATTCCGGAAATGTTGTTCGGCCAGAATCTCGGTCGGACTCATGAGCGCCACGTTGTAGCCGCTTTCCAGCGCCATCAACGCGCAGCACCCAGCCACCACGGTTTTGCCGGAGCCGACGTCGCCCTGTAAGAGCCGGCGCATGGGGAGCGGGCCGGACAGGTCTTTGCGCAGCTCGCGCAGCACTTTGGTTTGGGCTTCAGTAAGCTTGAAACCGAGGCGGGCCAGGAACGGCTTAAGCAGACGGTTATCGCCTGGGCACGGCAACGCCCGCGCCTTGGTTTCAAAGCTTTTTCGGCGCAGTAAAATCCCCCGTTGCAGTTCGATAAACTCGTCCAATGCCAGCCGTCGGCGCGCCAGGTCAACGTCATCGAGACTCTCAGGCAAGTGGAGCAGGTGAATGGCCTGGGCGCGGGTGGGGAGGGACGTGTTGAGCGGGGAGCGGGGAGCGGGGAGCGGGGCTGCCCGACCTTCGACCTTGGAGCCTCGACGCGTCAGTTCCAGCCACGGTTCGGGGACGCGCGCCTCGAATTGATTGAGCGTCCGCCAAATAAGCGAGCGCAGCCAGCGTTGCGGCAGACCTTCGGTGAGCGGATAAATCGGCGTGATGCGATTGAGATGAATGAAATTTTCTTCGCCGGTTTCGACGACTTCGGTTTCCGGGTGGTCAACCGTGCGCGGTTTGAGCGAAACCAGTTTGCCGAACGCGACCACCTCGTCTCCCACCGCGAAATACTTTTCCATGAACGGCAGGTTCCACCACCGGCAATGCAACCGCGCCGTACCGTCGTCAAGGATGATCTCGAAAATGGACCTGGTGTGTTTTCTGAACCATTTGACGCCGAGCGCGACGATGTTGCCGCGCGCGACGGCAGGTTCGTCCAGGACCAGTTGGGCGATGGGCCGGAAGTGGCGGCGGTCCTCGTAACGACGCGGCCGATGCAGCAGCAGGTCTTCGATGGTGAAGATTTCCAGCCGGGCCAACTGCGCCGCCCGCTCCGACCCGACCCCCCACAACGTCTTCACGGGCCGAGCGATGGGCGAGGCCCGGGGGCTGGCTGACACGGCTGTCATCTCCAGCACCATAAGCAAAGCCGCAACATCTTCAAGCGCACATCTGGTGCATCTGGTGTAGCCGCGTAACAATTCTCTTGCCACGAATTCAAACCCATGTTACAAGGGTTCATCGTGGCTCGTTCATCAACCAGCTATCGGCCAAAGTGGAAACTTGGCAACACCACGGTCATCCGCGTCCCACAAACGCTTGCCCCAGCGGTGTTGCGCTACGCCCACGACCTTGACTCCGAGTTCGATCCGACCGAGCTTCACGACCCGGCAGTCGCCTACCGAACGGCGGAAGACGTCGAAATGACCAAGCCGGTCAATGTCGCCTCGGTGCCCCAGCTCTCGCCGTTCCGCTACCCCGGCGGCAAGACCTGGCTCGTGCCGTACATCCGGTCCTGGCTTGCCAGCAAGACAACTCCCGTGTGCGTCCTCGTTGAACCGTTCGCTGGCGGCGGAATAGTTGGATTGACGGCGGGCTTCGAGGGGATTGCCCAACACGCCGTCTTGGTCGAACGCGACCCCAATGTCGCTGCCGTGTGGCACACCATTTTCGGCGGTCAGGCCAAATGGCTGGCGGAACAAATCCTGAATTTCGAGCTGACCCGCCAGAACGTAACCGCCGTCTTCCACAAGGAGCCTGCCACCCAGCGTGAGCGTGCCTTTGCCGTCATCTTGAGAAACCGCGTCCAGAGAGGCGGCATCATGGCGGAAGGCGCTGGGCTGGTTAAAACCGGCGAGAACGGACGCGGCCTCAACTCCCGCTGGTACCCCGAGACACTCGCGCGTCGCATTCGGGAGATCGCCAAGGTCCGTGAGCGATTCTCCTTTATCGAAGGCGATGCCTTTGACGTCATCCGCCGCTACGCCCACGATGAAACCGCAGCTTTTTTCGTGGACCCGCCATACACGGTCGCCTCCAAGCGCCTCTACTCTCACTGGCAGGTTGACCACCGCAGCCTCTTCGGTCTGTTGGCAAAGGTAAAGGGAGATGTCCTCCTGACTTATGACAACACTCAAGAGATCGCCTCACTTGCCTCAGAGTTCGACTTCGAGACCCAGGCCATCGCGATGAAGAACACGCATCACGCCAGAATGACCGAGCTTCTGATAGGCAAGAACTTCTCCTGGCTCAGGGACGCGCCAAACGCTCGCGAATCTGTTTCTCGAAACGCTCAAGGGACATTGGCGTTCCGCCGGTAAGGCCCTCCACCGCGTTGTCCAGCGTGGTACAATGCGTTTCGTGCCGCTGGAGGGCGAAGCGCCCATCCTTTGCCGGCGCAAACGAAACGACGAACCACACGATTTCGCAGTTTGACAAGTCCTTGACTTCGCGCATTTCGCTCAGCGAATCCCAGAACGCCCGATCGATCACGACCGCCATCTTCTTTCCCCACCGGCTGATTGTCGGGACCTTGATTTGCAACTGCGGCATCAGCCGCTTCGGTCCAGATGACCTGAAATCCGGCCGCCGGTGGACCGCCGGAAAGGGCACACCCGGCCCGCTCCATTCCCGCATCATCTTGAAATCGTTCTCCATGCTCTTGCCGGAGAAGTACACTGCCTGAAACTCCAGGGCACACCACCGGAGCGCGCCGCCCTCCGCGTTGACCAACACTTCGTCAATCTTGCCGACCGCGTCCTCGTCCGCTCCCTCAGCCTGAATCTCCCTCATCAGGAACGGCAGTTCGGAAATCACCGTCGGCTTCGAAGTCCCCAGCAACGTTTCGCCAACCCACTGCGCGACCAGGCTCCCTTCCAAGAACCGATTCGGGCACGTCGTCACCGGCCCGCCCTTCCCCTCTCCTTTCCCCTGTTCATTCAGCTCAAACAACCTCAGCGAACACACCCCGCCCTTTTTGTTGCACTTCGGCATCGGTTTGCCCGGCTGGGGCGGCTTGAAAGGACAGACCATGTCCTGGTGCGAAGCCCTAGAAAGTTCCCGAATCCGCTCCACCGCGAGCGCGGCGAAATCAAAACCATACAGTTCAGCAGTGCCGTAACGCGAACGCATCGCCCACTAATACCAAAGCCCCCACCCCGCCGGGAAGCTTTGCTCTCAGGCCATTGTCAGGCCATTACTGGGTCTTTACTCGATAATACCGCCGGATGTAGTTCGTTAGCAGCACGAGCGTCGCGGAAGTAACAGGGCGAGTCGGTCGCAACGACAGTAATGACAGCCTCCCGATCAAACAGGTCCATCGAAGACTGGATCTCGTAGCCAAGGACAGGAGGTCCTGTCCGCGGATGAAATTGATAAATTGAAACGAAAGATGATTCAATGAAAGCCCGCAACATTCAGGAAATGATTCGCGCCAAGGAACAGATTGAGCGCGGCGCGGCGACCCCGGCCAAGGTCTGGGACGTGCGCTCCGATGGCAAGGGACGCTTTACCCTGCAGGCGGTTGACCCGAAGGCCTTTCGGCGGGCGCAGAAGGCCGCCTGGGACAAGAGCATTGCCGCCACGCGACTGAAACTTGGCCTGTCACAAAGCCAATTTGCCCGGCTGTTGGGGATCAGCGTCCGCACGCTGCATCATTGGGAACAAGGCACCCGCACGCCCAGCGGTGCAGCCCGGATGCTGCTGCGCGTTGCCGCCCAGCACCCCGAAGCCGTCCTGGAAGCGGCTGCGTGAGAAGCTGAATTGCACCAGGAGGCAAGGCGCAAGAAAAACGAGCCTGGCAGCCTCTCACACGGGGTGTGGACTACTTCGCGTGCGGGACCTGCTCGTAGTGCGCCCGCAGGGGGTCTTCGCCAAAGTCGTTTTGGAGTTCGCGCCAGACGGTGTGGATGTGATTGGCGTCGTTTTGGGTATTGTCGTACTCCATCAGAAAAGTCGGGCCTTGAATGCGATAATAATGGCCCTGGCCGGGTTCCAGTCCGCCGGCCCAGGCGAAATGAAGGTTATCGTCGCCGGCCTGGCGGATTTTACCGAGATCCGCTTCGGCGATTTCGTTGCGGTAGCGGAACACGAATTCTTTGAGCAGGGCCAGCAACAGTTCCTTTTGGGGCTTTCGCAGCTCAGCGGCGGAGATGCCCATAGGTTCCAGCGGCCTGGCTTTGCGGGAGTTGCCGGTGATGATGTCACGAGGAGCGTTGGTGGCTAGGATGGCGGTGTTGCGCTGGGCGGCGTCCAGCGATTTGGCCAGTTGGCGGGCGAGATCTTCCTCCTGGGCCAGCGCTCGGAGTCCTTTGCGCGGGCCCTCAAGGATGCGAGCCGGGTTTGCGCCGAAAAACGATGGTGTCACCGCCAACACCTCACCGCCCGCGATTGCGAAGTTCAGCGAAAGGTGGTGGCCCTCGACCCGCCATCCCCAGGTTGCGTCTCCGGGTGCGCCGAAGATGGTGACGTAATAAAGGTCGGTATCGCGGGCTGGCCCGTTCTTTTCGAGATCAAACAGGATTTGTTCCAGGCTGATGATAGTGGTGGCTTTGGCATAGCCGCCCTGGCTCAACCCGCTTTTGAGCAAGGCCCGGGCCAGCGCCCGTTGGTCGGAGGTCATGTCTTTGAATGGAAGTCCTTTGCGCGGTTTGGGAATGAAATGCCAGTCGAAGCGCTCAGCGTCTTTGAAATCGAACACCGCCTTGGCACGCTGCTCCGGCGCGAGCGCCGCCAGGAAATTGGTCGCCGCTACGGCCATCTCTTGAGCCGGGGAGTGGGCCAAGGCGGCAACGGTGAACAGTTGCAAGCCAAGCAGCACCTTGGCCAACTGGCAGGCGAATCGGGAAAAGTTCATGCTTAATGACAGACCCAATGGGAACGGAAAAGCAAATCAAATCGGGCGGATTTAAAAACCTAATCCGAGTTTGTGTGCATCTCGACAGAACCACTACAACAATGACGGGGTTGGACGCAGCTCTCGCTCACTTCTCCTGTCGGCTGTGGTCGTACCGACAAGAAGATGGGCCCCCCGCTTATCATCACCCACAAGTCCGGGATGCCATTGAAGGCAATCCCAAAGGGATTGTGTCCTCCAGCCCAGGGCTGCGACCCCGCTCTTTCCGACAACCGTTCGCCATTAATACAACACAAATGCTTACAATGCGCCACCGCCGTATTGATACCCCTGCCCAGACACCAACTTTCCGCAAGAACCGCTAATTTTGCGCTGATAAACGTTAATGAAACAAAAACTAAGAAAACAGAAGCAATTCCCGTCCTTAATTCATTAGCGAAGATTAGCGAAGATTAGCGGTTCAACCTGACCGTTCCCGTTCAGGGCTGACCAGGGGCCAGCACAACCCGGAAACCGAAGCCGGAGCTCCCGGAGGCCGGGAGGCGGAGGGCGCGGGACGCTGACCGGCAGTACCCGGCGAGGCTGCTCAGGTTGCCGCCGCGGATCAAGCGGTACGTGCCCGTTGCAGGCCCCTGCGGGTCAAGCGCAATCCCACCGGGAAGGTTAAACAACCACCAGTCCTGGCACCATTCAAAGACATTCCCATGCATGTCATACAATCCCCACAGGTTGGGCAACTTCTGCCCCACCGGTTGCGTCGTTCCGCCGCTGTTGGACCCATACCACGCGTAGCTCGTGAGGTTGGTGTAGCCCGGGTCATCCCCGTAGCTGAACCGCGTTGAAGTCCACGCCCGGCAGGCATACTCCCACTCCGCCTCCGTCGGCAGCCGATACACACTGTTGGTTGCAATCCGCCCCGCCGCCCGCTCCCGTTGCGTGAGCACCCCACAGTAATTCGTCGCATCAAACCAAGACACCGTCTCCACTGGTCGGCTCAGATCCTCCGCATATCCGTTGTTGGTGTTGAAATAGCTCGAATTGGTTCCCATCACTGCGAGATATTCCCCTTGGGTCACTAAATACTTCCCCATCCAAAACCCCCGGCTGATCGTCACCGCCGTCTGCGGACCCTCGTTGTCTATACGGTCCACTTCGTTGGCCGGGCTGCCCATCCTGAAAGTCCCCGGCGGGATGAACACCAGGTTCGTGGGGGCCGTAAACGCCACCGCTCGGTAAAACCGCTTGCCTGTCGCCGGGGCGGACTTGTCGGCCCACAGATAGGGACTGACGGGCAGTTGCAGGAACTCCAGACAGCGCCAGGAGTTCGTTTGGGCAAGGTCCGTGACGTATTGAATTTGGTAAACGCTGCCGACCGCCCCCGTGATGCTCAGCCCCGCATACAGTTGAAGGCCGAGCCTTGGCGGCGTCTGGGCCAAGGCTTGTGGTCCCACCGCCCAAACCACCAGCCACAAAACGGAAAGGAATCGAACGTGTTTCGAGTCTCGTGTCTTCATAATCTTCTGCATTGAATCATGTTTATCAGCCGGAGGAGCGCGCCGAGGACGCTCGAATTGGAACCGCAGGCTGACCCCGCTCCTCGTCATTCGGTCGAGCGATTCGTTCAGCCGAGAGATGTTTATTTGCTCTGGATGCGGGGTATCATGTTAACCCGCGTAGTAGGGCTCTCGGGTGATGCGATGAGGTCCGACCCGTCCTCCTTCTCGAGAACCGAAAGCACCTCTCGAAAAGTCTGGTCACTGGTGTGGGAGCCGCTAGCGAACTGAATGTAGCTTTGCTTCAAGAGTCGGTGCTTCTGCTGCAACTGATGATGCGATGCCTCCAGTTCGGCCAACCGCGTTTGAAGACGGTTCGCACGAAGCGTCATGTAGGCGGCGTATGCGGTCATGACCACGACGAGTCCCGTTACCAGTTGTTTGCCTTTTTCCATATGAGGTGCTGCGGCTTAACGGTGCGGCTCACCTGCCGCCGCCGTGGAGGCGGGTGGAGCGCAGAAACAATAATCGAATTTGCACGACGTGGCGAACTGAAAGGGCGGGCGGCGGTTAGGTGCAGCGGTGTTGTTAAGCCGGGCCTTCATTTCGCCTCGAGCCTCTGCAGGGATGGGCTTAAGAGGTATGGTCAAGGTTTCGCTCTTTTTGCAAAACATGTCGTTCGCACGATCACGACGGCGCATTGGAGCACCCAGCCGATAAGAGTTGCGACGATGGCACACACACAGATCACCAGAGCAAACTGGAGGTAATACCCCACGAAATCAATCGGTATGTCCGGTGGTGGTTCCAATCTTGGAAGGCTTAACAGGATCGATACGAATCGCACTGGACTAACAAGCCGGTACCCTTCATAGGAGATCGGAGCCCACGGCATCCACAAAGAGACGATAAACAGAATGAAAGAGAACGAGGTCCACCATCTCTTGTCAATTTGAAACCGGGCCACTTTCATCGAAAACTGGCGCTGCCGCTTAACCATTTATGTGTATTGAAAGAATGCATCCCTAAGTGGATATTGGCGGAGAAACGTTGCATTCTTTGGCTTGGCTGCCTACCATGGGTGTAAAGGTAGGAGGCAGGATGAGGGTAGTCAAGGCCGGAGGGTAACGGTGCCACCGCGCCATGCGCTCGCGTCGTTCGTCTGGGCAAGGTCCGTGACGTATTGAATTTGGTAAACGGTGCCGACCGCCCCCGTGATGCTCAGCCCCGCATACAGTTGAAGGCCGAGCCTTGGCGGCGTCTGGGCCAGGGCCTGTGGTCCCACCGCCCAAACCACCAGCCACAGAACGCAAAGAAATCGAACGTGTTTCGAGGATCGTGTCTTCATAATCTTCTGCATTGAATCATGCTTTTCAGCCCGGTCCAAACCGGCTTACGCCTGGCCGTTCCCGTTCAAGGCTGACCTGGGGCCAGCAGAACCCGGAAACCAATGCTGCTGCCGCTCAGCAACATATTTTTTACTTTGGCTATAGAGCCGCCTTCGCAGCAGTTTCTTCAACCTCATAGGCCCGCCGCAGTGGCTTCGTCCAACCCGCGAAGTAAGCAGTGCGCCCCGTTCATCCTTCCAAGATCACGCATCCATCAGCCAGGCGCACTGCCTACCTCCCATCTTTGTTAGGCGGCATGGTCGGTATCATCAAGAACTCCTATCTCAAACACATCCTGAATCGGATGGCCTGCTAGCTTCGCGGCTGCTGCGAGGTGATTTGGAGCGTGAATGAGAAGCATGTCCGCACCTGCCACAAGCTCCTCTGGTGTGAACCGCTCTGGAAACAGATGCACCGCCATCATGAAAGCGGCGTCTGTGTGCCAGTCCACGAGATGGAAGGCAATCTCCCGCGCGGTATCGGGCGGGTAGTCCGCTGACAAGGCGCTGGCCAGTCTGTCGCGTGTCTCCTGAGCGGCAGGCTCGCCAAGTCGAGCAGTGCGCTCACCGGCCAGCTCGGCGAAGAGAGCCGCTACCTTCTGCTCAACTGAGTCGTGTGCGCTATTCATGGTGATACGCGAATGACGCCTAACGCTTGCGGTGAGTGGCGCCGGGCCGGAGTCGCCGGGTACGCAAACGGACCGCACGCCCGGCGTCCACTCCACTGCGCTAGGGGTTACGCCGCTGGTATCTCAAATAAAACTCCATACTTCAGTCGTAGAAAAAGTCTGAGTGTCTGCAATGCCTCTGCCTCGGTGCAGGTCTTCTCGTCGTCGCGGCTAGAAAAGCTGCGATGGTGAAAACGAAATGTCCGGTCGCTCGGCTCATAGACAATCTCGAGCGTGCTGTCTCCGCTGCGAAAGTCTGCGCAGTCGGACAGAAGAAGGTCTGAGTGGGAAGTAGCGCCGTGAATCTGGGCGGCAGCAGGTGACGCAGCGATTGCCTCGACAACACGCAACATGGGAAGAAAAGGCCAACGCTTGGAAATCAGGTCGCGGTAGAACTCAACGATGGCCTCCCACGAACGCGTCCGAATAACGTAGCCGCGCTGTCCTTCGAGTCTGGTCTTTGGCGTGTCGTCAGTCATGGCGCGTGAAGCGGCCTAACACCCCGGCTGAGGCACGCCGGGCCAGTGACGTTTGATCGCGAACTGGAGCGCCGACCCGGCGTTGCCTCTAGCCGGATGGTTGGACGGATAACCGGTTTCTTCATAGGCGATCTCGATGAGGCAAATGGTCGCGATTCCATTGGACTAAAGCCACGTCGCTCGTGTCTTCAAAAAGAACTGTCAGCGCTGGCGATTCGACGTGACCATCACAAAAGAGTACGTTGAACTTCGGCCCATGGCGGAGCATGCCCGCCACGTTAGTAGTCTGGGTGCCCACCACGGGATCTGGAAAGTTGTAACTCAGGGAACGCATGAACCCGAACGCATCGCTCTCGCCCATCGCCATCATTTCCGCGGGAGCAATCACCTCCGACTCGGCAACGGGAGCACGGGTTTCTGGGTTTTCGGTGTAATGGCCCGAAAGGCCGAAGTTGTTCGTTCGATTTCCGTGAGCACCAAAAGCGTTGTAGCCGTAATACGGACTATTACCAAGATTTCCATCGCGCGGCTTCCCTGACGGGCAACGCCAAACACCCTTTTGCCAGAACTGTGCGCCCGGGCTGGAGATGCCGAATCCGCCACGCTCGAGTTCGTCTGCCCACCAGCGACCGGGCGGATCACTGCTCGTGGGTGCAATCCACAACGGATAACTGCCGTTGTCCGCGAGAAACATATGCAAAGCGACGCCTTGCTGATGCAGGTTGCTGACGCATTGAATTCGTTGCGCCTTTCGTTTGGCGTTGGATAGCGACGGCAACAAAAGCGCGGCGAGGATTCCGATGATGCTGATGACGACCAGCAACTCAACCAACGTAAACCCGCCTCGATTGTCTCCTGGCATATTCATTAATCCGAATGCTGAAAACACAGCGAACGGGGGATTGTTTCGGCCCAACGACCCAAGCTCAGCGACCCGGCTCGCGGGGCGCGTGGATTGCAACCGGAGCGCGATGGCCGTGTTCGCTGCAGCGCATAGTTAGGCCGCGGCAAATGCTTCGCACCATAGTCCATCAAGAGAAATGACGCTATCAAGATGGCATTGTAGAGGAATACCGCGAAAAACGCCCGCCAGAATTTGATGTCGAACCAGAACTTGACGACCAACACCGAGACGAGGAATCCAGCCAAAATACTCCAGTCCCCGATGTGGGGATGTAGCAGCGCGTTTGCGCCTCGCTCGCAGAGAGCCATCCAAACCACTCCAAGTATCGTGCGTCCGAGCGAGAACTCGCGGCCAATCGGCGCCATCTGGTAAACGATGAACCACATAATGCCGCCGGTGATGATGAAGGGGGCAACCCAGGCGATATTCAGCATAACGTGTCGTAGCGGCACCGGGTAGGTGCGGGCGGTTAACCCGCCCACACCCCGCTAAGAACCGTGCGTGAAAGTTTCCCTTCACACGGCTCAAGCCTTTCTAAAGACGCACCCGTGTGGAGGGCGTCCCGCTGCTCGACGGGAAGCGATGCATCTTGAGGACGCATCGTAAATCTCGTCGGACAACTTGGCAATACCCGCGCGTGGCCGGTTTCGCTGCGCTCCTTTGGGCGACAGCTCCGGGAGGCACCAAGCGATTGGCATCGCTCGTCATGTCGCAACTAACGAAAAAGGTCAGCGACCGCCGCCGGGGACGCGCTCCGGCTGCAACAGGCGAGTTGAAATTTTCCTGAACCGTGCGCCTGCCCAGCAGGGCGGCGATTCGCTGCAGCGCATGTTAAGCGTCAATGTCGTCATCCTCTCAAATCCTCCTCCACCTTCTTCCAGTCAATGTAGCTCTTGAATATGGGCCACTGAGCGAGTCGCGTCCGAAGTGCGTTCGACTCTGCAATCACCCAACCCATCCCCGCAGCGGCAACAGCGACGAACGCGGGATGAAGCCGGTAAACCACGGCGAACACGACAAAGATGCAAAGCACCAACCCAACAATCCATAGCAGGCGAGCTGTCGCACCTGCGCGCTGGAGTCCGTCGTTCTTTTCGAGTGACTGCCAGCGGGTCAACAACTGTTTAGTCTCGGTATTCATAAACGGGTGCGATGACGCCTAACCGAAAAGCTGAGCCATGAGCGCCGCCGAAAACAAAACTCCAAATCCAGGGCCAACGTCATCGGCGGCGCTCATTGGCTCAAGCGATTGTTAGGCTTCTGCCGTAGTCGGATCAATGATCCCTCTCACTTCGGACACGCGATTGGCCGGAAACCCGCCTTGCTTGGCGTGCTCGCGCACCAAGTCTTCACTTGGCGCGATATAAACACAATAGACCTTGTCGTCGGTGACGTAACTCTCGACCCACTGAATTTGAGGTCCGAGCTTCTTTAGTACGTCGCACGATTTCTGTGCGATACCGTGCAACTGGTCAGGAGTAAGTTTTCCGGCTCCTGCGATTTCGCGCTCGATGATGTATTTTGGCATATGCTTTTTGGTTGAACTGAAAGCTTCTTCTTTGCCTAACGCTCGGCCAGAGTGATGCCGGGCCAAGGATGTTCGGATGCAAACAGAAGCCGCCAGCCGGCATCCACTCCAGGCCGCTCGTTATGTGTCATGGTCGTGCTCATCTCAAAATATCCTACCGGTGAAAACCAGGCAAAGTGTAACTATCCAAACTATCGCGGCAACCACCCATGACACAACGGCTGGAACAAACCTCACCCAGACTGCGAGCCACAACGCGGCAACGAAGAAACAACCCATCATGTAAAACCAAATGCCGACAGCGCTGGCCCCATCGAGAAATGAGTGTCCGACGTGGACAAAGAGGACGAGCCAAATTGGAACAAAAGCGAAAGCGCTGCTATACCACCGCAATTCTTTCGGTGTCGCCTTCCTGAATCGCTCGCCTGACGCGAAGCGTGCAATCCAAATTAACAGCCAAGGAGGCATAACGGCGGATGACACCTAACCATTTATGTGTATTGAAAGAATGCAACCCTAAGTGGATATCGAGGCAGAAACGTTACATTCCTGGGCTTGGCTGCCTACCATGGGTCTGAAGGTATGAGGCAGCATGAGGTTAGTCAAGGGGGGAAAGCGGAGCGTGTCCTCAAGGGTGAAAAGTTTGAGCAGTTGAAAAACCGCCTTTCCGAATTGGCGAAGACGAACGGAAAGTAAGACGTCACATAGAAGGCAGACTTCGAGGCCTTTCTCACGGCCGTCACCGACCAACAGCCGGTCCATACTGCCGCGCGCGGCGGACAATAAGTTCGGAATTGTGCTCGGCGCAAACGGCGCAAAGCCCGACTTTCCTTGAAGCATGCTCTAGCGTATGCTGCAGGCATGAGAACGCTGGCCCAAGACACACATCCAGAGGCCGAACGAGTGCTAATGGATCTGTTCCGGAAGGCCTCCCCCGCACGCAAAATCGCCCTCGTCCTCAGCGCAAACCGCACCGCGCGAGAACTTGCTTTAACGGGATTGCGCGAGCGCCACCCGGGAGCTTCCACAGCGCAGCTCCGCCGTCGGCTCGCCGACCTTTGGCTCGGCCCGCAATTGGCAGCCAAAGCCTATGGCCCATTGCCGGACCATGAATGAAGGGCGCACGGAATTGCTGGAGGCAGTTGCCCGAGTCGTCGCCAGCTTTGAAGAACTTGGCGTGGAGTACCTCGTGGGCGGCTCGGTCGCCAGCAGTGTTTTCGGCGAGCCGCGTCAAACTGTAAATGCCGAAGTGATCGCGCGGCTCCTGGGCCGCCATGCCGAACCATTGGTTGCACGGCTGCAGTCAGGATTTTGTACCGACCTGCAGGCCGTCCAAACCGCTGTTCGAACCCAAGGCTGTTTCAATCTCATCCACTTGGAGACCATGACCAAGGTGGATGTGTTCGTCCGTTGGCGTGACGTCTTCGGGCAGTCACAATTCGCCCGCCGCCAGAAAAAATTCGTGGGCCAATCGGCGCCCCTCGAACTGTTCTTCGCCTCTGCTGAAGACACTGTGCTGGCCAAACTCGAGTGGTACCTAAAGGGGGGCGCAATCTCCGACCGCCAGTGGCGCGATGTGCTTGGTGTGCTCAAAGTGCAGGCCTGCGCGCTGGATCGTGAATACCTGGCCTATTGGGCCAGTGAATTGGGGGTAAGAGACCTCCTGGGCCGCGCGCTGAATGAAGCGGGCCTGACGGAAACCTGAGGCGAGCAAATCGCTACTCGTAGCTCCCGAATGCCCGGGGCAAAACACCTGGGGAGAAGTTCGAAATCTCATCGCAGGCGCGAGGTAAGCCCCATCAGCGGATTCACCTTTCGGCGCTCCGCTGATGGGTATTCCTCATGGTCCTATCGGCCTGTGAGGCCCTCTGCACTCGTCGGAATCCCGCTCACGCCCCTCAAAGGCTCAAGCGATCCATTCGAGCTCACATGAAACACGCTGATCCTGCCGTTGCCATTGTTAAGGCTGTACAGGAAACGACCGTCGCGACTTTCGGTCATATCCACCGGATGACTGCCATCCCCAGTCACAGCCGTCCGGCCGTCGGTGAGGGAGAAAGTTGCAGCTTCGACGCAAAATCAGGCTTTCAACGCGCTGTTGTTCCTTTACCGCGAGGTGTTGAGGCAGCCGAGGCCTGTTTACCCTCTTTCCAAAACTCGTTCATACGCTTTGTTGACCAAATAATCCCCACCCAATGTCTGCGAAAGGGGATCCGACTCGACGGCGCAGAAACCAAAGTGCAGATGACGCCGCCACCCTTCGGCGTGTTTGAACCGCTTCGACATTCGCCCAACTTCCAGCGACATGTCTTCCATCGCCAGCAACAAAGAATTCAGCCCCTGGCTGATCTGGAGCCAGCCTTGCTGGCTCTGGTGCGCCGCCAGCGCCTCGCGTTTGGTCTTGTGGACTGAACTGGTGTTCACAAAGGCGCCCGGAAGGATTCGCCGCCGCAACCCATCGCGCAGACCGTGCGGCATCGCGTGATAAACTGTCACCGGGTAATCTGCGGCTGGCCGGGAACGAGCAGATTTGAAATTGGGCATCCCGCGCGCGAACGCCGCGGTGACCGCCAGCCGGCAAGTGTTCGCATGGTCCTCCATGTAATCCTGCGGCGAATGGGTCAACACTATCTTCGGCTTGACTTCCCGAATTATGGCCGCCACAGCGCGCAGCAATTGGAGGTTGTAAAAAATCTCCAGATCATCCGTCAGGCTCCCATGGAAATGCGCCCCCAGAATCCTGGCCGCCGTCCGCGCCTCGGTATTCCGAATCGAGCGCGTGGCCGCGGCGTTATGTTCCGTGCTGCCGCAATTGCCGCTGGCCACATTCAGGTAATGGATTTCGTAGCCGGCCTTTTTCAGCAGCAACAGCGTCCCGGCCATGTAAAACTCGATGTCATCCGGATGCGCCCCAATCGCCATCGCTGCGTTTTCCGCCATATACTAAACCGAAAAGCATTGCATGGTTGCCTCGTAACAAAGTCACAGTGAGAAGCTCTGCCGCCGTCCATCACCGCTTTACCAATCCAATACTCTATGCCTCACCGCTGCAAGTAACCACGTAACGACGTAATGGGTCAGTGACGGTGGACCACAACGTTATCGGAGTGCGCCCGTCCTCGGGCGCAGCGAGCACCGGTTGTTCCGTTGCGTCCGATTCCATTGGGGCTCGCTCGCGTTCCGACATTGCTGCGCCCGAGGACGGGCGCACTCCGCCGAGGCGATCCCCCGCCGTCGCTGACTCAGTACGTAACGAGGTAACTATCTCATTTCAGCCATTTTTACTGGCCGCCCTAGTTCAGCCGAGCGATCGGCGGCAAAAATGACTTCATGGCTCCGCGCCGCGTCAGACAGGCTCGTCAGCGCCATCTCTTTGCCTTTGTCCAACGCGTTGAAGAAGGCCTCGAACTGCGCTTGATACGGATGGTCGGACACATCGCCGGAATCGATCATCTTCATCGCCAGGGTGCTCCAGGCATTTTTGTTGGTCTGCAACTTCATCGAATGAAACTTGTTGTCGAGCAAACTGCCCTGGCTGCCGACCAGGTGCGTGTGGAAATAATAAGGCTGCAGACAATCCACCACCGCCGCGCACTTGCCGATGCTGCCATCCTTGAACTTTAGAATCGTCACGCTGGTCGTCGTGTATTCATAAGGCGCGAAGATCTTGTTTTGCGATTTCGTATCGTAGCTGGTGACCTCCTCGACCTGGTCCCCCATGCAGAGCAACAGCGCGTCCAGAGCATGGCAGCCCGCGGTCAGCAGGGCGCTGCCGCCCGCGTCTTTGCGCGTGTTCCAGCGGAACTGACCGTACCACGGCCCGATGCCGTGATAATAATCCACCTCGCCATAGTGCAGCTTGCCCAGCAGACCCTCATCAATAACCGCTTTAGTGGCAAGAAAGTGGCTCGAGTAGCGGCACTCGAAGCAGACGCACGTCTTGACCTTTGACTGCTGCACGGCTTTTTGCATCGCCCGCAGGTCCTTCAGCGAAAGACAAAGCGGCTTCTCGATGATCAGATGCTTGCCCGCCTTGGCTGCCGCGATGACTTGCTTAGCATGGTCGTAAGGATAACTGCATACCGACACCACCTGGACCTCGGGATCGGCCAGCAGTTGGCCCAAATCGTCATAGGCAGTGATGGTGCCGCCGTACTTGGCGCTGAGCTGCGCCGCATCGAGTTTGCGCGAGGAATAAACCGCCGTAACTTGCGCCAGCGAGGTCGCGTTGATCGCCGGGATGTGCGCGGTCGCCACCCAGCCGTAACCAACGATGCCGACGTTGAATTTTTTCATGAGCGTTCAAAGTCTTCAGTTTGTCTGGCGCTGGTCAAAGCCATGCCACAGACTTTGAGGGCGCTTGTCAAAACAAAACGCGAGCCAGGTGCGACCGAAACAGATACTGTGAAGCCATGAAGAATATCACAGTCTCCGTGAGTGAAGAGGTCTATCACGCGGCCCGGGTGGAAGCCGCCCGGCGGCGGAAGTCCTTGAGCGCGCTGGTGCGCGGTTTTCTGGCGGGACTCCAGCCGGAACACCAGACGAAGGGCGGCCGGCGCGCGGGCAAGGCTTCCGGTCGCGACCCCGAAATCGAGGAACGCAACCGGCTCATGGAATCACTGCTCCGGCGCACCGCGCATTTCCGCGTCGGCCGCAAACCGACGCGGGAGGAGATCAATGAACGGTAAGCCGTTCGCGGACACGAACGTCCTCATCTTTCCCCTCCGTTGTTAAGTTCGCGATTTGGAGCTTTTTCCCCTGCCCAACCGTGGCTAAATTCCGCGCATGAAAATCGAAGCTCTGCATACCGGCATGAAAGTCCGCCACCCGCAATATGGCCTCGGCGTGGTAAGAACGATTTCCGAAGCCACGGCTGACATCCAGTTCGACGACGGCACAAAACGGACCGTGGCCCCGGAGCCGAGTGGTCTTCAACCTGCCGAACCTCAAGCCGCGGTTCGCGGCCTGGATATGCCCCTGGCCCAGTTCGTCCAGCAAGCCGTTGACGCTACGATCCAAACCCTGGGTTTGGAAAAGCCTGATTCGGTTGTCGAGCAGATCGGCCCTCGCTGGCACAAGGGCAAACTGGTGTTGCATTCCGCTGATCCAACCCTTCAAGCCAAGGAAGTCCCCCTCGAAGTGTTCTTCCACAAGATTGTGATGTTGCGCAACAACCTGCGCGTGCTGGAACAGAAAATTAACGCTCACGAAAAACTCAGCGACGGCGAGAAAATCGAGATGCAGCAATACATCACCCGCTCCTACGGCTCGCTGACCACGTTTAATCTGCTATTCAGGGAAAAAGAGGACCAGTTCTGACGCGCGGCCACTTCTTTTTTGGTTTCAGCAGTGAGCGCGGGCGCGGCAATTGATGGCCAGGGCCAGTGACAAAGTGGTTCTCCGCTGTTTTGAGTGGAATTAGAAATGAGGCAGTCGGAGCTTACCGGCAATGAAGTAGAGCATGGTGATCAGGTATTCGCTGGAACGATAGCCTCGAGCCTTGCGTTTGGTTGC
>WNGQ01004182.1_pt1 | contig 20547 bp, 17 predicted proteins | sample 5407661 | NCBI WGS metagenome assembly WNGQ01 (sample SAMN13153382, study PRJNA577476) | soil metagenome | isolation source: 60 cm soil or saprolite under Garry oak tree replicate 2 | place: USA:California | collected 2016-06-15 | reverse complement strand
CCTCGTCCTGCACCATCGGCTCGGGCTGGCGCAGGATGAAGGTGCCGCCGAACCGGCCGCGCTTGGTCTCGACGTACCCGGCGGCGGCCAGTTCGCGCAGCGCCTCTCGCAGGGTGATCCGGCTGATGCCGAGCCTGCGGGTGAGTTCCCGTTCTGGCGGCAACCGGTCACCGGGTGCGTACACGCCCAGCTTGACGCCCTCGAGCAGGCGCTCGACGGTCTCCTCGAAGGCGTTCCCCGTCCGTACCGCGCGGAAAACCGCCGCGGTGATGGCGGGGGACCCTCCCGGCACGGTTCTTATCTCCTGATAACCCGACGTTGCCACCATGAGGCAGCGTAACGCAGCAAGCTTAGATCATAGGCGCGAGTACCGTGCTGCGGGCGGTAGCGGCCCGTTCGGCCGCGGCCGAGTCCGCGGCGGCCCTATCATCGGCGGCCCTGTTATCGGCAGCATTGACGAGCGCGGTGAACAGGCGGGGGTCGGTGCCCTGCTCAGGGTGCCACTGCACGCCCAGCACGAAGCCGGGAACCCCCCACCCACCTCCCCATCCCTCTACATTGGACGGGCCGGCCTCGACCGCCTCGATCGTGCCGTCTTCCTCCCAGGCCACCGCCTTGAGCCCGTCGCCGAGCAGGTCGACCGCCTGGTGGTGGTGCGTGGGCACGTCGATGAAGCCGTCGTCTGGCAGGATCGCGGCCAGCGTGCTGTCCGGGCTGATCCGCACCTGATGCAGGCCGAACCCGTTCGGCGGCCCGTCGTGCCGCCCGTGGCCGACCAGGTCGGGCACGTGCTGGTGCAGCGTGCCGCCCCGGCAGACGTTCAGTACCTGCATGCCGCGGCAGATGGCGAGCAGCGGCACGCCGAGTCGCAGCGCGTGGCTGGTGACGGCCAGGTCCCAGGCGTCCCGCAGCGTCGCGGGAGCCTGCGTCCGCGGGTGCCGCGGCGCGCCGTACCTGGCCGGGTCGATGTCGGGCCCGCCCGTGACCAGCAGGCCGTCCAGGCTCGCGACCGTGGCACTGGCCTCCTGGTCGTCGCCGCCCGGCGGCAGCATGACCGCCCGCCCGCCGCTGCGGCGCACCGCGTCCACGTAGACGTAAGGGAGCATCGCCGCCCGGGCCGACCAGCCTCGCCAGGACGCTTGATCCTCATATGTGGTTATGCCAATAACCGGCCTCATAGTTCCCCTTTGAACTGCTCCTCGGCAGCCCCGCTATCCCAGAAAACACAGGAAAACCACAATCATTCCGAACGAACCGTGGTTCCTGCTCACCTTCCGTGCTCGCGGACGCGTAGCTGACGGGATTACAGGTGTCGGCGTTGGGAGTCATGTTAGTAGTGTTTCGCGCGGTGTTCCGGAACATAATTTTAAGTCACAGCCTGTGCTTGCAGGATTATTTATTGTAGAACCTGGATCGCCGGTCCGCACAGCGAACGGCGAAAAACGGTGACTCACAGTTATTTCGATCTTCTTACGGCGGTCTGCACGACCTCGGGCCAGATCGCCCCGATCGGTCTTACGCCGTGTCCTTAAGCTGGCACGAGTTCGCGGGCGCGCGCATGGTGGGCGGGCCAGCAGGGGAAGTGGTGCTGGACCGGGTCCGCGACGAGTCGTTCCATGGCCGCGCGGGTGGCCTCGTTGTCGGGGGTGTAGACGACCATCCGGGTGCCGGGCGCCGTCTGCACGGCGAAGCTGGTGGTGGTCATCTCCAGCCGCGGGTAGAGCGGATGCCGGAACACCTTGGCGAGGTAGGCCGGCTGCGCCACGTCCTGGGTGGCCCACATGGCCGCGAACTCGGGGCTGGCCGCCTCCATCCGGCGGATGAAGCCGGTCCAGGCCGGGTCGCCGACGTGGTGCCCGTAGGCCGCCCGCAGCTGCGCGACCATCGCGGCCCGCTGGTCGGCCCGGTTCTCGATCGCGCTGCAGCACTCGGACCGGGTGAAGCAGTACAGCAGCGTGTTCCGCTCCGCGGCCGGGTCCTCGGCGGTGCGCGGGATCAGCACCGCGTAGGCGGCGTTCCAGGCCAGGATGTCGAACCGCTCGGTTACCACGCTGGCCGGCATCGGGTTCAGCCCGTCCAGGATGGCCTGGATCTGCGGCCGCAGCCGCTGGCCGCCGTCATCGGGGACCGCCGTGTCCGGCACCTCGGCCAGCCGGAACAGGTGCCGGCGCTCGACCGCGTCCAGCCGCAGCGTCCTGGCCACCGCCTCGAGCACCTGGAGGCTGGCCCGGATCGGGCGGCCCTGCTCCAGCCAGGTGTACCAGGTCACGCCGACCCCGGCCAGCTGCGCGACTTCCTCGCGGCGCAGCCCGGCCGTCCGGCGCCGGTGCCCGCCGGGTAGCCCGACGTCTTCCGGCGTGATCCGCTCCCGCCGGCTGCGCAGGAACGCGGCCAGCTCAATGTTTCTCTCCGCTCGGAGGGTGCCGCGCCCCTTTGGCTCGCTCATGGTTTCATCGTCGCCTGTTACGTCCCGCCTCTGCCAGATGCCATTGGTACCAGGATAACCAGGTTCTTGGTACTGGCATGGTCTAGGCGTCCCGGTCGGCTCCGGATGGATGATCGCCGGCCGATCCTCCCGGTTGGACGGCTCACGATAACCAGCCGCGGCCAGGCTGAAAGACCCGGGCTGAATGGCCCGGGGGAGAATGGCCCGGGCTCGATAGCCCGGGACGAATAGACGGGGACAATGACCCTGCCATACCTAGGGAATGCGCCTCTGGTGCGCCCCCAGGAAAACACGGAGAGTGGTGATTAGTTCACGGAACGAATATGAAGTGAATGTGAGAAGGAAAGAACATGACCCTCAACCAGAAATTCAGCAGAACACCAAAAGCATTCCTCGAGCGTTCGGTACGCAGCCACACCCGGCGTTTGACCAAGATCCTCGTGGCGATCGCCACCGCCATGGCTCTGGCCGGCCTGGCCCTGGCGCTCTCGTTTAACGCCCATGCCGCGCCCGCCCCCACCGTGTCCCCGCTGTGGGGCACCCTGGACACCCTGACCGGCCACGCCTCGGCCGAGGGCCAAGCTGGAGTCACGATGGGCATGTTGGAGCTGAACTGGGGGAGCTTCGAACCCAGCCAGGGTGTCCTGTCCTCCTCCTACCTGCGCACCATGAAGTACGAGCTGGCGGCCTACCAGGGCGGCGGCCAGCGCGTCACCCTCGCCCTGGGCCTGTACGACCCCCCGTCCTGGGTGTTCGGCCTGGCCAACAGCACCTACATCGACCAGAACGGCGCGAAGTCCACCGAGGCCAACTTCGTGTTCAGCCAGGCCGTCCGCTCCGCCGCCGCGCAGTTCCTGTCCCTGGTCGCCGCCAACCTGCCGATGTCTAACTTCTGGGCCATCCGGCTCACCTCCGGCGGCGACGGCGAGGTGCTTTACCCCGGCGGCGGCACCTACTGGGCCTTCGACCATGCCGCCCTGACCGGCAGCGGGCTCGCCTCCGGCATGACCCGCAACCCCTACCCGAGCTGGAAGCCCGGCACCCGCGGCCTGAGCCAGGCACAGATAAAGAGTTGGGTGTCCTGGTACATCGGCGGCCTGGACAACGTCACCAACTGGCAGATGCAAACCCTGTCCAGCCTCGGCTTCAAGGGGTACTACGAGATGGTAACCCCGGGATCGGGCACCCGGCCCAGCGACCTGGCCCAGACCGAGCAGCAGAACCTGCCCAACGACGGCACCACCGGCGTAGGCGCGGTGTGGGATCTGTACTACTCCCAGCTGCCGAACAAGACCAACGTCATGGCCTACATCTCCTCCGTCGCCGACCAGTCCGGCGGCAACGACTCCTGCCAGGCCGCAGACAGCTCGCTGGCCCTGACCAACGACACCATGGACTCCTGGTCCGCCACCCGCTGGATCAGCCGCATCGCGGTGGCCAACAACCTGCCGGTCGGCGGGGAGAACCCCGGCTACGGGCTGCCCCCCAGCCTGAACTCCTTCTACACCAACACCTCCTCCTCCGGCATGATGGCCAGCGCCATCCGCGAGGCCCGCTCCTGCAACTTCAAGGTCTTCTACTGGGCCCACGACATCCACCTGTGGGACGGCACCCTCCCCTTCAGCCTCTACACCACCATGATCCGCTAACCCGCCCCAGCCCCTGCGCCCTCCCCGGACATCCGCCCGGGGAGGGCGCAGTCAGTATGCCGGCCGGGCGTGGTGTGCGGCGGGAGTGTTTGCTGTGGCGAATGGTTCGTAACTACTAAACGTGTGATATCCTCACTCTTAGTAATTATCGAGGCGCGCTTGCCTGGCGCCCCGCCGCGCGGCAGCGCCTTCTGAGCAGCAACTGGGGATGACTTCATATGGCCGATCCGGGCACCGAGCGCCGCGGATTCCAAGAGCGGTCCGAGGTCAAATCCGGCGCCGAGCGCCGCGAAGACCAGGAATCTCCAGACGACCGGCAGCGGGCGCAGTTGCAGCAGGCTCAGCGCCTGGAAAGCCTCGGCAAGCTCGCGGGCGGGATCGCGCATGACTTCAACAACCTCCTCGCCGTGATCCTCAGCTACGCATCCTTTGTCTCGGCGGAGCTCGCCGTCCCATCCGGACCCGATTGGCCGCAGCGCCTGGAGTCAGCCCGCCGCGACCTCGGGCAGATCACGCTGGCCGCCGAACGGGCGGCGAGCCTCACCCGCCAGCTGCTCGCCTGCGTCAACCAGGAGGTGGTCCGCCCGCAGGTCCTCGACCTTGACCACGGCGTCACCGACGTGCAGGAGATGCTACGCCGGACCCTCGGCGAGCACGCCGGGCTGGTCACTACCCTCGCCGTTGACCTGTGGCCGATCCTGGCCGACCCAGGCCAGCAGGCCCTCCTCGGTGCGATCACGGCAGGTGCCCGGGGCTACGTCCCGAAGCAGGCAAGCGCCGACCTCGTGAGCGCCGGGCGGACGGTCGCGTCCGGCCAGTCGATGCCCGACCCGTATGCGTCACGCCAGGTAATGGCGCGGCTGCGGGGCCGCATGGCCGACGAGGACCTGTTGGCGGCGCTAACCGGGCAGGAGAAGCGGGTGCTTGAGCTGATCGGCGAAGGACTGACCAACCGCCAGATCGCGGAGCGCATGTTCCTCGCGGAAAAGACCGCGAAGAACTATGTGTCCTCACTGCTAGCCAAGCTTGGCATGCACCGCCGCACGGAGGCCGCTGCCTTCGCCGTCCGGCACCCTTCGGACCACGACTGAACGCCAACTGCATGGTGCTGTCAGTACCAGGATAACCAGGCTCTTGGTACCTGGATAAGAATAGCGCCAGGCTTAGTGACATGACCAACATCCTTACCCGCGATGCCCGCGGTGGCGCGCTTTCCCGCCAGATGCGTCCGGTGCGTCCCGGCCTCGTGCTTGCCGTCGTCCTTATCGGTCAGTTCATGGCCGTCCTCGACGCTTCCATCGTGAACGTCGCCGCGCCTTCGATCCATGCCAGCCTGCGCGCCTCAGGCGCGGGCCTGCAGCTCGTCGTGGCCGGATACACGATCACCTACGCGGTGCTGCTGGTGACCGGAGCCAGGCTCGGCGACATTCTCGGCCACCGGCGGGTGTTCCTGGCCGGGCTTGTCCTGTTCACCCTCGCCTCGCTCGGCTGCGGGCTGGCCAACACGGCCGGGCTCCTGATCGGGCTGCGCTTCGTCCAGGGGGCGGGTGCGGCGCTGATGATCCCGCAGGTGCTCAGCCTGATCCAGCGCACCCACGCGGGCCCGGCCCGCGCCCGCGCGATGAGCAGGTACTCCGCGGTGCTGGCCGGCGGCGCGGTGATGGGCCAGCTCGTCGGCGGCCTGCTGATCAGCGCGAACCTGTTCGGCTCGGGCTGGCGGCCGGTGTTCCTCGTCAACGTGCCGGTCGGCCTGGTGCTGCTGGTCGCCGGGGCCCGGGCGCTGCCGCACGGCAAGGGCGAGCCGGGCCGGACCCTTGACCTGCCCGGCCTGGTCCTGCTGACCCCGGCCGTGCTCGCGTTCGTGCTCCCGCTCGTGCTCGGTCAGCCCGAGCACTGGCCGGCCTGGGGCTGGGTCCTGATGGCCGTCGGCGTGCTCCTGGCCGCCGCCTTCGCCCGGGCCGAGCGGTGGGTGGCCACGGCCGGCGGAACGCCGCTGATCCCGGGCCGGGTGCTGCGGGTGCCCGGCATCCCCGTGGCGGTCGCCGCCCTGTTCACGGTCATGACCATCTTCAGCGGGTTCTTCTTCACGCTGGCGCTGCACCTGCAGGATGGTCTCGGCTACTCGCCGTTGCGGGCCGGCCTGACGTTCGCGCCGACCGCGGCCACCTTCGCGCTGGTGAGCCTGAACTGGCGGCGGCTGCCCGCAAGGTGGCACGGCACCTTGATCATCGGTGGTTTCGTGACGTTCGCGGCGGCGATGGCCGCCATGGCCGCGGTGCTGCGCGCCGGCGGCACCGGAGGAGCCGCCCTTTACCTGATCGGCGCGCTGAGCGGCGCCGGGATGGCGGCGGCGTTCAGCCCGCTGATGACTCGCGTGCTGCTGCGCGTGCCGGTGGAGCTAGCCGCGGACGCCACCGGGGTCGTCGTCACGGTGAACCAGCTCGGCCTGCTCGTCGGCGTCGCGGCGTTCGGCACGCTGTACCTCAACCTCGCGGGGCGGCTGCCCGGGCCCGCGGCCTTCCTGGCGTTCCGGCACGTGTCGGCGCACGCCGAGGCGGTGACCTTCCTCACGCTGGCCGCCCTGGCCGCAGTGGGTGTCATCCTGGCCGCCGTGCACGTCATTGAACGTCGGACCGCCAACGGGTAGGGCGATAGGTACGAGGTACGGGCTGCACCGTGCCGCGGCGCGGCACCTACGTCACCGCGTCCCCCGGCGATCCTCCGACTTGAATACCCCATGGGCCCGGGGGCGGGTGGGTCGGATGGCCTGGACCTAATGGCCTGGACCTAATGGCCTGGGCCCAATGGCCTGGGTCGAATGCTGTGAAAATCAGGGTCATCTGACTCCGTTCCGTGGCACTCGTATCACGTATAGTAATTGAGAATTACGCGCCTCAAGGAGATGTCATGCCCGCGACAGGAAACACCCCGACCGGCGCGAGCAGCCCGCCCAGTGCCACCGGGTCACGGGACGGCGGCCATCGCCATCTCGGTCATGGTCGGCGGCTGCGGTCCGGGGCTGCTCCGCACGGCCCTCCTGATGTCGGCGCGCTGGCGAGGGAGGCTGTGATCAGCTTCCTGCACGACGCATCGAAGGCCACGGCGGAAAGGGAAGCCGTACGAGCGGGCGTTGCCGCGGCCGACGCCGAGGCCGCCGTTACCGCAGCGGCGGGAAACGCCTTCGGGGACGGCGCGAGCAGGGCCGTTGGGATCCCCGCCGCTGCGCCGGAACCGGAGGCGACGCCCCGGGATACGATCTCCGCCGCCAGCCATGTCGCCGCCGAGTCGGTGGCCTGGCGCGCAGCGGCCATCAGCGTCGCCGCGCTGGACCGGATTGAGGCAGCGGCGGCCAAGGTGGAGGCAGATATCGCTGTCGCTCTCCGGGCCTACGCTGAACTGCAGGCCGGGGCCGGAGCCGCTGCCGAGGCCGCGGTGCACGCAGCGCAATCGGCCATGGCATCGGCAGGCGTGGCCGTGGAGGCCGAGCGGCTGGTAAAGATCGGCCTGCGCCAGGTCAGGCAATATGTGCTGATCACCGTCATCCTGGTCGTAATCGTGATCATTGTCCTCGCGGTGGCATCATCCCCCGTCCACTGAGACAGCCCCTGATACTTACGATATACCTGCCGGCGGAGTCGTAAAATTAATCACGATAACACGACAGCGAAGTGTTTTCAGGTCGTCCCGATTGCCACATTCGCTGCTTTAGTATCAATTTGTGAAAATTATTTGCTCGTGCCCCTGATCACCCAATTGCCATGGGGCTCTCGGCACTTCCGGGATCGAATTCTAGTGCCGCGCCTATATGCTGTATCTGTACGAAGCGGATCGGTGATTACCGCCTCGGGGGCGGGCACGTGAACAACCACGTGATCAACATGGTGCCGACCGGCTCGATCGATGCCGCTTCGCGGTAGGGGGTTCTCATGACGATGCACACGGACGATTCACCCGGAAGACTCGTGGCCCCGCGTCCACGGCACCCCGGGAATAGCACAACCGGGTCGGAGCTCCTGGCCTCTATCGTCGACTCATCGGACGACGCCATCATCAGCAAGACGCTGGATGGCGTCATCACGACATGGAACAAGGCGGCGGAGCGGATCTACGGCTACACCGAAGACGAGATAATCGGGCATTCCATCTCGCTCCTGGTACCGCCAGACCGTGCCAGCGAGATGGCCGAGATCCTTGACCGGATCCGCATCGGTGAGCGGACCGACCACTACGAGACCACGCGGCGCAGGAAGGATGGCGCGACCATCGCGATCTCGCTCACCGTTTCGCCCATTCATGATGCGGCCGGCGGAATCGTCGGCGCGTCGTCGATCGCCCGCGACATCACCGAACGCGAGCGCGTTCGGGATCAGGCTAGCGCTGCGTCGCAGTACGCCCGCAGCCTGATTGAGGCCAGCCGGGACCCGCTGGTGACGATCAGCCCGCAGGGCAAGATCACCGACGTGAACGAGGCGACGATCCGGGTGACCGGGGTGGTGCGGGGGCAACTGGTCGGCACCGACTTCTCGGACTACTTCACCGAGCCGGACCGGGCCCGCGAGGGGTACCGCCAGGTTTTCGCGCAGGGCTTCGTCACCGACTACCCGCTGACCATCCGGCACACCGGCGGCGACCTGACCGACGTGCTCTACAACGCCTCGGTGTACAAGGACGCGGGCGGCAAGGTGCTCGGCGTCTTCGCCGCCGCCCGCGACGTCACCGCCCAGAAGCGGGCTGAGAGTGAAGTAGCGCAACAGCGAGCACGGGAACTCGAGAGGCTCGCCGAGCTCGAGCGCTTCCAGAGGCTCACCGTCGGACGGGAGCTGCGCATGATCGAGCTCAAGAAGGAGATCGAAGACCTGCGAGCCGCAGCCGGAGGGGAATGACGGATGGGCGCGGTCGAACCGGCGGGAACGGTCCCGCGTTATCAACCGGATTCAGCGGATCACGCCCGGGCCGCCTTCAACGTCCTCGAAGACTTCGCTGAGGACGGGCAGCAGCTCAAGGACACGCAGCTCGCTGTCCTCAACATCCTTGAGGACGCGACAGCCGACCGCCTCAGGGCCGAGGCCGCGGTCAAGGCGAGCCTCAACATCCTCCAGGACCTCAGCGATGCCCAGGCCGAGATCCGGATGCTCAACGAGGAACTCGAGGCCCGCGTCGAGCGGCGTACGGCTGAGCTGGTAGTGGCGAACAAGAACCTGGAGTCGTTCACCTACTCGGTCGCTCATGACCTGCGCTCCCCGCTGCGGGCGTTGAGCGGGTACAGCGAAGCGCTGACGGAGGACTATGGCGACCGCCTCGACGACACCGGCCGCTGGTACGCGGAGAGGATCCAGGCGGCCACCGAGCGGATGGGCACGCTCATCGATGACCTGCTGCTCCTGGCACAGGTATCGCGCGGGAAAATGAGCCCCGGACCCGTCGATCTCAGCGCGGAGGTCGCCGCCATCGCCGGTGAACTGCAAGCCCGCGAGCCCGGCCGCCGGGTCCGCTTCGCCATCCACGACGGCGTCTGGGTAACCGCGGATCGCACTCTCATCCGCACCATGTTGCAGCACCTAGTCGAAAACGCCTGGAAATTTACCGCCAAGCGCGAGGGTGCCGTCGTCGAGTTCGGCACCACCACTGCCGAGGACGCCGGAATCTGCTGCTATGTGCGCGACAACGGGGCCGGCTTCGATCCTGCCTTTACGGGCAAGCTGTTCCAGCCGTTCCAGCGGCTCCACGCGGCTACCGAGTTCCCCGGCACCGGGATCGGCCTGGCCAGCGTCCAGCGGATCGTCGAACGCCACGGCGGGCGCGCCTGGGCCGAAGGCGCCGTAGGCCGCGGCGCCACCTTCTACTTCACCCTGAGCGCGAAGGAGACGCCATGACGCCACCCATCCGCTATTACCTTAAGTAACTGCTACAATACAAAATGTGACAGCACCGACCCTGTCCTCCGACGGCATGTACGTCGCGCTCGTGGAAGCCGCGCCTGACGCGATGGTGTGCACAGCCGCCGACGGCCGGGTCGTCCTGGTCAACGCCCAGGCGGAACGGCTGTTCGGCTACAAGCGCGAGGAGCTTATCGGCCAGCCGGTCGAGATCCTGGTCCCCGAGGCCGCCCGCGCCGTGCACCCGGGGCACCGGGCCGGGTACGTCGCTGACCCGCGGCACCGGCCGATGGGCGCGGGCATGCCGCTTGCCGGGCGCCGCCGCGATGCCAGCACCTTCCCGGCCGAGATCTCCTTGTCCGCGATCGACACCGGTGAAGGCATCCTCGTCACCGCGGCCATCCGGGACGTATCCGCCCAGCTCCGGGTGAAAGACCTTGAGCGTTCTAGTCAGGGCCTGGAGAGCTTCATCTATTCGGTTTCCCACGACTTGCGTGCCCCGCTGAGGGCGCTCAGCGGCTACAGCGAGGTCCTGCTGGAAGATTACGGGGGGGTTCTCGGCGAGGAAGGCCGCGGCTATGCCGAGCGGATCGTCGCCGTCAGTGAGCAGATGGCGCAGCTGATTGATTACCTGCTGCAGTATTCCCGCGTCTCGCGGGCTGAGTTGCACGTGCAGCCGGTCGATCTCGGCGGGGAGGCGGCCCGGATCGCCGAGGAGATCCAGCGCCGGGAACCGCTTCGGCGCGTCCGCTTTGCTATCGACAAACCAGTCCAGGCCCTGGCGGACCGCCGGCTTATCCGTACGGTCCTGCAAAACCTGCTGGACAACGCCTGGAAGTTCACGTCCGGCCGGGACGATGCGTCGATCGAGTTCGGGACGGCGCCGAGCGCGGACGCCGCCGTGTGCTGTTACGTGCGCGACAACGGGGCCGGCTTCGATTCCGCCTATGCGGGCCAGCTGTTCCAGCCGTTCCAGCGGCTGCATGCGGCCCGCGACTTTCCCGGCATCGGCACCGGCCTGGCCAGCGTGCGGCAGATCGTGGAACGCCACGGTGGCCGTGTCTGGGCCGAGGGCGCCGTCGGAGCGGGCGCGACTTTCTACTTCACCCTGGACGGGAAGGAAAGCGCATGACAAGCCGAACTATCTTGCTGGTAGAGGACAATCCAGACGACGAGGCGCTGACGCTCCGGGCCTTCAAGAAAAGCAACATCCGCAACGATGTCATCGTGATGCGAGACGGCGCCGAGGCTCTGGCGTACCTCTTCCCCGGCGACGGCGACGGCGACGGCGACGGCGACGGCGCGCCGCGTCCAGCTCTCATCCTGCTCGACTTGAATCTCCCGAAGATCGGCGGGCTGGAGGTTTTGCGCAGGATGCGAGCCGACGAGCGGACGATGATGATCCCGGTGGTCGTCTTGACCAGCTCCAAACTGGAAGAGGACATCCTGGACAGCTACCGCAACGGCGCCAATGCGTATGTGCGCAAGCCAGTAAAGTACTCCGACTTCGCCGAGGCGGTCAGCACCCTCGGCGTGTTCTGGCTGCTCTTGAATGAGCCTGTACCCAGCCGCGGGCCGGAATCGGATTGAGGTGGGACATTCATGAGCGGCGAGCATCAGCGCGACGAGCCGGAGACGGGCCAGCCGGAGACGGGCCAGCCGGAGACGGGCACCGGTCCAGGACAGGCGAACGCCGTGACCGGAGGCGAGGCGGGCTCAGCGGGACGCGGCGCACGCATCCTGATCCTGGAGGACGAAGCCTGGGACGCCGAACTGGCCCAGCGCCTCCTGGCCAGCGCGGGCCTTAGCTTCGTCGCCGTCGTCGTTGACACCAGGGCGTCGTTTGTCGAGCAGATGGCCGCCTTCCGGCCAGAGGTAATCCTGTCCGATTACCACCTGCCCGGCTTCTCCGGCGATGAGGCTCTCAAGATCGCTCAGGAACACTGCCCGGACATACCGTTCATCTTCTGGTCCGGTGTGCTCGGAGACGACGCAGCGGTCGAGCTTATCAAGCAGGGGGCCACCGATTACGTCCTGAAGGACCGGCCCGCGCGCCTGCCCTCAGTCATCCTGCGCGCGCTGGCCGAGGCCGAGCGACGGGCGCGGCTAGCCCAGCTCGAGGACCAGCTGCTGCAGGCCCAGCGCCTGGCTAGCCTCGGCCAGCTAGCAGCAGCCGCAGAGGCGATGAGCCACATCCGCCAGCTGCTCACCGCCGCCCGCGGCGAGGCAATAGCCGCAGAACCTCGATCCTGAGGGGCCTAGGTCCTCTTCAGCCCTCGCGGCCTGTTTCGGGCGCTCCGCATACGCCGCGCGGTGCTCCAGCAACAGGGGCACACCGGGACTGTTGTAACGTGTAGTGAGAAGCAGTATACTTTGGGTAATCGCCGGGGGGTGCTGGATGAGATCGCGCCAAGCACGTTCAGCGCCGCCTGGGTCGGACCAGCGGCGCCGGCTCCGGCAGTGGTGGCTCAACCGGCCCTTGCGGGCGAAGGGCCTGATCGTGGTCGCGGTGCCGCTGATCGCCCTGATGGGCATCACCTCGGCGAACCTGATGCTCCAGCAAAATGAGAGCCATGACCGTAACGTCAGCATAGCCGCCCATAACCTGGCTACCGCGGGCGACCATGTTCTCACCGACTTGTTGAACGCGGAAACGGGTGTCCGCGGCTACGGCACGACCCGCGACTCGCTTTTCCTCGCCCCTTACAACCTGACACTGACGCGGATCAGCGCGGAGCGCAGGTCGTTGCGGGAAGCGGCTGTCATAGAAGGTGCCGGCCGTCAGCAGCGGGCGGTGGACGCTACCACGGGCAAGGAGCTGTTCGAGCTAGCGCAGCTACGTTCGGCTATCAGCCGCGGCAGCTCAGCCGGGAGCCTCATTCCGGCGCTTGAGCACGCGAAGACGACCATGGACCTGCTGCGCCGCCAGGTCACCGATCTCGCCAGCGGCCCCAACACCCTAGTCGCCATCCAGCGCAATAGGATCACCTCGCTGCAGACGAGGATTGAATTGCTCGACATCGTCGGCCTCGCGCTGGGGGTGCTGGCCGGGGTGGTCGGCGTCGCCCTCTTCACCTCGGGCATCGCCAGCCGGGTCGGCGCGAACGCGGAGAACGCGCGCCGGCTGGGCGAGGGACAGCCGCTCGAACCAATTATCTATGCGGGTGACGAAATCGGCCGCGTCGCCGAGTCACACCTCAAGGCCGAAGAGCTGCTGGCCAGCCGGGCTGCGGAGCTGACAACCGCCAGGGATACGGCCATGAAGGCCACCCAGGTGAAGAACTCGTTCCTGTCCAGCACGAGCCACGAGCTGCGAACCCCGCTCAACTCCATCCTCGGCTTCACCCAGCTCCTCCAGATGTCCGAACTCAGCGAGGAAGACAGTAACGGCGTCGAGCGAATACTCGGTGCCGGGCGCCATCTGCTCGCGCTGATCAACGAGCTCATCGACATCGCCCGGATCGAATCGGGTGACCTGAGCCTTTCTCTCGAGCCCGTCTTGGCCCGCCCGCTCATCGAGGAGTCCGGCCAGCTGATGGCTCCGATCGCCGCCGAACGCTCGATCCGGATCATCCAGCACGGCGCGCATCCGGCCCTGACGGTCTACGCCGACCGGCAGCGGCTCTCCCAGGTCCTGGTCAACCTGATCTCCAATGCCGTCAAGTACAACCACCGGGACGGCACCATCACGATCTCCTGTCAGGAAGAGGGCACCGGCTTGGCCATCATCATGGTCACGGACACCGGACCCGGCTTGTCGCCCGAAAACATCGAGCGCATTTTCATCCCCTTCGAGCGCCTCGGCGCCGAACAGACAGCGGTCGAGGGCACCGGGATCGGGCTGCCCCTGGCAAGAGCCCTCACCGAGGCCATGGGCGGCCAGCTGACCGCATCGAGCGTCCCCGGCCAGGGCTCGGCTTTCACCGTCAGCCTCCCGCGCGCCCCGGACCTGGTCCACGTCCCGGCCCCCGGCCTCGCGCCAGCCTCACGGGCGGCCGGGCCGCACGCCCGGGCCGGAGCCAGCATCAGCATTCTCTACGTCGAGGACAACCCGGCGAACGTCGAGGTGGTGACCCGGTTCCTGAGGGGCAGGCCGAACACCAGGCTAAGGTCCGAGGCATCTGGCCGGGCCGGCATCGAATACGCCGTCCGGTACCTGCCCGACATCATCTTGCTCGACCTGCACCTGCCTGACCTGCAGGGAGACCAGGTACTCAGCGAACTCAAGAGCGAACCCGCCACCGCCGCCATTCCCGTGGTGGTCCTTTCCGCCGACGCCTCCCACGGCGTCATCCGCCGCCTGCTCGCCAATGGTGCGCTCGCCTACCTCACCAAGCCCATCGAACTCGCCGAACTCGGCGAACTGCTCGTCGCCGCCGCCCAAGCCCAGGACCAGCAGGCGCGGTCGGCTACCCGGATCATCCCAGCATGAGCGGCCCCGGCGCCGGGGGCTTCCCCCGCAAGCCTGCCCAGGAGCCTGCGGAGGCAGGCCCGGTGAGGCATGCCCTGCTTTACATCGAGGACGACGAGGACAAACTCTGCCTCGTTGAACGGCTGCTCAAGCGCCGCCCTTACATCGAGTTGCACGTGGCCATGAACGGCCGTGACGGCGTCCAGGCCGCCATCGACAAACGCCCGGGCCTCATCCTGCTCGACAACCGCCTCCCCGACGCGACCGGCGGCGAAATCCTGCGAGAACTCACCTCCGCGGCGGCCACCGCGGCGATCCCCGTAGTTGTCCTCAGCAGCGACTCAGCCGAGATCATCGATGAGCTGCTAGCCAACGGAGCCGCTGAATCTGTCGCGGTGCCGTTCGATCTTCACCAGTTCATGGCCATAGTCGACCGCTACCTTCCCTGACGACCCGGAAATTAGCTAGCGCACCAGCCGTTGCCTCTATCGTGAGCCAACGGGCAGCCCGGGCGTTTGTAGACTTGCAACCTGCCGCTATGACAGCCAACGGACGATCTTGATACTTCCGCTCTGCGAAGAGGAGTGAGGATGGCCATCGTGGTGCTGGTGCTCTGGCTGTTCACCGCGGGGGCCGGGTTCTATCTGCTGGTTACGAGCAGCCTCGGGCGCGATCGCTCCGCCCATGCGGCTCCTGCCGCAGAACCAGTTGCGGCGTCGGTCGCGTCGGCCGCACAGCAGGCGTCGGCCGCACAGCAGGCGTCGGGCTCCGCGGCGCCGAGCCCCTCGCGGCGGGAGGTGCGGCGGGCGGTCCGGGATCGCTTTGATCCGCCTTCGCTGGTCGCGGCTAAGAAGGCGGCGGCGTTGCCTGGTCCCCGGGCACTGCTTGAGTTCGCGCATCCGGCCTGCGGCATCATCGGTCTCGCCTTCTGGCTGGGCTACACGCTCGTGCATTACCTGATGCTGGGCTGGATCGCGTTCGGGCTGGTGGCGGTCACGGCCTGCCTGGGGCTGACCTGGTTCACGGTCAATACTCGCGCGTCCAGGCGCCACCAGGACGGGCCGTCTTTCAGCGGCCGCCTCATCGCGCTGCACGGCGCGGCCGCCGCGGTGACCTTGGCGCTGGCCGCCCTGACCGCCTTGGCCGTGCGCGGTTAGTTGTGCGCGGTTAGTTGTGCAGCGGGTCAGCGACGGCCATCCGGCCGCCCATCAGCATATACAAATCGTAATCATACGACTACGCTAAGCGACATAACGAGGTCCCAGCCCGCCGTGACCCGGCCCGCAACGACTGCCGGGCTAACTCCCGGCACCAGGGCACGGGGAACAGTAAAGGGGACAGGTTATGCGCGCACGGGGGGGCCATCACGTCGTCGCCGGTCATCGCGGCGGCACCGCAGCCCGCTGGCGCCGGGGTGCCGCGGCCGCCGTGCGGCCGCTGGCCGCCGCGCTGCCGCTGGCGGTCTGCGCGGCCACGGCGGTGCCGGCCTCGGCGGCGGGCGGCTACACCGTGACCGCCACCATTGCCGTGGGCTCCGGCCCGGACGGGGTGGCGGTGGACCCCACTGCCCACACCGCCTACGTGACCAACATCAACGATGACACGGTGTCGCTGATCGACGAGGCGACCAGCACCGTGACCGCCACCATCGCCGTGGGCGGCGGCCCGATCGCGGTGGCGGCGGACCCCGCGGCCCGCACCGCCTATGTGACCAACGGGGGCAATGGCACGGTGTCGGTGATCGACGAGGCGACCGGCACCGTGACCGCCATCATCGGAGTGGGCTCCGGCCCGGACGCGGTGGCGGTGGACGCCGCGGCCCACACTGTTTACGTGGCCAACGGGGGCGCCGGCACGGTGTCGGTGATCGATGAGGCGACCGGCACCGTGACCGCCACCATCGGAGTGGGCTCCGGCCCGGACGCGGTGGCGGTGGACGCCGCGGCCCGCACTGGTGGGCGGCGGCCCGATCGCGGTGGCGGTGGACCCCGCGGCCCGCACCACCTATGTGACCAACGGGGGCAATGGCACGGTGTCGGTGATCGACGAGGCGACCGGCACCGTGACCGCCACCATTCCCGTGGGCTCCGGCTCGGACGCGGTGGCGGTGGACCCCGCGGCCCGCACCGCCTACGTCGCCAACTTCGCTGGCACCGTGTCGGTGATCGACGAGGCGACCGGCACCGTGACCGCCACCGTCCCCGTCGGCGCTGATCCGTTGGGGGTGGCGGTGGAGCCCTCCACTCACACCGCCTACGTGACCAACGGGAAAGCTAACACCGTGTCAGTTATCAGCGGGGCCCGGCCAACTCCCGTCACGACGGTGACCTCGTCACGGAACCCGAGTTCCTTCGGCCAGAAGGTCACCTTCACCGCGAGGGTCGGCCCGGCCGACGGCGGCACCATGACGTTCCGCAGCGGCTCCAGGACGCTGTGCCGCGCCGCGTCCCTGACCAAGGTCAGCGGCCGCACCTACCGGGCCACCTGCACCACCAGGACCCTGCCGGCCGGCCGCGACACGATCACCGCCGTCTACCCCGGCGACGCCAGCTACGCCACATCCGCCGGCCTGCTCACCCAGACCGTCACCCGGGCCCCGACCGCGCTGACCGCGAGCATCGGCCTCACCCCGCAACTGACATTCACCCTCACCGCGACACTGACCGCGTCCGGCCGGCCGCTCAGCGGCCAGCCCGTATCGTTCAGCACGGGGCCCACCCACCTGTGCACCCCGCACACCGGCACCCGCGGCGTGGCCACCTGCGTGCTCACCGGCCCCCAGACCCGCCTGGCCGAACAGGACAACGACACCATCCGGGCCAGCTACCCAGGAAGCACCAACTACCGGCCATCATCAGCGACCGTGATCCCGCCGCGATTCCCGTTGGCCGGCCAGCCAAAAGTGGCCAGTGCACCCGACCGCCTGCACGGATAGGGGGAGACGAGCGACCACCGAGCCTGGGAGCGTTCTGATGGCTCAATGATCTTGGCCGCCGTGTGCACTGACCACTACCCAGGACTACGAGCCGCCGTCCCCGCCGGCTCACCCGCGAGGATCCGCGTAAGCAGTCGGTAAGATTTTCCTCGCGCGGACTTGAACCGAGGCCCGGCCAGGGACGGTTACATGGACAGGTACCCCTAACACGATCTTCCGCGAAGTGCTTACCGGGCAAAGGACCTCGGATGTGAAGAAGGCGGACCAGAACCCGGAAACCCTGGCAAACCCGGAACCCGCGAAGACCCAAGAACCCGCAGACACCACAGAAACGGCGGACACCACCGAACCGGCGAACACCACAGAACCAGCGGACACCGCAGAACCGGCGAGCACCCAAGAAACACCGAGCACCCAAGAAACGCCGGTAGCGCCGGACAAGCCGGGAACGCCGGCCACCCGCAGCGGCCTGAGCAGGCGGCAGGCGCTTACCGTCCTCGGCGTCGGCGCCGGGGCCCTCATCGCCGAGCAGGCTCTCGTCGGCGACGGGATCCCCCCGAGCAGCCCCCCGCCGACGGCAGCCAGCGTCGCGCCCGAGCCCAGCGGCTACGCGCCCGACGGCACCGCGGGCCGCGCCGCCGCGCTCCCCCTAGAAGACGTGCAGCTGCTCGAGAGCCCGTTCCGCCAGAACCAGGCCAGGAACACGACGTACCTGCTGTTCCTCGACCCCGAACGGATGCTCCGCTCCTTCCGCCGGAACTATGGCGAACCCTCCCAAGCCGAGCCGCTCGGCGGCTGGGAGAAGCCGGACTCGCAGATCCGCGGCCACATGACCGGCCACCTGCTGTCCGCCCTGGCGCTGACCTGCGCCAACACCAACGACGCGGCCACCAGGACCCGCGGCCGCTACCTGGTCAGCCAGCTCGCCGCCCTCCAGGCCCGGGCACCAGAAGCCGGGTTCCACCCCGGCTACCTGTCCGCGTTCCCCGAGGGCTACTTCGACATCCTGGAACAGGGGAAATCGGTCTGGTCGCCGTACTACATGATCCACAAATACCTGGCCGGGATGATCGACCAGTACCAGCTGACGGGCGACGACCAGGCGCTCGACGTGGCCAGGAAGCTGGCCGACTGGGTGGAGTGGCGCAGTGGCCGCCTCCCGTACGGGCAGATGCAGATGGTCCTGCAGACCGAATTCGGCGGGCTGCCGGAGGCGCTGGCCAACCTGTACACGATCACCGGCCAGGAACGGTACCTGGTCACCGCGCAGCGCTTCTACCACGCCGACGTGCTCGACCCGCTGGCCGACGGGCTGGACATCCTGCCCGGGCTGCAGGCGAACGTGACCACGCCGAAGATCATCGCCTGCGTCCGGATGTGGGAGGAGACCGGCAGCGGCAAATATCGCGACATCGCGCAGAACTTCTGGGACATCGTGACCGGCCACCACGTGTACGTCATCGGCGGCGTGGGCAACTACGAGCACTTCCAGCAGCCCGATACCGTGGCCGCCCAGCTAACCAACTTCACCTGCGAGAACTGCGTCAGCTACAACATGCTCAAGCTGACCAGGCTGCTCCACTTCCACCAGCCGCAGCGGGTCGACATGCTCGACTACTACGAGCGCACCCTGCTCAACCAGATGCTGGGGGAGCAGGATCCCGCCTCGCCGCACGGCTACAACTGCTACTACACCGGCCTGTCCGCCGGCGCCTTCAAACGCCAGCCGCTCAACTACTTCCCCCAGGGCAGCCCGGGCGTGTACGCCACCGACTGGGACACCTTCACCTGCGACACCGCCACCGGGATCGAGACCCCGGCCAGGTTCGCCGAAACCATCTACAGTCGCGACGCGGACGGCATCTACGTCAACCTGTTCATCCCCTCGCTGGTGCGGACTCAGGGGCTGGTCCTCAGGCAGGACACCGGGTTCCCCGACGACCCGGTCATCCGCCTGTCCGTCGTGGCCGGCGCCGCCACCTTGACGCTGCGGGTGCGGGCGCCGAAATGGGTGGCCGGATCGCCCGTCGTCTGGCTCAACGGAGCGCCGGTCGCCGGCTTGCCTGGGGCCCAGATTAAGGGGGTTGGGGAGGTCGGTGAGGGCTGGATCGCGCTGCGGCGACGCTGGCAGACGGGCGACCTGCTGCAGGTCACGCTGCCGATGCAGCTGGCCGTCGAGCCGACGCCTGACCATCCGGCGGTGCAGGCGCTGACCTACGGGCCGGTCGTGCTGAGCGGTGTCTACGGCAGCGACCCGGGCTCGCTGACGCCGCAGCTGGAGATGACCTCGATCCGCCGAACGGCCGCGCAGCCGATGACGTTCGAGGGCGTCGCCGGGCACAAGCCGGTCAAGCTGATCCCGATCGCCCGGGCCGCACACCAGTACTACACCACCTACTTTGAGATGATCTGACCTACCAGCGGAAACGCGCCGTTTTACAGTCGTTCGGGCACATTCGGGTGTGACTTTGACAGGTAAGGTAACTGGCGGTGGTTTATCGGCGCTATGTGGTGTGGATGGTGCCCGTCATAATAAATAACCGCCGGTAGTTTCAAGCGGAAAACAACGCTAAGACCCGATGGTGCCGAAGCGAGCCTCCGTGTCGCCGGGTAGAGGGACGACTAGCCGTCCGGCCGTCGATCCAGCACGCTCCCATTGTGCGCGTTGGTGTCCGTTGACGGCTTGGCCTGCCGTCAAATCTTCTTGACGCCTGCTGGTCGTCAAGCTAGTTTGACGACATGGGCGTCGAGTTGGGGGAGGCGAGGCGGTTGGTCGAGGCCGCCGCAGGTCCTGATCCCGAGGCTGGATTCACTGCTGTGGTGGCGCTGCGGGGGCTGGTCGAGGTGCTGGAGGAGCTGCAGGTTGACAACGCCCGGGCGCGGGGCTGGTGATGGCGGGATATCGCCTGGCGGCTGGGTGTTACCAAGCAGGCCGTTCATTACAAGCATGCGCTGCGCTCCCGGGGACGGTGAGCGGCATGTGGGATCGGCTGTCTCCCGCGGCGCGCGAGGTAATGAGCCTGGCCTTGACGGAGTCCGAGCAGCTCGGCCACGGGTACGTCGGTGACGAGCATGTGATCCTTGGCTTGCTCCGGGGGCCGGCCGGGCGTCGTCCCTGCTGCGGGGGCACGGCCTGGATCTTGCCAGCGCCCGCGCCGAGCTGCAGCGGCTTTCCGCGGCCGGGCTGATGCCGCGCTCGCGCGCCGATGACGCCGGTGCGCTGCGGGCCG
>WNGQ01003609.1_pt1 | contig 20552 bp, 14 predicted proteins | sample 5407661 | NCBI WGS metagenome assembly WNGQ01 (sample SAMN13153382, study PRJNA577476) | soil metagenome | isolation source: 60 cm soil or saprolite under Garry oak tree replicate 2 | place: USA:California | collected 2016-06-15 | reverse complement strand
TACAAACTGCCAGTGCGGACGAGTTCGCGGTAAGTGCGTAAGCGAATTGAATCGTCGAAAGAGGAAAGCGGCAACACGTTTATGCGATTGATTACGCGCGTGACGCCGCTCAACCTGGCCACGCGACGTTCAGCATCCGATTTGGTCGTCGGCCGCACCACCTGTCCATACACAGTTACCGTGCCGCCGTTGACCTGAAAAGCCAAGTTGTCAAAGACGCCATAGTAAGGGAGCGTCACGAGCTCTTTGCGGATCTTCTTGACCAGTTGCTGATTGTTGACGGCACTGTCCGGTGTCTTTCCGGCTGCAAGTGATGCCGGAGCACTAATCACGAACACGGCCAAGAGGGCCAATAACGGAAGTATCTTGCCTTTGATTGGGTTCATAGTTCTTAACCCTCCTTGATTATCTCTTGCTTTCTTTTCGTCTTCTTAGATGCGATGCCTCGCACAGAATGCTGCCTGCGTTGAGGAGTTGCTGAGTCCGGAATTCTTACGAATCGATTGAAAATTTATGAAAGATTTGGATCGATTTTCAGGCGAGGCAATAAGCGAGGTTTACCATCAATTTCTGACTCGGCAGTGCCGACCCTGGTCGCGCCCAGCTGCTGATAAAACCCTTCGGCATTCGGATCGGCAGTAATTCCGACGGCCGCCACAGACAGCGATGCGGCGCGCTGCATCGCGTGGACAAACAACTCTTTGCCAATGCCGGCGCCGATGTGCTCCGGTCTTACCCACATATGCTCAAGCTCAGCCTGGCCATGGGCGATGACAAGCGCGTAGAAACCTAGAATCCGTTCTCGATTCGTGGCCACATGGACTTCGTTCCGCGTAATGAACTCTGGAGTAATCGTGAGGTCGGCTGACCAATGTTGAATCCAGTGCTCGGGATAGCCCCAGTATCTTTTTGCGGAGTGCGAGATCTCTGTGAGCCTCTCGGCGTCTTCGGGCGCCGCGCTGCGAATCTCGATCCTCATTTTGGTTGAGGGGCCGTATTGGACGGCCCCTCAGGAAGTAACTGCGGTTATGACCTAGAAGTGAATTCGCAGACCGAATTCCACCTGTCGCGGGTCGAAGACCGCAGTGGTGATTTTGCCAAAATTCGTCGGTTGGTTAAGTCTCAGGTTGTTCGCGCTGCCGTCGCGTGGGTCACCTGGCTGAAAGTGGTTAAAGACATTAGTGAACTGCATTGTGAATTGCAGTCCCATTCGTTCCGTGAACTTTATGTCCTTCGCAAGGGTCGCATCCACGTTCCAGCGAGGCAAACCTCGCAGGTTGCCCGCGCCACCGCAACTGGTATCGAGGCCAAGAATACATCGCCGGAATCCGGCGAAGACTGCCGCCGGATCGGCGAACATGTTGAGGCCTTCGGAATTGTTCGTGCCTATACCATTTGAACCTGTGACACCGCGATTGGCTGTGGGTTGGATGTTGTACGGCACAATTGGAATGGCAGACTCGAAGCCGCTTGCGCCGCTGCTGGAGTTTCCCGTTTCGCCGAACGACTGGCAGTCGGCCCCACAGCCTCCCGCCCCGCTATAGTTTATTCTGGTCGGCAGGCCACTCCGCACGCTCAGGAACGGTGAAACCGACCACCCATTTACGAGGTGGCCCAGAAATCCTTTCTTACCCTTGAAGAAGTCCGGCCTATAGGTGACACCGAGACTGTAGAGAAACTTGTAGTCGAAGGTGGATGGCCCGTAGTTAGCACTTGGATTAAAGACATCGAGCCAGTTACCGCCGCTGCTACGTTGTTCCAAAGCACCGGTACCCAGAGCCCTGCCCCAGGTAAAGTTCGAAAGCGCCGTCACCCCGTGCCAGTCGCGCAGTCTCAAGGTGAAAAACGCGGCGTTATAGTTCCCATATCCCTGGGCGGTTTTGAGGCCGATTTCGGTCGCCTGGCTGCTGAGCATCGTGCGACCCAGCGTCCAGCCGGCGCCGTTGTTTAGAGCTGCCCAGAGGTCGGAAACCGTTGTGGCTTTGAAGTTACCGAGTTGTTTTGACGCTACGGCGGCCGAGCAGTTGGCGAACCCCGCGCAATAGCCACTCCCAGGTGTTAGCGCCGCCTCAAAAAATGGCTGCGGCGGACCGGTATAGGTAAACGTGCTCGCGGTCGTGGCACAAGTTGGACCTAATGGAGCGCAGATCGCGAGGTAGAGGTTCTTGTAGGCATCGGCAAATGTCTGGCCGCCCAGAGTCATCATGTAAGGCACCGCGTCGAGATCAACCTCCGCAAACTCATGACGTATTCTCCGTCCAATATAACCAACCTCGATCGACATCTTTCTGCCAAAACTGCGTTGGATCGTGAAGTCAATGTTGTCGGTTGACTCAGGTCTGTAATCCGCGTCGACGGCCCTTGAGTCGCCGCCAACCGGGTTACACAATGTACTGCCGGAAGGGCAAGGAATGGCGGTACTCCCCGTCTGCAGCGCACCTGGAAAGAAAGGCTGAGGCAAAGTCTGCGAAACCGCTGGAAGCGGGGCAACGAGGCCGTCGCTGCCAATCCGGAATACGTTGCTCACATCAACGGTATTCGGCGGAGTTAAGCACTGACCGGTCATTGAGGCACGGTCGCAAGTTACTGACTGCAACAAGCCTGGCCCTGACATTGGTACCAGAAGGTTGTTCACTCCGTTCAACCGGCCGAATTGCCTGCCATAGCCGGCGCGCAACACAGTGTTACCGTCGCCGAAAAGCCTATGAAGTAGTCCCGACTTAAACTGGGGATTCCAAGCGACCGAAAGCTTAGGACTGATGCCTCCATAGAATGGAGTGTAGGGATACTTGAGGTGTAAGTTCTGAGCCGTTTCGAACCCCAGAATGGGAGCGTATGCCTGTCCTGCCAAAGCAGCCGCTTTCCGCTTGGCCAGAAAGTCGCCTGCGTGCACCAGACTACCATCCTGATATACGAGCGCGACCTGCCTGCCCTGTTCCTCGACCGGTGGCGTCTCGACTGCGTAGCCGACACCATAGCTCAGAGTAAACGTCGGTGACATGCGCCATGTGTCGCCGCCATATGCATTGTAGGTCTTAATTGTGCTTCGCACCTGCGCTCGGGTACCGAGCGGTAGTAATGTTAAATCGCTGCCTGCTCGCGGGTAGAGTACTTGGGTAAAGCCAACCAGCCCCAACACACCGGTCGCCAGGTTTGAATAGCTGGTTCGCATAGCTGCGTTTGAGGGCAGACTGCTGGGGAAGAAATTCGTGAAGCCAATCGACTGACTGGCGATTTGATACACAATCTGGTTGCTAATCGTAGTTCCATTATCCGTGCGCGAGAAATAGTCCACGTTGCGCTGGAAGAGCCCACCAAATTGGAACAGGTGATTCCCTTTCACCCAGGAGACGTCGTCGCGAATGGTTTTGTCCTGTCCGTCCCAGGTTCGCTGGCGCGTGCTTTGAGTATTCACGTTATAAGGGATTAGCGCCCCGGTTCCACTGGTTTCAGCGTTAGTGTCGGTGGGGGCCGCGATCTCAATCGCACCGCCCAGGCCCGCGAACTGGGGCGGGAGGCCGGGGGTACTCCAGCCCCACCAATTCCAAAGATAGCTCACCCGCAGGTCATTAGTTATGGTTGGGCTGAGCGAGCTTGTGAGTCCAAACACCAGAAGTTCCGGTGTCTGTACGCGCGGAGCTGTGGACGTGTACTGGCCCCGAGTCGTACCCGGCAACAGGCCTCCGACGTCCACCTGGCTATTCGTAATATTAACCAGATGCTGTGCCCGGAAAGAAGTAAAGAACCGGTGCTTCGAGTTAAAGTCGTGATCAATCCGGCCCACATAAACGTCGGACGTCAGCGGTAATCTAATCGTAGAGAGAAACCCCTGCGTATTGAACTGATCGCCGCCGGTCAGCGGATCATTAGGCAACGGAATCGTGTTCCAGAGTTGTTGGATGGTTGAATTGATTCCAATACCACGGGGATCGCACTGAAGAGTAGCGGTCCGCAAACACGGCGCCAAAGTCACGGTCCGAAGCGGTGAGAGACTGGAATTGGGATTTCCTATTGTTACAGTGACCGGAGTTGGGTTGAGGTTGTAGGGAACGAATGCGCCGGGCGCGTAAGAGACTGTGGCGCCATTCTCCGTCCCGGTTATGACCCCACCATTTGGGTCCGTAGTTTTTAGAGCGTTCTGAATTTGCACCACTCCTGCGCGCATAGCTGCCGTTGGATAAGCGCGTTCGAAGGTGCCAACGCCGCCAAAGCGAAAGCCCTCGAAGTTAGCGAATACATAGGTCTTACCACCCAGGAGCTTGAATGGGATCGCTGGTCCGCCAATGGTGAATCCGTAGCGCTTTCGTTGGTTGGGAATTATCGGCGTGTACGGCATGATGCAGTTGTTGTCGCCAGTGTGTAAGGTTGTGCCCGGAGCGCAGGCTTGCGGTGTGGCTGGGCTACCTTTGGTAAACTGCGTGTGGTTCGATTTCCACGACTGCGCACCCAGGATATTCGGCGTCCAATAGAAACCGTAGCCGGAGCCGTGCCACTTATCGGTACCGCGCTTGGTCACCATTTGGACTTGCGCGCCAATAGACCCATTGAAGTCGGCCGTCTGTCCAAATGTGTTAACTCTGAATTCCTCGACGCTCTCGATCGGAGTCGGGACTACACCTGAAGCGATGCCGTTAGTCTGAGCGCCGCCGCTGCCGGTAAAATTCACCGTGTAGCCGACCTGGTCGCCAGACATGTCATCGCTGTTCTGGCCGCCATCTATCGAGAACGAGTTCTGGTCACCGACAGCGCCCGCAACCTGGCCACCGGGGGTTACTGCGGGCTGAAGCGCCATTAGTGTGGTCGCGTCGCGTCCGAGATTTGGCAGCAACTCGAGGTCCTTTAAGCTCATAGTTGTGCCAACCGTCGCATTGGCCGTCTGGAGTTCGGTTCCCGCCGCCGTCGAGGTAATGACAACTGTTTCGGTAAGCGAACCAACTTCCATTGAAACGTTAACGGTCAACACCGCACCGACACTCACCTTCTGGGCGGTGAACCGGAAAGTTATATCGACCCGCGTCGTTGGTTGTCGTGGTTGACACACTCTTGGTCGCACTGTCAGTCAGAGTTACTTCGGCGCCAGCCACGATAGCCCCTTGCGGGTCTGATACCTGGCCAGTGACACTCCCCGATGATGCTGTTTGCGCCCTGGCTGATGACGAGCTCAGGCTAAGCGATAGCCCTGTGCAAACGACCAAAATCACGAGATGGATCAAGTTCTTCTTCATGGAGTCCTCCTCTGCGGTTTGAGTTAAGACATACGGTGGAAAACCGAAAGGCCTCCAGATCGATTGGCGCCTTGGCTTATCCCGCTGGGCTTATTAGAACTCTCGCAACACAACTAGCTTACAAGTGCGAACGCGTATGAATGGAGGTCAAACGGTTCGACGCAATCTCCGCACCAACCTGTGAAAGATTCTAGTCACTTGTTTTTCCTAGCTTTTTTGAACCTACATCCCAAAACGCATTCGGTCGATTCAGATTTCTGCACGACACATCCAAATTTTCATATTGATGCTGCTCAGCTACCGGCAAAGATGAAGCGCCGTCCGCTTCCAATCATTATCGCTCGCGGCGGTCTGGTCAGCGAACTGCCTTGATTAAAGTCCTATGGGAGGGGTTGATTGCGGCCGGATCGAACCTGCTGAACGGGGAATCCACACGCGACGGCTCTGGTCGATCCGGAACCTGGGATGTGATCAAATAACAGTGAAGCCGGTCGGCTAGATCCGCTACGACGAAGCGGCTTCACTCGAGCCTGCTGGGTGGGCGGCTTCGTGATGCTCCGGATGTTCAGTGGTGTACAGGCGAAGGATGTCCTGGCCCTGACGTGATCGGGGATCGATTGTGCGCAAGTGCTTGCGGCCCTGCATCTCCCAGATTGCGGTGACCACGCCGTCCTTTTCAACCGCATGGTAAGTGATGTCTTCCGTGCTTGCGGGCGCGATCTGACTCTCCTTTGGTTCAGGCGCGTTTGTATTCGGCGCGGTTTCGTTCTCAGACATGAATGCTCTAAAACTCTCCTCTCAACCTAACTGCCTGTCGCTTTGATTGTTGTCAAGATTGTGGCACAGGGGCGCTACACGTGTCTAGCAGCCTTTTGCACAAGTACAAGTTGCAAGTCCAGGTTCGGGCAGAACATTAGACGCTGTCTTTTATGAACGCAGCGTCAGAGCAATCTCAACCGCGCGTCCTGGTACAACCACACCCCAACCCTGGCGCTCTACTTCAACTGCTTGAACTCGCTCGGACGTGTCGATCAGGACGCGTTTCACCTGCTGTGGACTTAGCTCTGGATTTGCTTCAAGCATACACGCAATAGTCGACGATACGATGGGCGCGGCGAAGGAAGTGCCGTCAACGTACTTGTAATATTGATTGATCACGTTTCCTTCGTGCAGCTTGATCGTGATCAACTGACGCAAGAGCGGGACGGGCAGCTCTTTTGCCTCATCAAGATCTTTGTCCACTCCGATGTGGGATTCGATAATCGCGCGCAGCTCTTCATCAGGCGAGGCGTCCAGCTCAGAATAGAGGTGGGCCTCTTCCGCGGTTGGCGTCTGGGGCAAAATCGGCGCGGCCACCCAGATGCCCGGCGCGATCACCTCCGGTTTTTGCAAGCCATCGATCGTTGGTCCATAAGACGAACGGTACATGCCGCGACGCGCGCGATCGAGCGAATTCTGATCGTCGAGTCCGCCCACGGAGATTGCCGCCGGTGAACAAGCCGGCGGCAACACCGGATGACCCGGCGCCATGCCCGCATTACCAACCGCGCACACCACGACCAATTCTTCGCGCACCGCGCGTTCAACAGTCAGGCACAGCGAATTGTGCAGGTAAGATTGTTCGAAATCACCACCCGCTGAGATGTTGACGACGCGAATGTTGTATTTTCTTCTGTTCTCAATTACCCATTGCAGACCACGATCAATATCCCGCTCAGGGATACGCCCGGTCTTGCCAATCTTCACGAGCACAACTTTGCAATCCGGCGCGATGCCCCGATAGAAGCCGTCAGAGAGATAACCGTTTCCAGCCGCGACGACTGATGTCATCATGCCGTGCCAACTGGCAACGTCTGCTTTCTCGAGCGCTGACAGATCATCCGCTGGCGCAAAGATGTTGTGATAAGCAACGATGCGACTATGCGGCTTTGTCAGATCGGCGTGCGCATAGAAGCCTGAATCCAGAAAAGCGATAGTCACGTTGCGACCAGTGAATCGTTCGTCTGCTTCCATTCGTAGCGGCGTGGGCAGAACGTGGTCCGTTTGCGCGAAAATTGCGCCGTGCGACTCGAGCTGGTTCTTTGCCCGGCTGAACAGTTCAACGCAGTGTGGACACACCTGCGCCAACTCGTCGCTGACTGGAGCATTTGCCTGGATGATATCTTTCAGGCCGTGGTGCAGATCGTTGAACTGAACCAGTTGCTCGTGGCTTTGGCGACCACAGACGTGACAGGTTGGTGGCGAGGATGGTCCGGGGCGCGGCGTAGCCTCAGGGGAGATTGTTGTCTCAGACATTGTCTCAGTTATCTTTCTGTCAAAGAATGATTGACTTGAACTGGCGCTATGCGCAAGTAATCTCACGCGCTCCGATCGGCGACACTCTCATTCACACCCTGCTTTAGCTGGGTGCCAGCGGGACCATGATCGAACTGGTGAACGGTTTCAACCGTTTTCTCCGTGCGGCAACCGCTGAAGCGGTTGATGGCAGATAACAATGCCCTCTGGCACCCAGCTAAAGCAGGGTGTGAATGAGAGGCATCACTCAATGCGCATGCGATCCGTCTTGCCTCTCCCAAAGGTTTCGGGATGATACATCTCTTCCGCTTTAACGGGAGGAACAACAAACTCGCCTGGCGTCGTCGCGCGCGCAACATACGAATAATTGTAAACACCTTCCCACAGCAGCGACGTGAAAGCTTCAGCGCGATCGTCGCGCAGATTCTGGTGATCGAACCAGACGGGTCGCGATAACCACCAGCCCAAACCGAAACTTCGACTGCCGTAAGTCACCATCGCCTCCTGCTGCTTGTCTTCAGGAATGCCTTCAGTTACCGCCAATGCGGGATTCAACGACTCGAAACCAGCGGGCAGCGGATCAACCAACGCCACGTGATAACGCCGCGACGGGGCCACCATTGTTAGTCGCACACGCACGCGGGCGCCGGCTTTGATATGCCAGGCTCCGTCAGCATCATGCGAAACATCTTTCGGATCATCAACCGCTTCGTAACTGCGCTCGACGGTGAAGCCGTAATCCGCCGGCTTTAAGTTGAGATCGCTCGGCGCATAGCTCATGCCGATGCGATAATAGAGGCGTCCCGCTCCATCTTTGCTCACGATTAGATCTTTCGTCGAGCCCTGGTCGGCGAGATACCGCATCGGCACATTCACTTGCTGCCGATCAGTGGTGCGACCTTTGAACCGCTGCTCGCCTGCGTAAGCGTCGCCCAGCCACACGCGCGCGACAAAATCGGGCGTCACTTTTTCGAAGGTATTGAAGTAACGATCCAGCGCCAGCAGAATGAAAACATTCTCCTGCGTGTTTCCCCAACGTCCTTGCGTCCGATGATCCAGAAGACCGCGCACGATCTTGGGTACCAAATCGCTGTGCGGCTCAGCGCCAATCAGCGCTTCGAGAATCACGCCGTCCGCGCGGCGGTCAGAATTCAGCACCAGGTAATCGCTGTCGCTGTATGAACAGACAAAGTGCGCTGTGCTCGCGGTTTCAGTAACACGATTGCTGAGGAAGTGACGAATCGCAGCCGTTTCAGTTCCTGATTCCTGATCGCTCATAAGCACTGACAACAACCAGCCGGCTGATTCAAGCGAGAGTTTTTCCAGCCCTGCTTCCGCAATCAGCCGTCGCCCTCGCGCCGCGTCGTGGTCGCCCATCTGCGCCGCATCGTTCAGCAGACCAACGTCCCCGTCTTTTGCACCGCCGATGCGCCGCAGCCAGCCTTTGATGTGTAACTCTTCGCCCGGTCGATAAAGTCCACGATCGTCGAACACGTACCAGTGCAACTCGTCCTGAATCTTCTTTCGATACCAGGAGCCTTCATCACTCGCATCTTCGGGCAGAATTGCAACGTCTTTGCCCCGTCGAGCAACCAGCAGATTCGGCGGCGTCTTTGCAGATTCTGGTGGCAGGCTGATGCGTGCCATTCCGTCAGCAGCAGTTCTCGTCACAATTCGGTAAGGCGCCAGCGTCAAGTCGACGTCCGCGAGTGGCTTCCCGTCGCGCAACGACGTCACCCAACCAATCAAGTCCGTGTCATCGACAGTGGCATCGAGCCCGATATTGGTGCGCTGCACCCAACGGTCAATGGACTCGTAGTCGTAACGACTCCCGGACGCTGGTTTGTCTGTTGGCTCGACGATGATAACTATCTGACCGAAACCGTCCTTGAGAGCCGGACGCAGATCGATAGCAGTCTCGACCATCTCGTCTGGCTTGGAACGCACCGAGACTATTCTCGAAGAGACGAGCCGGCCCGGCGGATTGGTTTTTTTCTCGTCGCCGCTTCCGTTGTAACTAACCCAGGCAGGCCAGTCTTCGGCGGTCACCGAATAGAGCCGCACCTTGAGACTGCTGTGATTAACTGAATAGACCGGGAACTGCGGGGATCCGAAAGGATCGAGCACTACAATGTCTTCGCCGGAGCCAAACAGTTCTTGATCCGCCGCGCCCACATCAAACTGGACGGTTGCGTTCTCCCCAAGCATCTGGCCCAGGCTGTCGTTGAGCGAGCGATCGAGTGTGACGCGGTAGGTTGTGCGGGCTTTGGGGTTAGCTTCGATTATCAAAGTGTTGGAATAAAGCCGTGTCTTTAGGTCCTCGATTTTCGGTTCGATGTTGATTTTGGAGTCGTCAAAGGAGGAAGCGTCGAGCGGATTACTGAAGACAATGCTCCAGGAATCAGAGGGCCGGCAACGTTTGTCGTAGCCGCAGAGGTGATGCGTGACACGCAATGGACCGAAGATGTAGAAAAGAAAAGCTTGCGCTGCTCTCGTCGTTTGCGGACCCTCAGCAGATGGAGTGCCGGGTAGAATTGAGACACTGATTTTCGAATCGGCGGGTAGCGCGTTCTGCCAATTGCCCGCGGCATCGACCACACGAAAGGCGACCCAACGATCCTTGCCGGCATGCTTCGCCAGTTCCCTAACTTCCTTTTGCCGCTCGATCTCTTCGGCCGTTGCCAAGCGTATCGAGAACTGATTCTTTTCCACTCCAACTCTGACGTTCCGCAACACCGCTGCGGGATCGATGCGCTGATCGAACTCCGCAAACATGATCGTGTCGCGACGTTGAGTGCTTATTTGCCGAGGAAAGAAAGTCTTCACGCTGGGCGGTGGCGTCGTGAAATTCCAAGTCTTGCTTTGCGCGAGTGTGCCGCCGGTTGCCGATCGTGTTCCCGCGGGGATCGTAACCGAGTAGCGCGTAGCCATCGCAAAGCGCTCGTCTGGTTGAAAGAGCAGAGTCTTTGTTCCCACCCAGCGCCATTTGCCCGGCGGCTGGGGCGAGAGTCTGACGGGAACATTCGCAGCCGCCTCTTCCTGCGAACTGATCGGCACCATCGGCTGCGAAAACGTAATGCTCAAGTTTGGAGCGAGCGGCACGTCGCCTTCCGGAGCGTAGCGCACAACTTCCAGTGGTCCGGTCGCGGTCGTTTTCGGGCGCGATATATTTTCAGAAGCGGGAAAGGAAACCGGGATCGTCTTACCGGTGCGCGGCGGCGGCAGTGAGCGCTCGCGCAGAGCAAATTCCGTTTCGTCGCTCGCTTCGGTCTTGATGGGCGGAAGACGTTTTAGAACTTTTGCCGTTTCGTCTTCAGATAGTGGCACAGCCGGCGCGAGGTTCGTTGTTGGCCGCGCTTCGGGTTGATCGACCCCTTGACTCAAGCGAAACCTCAAACCCTTCTGGCCGTCGCTAGTTTCCTCATCATTGTCGCTTGCGTTGGGTGGACTGGGCTTGAAATCACCCGCGGCGAATGTCTTGTTGCTCGGCGAAGAAATCGAGCAATGGAATAAAGACACACTAAAATGAGGGTGACCAAGTGCTTGGTGCGAATCATATCGTCGCGCTCCTTGAGGCCAGAGAAATCGAAGAGAACTAGAGGGACCGCTTGCCAGCAACCGGTGCGCTTGTCTGCTCGCTTAGACGCAATTATGAACGAGTCGGTTCCCGAATGCTTGCATAGATTCCATTCTATGGTTCGCCGGCTGCTTGAAAGCCAGATGTTGTAGCCGCGGGCAGGAGTCCCAGCGGTTATGCCGCCGCACAGTACGGAAAGGCTGCGCCTTTCCGGGACCAAACCCGTTCAAACCCATGGGGAGAGGCTTCGCCTCGACCGGAGCGGAGGCACAGCCTCCTCATTTTCAAAAGTGATGCAGCTCCGGTAAGGCTAAGCCTTACCCCACTGTGCGGCGGCATAGCCGCAAGAAATGTGAAGCGCGGTCGGCCACCGTGCTGTTCGTCTGGTTGCCCTTCGCACAGAGCCTGTGTAAGGTATTTAAGAACGTAACGATAGATCAATGAATTCGGTGGTGACCCGATGGCTCAAGACCAGCCAACAGTTGCGGACATCTTTCGACGCGCGCAGGCGATCAGACGCGAGAGCCCGCAGACTTCTTACAAAGAGATCAAGGAGCAACTCGCAAGAGAGTATGCCGGCCAGCCGTTTCCGCCGCTCTACAATCTGACGATTCCGGAGCAGGACGCGCGCGCGCCTGAAGAAGATTGGTCCGCCGGTTTGCCTTTGGTGCGGCGCGGCATACAGTTCCAGGACTGGAAAGAGATCGCCAACGGCATCGTGCTAAGTCTGGAACAGACGGAAAACTACGAAAGCCAGTACGGCCCAGAGGGAACCAGAGACGACTGGCATGATCGATCTGCGGGCGTCGACGAAGCGACCGCGAAAGCCATCGACAAATGGATGCCAGAAGAATTGATGGCGCTGGCCGAGAAAAGCGTCAAGAAGTAATCAAGGGAGGAGACGAACAATGAACATCATTCTTATCAGAGCCGCCGCGTTCTTGCTGACGACGGTGCTCGTCAGTTCACTAGCAATGGCTCAACAGCCTAACCAGGGTACGGATGACGATCGGTGCGCGGTACAGGTTTTCAAAGGTAACGAAGTCGACCAAAAGCTCAAAATCCTCGCCAAGCCAGAGCCGGAGTTTTCCAGGGAAGATCACCGAAAACATCCTTCCGCCGTGATCGTCCTGCAAGCAGTCTTCTGCGGCTCGGGCAAAGTGACTGATATCAAAGTGAAGAGCGGAATTTCTGACGCTTTGGACGAAAAGGCGATCGAAGCAGCGCGCAGAATCCGGTTCGTTCCCGCGGAGAAAAATGGGCAGAAGGTATCACAGGTGCTGACTGTCGAATATCGCCTCTACCGCTACAACCGGTGATTGAGATCGGGTAATGAGTTTCCTGAATAATCTCTTCAACGATCCCAAATACCAAAGTAGCGATCCGCGCAAACCGGAAGAGATTGATGACGCAGAGGTGATCATCAGTCCGAACACGCGTCTGCCGAATCGCATCCCGCCCGGGCAGACGCGCACAAAGAAGTGGCCCGTGCTCGATGCGCATGGAGCTCCGGACATCGATCTCGCCACCTGGACATTCGAAGTTGATGGACTGGTCGAGAAGCCGCAGCAATGGTCACTTGACGAGTTCATGCAGTTGCCGGCAGTGCGAGTGTATGCTGACTTTCATTGCGTCACGCGTTGGTCGAGATTGGATAACGTCTGGGGCGGCGTGGCAACGAGAGAGATCGCCCGGATCGCCGGCGTCAAACCCGAAGCAAAATTTGTGTTGGCGTTTGGCTACGATTACGGCTGGTCGACGAATATTCCGATCGAGTTTTTCCTGAACGAAGATTCGCTCTTAGCCTGGTCGCATGACGGACAACCGATACCGCCCGAGCATGGTGGCCCAGTGCGCTTGATCGTTCCCCAACTCTATGCCTGGAAGTCGGCAAAGTGGGTCAAGGGGGTGCGCTTTCTCGAACAGGACCAAGCGGGCTACTGGGAAGAGGGCGGCTATCACATGCGCGGTTATCCGTGGGCGGGCGGCGATGGCGAAAGATTTCGCTGGTCGTAGTCCGAGTCTGAGGTCTTGAGTCGTGAGTCTTGAGTCGACGCCTAAAGACGCAGCGGCCGTTATCCTTCTTCGCCACAACACCGATCCAGACGATCCTGAAGTTTTCCTTGTGCGCCGAAGCGAGAAGCTCGCGTTTCTGGGTGGCTACTACGCGTTCCCAGGTGGGCAACGTGAAGCATCAGATGCGGAGACGCTGGTTGAAAACTGCGACGATCAAGAACGGGCCGCAATGATCAGTTGCGCGGCGCGTGAGATGTTTGAAGAGACGAGAGTGCTGCTTGCCCGCGGCTCAGAATTGCTGACGATTGGTCAACGCGCCTCGCTGCTTGATGATCTGGAATCGAAGCGAATGTCATGGCCAGAGTTGCTGCGACACTTCGGTTTGTATCTCGATGCGCGTGACTTTACTTTTGCTGGTCGTTGGGTAACGCCGCCGTTTTCTCCTCGCCGGTTCGATACCTGGTTCTTTCTTGCAAACTGTCCTAAAAAGCATGAGCCCTCCCTTACAGTCCCACCCCAGCCGGACTGCCCGGCCGGGGACCCGGGAGTCGGGCTACTGCCCCGTAACGAGGACAACGAGCAGCAACAGCGCGTGGTGGGAGAACTTGAAAGCGGCCAATGGATCAACGCGCGGCGCGCGCTCGAACGTTGGCAAAATTCCGACATGCTCGCCGTGCCGCCGACAATGCACGCGCTGAAAACTCTTGCGGGCGGTTTGACTGGCGATCTGGTCGAAAGATTTCTCTCAGTCCCACATGCGCATCGCGAGCCAGTGCGGCGGATTGAGTTTCATCCAAACTACATCTGCTTCCCCGTGCGCACGCCGACGAAACCACCGGCGACACATACGAACTGCTACGTTATTTACAACTCGCGCGAAATACTGGTGGTCGATCCTGCGTCGCCAGACGAAGACGAACAACAGGCGCTCGCCAGGTGCCTCGACGAGTTGTTGGCTGAAGGAAGAACCGTGCGCGAGATCGTTCTGACGCATCTGCATCCCGATCATGTCGGCGGCGTCAACGCTCTCAAGCAACATCTGGAAAAGACTCATCGAGCCAGAGCGCCGGGGGTTGCCGCACACGAACTGACCGCCGCAGCGCTGGGCGATGACATTCGGGTCGGTCGCTTCATCACAGACGGCGAGACAATCGAACTCGAAGGCGAACCGCGCATTTCACTGCGCGCGCTGCACACGCCGGGTCACGCGCGCGGACATCTTTGCTTTTACGAAGCGCGAACCGGTACTTTGATCTCGGGCGATAACATTGTCGGCTTGGGTTCCGTCTTGATCGATCCGCCGGAAGGGAACATGCGCGACTATCTCGCTTCGCTTGAAAGGATACGGACTCTGCCAAATCTCTCGGTGATTTTTGGCGGGCATGGACCGGCGATCGCTAATCCTTATGCCAGGATTCAGCAGTACCTTGCGCACCGCCTTGAACGCGAAGCGAACATTCTGAGAGTCGTGCGCGACGGCACGACGACATCCAAAGAAATCGTCGCTCGCGTCTACACCGACGTCTCCCCCAAAGCGCACGGCATGGCCGAACGCGCCGTCCTGGCGCACCTCGAAAAGCTAATCGCCGATGGGCTAGTCTCGCACAGGTCCGACGGCGTGTACGTCGCCGGCCGAACGAGCAATTAAACGCAGAGGGCGCAAAGGGTTCGCAAAGGAACGCAGAGGAAACCTCTTTGCGCTTTGCGTTCGTACTTTGCGCCCTTTGCGGTTAGAATCGTTTGAACATATGACAATCGAACCAGCAAGGACTCTAGGGGAACTTAAGGCAAGCGGCTACGAGAGCGTTTCGGTCAAAGACGAGCTGCGCGCGAACCTGATCAAGAAACTACGCGCCGGCCAGAAACTCTTTCCCGGCGTTGTCGGCTATGATGAAACCGTCATTCCGCAATTGATCAATGCGATTCTCGCGAAGCACAACCTGATCCTGCTGGGCCTGCGCGGCCAGGCCAAGAGCCGCATCATTCGTCAGTTAACAGAGTTGCTTGATGAATCGATCCCGATTGTTGCCGGCTCGGAAGTCAACGACGACCCCTTTCATCCCATTTCTGCTTACGGCCGCCAGACAATAGAGCTGCACGGCGACATGGCGCACATCGATTGGGTTGGTCGCGACGCGCGCTTTGTTGAGAAGCTGGCGACACCTGACGTGACTATCGCCGACATCATCGGCGACGTCGATCCGATCAAAGCCGCCAAGGGCGGACACCTCTTGAGCGACGAGTTGACGATTCACTATGGGCTGTTGCCGCGCGCGAATCGCGGGATCTTTGCGATCAACGAGCTGCCAGATCTTGCCGGCAAGATTCAGGTTGGTCTCTTCAACATCATGCAGGAGGGCGACGTCCAGATTAAGGGCTACCCGGTGCGTCTGCCGTTGGACGTGATGCTGATCTTTTCCGCGAATCCCGAAGACTACACCGCGCGTGGCAAGATTATCTCGCCATTAAAAGATCGCATCGGGGCCGAGATCATGACGCACTATCCGGCGGAGTTGCAGACGGCAGTCGAAATCACAAAGCAGGAAGCGTGGGTCAATCGCGATGGCTTGCCTGGTGGATTAAAGGCGCGTTTGCATATTCCCGATTTCATTCGCGAAACGATCGAACAGATCGCTTTCGAAGCCCGCGACGACAGCCGGATCGACAAGCATTCGGGCGTTTCGCAACGGATGCCCATTACAGTTACGGAGTCCGTCGTCTCGAACGCCGAGCGGCGCGCGCTGTTGACTGGCGAAGACGAGATCGTGCCACGAATCGCGGACATTTACGCCGCGATCCCTTCGATGACCGGCAAGATGGAATTGGAATACGAAGGCGAGCAGATCGGCGCCAACCGCATCGCGAAGGATTTGATTAAGCACGCCGCCGGCGAGATCTTTGAAGGCTATTTCGTCGGCATTGATTTCGCTAATGCGATTCGCTGGTTTGACGAAGGAAATAATCTACGGCTTGCCGACACGGCGTCCGCAACGGAGTGTCTTGGTCTACTCGAAGCCGTTCCCGAGCTGATCGATGCGGCAATGATTCCCTTCACTTTCAAGCGTTCGGATGACGCGCAAGTGGTAGCCGCGTGCGAGTTCGTTCTCGAAGGCCTCTACGCCGAGAACAAGATCAGCCGCAACGAAGAAGGCGGTTACACCGCGGTGACCAAAGCAAAGAAGGATCGCCGCGGGATGATCTATGATGATTTAACGGAGACGGGAAGATATAGCTGAGACTGCCACAGATGAACACCGATAGACACGGATTCAAACACGGAGAAACGACTCAAAAGGTCATTGGTGCGTTTTTCGAGGTGTACAACGAACTCGGGCATGGCTTCCTCGAATCAGTCTACGAGAAATCACTTGAGGTCGCCCTGACATCCTTGAACCTCCAGGTTTGTCGCCAAATAGAGATCCCTGTCTGGTTCCGCGGCCATCGCGTTGGAAACTTCACCGCTGATATGCTCGTGGAAGATTGTGTATTGCTTGAACTCAAAGCTGCGCGGGCCTTGGACTCTTCTCACGAAGCCCAGTTACTTAACTATCTGCGCGCAACGGAAATTGAAGTTGGTTTGCTCCTTAACTTTGGCCTCAAGCCAGAATTCAAGCGACTGATCTTCGACAACATCCGTAAATCAATCCGTGAAAATCCGTGTATATCTGTGGCCTCTGATGACTTGGTTAAGAAATGAGATTCATCCGCTACGGAAAGTTCAACGGTCTCGATGTCGCGTCGCTCAACCTCGGCGATCTGATGGAGGCGCTGTCGGATTCGCTGCTCTATTCCGGTTACGACGACGATTACTACTGGACCAGGCAAAGAACGCCGCAGGACACCACGCTCGATGCGCTGCGCCGCGCGCTGCTGCAGGCGTTGATGGATCAGGGTTTGCTGGAACAGTGGCAGATTCAGGAGATGCTCTCGCAGAATGAAGGCAAGTTCAAAGGCTCGCAGCTCGAGGAGATGCTCAACCAACTGATCGAACGGCTGGTTGAAGAGGGTTATCTCACTTTGCGCGAAGAGCCGCAGACGCAGCAAGCCCGAGAGCAAATGGGTGGTGGACCAGGGACGGTGGGCGAGCCTTTGCCGCGCAACGTCAAATTTGAAGTCACGGAGAAGGGCCTTGATTTTCTCGGATATAAAACGCTGAGAAGCCTGCTTGGGAGCATGGGCAAAAGTTCTTTCGGGCGCCACGACACGTCGCACCTCTCGACCGGTATTGAAGCGGAGGCAGCCAGCAAGCCTTACCAGTTTGGCGATACTGTAAACCTCGACGTGAACACAACTTTGCTTTCCGCAATTCAGCGCGAAGGTTTGAAAGTGCCGCTCAACCTCGAGTATCGCGACCTTCATGTGCATCAATGCGATTATCAATCATCGTGCGCGACGGTAGTGATGCTCGACTGTTCGCATTCGATGATCCTCTACGGCGAGGATCGGTTTACTCCGGCAAAAAAGGTTGCGCTGGCGCTGGCCCATTTGATCAGAACGCAGTATCCGGGTGACTCTTTGAAAGTAGTGTTGTTTCACGACGGCGCCGAAGAGTTGCCGCTGGCGAAGCTCGCGACGACGCAGGTAGGGCCATACCATACGAACACGGCGGAAGGATTGCGGTTGGCGCGGCGGATACTGCAAGCGCAGCGCAAAGAGATGAAACAGATCGTGATGGTGACTGACGGAAAACCGACGGCGTGTTTTGTTGAAGGAGCGAGCACGTCGCCAGGAAGTGCAAACCGCGGCTTTGACCCCATCGCTACCGCTCCGGGTTCTGTAGGGCGACGGCTTTATAAAAACTCAATGGGCGGCGATCCATTTGTGATGGAAGCAACCTTCAGGGAAGTTCAGGCTTGCCGCAAAGCTGGTATCATGATCAATACGTTCATGCTGGCGAGCGATTACTATCTGGTGGAGTTCGTCAAACAGATGACGGCGATGACTAACGGCAAGGCTTACTTCGCCAATCCCGGCAATCTTTCGCAGTTTGTTTTGATAGATTTTCTGCGGCGGCGTACCAGTCGTATCAAGTGATTTGAAGAAATCTGTTTGCGGTTGGCGGCAATCTTCTTTGCTCTTGACTTACTAGTAAATGGATTCAGGAGATTCAAAACCCGAGCGGCATCGCCGCGCTCTTGTGCGCGCGGAAGCAGCTCTCAAAGAGAGCGAAGAGCGCTATCGCGAACTCATCGAGAACGCCAGCGATATTCTTTACACGCTGGATCTCGAAGGTAACGTCACCTCAATTAACAAGGCCGGCGAGATTGTCACCGGTTACAGTCAGGACGAACTACTCGGGATGAACATGAGCCAGTTCCTGACTCCGGCGTCGCTCGCTTCGGCCCGGGAGATGCTGCACCGCAAACTTTCCGGCGAAGAACGAACAAATTACGAAGTGGACATTCCCGCCAAGGGTGGTCGCTTGCTTACGCTCGAGATTAGCAGCCGTCTGATCTTCAAGGACGGCCAACCAATCGGCGTTCAGGGCATCGCTCGCGATATTAGCGAGCGCCGGCGCGCGGAAGAGGCGCTGCGCGAGGCTGATCAGCGCGCGCTCACCGAATATGAGCGAATGCTGGAAAGAATCGCAAGCTTGGCCCAGGCGCTGGGCACAGCGCGCGAACTGCTGACAATCTTTCGCGGGCTGCGCGAGTTTACCGTCGCTTCCGTTCCGTGTGATGGGTTCTTTGTGTCCCTCTACGATCCGGCGCGCAACGCTCGCACGGCCTGCTACGGTTGGGGTGACGATCAGGAGATTGATACTTCCGAACTGCCGCCCATGCCCATAACTGCCGAGGGGCCGAACAGCCGCGCCGTCAGGACCGGCCAGATAATCATCACTGATGACTACATGAATGCGACACGAGGTCATCCGGGCGTCATAGTCGGTCCGGACAATGGGTTGCGGCCACAATGTTCGCTGGCCGCGCCGATGGCGGTCATGGGGCGCACCATTGGAGCGATTGAAGTGCAAAGCTACGAGCGGGCGGCTTACAAAGCGGAGCACGTCACGGCAATGCGCATGGCCGCGAATCTGACGGCCGTGGCCATTGAAAACGTGCGGCTGCTGGGGCGCGAAAGCAGTGCGCGAGCGGCTGCCGAAGAGTCGAATCGTTTGAAGGATGAGTTTCTCGCGACTGTCTCGCACGAACTGCGCACGCCGTTAACGGCAATTCTTGGCTGGTCACGCATGCTGGAGGCGGGGGGGTTGGACGAGAGCGTGGCAGCCCGCGCCATTGAAACGATCAGGCGAAATGCCAAAGCTCAATCTCAGATCATCGACGACATCCTCGACGTCTCGCGAATTATTACTGGTAATCTTTACCTCGATCTCCAGCCGATCGAACTGGTGCCGGTTATTGAAGCTGCAATTAACGTGGTTCGTCCGACTGCCGAGGCAAAGGGAATTCAGATCGAGACGGAGTTTGACGCGCAGCCGGCGATGGTGTCGGGAGACTCGAACCGTTTGCAGCAGGTGGTCTGGAACCTTCTTTCAAACGCGATCAAGTTCACACCGTCGGGTGGTTGGGTGCGGGTCGCGGTCCGGCACGCGGATTCGTGTATTGAAATCAGAGTGGCCGATAACGGCCAGGGCATAGAGCGGGACTTTTTGCCTTTCGTCTTCGATCGGTTTCGTCAGGCCGATAGCACCACGACCCGACGGCACAGCGGTTTGGGTCTGGGGCTGGCGATCGCTCGGCATCTGGTAGAGATTCACGGCGGGACCGTGCTGGCCGAGAGTGCTGGGGTGCACACCGGCGCAACCTTTACCGTTAGGTTGCCGGTCGCCTGCTCTGTAACGACGAGACCGCGGAACGACACTCTGCCATTAGATTCGGAAAAAACGATTGCACAATGTCCCACGGCTCTGACTGGTTTGCACATCTTACTCATCGACGATGACCGGGACTCTCTGGAAATGATTGCCGCATCTCTGACCGGGCGGGACGCGAAGATCACCGCGGCGCTGTCTGCCGATGAAGCGATCGCCAGAATCAAAGAATCGAGGCCGGACGTCATCGTCTCGGACATCGCGATGCCTGGCGAGGACGGCTACGAGCTGTTAAGACGAGTCAGAGCGCTTGATGACGACCACGCGAGGTTGATCCCGGCGATCGCGATCTCGGCGTATGCCAGAGAGGAGGATCGTCAACGTGCCCTGTCATCCGGTTTTCAGGATTATCTGACGAAGCCTGTTGAGTTGGCACAGTTGATTATGGTCGTCTCGAACCTGGTCGGCCGAGATCGAGACTCGGGCGGTCGTGAGTCAGCTTGAAACTGTGTGCGAGATGCCGTCGCTACAGAACCGGGAGCGGACCGGGGTCCCCGCGCGGGCAACCCGCGCGGGGTGGTGGATGCGATCGGATGCTAAACTCAACTGGCAATTCGACGCGGTGCTTCTTGTGAGAACGTAAGGATCGTTGAGCGTAGGACCCGGT
>WNGQ01003002.1_pt1 | contig 20556 bp, 19 predicted proteins | sample 5407661 | NCBI WGS metagenome assembly WNGQ01 (sample SAMN13153382, study PRJNA577476) | soil metagenome | isolation source: 60 cm soil or saprolite under Garry oak tree replicate 2 | place: USA:California | collected 2016-06-15 | reverse complement strand
CGCCGATTAATGGCCGGAACAGGAAGCTGTCCGGGGAGTCCCCGGACATGGTCATCCTGCTTCCTCCCGCATACACATGCATCGCGGCCATCCCGGTGTAGTGCATGCCGGTGACGGCGACACCCATGATCAGCGATACGCCGAGGCTGGACCATAGGCCGCGGACGCGCAGCCCGGCTATCAGCGCCGCCGTTCCCGCCACGATCGCGATGAGCACCGATACCCCGACCAGGCCGAGATTGTACCGGACGGTACCTTGCATGCTCATCGCGGACATCCCGACGTAGTGCATGGTCGAGACGCCGACGCCGATGATCACGCCGCCGGCCAGCACGGGCGCCAGGCCGCCGCCGCCGTAGCCGACGATGAACAGGCCGATAGCGACGACGATGACCGCGACCAGCAGGCTGATCAGGGTCATCGGTACGTTGTACATAATCTCCTGCCCGGGGATCGTGAAGCCGAGCATGGCCACGAAGTGCATAACCCAGATGCCGGTCGCCCCGATGGCCACGGACGCGATCAGCAGCCAGGCGGCGCGCGTGCAGCCGGTATAGGTGCGGGCTCGCGTGAGGCACCGGAGGCCAAGGAAAGCGCCCAGGCAGGACGCTAAGTAGCCGAGGCCAGGATTGAGTATCCCGTACGAGAAGTTATGTACCTGTACTTGTGCCACTTTGTCCCCTATGGGTACATTCACACCTTTACTAACTATGGACACTTGCGTCCTTCACCAGGCAGACACTGAAAGTATCAGGCCGATCACGCAAACGTCTCAAAGACGGCTGAAAAGAGGCCGCCATGACGGCTGGTGCGCCGGCCCGGAGGCCGGGTGGGGCCGGATGAGACCGCCCCGCCCCGGCCACCTCTGGGCCCGCTCAGGTCCTCGCGACCAGGTAGCGGAACACGTTTTCCTGCCGGTAGCTGCCGTCCGGCTTGCGGCTTCCGGCAAAGGCGCGGGTGAGCGCCCCGCGGACGGCGGGGAGCCCGGAGTGCTGGATGGCCGCGCGGGCCGGCCCCGAGCTGAGCTGGGTGCGAACCGCCGTCGCGAGGTCCGGGTAGACCAGCGGGTTGGACACGTCCTCGACGGCGACGGGGGTGAGCCCGGCCAGCGCGGCCAGGTGCTCGAGCTGCCCCTCCTCGCTCCAGGCGATGGCACCCGGCGCCTCGGCGGGCCGGGGCGGCAGCAGCGGGCCGAGTTCGGCGAACATCACGCCGCTCTCGCACTGCTCCGGCGGCCCCCAGACCAGCAGGCTGATGAGCCCGCCCGGCCGGACCAGCTGGCTCATCCCCTTGACCGCCGTGACCGGGTCGGCGGCGAACTGCACCGAGTTGAACGCGGTGATCACGTCGAACGCGCCCGCCTCGAACGGCAGCGGGTCCTCCAGGTCGCCGACGGCGAGCGAGGCGGCGGGGACGCGCTCGCGCGCGATGTCCAGCAGGGCCGGGGTCGCGTCGATGCCAGACACCGTGGCGCCCCGGCGGGCCGCCAGCAGCAGCGCGAAGCCGCCGCCGCAGCCGACGTCGAGCAGCGTGGTGCCGGGACCTACCCCGGTCGCGTCCAAGACCGCCGCATAGAAAGGCGTGCACATTGGCTCGTTGTAGTCGGACCAGTCGCGCGCCCCCGGACCCCAGAGCTCCGCTTGTTCCTTGCCTGTTCCCATGGCTGTTTCCCTTTCCCGTTGGTGGTGGTCCCCCGGGGCGGCTGCCCGCGGGCCTGCGCCCATCGTCGGCGGGCGCCGACATCACGCGCATCGGCGGAAACACGAGTTCCGGGTACGTAGCACCGGGCCGGTGCGGGCCGGGCGCCGGGACAACGGCCAGGGCACGTGCGTGAGAACACGTATCTGCACTGGTGGGACGGTGTCCCCAGCCAGGCGGCGGAGCATACTGATCTGGTGGCGGATCTGCTGTGCCCGGTGGTGATCGGCCGCGGGGCGGAGACTGACGCGCTGCGGTCCGCGCTCACCGCGGCCGGGGACGGCGCGGGCGGGGTGGTGTTCCTGGCCGGCGAGGCCGGGATCGGCAAGTCCCGGCTGGCCGCCGAACTGGCCGCCGAGGCCCGGGCCCGCGGTGTGCGGGTGCTGGCCGGGCGGGCGGTTCCCGCCAGCGCCGCCAGTCCGTACCGGCCGCTGACCGAGGCTCTGCTGCAGGCGCTGCGCGGGCTCCCGTTTCCCGCCGACGACGGCCTGACCCCATTCCGGCCGGCCCTGCGAGCGATAGTCCCGGCGATTGCGGGCGGCGACGATGCGGGGCACGGCGACCACTTGCCGGCGGTGCGCGGTGAGGCCGTGCTGCAACTGCTGCGGCGGCTGGCCGGACCCGGCGGCCTGCTGCTGGTGCTCGAGGACCTGCACTGGGCGGACCCGGACACGCTCGCGGTCCTGGAGTACCTGAGCGACAACCTGTCCGCGGAGCCGGTCTTGTGCGTGGCCACCTGCCGAGACGAGCCCGCGTCGGCGGCGGCCGGGCTGATGACCCGGCTGCACGGACGGCGGGCCGCCTCGCGTATCGCGCTGGACCGGCTGTCGGCCGGCGAGGTCGCCGCGATGGTGTGCGCGTGCCTGCCGACGGCCGCCGGCGATGTCGTCGCCCGGGTCCAGCGGCTCGCCGACGGGGTCCCGTTCCTGGTCGAGGAGTCGCTGGCCGCGCCGGGCGTGCCGAGTTCGTTTGCCGACGGGGTCCGGGCCCGGCTGGCCGACCTGAGCGGCGAGGAACGGCTGGTGCTGCACACGGCCGCGCTGTTCGGCCGACAGTTCGACTGGCGGCTGCTGCCGCCCGCCACCGGGTTGCCCGCCGACGTCATCGCCGGCGCGCTCGAGCGCGGGGTGCGGTCCCAACTGCTCGCCGTGGACGGCGACGCGTTCCGGTTCCGGCACATGCTCACCCGGGAAGCGGTGGCCGCCGAGCTGCTGCCGCCACGGCGGGTCACTCTCGCCGCCCGGGCGCTCGCCGCGCTGGAGGCGGCCCATCCTGAGCTGTCCGGCGCATCCGGCGATCTGGCCGCGGACCTGGCCATCCAGGCCGACGACCCGGGCCGGGCCGGCGCGCTGCTGATCGAGTCCGGGCGGTCGGCGCTCGGCCGGGGAGCGCTCGCCACCGCGATCGACACACTGCACCGCGCCGTGGACCTGCTCACCGACCCGGATCAGCGTGCCGAGGCCGAAACGCTGCTCGTCGAGGGCCTGGCGCTGGCGGGCCGGGTGGACGAGGCGATGCTGATCGGCGACCGCCTCATCGCCCGGCTCACGCCGGGCGGCGCCACCGCCACCCGGCGAGCGGCGATACACCTCAAGCTGGCCCACGCGGCGGTGGACGGGACCCGGTGGGCGGCCGCGCGGCGGCACATCGGCATCGCCGGCGACCTGCTCGCCGCCCATCCCGAGCCCGGCCTGCGCGCCCAGGCGGCCGTGCTTGACGCCGAAATCGCCCTGGCCGACGACGAGGTCGACCGGGCCCGCGTCCTGGCCGAGAGCGCCTTCGCCTCCTCCGGGGCGAGCCCCGAGATCCGCTGCCGGGCGCTGGAACTGCTCGGCCGGGTCCGCCGGGTGAACGACCTGGATGGCGCCAGGGACGCCTTCGAGCAGGCCCTGGCCACGGCGGACGCGGCCGGCCTGGCCGTGTGGCGGCTGCGGGCGCTGCACGAGCTCGGCACGATCGACATGTTCGACCACGCGGGCACCGGCCGCCTGTCCGAGGCGCGGCACATCGCCGGGGAACTCGGCGCGGCCAGCACCGGCGCGGTGATCGACTTGCAGCTCACCGCCGCGGCCATGTTCCGCTTCGAACTCGACGAGGCCGAACGTCATGCCCGGTCCGCCCTGGCCGCGAGCACCCGGCTCGGCCTGGCCATGACCAGCGCCATCGTGCTCATCTTCCGCGCCGAGGTGTACGCGCTGCGGCGTGAGCGCGCCGAGATGGAGCGCTTCATCGCGCTCGCCTGCGCCGCCACGCCCGACGACCCGGAGATCGAAGGCAGCGCGCTGGCCGGCGCGCGGGGGATGCTGGCGCTGCTCGACGGCGACGTGGCTAGCGCCCTGGACCTCTTCGGCCGGGGAATCGCCGTCCTGGACACCGCGCCCCAGCGCGGCCCGGCGGCCTACCGCGGCATGTGGCCGCTGCTGCTCGCCTCGCACGGCGACGCGCGGGCGCAGACCGCGGTCAGCCACGCCCGGTCCATCGGCCTGACCGTCAACCGGGCCAACCGAGGGCTGCTCGGCTATGCCGATGCGATCCTCGCCGGGCGGGCCGGTGACGGGTCCCGCGCTGCCGAGCTGGCCGCGGCGGCCGACGTCGACCTGCAGCACTACCCGGTCTGGGCCGACCTGGCCCGGCTGTGCGCCGCGGAGCCGGCGCTGGCCGGCGGCTGGGGCCAGCCACGACGGTGGCTGGAGGCGGCGGCTGGCGTGTTCGACCGACACGGGATCGAGCCACTGGCGATGCGCTGCCGCCAGCTGCTGAACGGGCCGCGGCCGAGCCGCTGGTCCCGGCTGGGCATCACCGACCGGCAGGCCGACGTGCTCCGCCTGGTGGCCGCGGGCATCTCCAACAAGGAGATCGCGGCCCGGTTGCACCTGTCACCGCGCACGGTGGAGAAGCACGTCGAGAACCTGCTCCGGGTCACCGCGGCCCAGTCCCGGACCCACCTCGTGGCGATCGCGGGGCCGGAGTCAGACTGACTGTCCCCAGCCGTAGCCCGCGCTAAGCGGTCCGGCCGCGTGCCCCGCGCCGAGCGCGTCAGCGTGGCGCGCGGCGGCCGAGGAGCGGACGCCCGGGAGCGGCGTGCCGGCCAGCCGGCCGGCGGACGCTCCGGTGCGGGTTCAGCCAGGCCGCCGCGTGCTTGACGGCGAACAGGATGTTCGCCTGCCAGGAACTGGCCGGCCAGGTGCTGTTGATGATCGGTGAGTACTGTGCCTGAATCTGGGCAGCCTTAATTCCGTCGCTGACCATGATGCCCTCCCATAGCCTGGCCACTGCCAGGTCCTAACCCCCCAAGCGGACCACTTCATCAGTGATGTCCGCCCTTACATGTACGAGACGCGGCGCGATGAAAGGCGGTTTACTCTATATTCAGATGATTACGAAGAGTAGCTTCAGATTAGGTTTCACCTGTGCACTGGAGGCCGAGAAGGTGAATATGCCCTGGTCAAAGCGGCAATACGTCAGCCTCGGACGCGGCGGAATCCCGGACCGCCCATCCTGGGGTAGTCCCGATAAGGCGGGTTCGACCGTCAATTTCCGCTATCGGCAGCAGGGTGATGCGGATACATTTGCCCATTTTTGCCAGGCACATATCTTTCGTATAACGCCAGGGAAGGTAACTCTGCGTCGCCGAACGGCCAGAGCCAATCGCGCGCCATTGACTCTGGGATGCCCACCCGCAGGCGCCGCCGCGAAATCGGTGAGAAGGGCCTCGCGGTCATCTCGGACGCGCTGCGGCCCTGAGCCGGGCCGGGCGCTAAGGCTTCTTGGGCGCCACCCGGGCATGCGGCAGCCGGGGCTTGGCGACGTGCGCCTTGCGCGCGGCCGCGGCCCGGGCGGCCGCCCGGGCCGCGGCCGCATCGGCCTTCGCGGCCTGCTGCGCCAGCTGCGGCGTCATCCAGCTGAGCATCGGGCCGAGGGCCGCGCGCCATACGCTGCCCTGATGGCCGCCACCGGGAACGATCACGAACGGCACGTTCGCCACCCGGGTCTGCAGTAGCTGCTTGAAGTTCGACGCGGCGCTGACATCCTGTTTGTCCTGGGCGCCGACCGCGAGCCAGAAGGCGGGGAGCACGTCGTTGATCGGCACCCGGGTGACGTAGGCCCTCGGCGTGTTGATGAGCTGCAGAGCTGGACGGCCGAGGAAGACATCGACCAGCCGCGGCTTGCCTCCCGGCTTGTTGCCGGCCGGCACCTGGCTCCGGATCGGGGCGAAGTATCCCGACATCACGCCGGCGGCCCCGTAGCCCGCCGGGTCCTGCAGCGCGATGTTGGCGGCACAGTAGCCGCCCTCCGAGTAGCCAGCCACCCCCCAGGCCCGCCCTGGCGGCTGCACGCGGGCGATCCGCGCTATCGCCGCGGGCACATCCAGGGCGACGAAGGTCATGTCCTGGATACCGCCCGGGTTGTTGAGGCACTGCAGCTCATATTGCTGCCCGCCGTCGCTGTCGGGCATCACGAGTACCGCGGTGTCCGCGGGATGAGTCTCCAGCAGGTTGAGGAAGGTGGGAATCACGCCCATGACGTCGACCCAGGCCTGCGGGTTACCCGGTGAGCCGTGCAGCAGTTCGATGACGGGGAACTTGTAGTGCCGGTACGTCTTCTGAAAGTACTGCGGCGGGAGGTAGACGTACACGTTGCGGGTGAGGTGGCTCCGCACGCCGGTGACCGAAGTCTGGAACAGGTAACCGACCTGGGCGTCTTCGGCGAGGCTGGTGACCCGGCCGATGCTCTTGTCGAATTGCTTGTTGGTGCCGGCCCCGGCGGCCGCGTACTTGGGAATGCTGCTCACGCCCTGGCCGGTCAGCTCGTTGATCATTCCGCCCCAGGTCTGGTAGTAGTCATAGAACTTATTGACGGCGGCAATCCCGAAGACCATGGCAGGCAGGAACGCCAGGCACGCGGCGAACACGCGGAACACAATCTGCCTGGCCAGGGCCACCCAGACCAGCAATCCCCCGAACACCACCATGAGGAGCAGGAAGAAACCGGTCCCTTGCGGCTCAAACACCCCGTTCTCCTCGCCGGCGTCCGGCGTCAGCAGTGGCCCGTCTCGCCGAGGGCAGGGCGCACCACCGCACAACCACATGGTCACAACAGCGAACGTCCGGAACGTGACATTAAGTTCCCCAGTGCGCACCGCAAACGTGCATGCGGCCCCGCTCAGCGGTGGAGGTGGGATTTGAACCCACGGAGGGGTTGCCCCCTCACACGCTTTCGAGGCGTGCGCCCTCGGCCACTAGGCGACTCCACCGCAGGCGAGCTTACCCGAATCCGCGCGTGCGCGGCGGCATGACCTACCCGGCGTCCGGCCTTCGCGCCGCGAAGAAGTCGCGCAGCAAGTCACCGCACTCGCGGGCGAGGACTCCGCCGATGACTTCCGGGCGATGGTTCAGGCGAGTGTCGCGCAGCACGTCCCAGAGGGACCCCACCGCCCCGGCCTTCGGGTCCTCGGCTCCGTAGACCACGCGGGCCAGCCTGGCCGCCGTCACCGCGCCGGCGCACATCGTGCACGGCTCGAGGGTCACCACCAGCGTCAGCCCGGTAAGCCGCCAGCTGCCGAGGGCCCGGGCCGCCTGCCTGATCGCCACGATCTCCGCGTGCGCAGTGGGATCACGGTCCGTCTCCCTGCGGTTGCGGGCCCGCGCGATGACCGTGCCCGCCTCATTGAGGATGACCGCGCCGACCGGGACGTCCTCCGCCCGGGCCGGCTCGTGTCCCGCCCGGGCCGCCTCCGCCAGCGCGAGCCGCATTGCTGGCTCGAACGAATCGGTGTATCCGGTCACGGGCCGAGCGCGAGATCGAGCGCGCGCTCCACCGCGTCGCCGAACCTGAGCCGCTCGGCGATGTGGGCCACGGCGTCCTCCGGGTAGAGGTCGAGGTCAGCCGAGACCGCGCCGAGTTCCATCTCGTCGAGCCCGAGGTCAGCGAAAATGGAGAGATCACCAGCCGGGAGCACCTGGTCGAGTTCGTCGTCCTCGGGCACCGGTATGTCGAGGGCCTCGAGCACCTGGCGGGCCAGCGGATAGTCCGCCGCCGCGGTGAGGTCGGAGAGGAACAGCGACACGTCTTCGCCGATGACCCGGACCGCGACCCAGAAGTCGTCGCCCACGCCCGCGAAGCCGATGGTGCCGCCCCTGCTCGGCTGCCTGCGCAGCGACTGGACGAAGTCGTCCAGATCGGCGGTCACCGCCGTCGGCAGGACGTCGGCCTCCCACTGATCTTCTTCCCGGTAGACGATGACCGCGAAGTCCGTCTCACCCACGTCTGTCACCGTCATCTCACCAGCATGCTCTGCACGGAGGAATGCTGTCAGATGGCCGCCGGTCACGGCGGCAAAATCGCCGATCAGGGCCGGGCCCAAGGGATTCCGGGCGCGATGCCGGCGCGACTGGCATGCCCGATCACGCACTGCTCCCGCCGATCGGGCATACTGAGAGCGACAAGGGGGCATACTCATGCCGACACGGCAGCTTCACCCCGTTAGCATTGGCCGGCGAATCGGTGCGAGCTAACATTGGTTTCTCTGGCAAGCAGGACAAGTCCGGGCGCCTGTGGGAGTCGACGTGAACATGAAAACCATCCTTGGGTGGCTTGCGATTGCGTTCGTCGTGTGGTGGGTGATAGAGCAGCCCACTGCTGCGGCTCACGTCGTTCACAACATCGGCGCCTTCCTGACCTCGGCTGCCCACGGGCTTTCTAGCTTCTTCGCATCGATTTAGGGCCCGGGTACTGCCATGAGGCTGGTTCCGAACACTGATACGGTGCCTGCCTCGGTAAACAGGTACCTTCTGCCCCACGAGCGCCAGGTCATCACGGTGCATAAGCATCCGGCCGTGCTGATCAGGCCCATCTTCGAGGTTCTCATCGGGCTGGCCATCGCGGGCTGGCTGAGCAACGCCGTCGCGCACGGCAACGGCACCGTCCTCCTCGTCATCTGGGTCGTGTGGGGACTGCTCCTGCTGCGGCTCGGGATAAAGGTCCTCGAGTGGTCCGTGGACTACTTCGTCGTCACGTCTCAGCGGTTCATGCTCACGACAGGCATTCTCGTCCACAAGGTGAACATGATGCCGCTCGCCAAGGTGACGGACATGAGCTTCCAGCGGTCGGCGATCGGCCAGATCCTCGGCTACGGCGAGTTCATCCTGGAGTCTGCCGGTCAAGACCAGGCACTCAGGAACGTCGATTACATCCCCTACCCGGAGCAGCTCTACCTTGAGGTGTGCGGACTGATCTTCAAGGACACGGAGGAGAGCCCCGACTAGGCCTGCGCGGTCAATAGCACGACGCCGACCGCGGCCAGCAGCAGGCCAGCCCGCTGCAGCCAGCGCATCCGCTCGCCGAGCACCCATCGCGCCAGCAGCACCGTCATGCCCGGGTACAGCGACGTGATCACGACGGCCAGCCCGAACAGGCCGACCCGGGTGGCGAGCACGTAGCAGACGTTGGCGGCCGCGTCGATCACCCCGGACACCAGCGCGATCATGCCCGTCCCGCCGCTCGCGCGCCGCCACAGGCGGGTCCCGGTCGCCAGCGCGATGCCCACGGCGACCAGGGTTCCCGCCGTCCGCGAGACCGCCACCGGCCACAGCACACCGGCCTGCCCGGCGTTCTTGAGGCACAAGAAGAACAGGCCGAATCCCGCGCCCGCGGCGACGCCATAGCCCAGGCCGCGCCGCCGGCCAGCGGCACCGTCGCCCGGGCCGTGCCGCCCGCCGACGGCCTCGGCGTCCGGCCGGTCCCGAAGACCCCGGCGGCCCGGCATGCTGACCAGGACGATGGCGACCAGGCAGATCAGCCCCCCGGCGACCATGCTGGCGGTGAGACGCTCGCCGCCCGCGATCGCGACGCCGACCGGCAGGACCGTGGACACGAGCGCGGCGACCGGGGCCACGACACTGATCGGCGCGGCGGCGAAGCCGGCGTAGAACGCGACCAGACCGGACGCACCGCAGACACCGGACGCCGCCGCCCAGCCGACCGGGCCCCAGCCTCCGACCGAGGTGGGCGAGCCCAGGCCGTGCCCCAGCAGGCCGCCCAGCCACGGTGCCTCGCCGAGCAAGGCCACCACGATCACGACCACCGCGCCCGCCGGGACGGTCGTCGCCAGCACGGCGAACACGCTCGCCCGCCTCGACGCCACCCCGCCGAGAAAATCGGCGGTGCCGTAGAGCACGGCGGCGGCCAGGGCCAGGATTGTCACCACGGTCAGTGTCCTCTGGAACGAAGCGATGCCGGTCAGAATGTTGATCTATATAGTTCATCCTACCGACCGTCCCCCGGGTACGTCCGGAGAGCCGGGCGCGTACAGAGAGGGAAGACATGGCCGAGGTGCCCGAAATAACGACCGCGGTCGCCCGGACCCTGCAGGCCCTGCGCGCGGACCGCGGCTGGTCGCTGGACCAGCTGGCCGCGCGTTCCGGCGTCAGCAAGGGCGTGCTCGTCTCGCTGGAGCAGGGACGGTCGAACCCTAACCTGGCCACCCTGGCCCGCATCGGCGACGCCTTCGGGGTCCCGGTGACGCTGCTGGTCGACGTGGGCGGCGAGCCGGCCGTCCGGATCAGCAGCACGGACGCCTCACGCGTGCTGTGGCGCGGTCCCTCCGGCGGCACCGGGACGATCATCGGCGCCACCGACCCGCCGTGGGCGGTCGAGTTGTGGCGCTGGGAGGTGATGCCCGGCGAGACGTTCGGCGGTGACGCGCACGCGCCGGCCACCCGCGAGATGGTCTGGGTCGAGTCGGGCGCGCTGACGCTGACGGTGGCGGGCGAGCGTCATACGGTCAGCGCTGGCCAGTGCGCCCGCTTCCCGGCCAGCCGCCCGCATCGGTACGACAACGAGGGCGATCAGCCGACTCGCCTCACCATGGTGGTGGTCATCCCGCCGGCCCGGGGATAACCCCAGGGATAACAACGCGGCGGGCTTGACCTGCTGCCCAGGGCCGATGAACCAGTCACGGGCGGCGTACGCCGACCCGCGGGCCCCGGCCATGTCGAGGTCGGGCACCAGGGAGATTTCCGACGCCCTGGCCTGCTCCTCGCGCAGGATGGTGTGGGCGCGCATCTCGGCGAAGAACCAGTCGCGGAAGTGGGACGCGGCCTCGACCACGCCGCCGCCGAGGAAGTAAGCATCGGGATCGAGGAAGTTCGCCGCGATGGTGAACAGCCGCCCGAGCGCCATCGCCTGTTGCCTGAAGATCGCCAGCGCCATCTCATCGCCGTTCTCGGCGTACTTGCGGACGAGCTTGGCGGCCGCGCCGATCGGCAGGTCGCTGAGCTCGTGGCCCTGGTACTTGGTGAGCCAGTACGGCAGCAGGTTGTTCTGGATGCCGGTGAGCGAGGCCACGCTCTCCGCGTCGCCCGACTGGCCGCAGTTGCACGCGGGCATCGCCTGGCCGGCGTCGAGCAGGCCATCGAGCGGGATGGGGACGTGGCCGAGTTCTCCGGCCATCCCGGCCGCGCCCCTGACGACCTGGCCAGCCTGGATGATCCCGCCGCCGAGCCCGGTACCGACGATCGCGGCCACCGAACTCCGGTGCCCGGACTCCGCGCCGAACCGCACGTGGTGCGCGTAAAGCGCGGCCGAGTTCCCGTCGTTGTTGTAGATCACCGGGAGCCCGAGCCGGTCGGCCAGCGCGCCGCGGATATCGAAGCCGCGCCAGCCGGCGTGACCGAAGTTGGTCGCGCCTTTGGACGAGATAACGCCGTCCCCGCTGGCCGGGCCCGGTGTGTCCAGGCCCACCGCCCGGACCGCCGCGATCGGCACGCCGGTGAGTCCGAGCACCTTCTCCACGGAGACGACCAGGGACTGGATGGCCTTGTCCGGTCCCTCCCTGACGTCGCTCGGAACCTCCGCCAACCGGTCGAGGAGGAACCGTCCGCCCGAGTCGAGGATGGTCCCGTTATTCGTAGTCCCGCCGTTGTCCAGGCCGACGACAACCCAGTCGACTGGCATACGTCCTCCTAGTCCGGCCGTGAGCCACGCTCAGTCTAGGGAAATGCACTAGCAAAGAGCAATATCGCCGAGCTGCCGCCGGACGGCCCGGGACTAGCCTCGTGGCGGAAAGACGGCGGGCTCCCTGACACGGGAGCCCGCCGTCGATAGACGGTCTTGGACCTGTGAGGTCTGTGAACTTAGTGCATTCTTCCCCTGAGAACCTCCGTGCGCATGCGCGGCCCGGGAACCTGCCGGTGAACTTGCAGGTAGTGCGCGCCGCTGACCGCGTGGGCCCGATGGAGCTCCGCGACGGTGAAACGGGAATGCCGGTGCCGCCGCCGATGCCGCGAGCGCTGCTGGGCATGCTGGCGCTGCGACCCGGTTCGCCGGTACTGGTGGATGAGATCATCGACGGCTTGTGGGGCGATGCGCCGCCGGAGTCAGCACGCAATGTCGTGCAGGTGTACATGTCGTCGTTGCGCAGGATGCTGGGCCGGGACGCGATCGGCTCGGGGCCAGGTGGATACGGGCTGGATGCGGCGGTATGGGTCGATGCGGTCGAGTTCGAGCACGAGCTGCGCGCGGGCTTGCGTATGGCCGGTGACCCCACCGTGGTGGCGGACACGCTGGGCCGGACGCTGGGGCTGTGGCGGGGAGAGCCGCTGGCAGATGTGGCTGCGCCGTTCGCCGAGGCGCAGAGGACCCGGCTAACCGAGTTGCGTCTGTCGGCGGTGGAGGCGTGGGCCGACGCCGGGCTGGCCTGCGGTAGGCAGGATGAGCTGGTTTCTGAGCTGGAGGCGTGGATAGGCCGGTATCCGCTGCGGGAGCTGTTGTGGGCTCAGCTGATCACCGCGCTGGACCGTGGCGGCCGTCAGGCAGACGCGCTGGCCACCTACCATCGGGTACGCGCGGTGCTGCGTGACGAGCTGGGCGCCGACCCGGGTGAGCAGGTACAGCGTGCCCACCGGGACGTGCTGGCCCCGCCCCGGACCGCGGCTGCGCGGCTGCCACCGGGAGCCGTGGTGCCGGCACCGCACAGCGACTGATCGGGCGGGAAAACGACATCAGCGGTATCCGGGCCCTGCTGGGCAGGCCCGGGGTCCGGCTGGTCACCGTGCTCGGCCCTGCTGGGCCTCGGCGAAGCCGCCGCCCAGCAAGGGGCCTTCACCCGCGCCCTGCGGTTCGCCGTAGCCGCCGGCCGGGTCCTCACCACGGCGGGACACCAGCCCGCCAGCTTGCACCAAGCCGCGGTCAACCGCATTCAGCGCCACGTGGACCAAGCCATCGATCAGCCAGCCCAGCAGGCGATACGGACAGCAGCAGAAACCGCTACCCTCGACCAGGTCCTGGCCGAGGCAGCCGCCGACGCGCAGGACTGACACTTCTCATCATCCGCGAGGGGATCCTGGACTGCCAGCACCGCCGCGCCTGACGCCCAAGCCTTGCGGCTCGCCAGCGCCCTATCTCACGGCACTGGCTGGACAAACAGCACCGGAAAACGTAGCGGCCTACCCGCAATGAACCTTCGGGTAAAGCCGCTGCTCAGGGAGCGGAGGATCGGGGATTTGAACCCCGGAGGGCCGTAAAGCCCAACCGCATTAGCAGTGCGGCGCTTCGCATGCCGGACAGGTTCCGCCATGACCGCGATTGCGCGAAATCGCAGGCCAGGCTGTCCGGAAAGGCTCGCATTACGCCGGTCTTGACCGGCAATGCCATAAAAGGGCTCCGCGTACGGACACGCAATGGACACGCACGGACGCACAGTTTTCGCAACCCTGTTCGAGCCGGCCGGGCTGTATCTTCGTGCCGTCTTCAGCCAGCTGCCGGCGCACCTGCCGAGCACCCTCGCCGGGTACGCCCTGGGCCGTGACCAGGGGTCGTGGTGACCACCAGTTCCGCGTGGTTCTTCACCGTGCCCTGCCTGATCCGGGTCGGCCGGCCGCCGGCCGGCCCGGCATCCCGGAGCTAGACGGCCGCTGGTGAGCGCCTGGAGCGGGATGCAGGGAACGGTCTCCCTAGCCGTGGCGCTAGCGCTGCCGTCCACCACCACCCGCGGCGGCAGCGCCTTCCCGCAGCGCATCCTGATCATGTTCCTCACCTTCGCCGTCATCTTCGTCACTTTAGCCGGGCAGGGGCTGGCCCTGCCCGGCCCTGATCGGATGCCCTCCACGGGCGCCATGTTCGACAAGGTGCTGGCCAGTGCACCGGACATGCCGATCGCCCCGTGGCGCAGTCTCGCCTCGCGCTCCTGGACCACAGTCATGGCCCGCTCCTTCCGATGGTGATGCCGGCCAGCGGCCGGCGATCAGTCGTGGACCGAGTATGAAACATAGTCATCGCTATAGTCAATAATAATGACTATGTATAGTGGGAACATGCTGACCGACGACGCCGGGAGTGCCGGCTCGACCAGATCCAGACGGCGCCCCCGCGGAAGCCTGAACCAGCGCGTGATCCTCGACGCGGCGTTCGCGGTGAGCGAGCGCGGCGGCCTTGACGCGGTGACGTTCCAGGCGCTGGGCGCCGAGCTCGGCGCCCATCCCACTGCGGTCTACCGGCATTTCCGGGACAAAGACGAGCTGCTGCTGGCGATGATCGACGCGCTACACGCCGAGACACTCGCCGAGCTCCCCGAGCCGACCGGCGACTGGGCAGCAGACCTCGCCGCCATCGCCCGCCACATGCACGCGGTGTTCATCAGGCACCCCGCCATCGCCGCCTACGCCTACCGCACCGCCCGCCGCGAGCACGAGTACCAGATGGTCGAGCGGGTCATCGACTGCATGCGCCGCGCCGGCCTAGATGACCGCGACGCCGCCCGCCTCTACCGCGTCTTTTCCGACTTCAGCCTCGGCTACTCCGCGCTCGACGCCGGGCTCGCCTCACTCGACCCGGCCACCCGGAACGCCGACCTCCTGTCCTGGGAGATCCAGTACCGGACCCTCCCCCCTGGCCAGTACCCCAACATCACCGCCATCGCGCACACGCTGCCCGCCCTCGACGACCCGGACAACTTCACCACCGCCGTCGACCTCATGATCGAGGCCATCCGAGGCCGCGCCGCGACCGCCCGCGATCCGAACGCCCCGCAGGTCGGCCCCGCCCAGCCACAGGCGCCCCGGTAGGCCTCCGCCCACCACAGCCGGGCCGCGATGGGCCCCGCCCGCTGTCAGCCCAGCAAGGCCCTCCGCTCGGGTTCGTACGGGAGGCCAGGGCCCCTGCGGATCTGCGAGAGCCACTTCGGGCTGATCGTCGGCAGCCAGGCACACTGCACCGACTTGAGCCCGCAAGCCGTGCCGGTCACAGTCGCTATCGCGCCGTGTGCTCCGTCACGCTGATGCAGGAAGGAGGTGACGGAATGTAACAACATCAGGCGATCAGCACATCACGCGCAGCAGCGCGGCCACAGACGGGAAAACCGCGACGGTAATACTTGCCGACCCTCCGAGCGAGCAACTGTCAGCTCGTCGCGGGGAGCGGCGAGTGGGGCACCCGCTCGTGGCCCGGTCAGCGGCCTGTGGACTCTTCCCTAATCCGGAGCAAAGCGCGAACACCGTTCGATACGGCGATTCCGCCGGCTGGGATCGGTGGTGCCTGAAACCCTTCAAAGGCTTCGACATCGGACAGGTCCGCCAAGCGCTGCGGCCGGGCGCCTCGACAGCAGCGTGGAGGGGATGACACGGGATTCGTGTCATCCCCTCCACGCTCTTCAACTCCCAGCCGGTTCCCGGACGGCCGCTGGCTAGATTACCGCGGCGCCTTCGGCGGGGTGGCCGCGCTTGGCGAGCAGGGCGATCACGGCGCCGGCCAGCGCGACGATCGCGGCGACACTGAACGCGGCGCTCATGCCGCTGACGAACGTGGTGTGGGTGACGTTCGTCATCAGTTCGGCGATCGGCGCGGGCGTGGCGTGTGTCGCCGGTGATACCCCGACCGACGTTGCGCTCTTGACGTCGGCGAGCTGCGCCGGGGACAGCGCGGGCAGGTGCGCGGCGGCCCAGCGGGCCGGCAGCAGCGAGTCGATCTTGGCGGACATGATCGCGCCGAGCACGGCGGTCCCGATCGTGCCGCCGACCTGCATGGCGGTCGATTGCAGGCCGCCCGCGACGCCGGCCAGTTCCACCGGAGCATTGCCGACGATCACGTCGGTCGCGCCGACGATGACCGGGCTGAGCCCGAGGCCGAGCAGGGCGAACCAGACGATGGTGTCGTTCAGGTTGGACGCGATGCCGATCCGGGACAGGCCGAACAGCGCGACCGCGGCCAGCAGCATGCCGGCTACCAGCGGGATGCGCGGTCCGTACCGGGTGATCAGCTTGCCGGAGACGGGGGAGCCGACGATCAGCATGCCGGTCAGCGGCAGCAGCCGGACTCCGGTCGCGACGGCGCCGAGGCCATGCACGTTCTCCAGGTAGAAGGTCATGAAGAACAAGGCGCCGAACAGCGCGAACATCAGCGTCAGGACCAGCACCACACCGGCCGACAGCGGTACCGAGCGGAACAGCCGCAGCGAAAGCAGCGGCTCCTTCGCCTTCGACTCGCGCAGCACGAACAGCAGTACCGCCACCGCCGCGACGCCGAAGAACGCCAGGGTCCGAGTGCTGCCCCAGCCGTAGTCAGCGCCCTTGATCAGTCCCCATACCAGGGCGAACAGGAAGGTGGTCAGCAGCGCGATGCCGGGGATGTCGAAGGACCGGGCGGCCGGCGATGGGTCCGTCTCGCGGAGCACCAGCAGGCCCGCGGCCAGGGCGATCAGGCCGACCGGGATGTTGATGTAGAAGCAGGCCTCCCAGTTGACGTGCTGGACCAGCAGCCCGCCCACGATCGGTCCGGCGGCGGTGGACGCGCCGACGACGGCGCCCCAGATGCCCAGCGCGGCGTTCAGTTTCTCGGCGGGGAAGTTCTTGCGCAGCAGCGCCAGCGCGGTCGGCTGGAGCATCGCGCCGAACGCGCCCTGGGCTACGCGGAAGGCGATGACCAGGCTGATGCTGCTCGCGATATCCCCGGACAGGCCGACGGCGGCCGAAGTGGCGGCGAACCCGACGATGCCGGCGAGGAAGATCTTCTTGTGGCCGAACCGGTCGCCGATCTTCCCGACGGTGATCAGGCTGACGGCCAGTGCCAGCAGGTAGCCGTTGGTCACCCACTGGATGTCGGCCAGCGACGCGTGCAGGTGCGCCTGGATGGACGGGTTGGCGACGGCGACGATGGTGCCGTCGATGCCGACCATCATCACGCCGAGCGCCACCGCCAGCAATGTCAGCGCGGGGTTGCCGCGCATCCGCCGGAACAGACCACGGCGCCCGGTGCCGTACGCCGTGCCCGACGCGGTGCCGGTCCTGGCGGCCGCGGCTTCGGTTTGGCTCACAGTTTTCTCCCTTCGGACTATGACATCATGTGTCGTGTATGCTGAGGTCATGCAGGACGTGCTCGCGCAGCAGGAAACGCCGGACAGCGGCGCGAGCAGGCGGCCGCCGGGCCAGCCCGCGGCGCCCCGCCGGGAGCGCAAGAAGCAGCAGACCAGGAATGCCCTGATCCACGCGGCGCTGGAGCTGTTCCAGGCCAAGGGGTACGAGCACACGGCGGTCCGCGAGATCACCGACGCGGTCGACGTCTCGGAGCGCACGTTCTTCCGGTACTTCGCCAGCAAGGAAGACCTGACGCTGTCGTTCGTCCAGGACTCGGCCGACGCGCTGATCGAGGCGCTCGCGGCCCGGCCGCGCGAGGAGGAGCCGCTGACCGCGCTCCGGCAGGCCTTCCGCGAGTCACTGCTCCGGGTCACCGCGGACGGCGGCATCGTCAGCCGCAGGCCGACCTACCTGTCGGTCCTCAACCTGATCGAATCGACGCCGACGCTGCTCGCCGCGCACCTGCGGTACTTCCACGACCACGGAGAGACCCTCGCCCGCGCGCTCGCGGAGCGCGAAGGCGTCGACCCGGCCACCGACCCGCGGCCCCGGATTGTCACCACCCTCTTCGCCGGCCTGGTCTCCCTGGCCAACCGCGACTGGCGGGCCGCGGGAGCCGGCGATGCCGAGGCGATGCTGGCCGCGTTCGACCTGTACGCGAACCAGCTAGGCCCAGGACTGTTCGGCCACTGGAACGCCGGCGACCGCACGCCGAGCAGATAGAGCAGATCCGCGCATGCATGCTGGCCGAGATCGGCGACTCCACCGAACTGCGGGACTGGGTAGCCTGCGCGGTCCGTCCGATCACCGAGCACCTGGACGCCCTCGGTCACCCCAGCTGGTACGCCCGGTTCATCGCCCAGGTCACGGCCGACCCCGCACTCCAGGCGAGCCAAGGAATTCCTCGCCGTCGTCCCGTCGACGCGGCCGCTGCAGGACGGCCTGAACCAGTGCCTGCCAGACCTGTCCTGATCCTCGCGGGACATCCCCAGGCCGGCCTGATAGCGATCGGTCGCCGCGCCCATCGAGATGCCGTCGAACCCCGATCACCAGCGCGTCCTGGTCGAGGGCATCGCTCAGCGGCGCGTCGCCGTAGCGGAAGCCGCGCCGCGGGCTGCGGGACAGCAGGTACGGTACTCGACATGGACTCCGTGCCGCCCGCCACGATGACCTCGGACTGGCCTGCCATGATCTGCTAGGCGGCCTGCGCGATCGCCGTCAGGCCCAGCTTGTTGACCGTGGTCGCGGGCACGCTCATCGGGATGCCGCCGACGGCCGCGCCCAGCCGGGCCAGGTTGGGGCCCACGCCGACCTGCACCACGTTGCCCAGTACCACCGCGTCGACCTGGGCCCCGCTGAGCCCGGCCCGCTCCAGGGCGGCGCGGATCGCCGCGCCTGCCAACTGAGATGCCGGCAGGGCCGCCAGGGAGCCGGCCATCTTGCCGATCGGAGTACGGGCTCCGGCGACAAGCACGGGACGCGGCATGGGAATCCGCCTGGTGTCAGGCGAGAATCTGCCGGGCCATCACGACCCGCTGGATCTGGTTCTGCCCTCGGAGATCTGGGTGACCTTGGCGTCGCGCATTATCCGCTCCACGGGGAAATCCGGGGTGTAGCCGTAGCCGCCCAGGAGCTGGACCGCGTCGGTGGTGACGGCCAGGGCGGTATCGGAGGCGAAGTACTTGACCGCCGCGGAGGCAAACGTCAGGCCGGGGACCTTCTCCCCGGCCATCACCTGCTCGGACAGGGCGGCGGCGTGGTAGGTGAGCTGGCGGGCGGCCTCGAGCTTCATCGCCAAGTCGGCCAGCATGAACTGCACGCCCTGGAAGTCCGCGATGGCCTTCCCGAACTGCTCGCGCTGCTGCACATAGCCGGCCGCGTAATCCAGCACCCCCTGCGCGATGCCCAGCGCTTGCGCCTCGATCGTGATCCCCGTGTGGTCCAGGGGTGGCCGGCGCTGTCTTGAACCCGGTGCCTTCCTCCCCCGATGATCCGGTCGGCGGGGGTCCACGCGTTCGCGAAGATGACGCTGCGGGTGGGCGAGCCCTTGATGCCGAGCTTCTTCTCCGGCTCCCCCGAAGCTCACCCCCGGGTCGGTCTTCTACACCACGAACGCCGAGGTCCCGTGGCTGCGCTTGGCCGGGTCGGTGACCGCCATCACCGTGTAGTACTGCGACACGCCCGCGGTGCTGATCAACATCTTGGTGCCCGCGTCAGTCGCTTTCCTGGTACGGGTAGCGGTAGTCGCGTGGCGGCCGGTGGTTGCGCTTGACCGACCTGGGGCTGGCGAATCGAATCAGATTCCAGACGGTGCCGGCCTTGTCATTGGTCCCGGAAGCCCGTGCGCCGCCGAACGGCTGCTGGCCTATCGCCGCGCTGGTGGGCTTGTCGTTGATATAGAAGTTGCCCGCCGCGTAGCCGAGTGCCTCATCGGCCTCGGCGATCGCGTATTCGTCGCCCGCGAACACGGCCCCTGTGAGCCCGTATGCGGTGGACTCGTCGACGAGCCGAAGGGTCTTGGTCCAATCAGCGTCGTCGTACACGTATGCCGTGAGAACGGGGGCGAACAGCTCTTGGGTCATGAAGCGCGAGCACGGGTCGCTCACTTCGAGGAGGGTAGGGTCGACGAACCATCCCACGGAGGCGTCCGTGGTACCGCCGACGACCACCAGCCCTTCCGCGCGGGCCTGGGCGAGAACGTCCGCGTGCTTCGCGTGCTGGCGCGCGTTGATGACCGCTCCCAGATAGTTCTCCGGCAGGGTCGGGTCGCCGACCATCGCGCTGCGGGTGAGTTCAATGAGGCGGTCTTTCAGCGCCCGCCAGAGACTGCGTGGCGCGTACAGCCGTGAGGCGGCGGAGCACTTCTGCCCCTGGTACTCGTAGGCGCCGCGGATGAGAGCGGTTGCGAGCGCGTCGAGGTCGGCCGACCGGTGGGCGAGGACGAAGTCCTTGCCGCCGGTCTCACCGATCACGCGCGGGTAGTTGCGGTAGGTAGCAACGTTCTCGCCGACCGTTCGCCAGATGTATTGGAACGTCGCGGTCGACCCGGTGAAGGCGACGGCGGCGAGGTCCCGGTGGGTCAGCGCGACCGTGCCGACCTCGGCTCCATCGCCGAAGACCAGGTTGATCACTCCGTCCGGGAGGCCGGCCTCGCGCAGCAACTGCAGCGACAGGTGCGCCACCAGCGAGGCGCTCTCGGCCGGCTTCCAGACAACGGTGTTTCCGAGGAGCGCCGGCCCGAACGCGAGATTGTTCATCGAGACGAAGTTGAACGGCGTGACGGCGAAGACGAAGCCTTCCAGCGGCCGATACTGGACGTGGTTCGTCACGCCGGGGGAACCGCCGGGCTGCACGTCGTACATCTCGAGCATGTTGTTGACGTTCGCCCGGATGAAATCGACCGTTTCGCTCGAGGCGTCGATGTCGGCCTCATAGCTCGTCTTCGATAGCTCGAGCATCGCAGCAGCGTTGAGCCGATCACGCCATGGGCCGAACTCCAGCATGTCGGCGGCAC
>WNGQ01002787.1_pt1 | contig 20557 bp, 17 predicted proteins | sample 5407661 | NCBI WGS metagenome assembly WNGQ01 (sample SAMN13153382, study PRJNA577476) | soil metagenome | isolation source: 60 cm soil or saprolite under Garry oak tree replicate 2 | place: USA:California | collected 2016-06-15 | reverse complement strand
TCGAGCGGTTCCTTAAGCAGGGCGACAAGGTCAAGGTGACGATCATGTTCAGGGGGCGCGAGCAGTCCAGGCCCGAGCTTGGCCACCGGCTGCTACAGCGGCTGGCCGGGGACGTGGAGGAGCTAGGCTTCGTCGAGGCACAGCCCAAGCTGGACGGCCGGAACATGATCATGGTGATCGGGCCGCACAAGCGGAAGACCGAGCAGAAGGCCGAACGCAGCCCGGCACGCGCCAGCGCGCGCCCGGGCGCGCGGGGAAGCGCGGCTGCCCAGCAGAGCACCAGTGCCCGGCCGGGCACCAGTGCGCCGCAGGGCACCGATGCGCCGCAGGGCACCGATGCGCCGCAGGGCGCCACTGCCCGGCCTGCCGCCGACGCCCGGGAGAGTGCCGGCGCGCATGCCGAGGAGGCGGTTGCTGCCGCCCCGCGTGCGGCGACTCCCCGTCCGGCCGCGCCCCGCCCGGCGGCACCGCGCCCGGCGGCACCGCGCCCGGTGCCGACGCCGCGTGCGCCGCGCCCGGCAGCGACGGCAACCGCTGAGCGTGGCAGGGCGGGCGGTCAGGCGGGCCGCTAGCCCGCCGCGGGCGTAGGGGACACCGTGCTGGTGGCGCAGGGCTTATTACCGTGCCAACGGCACGCGGAAGAGCACCGTGCCGGACGCACGCTAGAGAACATCGCGCCGAAGGCACGCCAGAACGCAAGTGCCGCAGGCACGCCAAGAACGGAGACGACGGCGACATGCCGAAGATGAAGACGCATAGCGGGGCCAACAAGCGCTTCCGGCTGACCGGCACCGGCAAGGTGATGCGCCGCCGCGCCAACCGGCAGCACTATTTCGAGCACAAGCCGAGTACCCGGACGCGCCGACTGCAGAGCGAAATCGTGCTCTCGCCCGCTGATACCAAGAAGATGAAGAGACTGCTGGGGAAGTGACCCGGCCCGCTTAAGGAGTCGAAGAAATGGCACGCGTGAAGCGGGCGGTCAATGCCCACAAGAAGCGCCGGGTCGTCCTGGAGCGGGCGAGCGGTTACCGCGGCCAGCGGTCGCGGCTGTACCGCAAGGCCAAGGAGCAGGCGCTCCACTCGATGGCCTATGCGTACCGTGACCGCAAGGACCGCAAGGGCGCGTTCCGGCGGTTGTGGATTCAGCGCATCAATGCCGCGGCGCGCGCCGACGGCATGACCTACAACAGGTTCATCCAGGGTCTCAAGATCGCCGGAGTCGAAGTAGACAGGCGGATGCTCGCCGAGCTTGCCGTCGCCGACCCGAAGGCGTTCTCTGGACTGGTAGAGGTGGCCAGGACGGCGCTTCCCGCGCTGGACGGCCAGGCGGCGACAAGCACGGCCGCGGCCTGAATGCGGCGCAGGGGAACGGCATAGGGGCTGACAGCCCGGACCGGACATGGCGACTCAGCACATGGCGGCCCCGGACATGACGGCCCCGGACATGACGATCCTGGGCGTGGCGGCCCCGGACATGACGATCCTGGGCGTGGCGGCCCTGGGCGTGGGGCCCTGGGCGTGGCGGCCCCGGACATGACGGCCCCGGACATGGCGGCCTTGACATGACAGCGCCGGCCGGGCCGGAGGTCATCAGTGCCCGGTCCCCACGGGTCCGGGCGGCCCGCCAGCTGGCCAAGCGCGCATTCCGGCAGCGGGCGCGCTCGTTCCTGGCCGAGGGCCCGCAGGCGGTCGGCGAGGCACTGGCCTCCGGGGCAGCGGTCACCGAGCTGTTCGTTACCGGCCCTGCGCTGGCGCGTTTCGGCGAGCTGGCCGCCGTGGCGGCCAGTCGCGGCGCCACCGTGCACGCGGTCAGCGGCGACGTGATGACCGAGCTTGCCCAGACCGTTACCCCGCAGGGGCTGCTCGCGGTGTGCCAGTTCGTGGACGTCCCGCTCACCCAGCTGCTCGCGCCGGGTCCCCGGCTCGTGGTAGTCCTCGCCAGCGTCCGCGACCCGGGCAATGCAGGCACCGTGCTGCGGACCGCAGACGCAGCGGGAGCGGACGGCGTGATCTTCTCCGGCGCATCGGTGGATCCGTACAACAGCAAGTGCGTCCGGGCGTCGGCCGGCAGTCTCTTCCACCTGCCTGTCGTGGTAGACGCGCCGCTGGCCGAGTCGGTGCTGGCACTGCGCGGCGCCGGGCTGCGGGTGCTGGCCGCCGACGCACGAGCCCGCCGCACGCTGGACGAGGCGGAGTCAGCGGCCGGGCTTGGGCAGCCGACCGCATGGCTCTTCGGCAATGAGGCCTGGGGACTTCCCGGCGAAGCGCTCGCGCTCGCGGACGAGGCGGTTGCGGTGCCGATCTACGGCCGGGCGGAGAGCCTCAATCTTGCCGCCGCGGCTGCCGTGTGCTTGTATGCGTCGGCCCGCGCGCGCCGCGCAGGTTCGCCATCAGCCCAGGCGGAGATTTCTCCCCCAGCGGGCTAATTCCTGCAACCGCTTGCATTCTCCGGGCAACTGGGGGTGCCGCAGAGCATTCCGGACGCGCTAGAGTCTGACCTGATCACGTTGCGTCATGAGGCCCAGACGGCTCACCCGGCTAATCGCCGCCGACGCGCAGATGCCAGCCCGCGGGTAACCCCCCCGGACCCACGAGCTGGTAGTTAAGCCACGGTCCGGGGCGGGTGCCGGGCAGAGGCGGCGTGCGAGTGAACGGGATGATGTCGGGCCAGGCTCAGGCCTCGGTCACTGGCCCCGTGCAGGCTGGCCCGATACAGGCTGGCCCGATACAGGCTGGCCCGGTGCACGCTGGCCCCGTGCAGGCTGGCCCGGTGCACGCTGGCCCGATACAGGCTGGCCCCGTGCAAGCTGGGCACATGCAGACTGGCCCGGTGCAGGCTGCCAGCGACTCCGGTGGCGGGCTTATTATCGCCGACGACCTGCCGGACGGCCTGGTGGTCGCCGATCACGCGGGCCGCGTCATAGTCTTCAACCGTGCCGCCGGGCGGCTCACTGGCATCTCGCCCGCGCAAGCGGTCGGCCAGGACGTCCGGCGCATCCTGCCGCTGCAGGACGCCGAAGGCCGCAACTGGTGGGCATTTGCCCGGCCCTATCACGGCCTGTCGACCCGCACCCGGCACCCGGAACGGTCGCTCTTCCTGCCCTGCGGGACCGAGCTGCTTGTCACGGTCGGCTATGTCCGGGATCCCCGCCGGGAGGCGCGCGGCGGGTGGCATTGCGATCCTGGCGCGGTGCGCCGGGTCGTGATCAACATTCGCGGCGCGCAGCAGCGCGCGCGCATCGAGCGCAGCCGCGCCGACCTGGTGTCGACCGTCGCGCACGAGCTCCGCTCGCCGCTGACCAGCGTCAAGGGATTCACCGCCACGCTACTGGCCAAGTGGCCGCGGTTCACCGACGACCAGAAGCGGGTCATGCTGGAGACCGTCAACGCCGACGCGGACCGGGTTACCCGGCTGATCACCGAGCTGCTCGACGTGTCCAGGATCGAGTCCGGCCGCATCGAGGTGCACCGCCAGCTTGTCGACGTCCCGGAGCGGGCGAGCAGGATCATCGCCGGGCGGGTCGCGGCCGGCGACAGCCCGAGCCGGTTCCGGCTCGAGATCCGCGGCGAGCTGCCGGAGACCTGGCTGGACGCCGACAAGGTGGACCAGGTTCTGGGCAATTTGATCGAGAATGCGGTCCGGCACGGTGCTGGTACCGTTACCACCATGGTGGAGCCGCTGCACACGGCAGGTTCCCCTGGCATCGCGGTATCGGTCCGGGACCAGGGCGAGGGCATCGCGCCCGAGCTCGCCCCGAGGGTGTTCCGCCAGTTCTGGCGCGCGAAGCGCCGCGGTGGCGCAGGCCTCGGCCTGTTCATCGTGAAGGGACTGGTCGAGGCGCATGGCGGCACCATCGCGGTGCACCAGGCTCCCGGCGGCGGGGCTGAGTTCCGATTTACGATGCCCGCCAGCCCGCCTGATTTCGGCTGACCGGCGGGCCTGGGGAGTTCCTGACCTGGCTGGCCGGCCCTGGCGGCGCGGCTGGCGCAGGCTCCGGTGGCTGCGAGCGCCTTTGCGGATCATCAGCGCCGGACCATCCGTTTCAGGAAAAGATGTGGACCAGCCTGTCCATGACAATCGGTGATCGCAGGAGAGCAGCACGCCATGTCCGCACCGAACAAGAACTATGACCCCGTGGCGGTAGCGGCGCTGTCCGCCAAGGAGGTACAGCGCATGCTCGACGATGCGCTTGCCGCCATCGCGGGCGCCGCAAACCTCGACGAGCTGAAGGCCGCCCGGCTGGCGCATTCCGGCGACCGGGCGCCGATCGCCGAGGCCAACGCCGAGATCGGGGCACTGCCTCCGGCCGCCCGGGCCGACGCGGGCAGGCGGATCGGCGCCGCGCGAGCGGCCATCGCGGCGGCGCTGGCCGGCCGGCAGGAAGAACTCGAAGCAGACCGGGACCGCCGCGCGCTGGCCGACGAGGCCGTCGACGTCACCCTGCCGTGGGACCGGGTACCGCCGGGCGCGCGGCACCCGGTTACCACGGTCGGCGAGCGGCTCGCCGACATCTTCGTCGGCATGGGTTACGAGATCGCCGAGGGACCGGAAGCGGAGGCGGAGTGGTACAACTTCGACGCGCTGAACTTCCCGCCCGACCACCCGGCCCGCGAGATGCAGGACACCTTCTTCGTGGCCGGGCCGAACGGCGAGCCAAGGTCCGGTGTCGTGCTGCGCACGCACACGTCACCAGTGCAGATCCGGGCGATGCTGACCCGCCCGCTGCCGCTGTACGTGGTCAGCCCCGGCAAGTGCTTCCGCACCGACACGCTCGATGCCACGCACAGCCCGGTGTTCCACCAGATCGAGGGCCTGGCCGTGGACGAGGGGCTGACCATGGCCGACCTGCGCGGCGCGATCAGCGCATTCGTCGACGCGATGTTCGGTGCAGGGCTGCGGACCAGGCTGCGGCCCGATTTCTTCCCGTTCACCGAGCCGTCCGCCGACGTGTCGATGGAATGCCACGTCTGCCGCGGCGCGTCCACCCGGCCGGGCGCCGACCCGTGCCGGGTCTGCCGGTCGCAGGGCTGGATCGAGATCGCCGGCTGCGGGATGGTCAACCCGCGGGTGCTGGTGGCGTGCGGAATCGACCCGGACCGCTACAGCGGCTTCGCGTTCGGGCTGGGGATTGAGCGGACCATGATGATCAGGAACGGGGTGGCCGACATCAGGGACGCCGTCGAGGGCGACGTGCGGTTCAGCCGGGCATTCGGAATGGAGGCGTGATGCGGATCCCGCTGTCCTGGCTGCTGGAGTTCGCGGCGCTTGAGCCCGCCACCGGCCAGCCCGGCATCGGCCTGGCAGAGGCCGGCCTGTCCGGCGCCGTGGCGGCCGAGGTGGCCAGGCGGCTCACGGCGGCCGGCCTGGAGGTCGAGTCGGTTGAGCAGGTCGGGCACGACATCAGCGGCGTCGTGGTGGCGCAGGTGCGGCACATCGAGGAGCTCACCGGCTTCCGTAAGCCGATCAGGTACTGCCGCGTGTCAGTCGGCGGCGGCCGCGAGCACCAGGTCATCTGCGGAGCGGACAACTTCGCCGTCGGCGATCTGGTGCCGCTTGCGCTGCCCGGCTCCACGCTGCCAGGCGGCGTCGAGGTCGGCGCCCGCCAGGCCTATGGCCGGACGTCTGAGGGGATGATCTGCTCGGCGGCCGAGCTGGCGATCGGCGATGACCACTCGGGCATCCTGGTGCTGCCAGCGGACGCGCCGGTCGGCGCCGACTTCGCGGATTACGCGGGGCTGCGCGATCACGTGCTGGACATCGCGGTCACCCCGGACAAGGGCTATGCGCTGTCCGTCAGGGGGGTGGCCAGGGAGCTGGCAATCGCCTTCGGCGCCGACTACACCGACCCGGCCGACCTGGGCCTGCCCGGCGACGTCGAGGAGGTTTCCGCCGACGTCTACCCGGCCAGCATCGAGGACACCAGTGCCTGCGACCGGTTCGTGCTCAGGGAGGTCCGCGGGATCGACGAGAGCCGGCCCACCCCGCTGCTGATGCGGGTACGGCTGGCCAGGTCCGGGATGCGGACAGTCTCGCTGGCAGTCGACGTCACCAACTACCTGATGCTCGAGCTCGGCCAGCCGATGCACGCGTTCGACCGGGGCAGGCTTTCCGGGCTCATCGTGGTCCGGCGGGCCCGGCCGGGCGAGCGGCTTGAGACCCTCGATCACGTGCTCCGCGAGCTTGACCCGGACGACATCCTGATCACCGATTCTTCCGGGCCGATCTCGCTGGCGGGCACCATGGGCGGGCTGGCCACCGAGGTCTCGGCAGGCAGCCGTGACCTGGTCATCGAGGCGGCACATTTCTCCGCCGAGGGCACCGCGCGGATGAGCCGCCGGCACCGGCTCAGCACCGAGGCGTCCGCCCGGTTCGAGCGGGGCGTGGACCGCGAACTGCCTTTGCGGGCATCCGCCAGGGCGGCATCGCTGCTGGCCGCGCTCGGCGGCGGCAGCGCCGTGCCCGGGTGCACGCATGCATCGGCCGAGGTGACCCGGGTGCCGGTCGTGATGGCGGTGGACTACCCGGATCAGGTGGCCGGGGTGGTTTACGGCCTGGCTACGGTGAGTCGCAGGCTGCGGCAAGTTGGCTGCGAGCTGACCGTCGAAGGGGATGCGGCGACCGGGACGGGGCCTGGCGCTGCATCCGTTGCGTCCTCGTCGCCGAGCAGGCACGTCCGGAATGATCACGGTAAGCACGACCGGTCCGGGCAGCGGCTCACCGTCCTGCCGCCGTCCTGGCGTCCTGACCTGACCGACCCCAGCGACCTCGCCGAGGAAGTCATCAGGCTGGAGGGCTACCAGAACATCCCGGTCCGGATGCCGCGGGCGCCGGCCGGCCATGGCCGCACGGCACGGCAGCGGATGCGCCAGACGATCGGCCGCACGCTTGCCGCCGCCGGGTACGTCGAGGTCATCAGTAACCCGTTCAGCGGGCCAGCGGATGCCGACCGGCTGCAGCTCCCGCCGGGCGACCCGCGGCGCAACGCGCCGCGGCTGGTCAACCCGATCAAGGAAGACGAGCCGCTGATGCGGAGCACGCTGCTGCCCGGCTTGCTGCGAGTGCTCGGCCGCAATATCGGCCGGGGGTTCGCCGACGTCGCGCTGTTCGAGCTCGGCCTGGTCTTCCTGACCCGGCCAGAGGGCCAGCGCATCGCGCCCATCCTGCGGGTGGACCGCGGGCCCACGGTGCAGGACGTGGCCACCCTGGACGCGGCGCTGCCCGACCAGCCGCTGCATCTGGCGGTAGCGCTGGCCGGCCACCGGGAGCTGCCCGGCTGGTGGGGCGATGGGCGCCCGGCGAGCTGGGAGGATGCCGTCGAGACGGCCCGGGAGGTGCTCAGGACCAGCCGGGTGCCATTCGCCGTGCGGGCCGACCAGCACGCGCCCTGGCATCCCGGCCGCTGCGCCGCCCTGTACGTGCAGGCGGGCGAGGGACAGGAGTGGCTCGCCGGGCACGCGGGCGAGCTGCATCCGCGGGCGGTGCAGGAGTTCGGGCTGCCGCCGCGTACGTGCGCGATGGAGCTGGACATGTCGGTGATCGAGACCGCCGCGATCGCGCTCGGGCCGGTCCAGGGGCAGGTCATCTCGGCGTATCCGGTGGCCACTCAGGACGTGGCGCTAACCGTGCCTGCCGCGGTGCCCGCCGCGGATGTCGAGGCCGCGCTGGTGGCCGGCGCCGCTGCCGCGGCGGGGGCGGCTGGCGCGGCGGGGGCGGCTGGCGCGGCGGGGACGGCTGGCGCGGCGGCAGCGGCTGGCGCGGGGGCGGCTGGTACCGGGGTGTTCCTTGAGTCCATCCGCCTCTTCGACGTCTACACCGGCGAGCAGGCGGGGGAGGGGCGTAAGTCGCTGGCGTACACGCTGCGGTTCCGCGCACCGGACCGCACGCTCACCGCGGAGGAGGCCAGCGCCGCCCGCGAAGCGGCGGTCGCCGAGGCTGCCCGGCGCACCGGCGCCGTCCTGCGCGGAGGATCCTGACCGCACTTCATGATCACGGAAGTTTCGCGCGCTGGACCCCCGCAAATCTTCCGTAGTAATGAAGTCCCTAGGCGGGCGGGTGACCGGGTGGTGCGTCAGGCGGGCGCTGGCAGGATGGCCAGGATCTCCGCGCTGCCCTTCATGCACTTGGAGGCATTCCCGGTGCGCAGCACGACCGGCGTGGCGAAACCCTGGCAGGTCCAGCCGTGCACGCTGACCGGGCCGCCGCCGCCGTTGCCTGGCTCCCGGCCCGCCGAGATCGCGCTGGCATAGTCACGCTCGATGCTCATTGCGGTCTTGCAGCTCACCCGGCCATGCTGCACATGGATGCGGACCGGCACGTTGGCTGCCGTCTTGGTGGTCCCGCACGAGGTGACTGCCTTATCGGTGCGAACACGCGAGGCTGAGGCCGTGCTGGCCGGATGGGCCCCGGCCGAGCAGCCCGCGGCCGCGGCGGCTACCACGGCAACGCCGATCAGCGTGCGGCACACCGGGATGCGCAGTCGGCCACCGGCCATCTGGCGTCTCCTTTCGGCGCCTCTCATCATGCCGTCCGCCATCTGATCTCGCCACGCCGGCTCTCCGGTATGACGCTGGCCCCGGGTGGGACGCTGGCCCCGGGTGGGACGCTGGCCCCGGGTGGGACGCTGGCCCCGGGTGGGACGCTGGCCCCGGGTGGGACGCTTGCTCCGGTATGACGCTAGCCGATGCTGTTTCGTTGCCAAGCCAGTCTGCCCGCGAGGCACCGGCGACGCCATCCCCGAGGACCTCCGCTTCCGGATGAGCTGCCAGAGAGTGTTTGCATAAGAAGGCATCGTTCTGCATAATAATTCACAAGCCTGCCAGGGAAGAGCCGCCGGCCTGCCGGGGAAAGCCGCCGGCTGGCCGGGAGAGCCGCCGGCTGCCGGACTGAGGAGGATGCATGGGAGCGCGGGTGGCGGTGGCTGGCGCAAGCGGCTACGCCGGGGGCGAGCTGCTCCGGCTGTTGGCTGGCCATCCGCACCTGGAACTCGCCGCGGTCACCGCGGACAGCAAGGCCGGCCAGCCGGTAGGCATCGTTCATCCGCACCTGGCCGGGGCTCCCGGCCTCGCGGACCGGCGATTCGACGCTACCGATCCCGACCTCATCGCCGACTGCGACCTGGCCTTCCTAGCCCTGCCGCACGGGCAGTCGGCAGCGCTGGCCACCCGGCTGCCGCAGGCAACCAAGATTGTCGATCTGGGCGCAGACTTCAGGCTTGCCGACCCGGCGGACTGGGCTAGGTACTACGGCACCGCGCACGCGGGCCGCTGGACCTACGGCCTGCCCGAGCTGCCCGGCGCTCGGGCCAGGATCAGGTCGTCGGCCAGGGTCGCGGCGCCCGGCTGCTACGCCACGGCCGCCATCGTCGCGCTCGCGCCGCTGCTCGCCGCGGGCCTGGCCGAGCCGGCTGACGTGGCGATTGTCGCCGCGTCCGGCAGCTCAGGCGCCGGGCGGACGGCGAGACCGGAGCTACTCGGCAGCGAGCTGATGGGCTCCGTCGCTGCCTATCAGGTAGCCGGCCTGCACCGGCATACGCCAGAAATCGAGCAGGCGCTCGGCGAGGCCGCCGGGGCCGCCGGGGCTGGCGATACAGCATCGCCCCTAGCCAGCGGGGCGCCGCGGGTCACGATCTCCTTCACCCCGCTGCTGGTGCCGATGCCGCGCGGCATCCTGGCCACCTGCACAGCCCGGCTAGCCGGGGCCGCAGCCCGGCACACCGCGGCATCAGCCCGGCAGGCCGCGGCATCAGCCCGGCAGGCCGCGGACGCAGCCCGGCAGGCCGCGGGCGCAGCCCGGCATGCCACGGCATCGGCCCGGCACGCCGCGATGCCCGGCCGACAGGACGCGGCCACGGCCATGCTGCGGGACGCGATGTGCGCCGCCTACGCGGGCGAGCCATTCAGCTGCCTGCTGCCGGAGGGCCGCTGGCCGGCCACGGCGGCCGTTATCGGCTCGAATGCCGTGCACCTCCAGGTGGCTGCCGACACCCATGCCGGCCGCGCCGTGGTGGTAGCCGCCATCGACAACCTCGGCAAGGGCGCGGCAGGCCAGGCCATCCAGAACGGCAACCTCATGCTCGGACTGCCGGAAACCGCCGGCCTCACGACCTATGGAGTAGCGCCATGAGTGTCACAGTGCCGCTCGGCTTCCGCGCGGCGGGCGTCGCCGCCGGGCTGAAGGCTTCCGGCGACCGGGATGTCGCGGTGGTGCTCAGCGACGGGCCGTCGTATGCCGCGGCCGCCGTCTTCACCGCGAACAGGGTGCAGGCGGCCCCGGTGCGCTGGACGCGGCAGGCGGTAGCCGGCGGCCGGCTGCGCGGGGTCGTGCTGAACTCGGGCGGCGCGAACGCCTGCACCGGGCCGGCCGGCTACGCCGACACCCAGCTGACCGCGCAGCGGCTGGCCGGCCCGGCAGGCTGGCCGGCCGCCGAGATCGCGGTCTGCTCGACCGGCCTGATCGGGCAGCGGCTGCCGATGGACCTGCTGCTGCCAGCCGTGGACAAGGCAGCCGCGGCAGCGGACAACGCCGGGGGCGCCGCGGCCGCAGACGCCATCAGGACCACGGACACCGTGCCGAAGGAGGCCGTCCGGCACGGCCAGTCATACGCCATCGGCGGGATGGCGAAGGGCGCGGCCATGCTGGCTCCCGCCCTGGCGACGATGCTCAGCGTGATCACCACCGATGCCGACCTGGACGCCGCCAGCCTGGACGCCGCGCTGCGCAGGGCAACCGGGGAGACCTTCAGCAGGCTCGACACGGACGGCTGCATGTCCACGAACGACACGGTCCTGCTGCTAGCCAGCGGCGCCGCAGTCGTGCGGCCGGACCCGGGCGAGTTCGCCGGCCTGCTCACCAGCGTCTGCGCTGACCTGGCCCGGCAGATGCAACTGGACGCGGAGGGCGCGACCAAGGCAATCGACATCGAGGTGACCGGCGCAGCCAGCGAGCAGGACGCCATCGCGGCCGGCCGTGCGGTTGCCCGCTGCAACCTGCTGAAGTGCGCCATCGCCGGCCAGGACGCCAACTGGGGCCGGGTGCTCGCCGCGGTCGGCACCACCGACGCGGTGTTCGACCCCGGCCAGCTGAACGTCGCCATCAACGGCGTCTGGGTGTGCCGGAACGGGTTCGCCGCGGCTGACCGGTCTGGCGTGGACCTGACCAGCAGGGATGTCACGATCACGATCGACCTGGCGGCTGGCCCGCATGCGGCCACCATCCGCACCACCGACCTGACCACCGCCTACGTGCACGAGAACTCGGCGTACTCGACGTGACCGCGACGCTGGGCAAGATCACGGACCGCCCGCCGGGCCGGGCCGAGGCGCTGGCCAAGGCGGCGACGCTGATCGAGGCGCTGCCGTGGCTGGATGCGTTCCATGGCCGGACCGTGGTAATCAAGTTCGGCGGGCACGCGATGGCCGACGAGGCGCTGCGGCTTGCTTTCGCGCAGGATGTCGTGTTCCTGCGCTATGCCGGGCTCCGCCCGGTCGTGGTGCACGGCGGCGGCCCGCAGATCAGCGCACAGCTCGACCGGCTCGGCGTGGCCACCAGCTTCACCGCCGGGCTCCGCGTCACTACTCCGGAAACCATGGACGTCGTCCGGATGGTGCTCACCGGGCAGGTCAACAGGGACGTAGTCGGGCTGATCAACCGGCACGGGCCGTTCGCCGTCGGCATGTCCGGCGAGGACGCCAACCTGCTCACCGCCACCCGGCGGCACGTGCTTGTGGACGGCGAACCGGTCGACATCGGCATGGTCGGCAAGATCGACGCGGTCAATCCTGGCGCGGTACAGGCCCTGCTCGACGACGGCCGGGTACCGGTCATCTCCAGTGTCGCGCGCAGCGAAACCGGCGAGGTCTACAACGTCAACGCCGACACCGCGGCGGCAGCGGTCGCGGTCGCGCTGGACGCCGCGAAACTGATCGTGCTCACCGACGTGGAGGGCCTGTACGCGGACTGGCCGGACACCGCGGACGCGGCGGCCGGCGAGGTGATCAGCCAACTCACCGCGGACCGCCTGGCGGCGATGCTGCCCGGGCTGGGCGAGGGCATGATCCCGAAGATGGAGGCGTGCCTGCTGGCGGTGCGCGGGGGCATCCCGCGGGCTCATGTGCTCGACGGGCGGCTGCCGCACGCGATCCTGCTGGAGATCTTCACCGACTCGGGCATCGGCACCATGGTGCTGCCCGACTCGGCGCCGGTAGTGCACGGGGCCGCGGAAATGCACGGGACCGCGGAAATGCACGGGACCGCGGAAATGCACGGGGCCGCGGAAATGCACGGGACCACGGAATGAGCCGCAGCACGATAAGCCATACCGAGCAGTTGCAGGACCGCTTCGCCCGTGCGCTGATGGGGAATTACGGCACCCCGCCGGTGGCCCTGGCCCGCGGCAAGGGCTGCCTGGTCTGGGACGCCGACGGCCGGGAGTACACCGACCTGATCGCCGGCATCGCGGTGAGCTCACTCGGGCACGCGCACCCCGCGATCACCGAGGCGGTCACCCGCCAGGTGAACAGCATCGCGCACACGTCCAACCTGTTCCTGCATGAGGGCGAGATCGCGCTGGCCGAGCGGCTGCTCGGCCTGCTCGCCGCGACCGGCGCCCCGGCCGATGGCCGGGTCTTCCTCGCGAACTCGGGCACCGAGGCAAACGAGGCCGCGGTGAAGGTGGTCCGGCGCCGCCAGGGCACCGGCCGGACGGTCATCGTCGCGGCAGAAAACAGCTTCCATGGACGGACCTCGGCGGCACTGGCGCTGACCGGCAAGAGCTCAATCAGAGACCCGTTTCAGCCCTTCGGGGTTGACGTCAGGTTTGTGCCCTTCGGCGATGAGCATGCGCTGCGCGTGGCCGTGCGGCCGGACTGCGCCGCCGTGTTCCTTGAGCCCTGCCAGGGCGAGGCAGGCGTGGTTCCCGCGCCGGCCGGCTACCTGCGCGCGGCGCGCGCGGCCTGCGACGAGGCCGGCGCGCTGCTCGTGCTCGACGAGATCCAGAGCGGGATCGGGCGGACCGGCGCCTGGTTCGCGCACGAGCGGGAGGGGATCACGCCGGACGTGATCACGCTGGCCAAGGGGCTCGGCGGCGGGCTGCCGATCGGCGCGTGCATCGGCCTCGGCGAGTGCGGCGCGGCGCTGGGCAAGGGAGACCACGGCAGCACGTTCGGCGGGAACCCGGTTGCGTGCGCGGCGGCGCTGGCCGTGCTGGACACGATCGAGGCCGACGGGCTGCTCGCCCGGGCTGCCGAGACCGGCGCCCGGCTCACCGCGGGAATCACCGCGGCCCGCCACCCGCTGGTGGCCGGCCTGCGCGGCCGGGGCCTGTGGCTCGCTATCGCGCTGGCCGGGCCGGTTGCCGTCGCCGTCGAGGCCGCCGGCCGGCGAGCGGGCTACCTGGTCAACGCGGTGCAGCCGGACGCGATCCGGCTGGCGCCGCCGCTGATCCTGACCGCCGCGCAGGCGGACTCGTTCACGGCCGCGCTGCCCGGCATCCTCGACGACGCCAGCGCCGCCGTCCCGGCGGGGGAGTGAGCATGCCGTCCGTGCCGCCCGCGCCGCAGGGTCCGCCCGCACCGCCGGGCCCGCCCGGGCCGGCTGGGAACCGGGCATGAGCCCGGTAAGCCCGGCCACCAAGGCCGCCAGGCATGCGCAGATAGTGAGCATCCTGGAACAGACCGCGGTGCGGTCCCAGGAAGAGCTAGCCGACTGGCTGGCCAACCGCGGGGTGCGGGTCACCCAGACCACGCTCTCCCGCGACCTGGAGGAACTCGGCGCGGTCCGGCTGCGCGGCCCGGACGGGGCGCTCATCTACGCGCTGCCGGGCGAGCCGGGCGGACCCGGGTCCCAGCCGGGCGGCCTCGCGGAGAGCCTCACCGGCCGGACCGGCGGCTCCGGCAGTCCCAGCGGCACTGGCAGTCCCGGCGGCTCCGGCAGTCCCGGCGGCACTGGCAGTCCCGGCGGCTCCGGCAGTCCCGGCGGCTCCGGCAGTCCCCGCGGCTCCGGCAGTCCCGGCGGCCAGCGCGGCGCGGCCAGCCGGACGCCGGGCGGCCCGCAGCCGGCCGGGCTCGCCGCGGAGCCGCCAGCCCGGCTCGCCCGCGCCGCAGCCGAGCTGCTTGTTTCCGCCGAGGCCAGCGCCAACCTGGTCATCTTGCGCACGCCAGCAGGCGCCGCGCAGTTCCTCGCCTCCGTCATCGACCACGCGAGATGGCCGTCCATCCTCGGCACGGTGGCCGGGGACGACACCGTGCTCGTCATCGCGCGGGATCCGGCAGGCGGGGAAGAACTCGCCCAGTCGCTGCTCCGGCTCGCGGAGCGGCGGAACTAGCCAGCGGCCGTACGGCCAAGAACCGCGGCGCCCGCAACCCGGGGCCGCCGCACCAGCCAGGAGGATTCGCATGACCGAACGAATTGTGCTCGCCTACTCCGGCGGCCTGGACACGTCGGTGGCCATCGGGTGGATCGCCGAGCGGACCGGCGCCGATGTCATCGCCCTGGCCATTGACGTCGGGCAGGGCGGCGAGGACCTGGAGACGATCAGGCAGCGGGCGCTGGCCTGCGGCGCCGCCGAGTCACTCGTCACCGACGCCAGGTCGGAGTTCGCCAACGATTTCTGCATGCCCGCCCTGCGCGCGAACGCCCTGTACATGGACCGCTACCCGCTGGTGTCGGCGCTGTCCAGGCCGCTGATCGTCGCCCACCTTGCCACGGTGGCCAGGGACTATGGCGCGAGCATGGTCGCGCACGGCTGCACCGGCAAGGGCAACGACCAGGTCAGGTTCGAGGTCGGCCTGGCCTGCCTGGCGCCGGAGGTCACGGTCATCGCCCCGGTCCGGGACTCCGGCATGACCAGGGACAAGGCGATCGCGTTCGCGGCCGAGAAGGACCTGCAGATCAGCGTCACGTCCCGGTCGCCATACTCCATCGACCAGAATCTCTGGGGCCGCAGCTGCGAGACCGGCCACCTGGAGGACATCTGGGAGGCGCCGCATGACGACGTCTACGGGTACTCCAGCGACCCGGCGCTGCCCCGCGAGCCGGACGAGGTCATCATCAGCTTCGCCGACGGCACCCCGGTGGCGATCGACGAGCGCAAGCTCACCCCGCTGGAGATCATCGCCGAGCTGAACGAGCGCGCCGGGGCACACGGGGTCGGCCGGATCGACATGGTCGAGGACAGGCTCGTCGGGATCAAGAGCAGGGAGATCTACGAGGCACCTGGCGCCATCGCGCTGATCACCGCGCATTCTGAGCTGGAGAGTGTCTGCCTGGAACGCGATCTGGCCCGGTTCAAGCGGCAGGCCGAGCAGCGCTGGACCGAGCTGGTCTACGACGGGCTGTGGTTCTCCCCGCTGCGCCGGGCGCTTGAGGCGTTCATGCACGAGGCGTCCCGCAATGTCACCGGCGACGTCCGGCTCCGCCTGCATGGCGGCCAGGCGGTCGTCACCGGCCGCCGCAGCCCGGCCGGGCTCTATGACTACGGGCTGGCCACCTATGACACCGGCGACGAGTTCGACCAGAATCTCGCCAAGGGCTTCGTCGAGCTCTGGGGGCTGCCGAGCAAGATCGCAGCCGGCCGGGACCGCAAGGCGGCCGGCTAGGCCAGGTATGCTCCCGGCACTGCCGATCAGCCACGACCATGAACGTGGAGGGAGCGCCGTGTCCGACAACGAAGCCGGTGCTGCGATCAGGTCTGGTGCTTCAATCAGGCCCGGTGCTTCAATCAGGCCCGGTGCTTCATTCAGGCTCTGGGGCGGGCGGTTCGAGTCCGGCCCGGCCGAGGCGCTCGCCCGGCTGTCCGTCAGCGTCCAGTTCGACTGGCGGCTAGCCCCGTATGACCTGCTGGCCTCCTGCGCGCACGCCCGCGTGCTGCACAAGGCCGGGCTGCTCGACGATACCGAGCTCACCCGGCTGCTAGCTGCCCTTGATGACCTTGGCCAGGCGTGCCGGGCCGGCGCCTTCCGGCCGACCTCGGGCGACGAGGACGTGCACACGGCGCTGGAACGCGGGCTGCTTGAGCGGGCTGGGTCGCTCGGCGGCAAGCTGCGGGCCGGCCGCAGCCGCAATGACCAGGTCGCCACCGACCTGCGGCTGTACCTGCGGGACCACGCCCGGCTGATCGTCTCGCGGCTGGCCGAGCTTGAGTCAGCGCTGATCGGCCAGGCGGAACGCCACGCCGGCACCGCTGCGCCCGGGCTGACGCACCTGCAGCACGCCCAGCCGGTGCTTTTCGCGCACCAGCTGCTCGCGCACGTCCAGGCGTTCTGCCGCGATGTCGGCAGGCTTCAGGACTGGGACAAGCGGGCGGCGGTCAGCCCGCTCGGGGCCGGCGCGCTGGCAGGCTCGTCGCTGCCGCTCGACCCGGAGATGGTCGCCGCCGAGCTCGGCTTCGACGCCGCGGCGGAAAACTCGATGGACGCGGTCAGCGACCGTGACTTCGCGGCCGAGTTCTGCTTCGCGGCGGCGCTGCTCGGCGTGCACCTGTCCAGGCTCGGCGAGGAGATCGTGCTGTGGTCCTCGCATGAGTTCGGCTGGGCCGAGATCGACGACGCCTACGCCACCGGGTCCTCGATCATGCCGCAGAAGAAGAACCCCGACGTCGCGGAGCTGGCCCGCGGCAAGGCAGGCCGGCTGATCGGCGGGCTGACCGGGCTGCTCGCCACGCTGAAGGGCCTGCCGCTGACGTACAACAGGGACCTGCAGGAGGACAAGGAACCGGTGTTCGACGCGGTGGACACGCTGCTACTCATCCTGCCAGCGATGGCCGGGCTCGTTGGCAGCATCCGATTTAATCCGATACGGATGGTCCGCAGTGCTGCCGCCGGCTACGCACTCGCCACCGACCTTGCCGAGCTCCTTGTCCGGCGCGGGGTGCCATTCCGTGAGGCGCACGAGGTGGTGGGGCACCTGGTGGTCTGGTGCCAGGTGCACGAGTGCGATCTCGCGGAGGTCAGTGACGAGGATCTCGCCCGGGTGTCCCCGCACCTGACCCCGGATGTGCGCGCGGTGCTGACCGTGCCGGGCGCGCTGGCCGCCAGGCAGAGTTACGGCGGAACGGCACCGGTCCGGGTGGCCGAGCAACTCGGCAGGATCCGTAAGAAAGTCAATGAACATGCCGCCTGGGCGGCGGGCTGACGTTCCCGTGCCGCCTGAGCCTTCCGCGTCGCCCGTGGCGCCTGAGCCTTCTGCGTCGCCCAGGTTGCTCGGGTCGCCCGTGTCGTCTGAGCCTTCCGCGTCGCCCGTGCCGCCCGTGGCGCCCGTGGCGCTTGAGCCTTCCATGCCGCTTGAGCCTTCCGGGCCGCCCGTGTCGTCTGAGCCTTCCGTCCTGCTTGAGCCTTCCGGGTCGCTCGGGTCGCCCGAGGCTTCCGGGTCGCCTGAGCCTTCCATGCCGCTTGAGCCTTCCGGGTCGTCCGGGTTGCCTGAGCCTTCCGGGTCGTCCGGGTTGCCTGAGCCTTCCGGGTCGCCCGGGTTGCCTGAGCCGTCGTGGCCCGCGCCCGGCGCGTTGCTCGCCCGCGGCTTCTTTGCGCGCCCGGCCCAGGAGGTGGCGCCTGACCTGCTTGGCTGCGTGCTGTCCCGCCGGGCAGAGGCGGGCACCGTGGCCGTGATGATCACGGAGGTGGAGGCGTACGCCGGGCCCGCGGGCACGGCCTCGGCTGTGCTGCTGCGGGCCGGCCGGGTGATCGAGGGCGCCAGCCTGGCCGCGGCGCGCAGGTCCGCGGCCGGGCAGGCAAATGCGCCAGGCCCGGAGGGCGGGGCTGATGGCGCCGGCCGGGCCGGGCGGGCCGGCCGGGCCATCCGGGGTAACGGGATGTCCTGGGCGGAGACCGCTGCGGCCGGCCAGCGCGACCTCGCCCGCGGGCCTGCCCGGCTATGCCAGGCGCTCGGTATTGACCGCTCGCTGGACGGCGCCGACGTGTGCGATCCGGCGTCGCCATTGCGGATCAGCGGCCGGGTGGCCGATATGCCAGCCGTACGCAGCGGACCCCGGGTGGGGGTGCGGCTGGCAGCGGGCATTCCCTGGCGGTTCTGGGTCACGGGCGAGCCGACCGTGTCGCCGTACCGCGCGCACGCGCCGCGGCGGCGTTAGCCGAAAGCGGGGCGGCGTTAGCCGAAAGCGGTTTCCGTTCCCGATCACGGAGGTGGGACGATACGGCGGTGACCGACATCCTCGACGACCTGACCTGGCGCGGGCTGCTCGCGCACTCGACCGACCTCGATGACCTGCGCGAGGTGCTTGACGCTGGCCCGGCCACCCTCTACGGCGGCTTCGACCCGACCGCGCCCGGCCTGCATATCGGCCACCTGGCGCTGCTGCTCACGATGCGCCGGTTCCAGCTGGCCGGGCACCGGCCGATCGGGCTGGTCGGCGGGGCCACCGGGCTGATCGGTGACCCGAGCGGCAAGTCCGCGGAGCGGCTACTGAACTCGCGTGACGTGGTGGCCGGGTGGGTCGAGCGGATCCGCTCGGAGGTAAGCCGGTTCCTCGACTTCACGCCTGGCCAGGCGAGCGCGGTGCTGGTCAGCAACCTGGACTGGACCGAGGGCCTGTCCGCGCTGGAGTTCCTCCGCGACATCGGCAAGCATTTCCCGGTGAACCAGATGCTCAGCAGGGAGTCGGTGCGGGCGCGGCTTGAGTCAGGCGGGATCAGCTACACCGAGTTCAGCTACCAGATCCTGCAGGCATATGACTTCCTCGAACTGCACCGCAGGCACGACTGCGTGCTGCAGCTCGGCGGCAGCGACCAGTGGGGCAACCTGGTCGCCGGGGTCGACCTGATCAGGCGGGTCACAGGGACATCAGCGCATGCCCTGGCCATCCCGCTGATCACGAAGCCGGACGGGACCAAGTACGGGAAGACCGAGGGCGGGGCGGTCTGGCTGAGCGCGGATCTGATGAGCCCGTACGCGTTCTACCAGTTCTGGATCAACCGGGCCGATGCCGAGGTTCCCGGCCTGCTCCGGGTTTTCACATTCCGGTCTCGTAACGAAATTACGGAGCTGGAACGGGAGATCACCGAGCGGCCCGCGGCCAGGACGGCGCAGAGGGTGCTGGCGGATGACGTGACCACGCTGGTGCACGGGGCGGCGGAATGCGCCGCGGCAGTGGCCGCCAGCCGCGCCCTGTTCGGCCAGGGCGACCTGCGAGCCGTAGATGAGCGGACACTCGCCGCCGCGCTCGCCGAGGTCCCGTTCGTCAAGGTCAGGCCGAGGGAGGAGGCGGCCGGCCGGCCGCGGCGGCCCGGTTCCGCTGCGCCGCCTGGCCCAGCCCCGCTGCCGACTGGCCTAGGCACGCTGCCGAAGGTGGCCGACCTGATGGCGGAGGTCGGCCTCACCGCGAGCAAGTCGGCGGCCCGGCGGGCGATCGCCGAGGGCGGCGCCTACCTGAACAACGTCAAGGTCACGGACGCCGACGTCGTGCCGCGGCCGGGCGATCTGCTGCACGGGCGGTTCCTCGTGCTGCGCCGGGGCAAGCGCACCGTCGGCGGCGTCGAAGTGACCAGGGACACCGTCGGCGGCGGCGAAATGACCAGGGACTGGACCAGGGACTGAGTGACCAGGGATCCGGGCCCGGGACTCGGGCCCGGGTCATGATCGCGGAGGGTATTGGGGGGGCGGCGGCCCGAAAACCCTCCGCGATCATGAAAGGCTACCTGCGGCAAGCTCGGGCGGCCGAGCAGGGCGGGCGAACTGCGGGGCTGCCCGGGTCCAGGCCGATTTGACTTGATCCCCTTTGCTCCCTAGTGTTTCGTCTTGCCCCGGACACCAGCGGGACGCCAGGCGGCGGACCGCTGGATGGGACCCGGCAGGACACTCTCCCGGCTTGCGCGCTCCGGCAATCGAAGCGCCGCGGTGGGGGTATGCTGGATGTACGACGAGTAATGAAGTAAGTCAAGTTCCTCGAACTTGGTTGACAGCCTGTGGCTGCTCGGGTAAGTTCGTAGGGTTGCCCCGGAAGAGATCTACAAGATCCCTGATGGTGCGCGTCCGCTCCTTGAGAACTCAACAGCGTGCTAAAAGCCAGTGCACAAGCACAACAATAACCCCGTCAGGGGGCTGAGCCGGTGACGGCGCAGTTCCCGGCAGACGGATGCCAAGATCGCTTCCAGGCCCGGTTCGCCGGACCGAAGAAGCATCTCTTTCGATGTCAGCACTCCCGCACGGCCGGTCTTCGGAACGTGCCTGCGGCTTGCATATAGACATTCAATGGAGAGTTTGATCCTGGCTCAGGACGAACGCTGGCGGCGTGCTTAACACATGCAAGTCGAGCGGAAAGGCCCTTCGGGGTACTCGAGCGGCGAACGGGTGAGTAACACGTGAGCAACCTGCCCTTAGCTTCGGGATAGCTCCGGGAAACCGGAATTAATACCGGATATTTACGGCGGCTGACATCAGCCATCGTGGAAAGTTTTTCGGCTAGGGATGGACTCGCGGCCTATCAGCTAGTTGGTGAGGTAACGGCTCACCAAGGCGACGACGGGTAGCCGGCCTGAGAGGGCGACCGGCCACACTGGGACTGAGACACGGCCCAGACTCCTACGGGAGGCAGCAGTGGGGAATATTGCG
>WNGQ01002067.1_pt1 | contig 20559 bp, 22 predicted proteins | sample 5407661 | NCBI WGS metagenome assembly WNGQ01 (sample SAMN13153382, study PRJNA577476) | soil metagenome | isolation source: 60 cm soil or saprolite under Garry oak tree replicate 2 | place: USA:California | collected 2016-06-15 | reverse complement strand
GAAGCCTAGCAGTGCGTAGAATCGCACCGAGCGCTCGAGGTCGTGCACGCGAATGCCGATGTGGGCGAGGCCCGAGACGCGAACGGGAGCCGTCTTCGTCTTTCGTTCTGCCATTGCTTATCATAGCCCGACTGGGAGGAGGTGCTACGAGCGCCCCTGCGAGCGCGCCATCCAGCCGAACTGCCGCTCGCCGAGCTCGAACGCGCCCTGGATCAGCAGGGCGAGCGCCGCCGCGGGTATGGCGCCCGCGAGCAGGGTCACGTTGTCGTTCAGCGCCAGCCCCGATGCGATGCGCTCGCCGTAGCCGCCGGCGCCGATGAAGGCGGCGATGGTGGCGGTGCCGACGTTGATGACCGCGGAAGTCTTGATGCCGGCGAGGATCGAAGGCAGCGCGAGCGGCACTTCGACGAGCCAAAGCCGGTCGCGCGGTGCGAGGCCCAGGGCCATCGCCGCCTGGCGCATGCCGCGGACGATTCCGGTGAGCCCGGTGCAGGTGTTGCGGACGATCGGCAGCAGCGCGTAGAGGAAAAGCGCGATGATCGCGGGCCACGTGCCGATCGTGCCCGTCAGCGCGATGAGGAAAGCGAAGAGCGCGAGCGATGGAATCGTCTGGATCACGCCCACCGTTCCGAGAATCGCCTGCTCCGTTTTCGGCAGCTTCGCCGCCGCGACGCCGAGCGGCACGCCGAGCGCGATGCTCGCGGCAAGCGAAGCGAACACGAGCAGCAGGTGCTCGCCCGTGAGCCGCAGGAAATCCGGGCCGAACAGCGCGCCCCAAAAACTCCGCCGGGCAGCGCGCTGCGGCCCGCCTTCGGTGTCGATAAGAGTCGCGGCTTCGGCGAAGCTTTTCCCTTCCAGCTCCGCCGCCGCGTTCATGCGGATCATGCGACGCTCGTCGATCCGCCCTTCGAGCTTCTCCAGCGCGCGCCAAGCTTCGGGAAAGCGCTTCGGTACGTCGAGCCGGTAGAGGAGCACGGCCTCGTAACTGGGAAAGTATCTCCTGTCGTCCTCCAGCACGTGCAGATTGAAGCGCTCGATCTTCGCGTCGGTCGAGTAGATGTCCATGACGTCTATCCTGCCTGCGGCGATCGCCTCGTAGGCGAGGCCGTGATCGAGCCCCGAAGGCGTGGCGTAGGGCATCCTGTACGCCGCTTTCAGCCCCGGCCAGCCGTCGGTGCGGCCGATGAATTCCTGCGACAGGCCGAGCTTCAGGCCCGGGTGTTTCGCAAGGTCCGAAAGCGTGCGGATTGCCAGCGCCTGCGCGCGGTCCTCGCGCATCGCGAGCGCGTAGCTGTTGTTGAAGCCGAGGCGCACCGCGACGCCGAGCCCCTGGGGCGCGAGAGCGGCATTGAAATCCTCGATGCTCGGATTGCCCTCGACCCTGAGGATCTCCCTCGCGATCGTCCCGGTGTATTCGGGATAGAGGTCGATCGAGCCGGCCTTGAGCGCGGCGAAGACGATTCCGGTGTTGCCCAGTCCGGGCCGATGCTCGACGGGGGTTTTGCCTTCGACCGCCCGGCGCAGCACCTCGCCGAGGATGTAGGACTCGGTAAAGCGCTTGGAGCCGATGCGCAGCGTGTCGGCCTGCGCCGGCAGCGCGATGAGCAGCGCGAGGAGCGGGAGGACGATCCTCATTGCACCGCCGCGGGCGAGATTTCGCCGAGAAACTGCAGCGCAGCGAGCCTCGCGTACAAGCCCTGCTCGCGCACCAGCTCCGCGTGCGTGCCCGCGGCAATCACGCGGCCCTGGTCCATGACGACGATGCGGTCGGCGTTCTTCACGGTGGCGAGCCGGTGCGCGACGACGAGCGTGGTGCGGCCGCGCATCAGATGCTCGAGCGCCTTCTGCACGTAGCTTTCGCTCTCGGCGTCGAGCGAGCTCGTCGCCTCGTCCAGCAGCAGCACCGCACGGTCGGCGAGCAGCGCGCGGGCGATCGAGAGCCTCTGGCGCTGGCCGCCCGAAAGGCGCACGCCGCGCTCTCCGAGAAACGAGTTCATGCCCTCCGGCAAGCGCTCGATAAACTCGCTCGCGTAGGCCGCCTTGCACGCGGCGGCGACCTCGGCGTCGCTCGCCTCCGGCCTGCCGTAGCGCACGTTCTCGGCGACGCTCGCGGCGAAGATCACCGGGTCCTGCGGCACGAGCGCGATGCGCCTGCGCACCGCCTTGGGGTCGGCTTTCTTCAGGTCGACCCCGTCCAGCGTGATCGCGCCGGCGTCGGGATCGTAATAGCGCAACAAGAGCTGGAACACCGTGGACTTGCCGGCGCCGGAAGGCCCCACCAGCGCGACTTTCTCGCCGCGCGAAACAGAAAGAGAAAAATCCGAGAGCGCCGCGGCGTCCCGGCGCGACGGATAGTGGAAGCTGACGCGCTCGAAGCGCACTTCTCCGCGCGGGGGGTCGGGCAGCGCCTGCGGATTCGCCGGCGCGCGGATCGTCGGCTCGGTCGCGAGCAGCTCCATGAGGCGCTCGGTCGCCCCCGCCGCCCGCTGCAGATCGCCGATCACCTCCGATACCGCGCCCACCGCCCCGGCGACTAGCACCGCGTAGAACACGAACGCCGAAAGCTCCCCCGCGCTCAAGCGCCCGGCGAGCACGTCGTGCCCCCCGATCCAGAGGATCACGCCGACCGCGCCGAAGGCGAAGAGCATCACCAGGGCGACCAGGAGCGCCCGCTGGCCGATGCGCCTCACCGCGGTGCCGAAGGCCTGCTCGACGCGCTCGCCGAAGCGCTCGCGGTCTTTGTCCTCGTGGCCGTAGGACTGCACCGTGCGGATCTCGTGCAAGGCTTCGTCGACATAAGCACTCACGTCGGCGATCCGGTCCTGGCTGGCGCGCGAGAGCTTTCGCACGCGCCGGCCGAAGAGCAGGATCGGCGCGATCACCAGGGGCACGCCGAGCACCACCAGCGCGGTGAGCTTGGGACTGGTGATGACGAGCATGACCAGGGCGCCGAGCATGATCAGGGTGTTCCTCAACGCAAACGAAGCCGAGGAGCCGATCACGACTTCCAGGAGCGCGGTGTCGTTGGTGAGGCGCGAGATGGCTTCTCCGGTGCGCATGGTCTCGAAAAACCCGGGAGACTGCTCCAGCAGATGCCCGAACACCGCGCGGCGGATGTCGGCCGAGACGCGCTCGCCGATCCACGACACGGAATAGAAGCGCGTGTAGGTCGCCAGAGCGAGCACGCACACGATGGCGAGCAGCGCGAACAGCGCCGTGTCAAGGGACGCGGCGTCGTTCCCCGAGAATCCCGCGTCGATAACGCGCTTCAGGCCCTGCCCGAGCACCAGCACGCAGCCCGCCGCAACCGCCAGCGCGACACCCGCTACCGCCATCCGCGCCCGGTACGGCCAGAGGAAGCGCAGCACCCGCGCGAGCTGGCGGACGTCGCGGTTGGGCGGGCGCTCGGGGATGTTGTCTATCAGTCGTGCCACGGGTATTCGCTGTCATTCTGAGGCGCAGCCGAAGAATCTGCTTTTCCGTTCGGTCAAAAGCAGATCCTTCGCTTCGCTCAGGATGACACCTCCTGCAACCGCTCTTCCAGCGCCACGATCCAGTGCCTCACCGGGAGCTCGGTGCCGCTCTGCAGGTGCGCGAGGCAGCCGATGTTGGCGGTGAGGATCTCTTCGGGTGCGCTGGAGCCGAGTGCCGAAAGCTTGTTCCGCTTGAGCTTGTCGGACAGCTCCGGTTGCAACAAGGAATAAGTTCCCGCAGAACCGCAGCACAAATGCGCATCGGGCACCGGGGTCAGCTCGAATCCCGCCATTGCGAGGAGCCGCTCGGTCACGCCTTTGATGTTCTGGCCGTGCTGCAGGGTGCAGGGCGGATGGAAAGCGAGGCGAACGCCCGCCTTCCTGGCGAGAATCGGCTCGATGCGACCGAACTCCGCTTCGATCACTTCGCAGAGGTCGCGCGTCATCGCGCTGATCTTCTCCGCCTTCCCGGCGTACGCCGGGTCGTGCCTGAGCAGGTGCGCGTATTCCTTCACCACCGCCCCACAGCCGCTTGCGGTCATGACGATGGCCTCGACCCCGCCGCGTTCGACCAGCGGCCACCAGCGGTCGATCAGCGCGCGCATGTCGGAAAGGCCCTCTTCCTGGTAGCCGATATGGAAGCGCAGCGCGCCGCAGCAGCCGGCGCCTTTCGCTTCAACGAGCGAGATGCCGATGCGGTCGAGCACGCGTGCCGCCGCCGCGTTGATGCCGGGGGAGAGCGCAGGCTGCACGCAGCCGGCGAGCACGAGCATTTTCCGCGCGTGGCGCCGCGCAGGCCAGGCGCCTGCCTTCGTCGCCGGGGCCGGAATCGTTTCCGCGACCCGGGCCGGAAGGAACGGGCGCGCGAGCCGGCCGAGCGCAAGGAGAGGCGCGAACAGGTAACGGCGCGGCAGGACTGCCGCGAGCGCGCGGCGCTTGATGCGTTCCCAAGCGGGCCGCACCGTTTTTTCCTCGACGAGCTTGCGCCCGATGTCGAGCAGGCGTCCGTACTGCACGCCCGACGGGCAGGTGGTTTCGCAGGCGCGGCAGGTGAGGCAGCGGTCGAGGTGCAGCCGCGTCCTGTCGGTGATCTCCTGCCCCTCGAGCGCCTGCTTCATAAGGTAAATGCGACCTCGTGGACCGTCGTTCTCGTCGCCGAGGAGCAGATAGGTCGGACAGGTCGCGGTGCAGAAGCCGCAGTGCACGCACTTCCGGAGGATGGCGTCGGCCTCGCGCCCTTCGGGCGTGTCGCGGATGAAATCGGCCAGAGCGGTCTGCATCGGCGGCTCCGTCACAGCTCCGGATACATGCGGCCGCGGTTGAAAATTCCCTGCGGATCGAACTCGCGCTTGAGCTCCTTGTGGATCTTCATGAGCGCGGGCGCGAGCGGCTGAAAAACCCCGACCGACTTGTCGCCGCCGCGAAACAGCGTGGCGTGGCCCCGCGCCCGCTTCGCCGCCTCGCGGACGGTGCGCGCGTCGGCCTGCGAGCAAAGCCAGCGCAGCGCGCCGCCCCACTCGATGAGCGGCTCACCGGGAAGCTTGAGGGGCGGCGTCGCCGACGGAACCGAGATGCGCCACAGCGGCGCGTCGCTCCTGAAAAACGGATCGGTCTGTTCGCGAATGCCCGTCCAGAAGCGCTCGCCCTGCTCAGGCTCGACGAGCTCGCCGCCGATTTTTTTTCGCGCGGCGGCGACCGCGGCCGTCGCCCCCGAGAGGCGCACGCCGAGCTCGCCTCCGGTCCAGGCGCTCGCGCTGATCGGCAGGGGCTTGCCGCCCCATTTGTTGAGCGTTTCGATCGCCTTGTCCTCGGGCAGCTCGAGCCTGAGCGTCGCCTCGGCCGCGGGGAGAGGCAGCGCCTTGAGCGAGACCTCCAGGATGATGCCGAGCGTGCCGAGCGACCCCGCCATCAGGCGCGAAACGTCGTAGCCGGCGACGTTTTTCATGACCTGCCCGCCGAAGGCGAGCACTTCGCCCCGCCCGTCCATGATTTTCACGCCGAGAGCGAAATCGCGCAGCGCGCCCGCCGCCTGGCGGCGCGGACCCGAAAGCCCCGCTGCCACCATGCCGCCTAGCGTGGCGCCTTCGCCGAAATGCGGTGGCTCGAAAGCGAGCATCTGGCGGCGTTCGCTCATCGCGGTCTCGATTTCGCCGAGCTTCGCGCCGCAGCGCGCGGTGATCACGAGCTCCGAGGGGTCGTAGGCGACGATGCCGGAATAGCCGCGCGTGTCGAGCAGTTCGCCTTCGAGCGCCTGGCCGTAAAAATCCTTGGTGCCGCCGCCGCGCAACCTGAACGGACGCTTCGACGCCGCCGAGATGCGAATCCTCTGTGACCAGTCGCTCAGGACCGAATCCATGATCACTCGAAAGACAAGCCGAGTATCGCCTTGACCGTCCAGTCGTCCGTCGCGGGCGTGAGCCCGTGGCCGATCCCGAAGTCGAGCGACCACGACTTTGCCTCGTATTCCATGATGAAGTACAGCGTGCGCTCCTGCTCCGCTCGCGGCAAGCGGTCCGCGAGCGTTCCTATACCGTTGTAGTACTCCCCGCCGAGCGACAAGCCCTGCCCGACGGCGTGCATGGCCTTCCAGGCGAGTATCACGTCCGGGCTGCCGCGATAGCCCCTGGAGAGCCCCCAGTCGAGGATGGGGTTCACGCCGACCAGCCAGTCCCTCGCGCGGTAGCCTCCGATGATGCGCAGTTCCGTGCTCCAGGGCGAGTCGGAAAATTTCTTGGTGAGCCGGTCGAGCTCGAGGTTCGCGCCGAAATACCAGCCCCCCTCGCCTTCGCTCCCGTGCACGGGCAGCCACTTCAGCCGCGGCTTGATCCCGGCCAGGTAGAAATGTCCGTGGGAATCGGTCGCGCTCGGAAAATACAGGCCCGCATCGAAATCGTTGCCGAGTCCCCAGGAAAACTCGGGCGTGATGCGCACGCCGTGATTCGGCGGCAGATCGCCGTCGTAGTTGGGCGTTTTGCGGCCGCGCGGCGTGGTGTTGACGTGCAGCTCGAGGCCCCTCTCGCCGCGCTTGTCGAGATCGTCGGTGTAGACCTGGATCTCGTCGACGATGGCGAATCCGGGTCCGCTGCCGAGCGCGGCGGCGCCGCCGGCAACCGCAACGATCAGAGCGCGCGCGATGCGCCCGGCCATACCGCTTGTTCTCAAAACCGCGGCAGCTCCGGATGCGGCAGCTTTCCGCCGCGCACGCGCATGCGGCCGAACTCGGCGCAGCGGTGCAGGGTCGGGATGTTCTTGCCGGGGTTGAGGAGGCCCTCGGAATCGAAGGCGCGCTTCACGCCCTGGAAGCGCTCGATTTCCGCAGTCGCGAACTGCACGCACATCTGGTTGATCTTTTCCACGCCCACGCCGTGCTCGCCGGTGATGGTGCCGCCGACCTCGACGCACTTCTCCAGCACTTCGCCCGCGAAGCGCTCGGTGCGCTCGAGCTGGTCGGAATCGTTCGCATCGAAAAGGATCAGGGGATGCAGGTTGCCGTCGCCGGCGTGAAAAACGTTGGGACAGCGCAGGCCGTATTTCTTCTCCATCGCGGCGATGAATTTCAGGATCTCGCCCAATTTCCTTCGCGGAATGGTCCCGTCCATGCAGTAGTAGTCGGGCGAAATGCGGCCCACCGCGGGAAATGCGGCCTTGCGCCCGGCCCAGAACTTCTGGCGCTCCGCCTCGGAGCCCGATGCGCGGATCGCCGTGGCGCCGGCGCGCCGCAGGACCTCGGTCATGCCGGCGATGCCCTCCTCGACTTCCTCGGGCGTGCCGTCGACCTCGCACAAGAGGAGCGCGGCAGCTTCGAGATCGTAGCCGGCGTGCACGAATTCCTCCACCGCGCGCGCGGCCGGTCTGTCCATCATCTCCAGGCCCGAAGGCACGACGCCCGCCGCGATGACGTCCGCCACCGCGTTGCCGGCCTTCTCCACGTCGTCGAACGAAGCGAGGATGACCCGCGCAGTCTCGGGCTTGGGCAGGAGTTTCACTGTGATCTCGGTCGCGACCGCGAGCATGCCCTCGGATCCGATCATGAGGGCGAGCAGGTCGAGCCCAGCGGAATCGAGCGCCTCGCTGCCGAATTCGACGACCTCGCCTTCGACAGTGACCGCGCGCACCCGCAGGACGTTGTGCAGCGTGAGGCCGTATTTCAGGCAGTGCACGCCGCCCGAGTTCTCGGCGACGTTGCCGCCGATCGAGCAGGCGATCTGCGAGGAGGGATCGGGCGCATAGAAAAGACCGTAAGGCGCCGCCGCGTCCGAGATCGCGAGATTGGTGACCCCGGGCTGCACGCGCGCCGTCCGCGCCACCGGATCGAGCGCGAGGATCCGCCGCATCTTCGCGAGCGACAGCAGCACGCCGTCCCCCATGGGGAGCGCCCCGCCGGAAAGGCCGGTGCCGGCGCCCCGTGCGACGACCGGCACTTTCAGCTCGTGGCAGGTGGCGAGCACCTGCCGCACCTCCTCCTCGCTCGAGGGCAGCGCCACCACCATCGGGAGCTGCCGGTAGGCCGAGAGGCCGTCGCATTCGTAGGAGCGCGTGTCTTCCTCCGCGTGAAGCACGGCATCGGCGGGCAACAGCCCGCGCAGGCGCCCTGCGACCTCTGTCTGGCGGATGAAATTGATTCCAGTCGCCGCGATGTTCATCCCGTCCAGCTTACAAGTATTTCCTCGCCCACGCCAAGCCGTCTTCAGTTTTTCCCGCGGGCGCGTATTCCGCACCGACCCAGCCCTTGTAGCCGAGCCGGTCGATCAGATCGAACAGGCGAGGAAAATCGATCTCTCCGGTTCCGGGCTCGTGCCGGCCGGGAACGTCGGCGACCTGCATGTGCCCGATCCTTGCGACATTCGCCGCGAGCGTCCCGGCGAGATCGTCTCCCATGGTCTGCATGTGGAAGACGTCGTACTGCAATTTGAGATTGGCGGCGCCGACCTCGTCCATGAGCGCGAGCGCCTGGGCCGACTTGTTCAGATAGAACCCGGGAATCGTCCGCGTATTGATGGGCTCGACGAGCAGCGTCATGCCGTGGCGCGCCAGCTCCGCCGCTGCGTAGCGCAGGTTCAATACGTAGGTTTCGCGCAGGTTCGCTTCACGAACGCCCGGTGGCGCGACACCGGCGAGGCAATTCATTTGCTTGCAACCGAGCGCTTGAGAGAACTCTGTCGCCTTCGCAACGCCTTCGCGGAATTCAGCATCACGCCCGGGCAGACAGCCGATGCCGCGGTCGCCCTTCTCGGGATCGCCCGCCGGCATATTGATGAGCACCACCTCGACGCCGGCGTGCCGCGCGATCTGCGCGAGCCGGCCCTTGTCCCAGGAATACGGGAATTGGATCTCGACCGCCTTGAAGCCGGCTTGAGCCGCCGCCTCGAAGCGCTCGGGGAACTCGAGCTCCTTGAACAGCATGCTGATGTTGGCGCTGAAGCGGGGCATGACGAAGACCTTCACAAGCTAATCGACTACTTGCGACCCGCCCAATAGCCAGGACGCCGCCGATGATGGGCTACCGCGATGACCCGAAGTTCGTCGGACCCAATCTGATAGATGACGCTGTAAGGGAACCGGCGAAGGAGATACCTGCGCCGGTTGCCTCGGAAGATGAAACCTAGCGTGGGATTGGCCAGAATGACATTGACGGTTCGCTCGAACTCGGCCACGAACGCAAGCCCAAGCTCGATATTTGCGCTTTCGCTGTAGAAGGCAGCCGCGTCATGCAGTTCGCCAAGCGCAGGCGGAACGATGACCAGTCTCACTTCAATGCTGCACGGACTCGCGCAAGGGCCTCTGCGATGGGGATGACCTGAACCGCTCCGCTCTCGACATCTGCGATTCGACGCTCGACTTCAGCCGCCCAAGCTTCCTCGATTTCTGCATCCTCATCGAGGCTCGCCAACAGTCGTTGCGCGAGCGCGGCACGCTCGCCCGGCGTGAGCTTCAGGGCCTCCGCTTCCAAGATTTCCAACTGGGTTTGCAGCATGGTCAGGGTCTCTCTATGCCGGAGTAAATTCTACTGCGAAGAGGTTTATCGGCGCAATGACTCGTCAAGCACGACCCGCGTCTGGCGTCGGAACTTGGCGGGCAAATTCAAGCGCCGCGACGGCCTGCTCGCGCGTCACCGATGGAAACGACCTTAGAAAATCGTCGAGCGAATCTCCGGCTTGAAGATAGTCGAAGAGGTTCTTCACGGGAACCCGAGTGCCGACAAAGACCGGCACACCGCCTTGGATGTCGGGATCACTGTGAATAACGGGTTGCTGCATCAGATGGGCCTTTGCCTATTCGAGCGCGGCAATAGCCAATTCCCGCGAGACCGAGGGGAAGTCGTCGAGGAACTCCTCGATCGAATGTCCCCCTTCAAGGTAATCGATCAACGCTTGCAGCGGCCGCGTCCCGATGAATACCGGCGTGCCGCCAAGAATATCAGGGTCGGAGTGAACCACGGACGACGGTTTCATAGGGCTGCATTTCGAATGTGATAGAACGGTGTCAATAATACTCCGGTGTCAAGCGGGACGTGCATCCCGAGCGAGAGCCTCGCGGGCAAGTTCAAGTGTCGCGACGGCCTGCTCCCACTTCATCGACGAAAACGATCTCAAGAACTCGTCGAGCGAATCTCCGGCTTCAAGGCAGTCGAAGAGGTTCTTCACGTTCGCTACTACTACTTGCATTTCACAAGCTGCCTCGGTATAGTCACTACTTGTGAAAAGCAAGTACTTTTTCGATGTCGGCGCCAACCGATGAGACGCCGTCAGCGTAAGTCCGATTGCCCAGTCCACTTCGCGCTTGAGGTATTCGGTGACGCATGGACGCTGCTCGTGATCCGCGACCTGATGTTTAAGAACCGGACCACCTATACCGAGCTCCTGCGCGCGGAAGAGGGCATCGCAACCAACATTCTTGCTGACCGACTCGTCCGGCTTGAGCAGGACGGGATTATCGCGAAGGAGCGGGACTCCGAGCACACCAGCGCGAGCCATTACCGACTCACGACCAAGGGAATCGACTTACTCCCGATCATGCTCGAGATCATCCAGTGGAGCGCAAAGCATGATCCGAGAACCGCCGCCCCTCGGGAATTCGTGAAGCGGCTGCGCACCGAGAAACCCCGGCTCACCACCGAGCTCCGCTCTGCTCTCGAGACTCATCCGGAACGGCAGGTTCAAGGGAAATCAGGTCGTGCCGCGCGGCACCGACGCGACCGCCCATCCGCGCACCGCAAGAACCGCAAATTGGAGGTGTCATCATGACCGTACTGGAAAACTCGATTCGCATCAATGCGTCGCGGGACAGGGTCTGGTCCGTTCTCGCCTCCCTCGACGCTCTGGAACGGTACGATCCCGGAATCAAGAAGTCGAAGCTTGTCTCGCCACAAACGGAGGGGATTGGCGCGGCGCGCCAGTGCGACCTCCTGCCCGGCGGCTGGTTCAAGGAGAAAGTCACCGAGTGGAGGCCGAATGAAGCGCTGGCATTCGAGTTGTTCGAGTGCACCTTGCCGGTACGGCGCTTGAAACACCGCTACACCCTGACGCCGGACTCCGGCGGCACAATCGTCGAACAGCGCATGGAGTATGAACTGAAGTTCGGCCCGCTGGGAAAACTCATGGATGCCATGATGGTGCGGAAGAAGTGGAATGTCGGCATAAAAAGCTTCTTCGGAGGCCTCAAGCACTATGTGGAGACTGGCAAGCGCCCGCCTGGGACACAGTAGAGGCGGGGATGGCGTACGACGAGAAGCTGGCCGAGCGCATCCGCCGCGCGCTCGGCGGCCGGAGAAGCGTCAGCGAGAAGAAGATGTTCGGCGGCCTGGCGTTCCTTGTCGACCGCAAGATGTTGTGCGGGGTCGTCAAGGACGATCTCATGGTTCGTGTTGGGCCGGAGCGCTATGGCGAGGCCCTCTGCAGGCCTCACGCGCGTCCGATGGACTTCACGGGCCGTCCGATGAAGGGCTTCGTCTTCGTCGGTCCGGCTGCGTGCAGCACCGAAGAGGCGGTCGCCGCGTGGGTCGAGCTGGGCGCTGAGTTCCTGGCAAAACTGGAAGGCTCTCGGGGCACCCGGCGAGGGCATCATCAGTCAGGACGGTCGAGGTAGCCAACTCTCACCCCGGTCGTCCTACACTAGGTTTCTCAAGCAGCAACCGCCTCCCCCGCCCGCTTCACCGGCCGCTCGTCGATCGGCAGATTCACGACCACGGAAATCACCGACAACCCGATCGCGATCAGCCACACGAGCTGGTAGGAGCCGGTGCGGTCGAAGAGGTAGCCGCCGAGCCAGCCGCCGAAGAAGCTGCCGAGCTGGTGGAAGAAGAACACGAAACCCGACAGCATGGCGAGGTGCTTCACGCCGAAAATTCCGGCGACCACGCCGTTGGTGAGCGGAACCGTGCCGAGCCAGAGGAATCCCATCGCCGCGGCGAACAGATAAGCCGAGATGGGCGTGAGCGGAAACGCGATCAGCAGCGCGATCGCGACCCCGCGCGCGGCGTAGAGGCCGGAGAGCAGGTAGGTTTTCGGGAAGCGGCCGCCGAGCTGTCCGGCGAGGTAGGAGCCGAAAATGTTGAACAGGCCGATGAGAGCGAGCGAGATGGTCCCGTCGCGGACGGTGAGTCCCTGGTCCATGAGGAACGCCGGGAAGTGCGTTCCGATGAAGACGACCTGGAAGCCGCAGGCGAAGTAGCCCACGCCGAGCAGCCAGAAACCCTTGTGGCGGAACGCCTCGGCGAGCGCTTCCTTCAGCGACACGCCCGCGCCGGCGGCGAGCGTGCCGTGGTAGCCCTTGTCGGCGACGCCGAAGGAGGCCGGCATCACTACGGCCACGAGCACAGACAAGGCGATCAGCGCGGCGTACCAGCCGAGTCCTGAGATCAGTACCAGCGCGAGCGGCAGCACCGCGAACTGGCCGAACGAGCCCGCAGCGCTCGCGACGCCGAGCACGACGCTCCTCTTCTCGGCGGAATACGCGCGCCCCAGTGCCCCGAAAACGATGTTGAAGGTGGTGCAGCTCATGCCGATGCCGACAAAGATGCCGATCGCGAGCGTCAGGCCCAGCGCGGTGCTCGAGTTGGCCATGAGCGCGAGACCGAGCGCGTAGAGCAAGCCTCCCGCGAAGAGCACGCGCCGCGCGCCGAAGCGGTCGGCGAGCATTCCGGTAAACGGCTGCGTGATTCCCCACAGCAGGTTCTGCAACGCGACTGCGAAACCGAACACTTCGCGCCCCCAACCGTTGTCCATGCTCATCGGCTGCAGAAACAGGCCGAAGCTGTGGCGGATGCCGAGCGCAAGAGTGAGGATCACGCTGGCGCAGACGAGCATGACGGTGGGGCTGGGCCTGCGGAAATCGGGCATGAGGATTCCGGACGGAGGAAAAGCGACAAAGGATATCACGCAGGGAGCATCGCAACGGCGTTTGGTACCATTGGAAATTCGGCCTTCGCCCCGACGTGACGCCCTCGACCGTTTCGACGACTCCGCTCTCGCGGCGCCTGCTCCCCTTCCTCAGATGGTCGCCGCGGGTGGACGCGGCTACGCTCAAAGCCGACGCGCTCGCCGGATTGATCGGCGCCGTCGTCGTGCTGCCGCAGGGCGTCGCATTCGCCACGCTCGCGGGGCTCCCTCCCGAGTACGGCCTGTATTGCGCGATGGTGCCGACCGTCGTCGCGGCGCTGTTCGGTTCGTCCTTGCATACCGTCGCCGGGCCCACCAACCCGGTCTCGCTGATGGTGTTCGCGGTGCTCAGCCCTCTCGCAATGCCGATGACCCCGCATTACATCGAGCTCGCGCTCACGCTCGCGCTGATGTCGGGAATCATCATGCTGGCGATGGGCCTTCTCCGGTTCGGGTCGCTGGTGAATTTCATGTCGAGCTCGGTCGTGGTCGGCTTCACCGCAGCGCTCGGGGTGTTCATTTTCGCGAGCCAGCTCGGCAACTTCCTCGGCATCGTCTCGCCGCCCGCGGGCTTCACCGAGCTGATTCTCGGGACTATCCGGCACCTGGGCGACGCCAAGCCGTGGGTGGTTCTCGTGGCGGCCGCGACGCTCGCGATCGGCGCGCTTTCGCACCGCGTGCTGCCTAGAGTCCCGCCCATGCTGACCGCGATGGTCCTGGGAAGCCTCGCGGCCTTCGTCCTCAACCAGGTGCTCGGCGTCGAGCGCACGGGATTGCGCACTCTGGGTCCCCTCCCCGGCGCCCTGCCGCCGCTCTCGTTCCCGGACGTCTCGGCCGCGACGTTGCAAAATCTCCTGCCTGGCGCCGTCGCCGTCGCACTGGTGTCGCTGACGCAGGCGCTCTCGATCGCCCACGCCATCGCGCTCAAATCGGGACAGCGCCTCGACAACAACCAGGAATTCATCGCGCAGGGCCTTGCCAACGTCGCCGCGGCCTTCTTCTCTGGCTTTCCGACGAGCGCCTCCGCCAACCGCTGCGGAATCAACTACGACGCGGGCGCGAAGACGCCGATGTCGGCGATATTCGCGGCCTTGCTGCTGGTGCTCCTGCTCCTCGCGGTCGCGCCGCTCGTCGCCTACTTGCCGATCGCGGTCGTGGCGGGAGTGCTGTTCCTCGTCGCCTGGAACCTGATCGATTTCCGGCGCATCCGCAAAATCCTCTCCACGAGCCGGGGCGAGAGTGCGGTGCTCGCGGTCACCTTCTTTGCGACGCTCCTGCTCGACCTCGAGTTCGCGATCCTCGTGGGCGTGCTCGTCTCGTTGGTGTTGTACCTCAATCGCACATCCCACCCGATCCTGCGCAGTCTCGTGCCCGATCCGCGCCACACCGGGCGCAAGATGACCGAGGTCGAGGACGGCCTCGTCGAGTGCCCGCAGCTCAAGATCCTGCGCGTCGAGGGGTCGATCTATTTCGGCGCGGTGGGCCACGTCCAGCGGCACCTCGACACGCTGCGCGAACACAGTCCCGGCCAGAAGCACCTGCTCCTGATGTCGAAGAGCATCAATTTCGTGGACATGGCGGGCGCCGAGCTGCTCGTGGAGGAAGCGCGCAGGCGGCGCGCGGGCGGCGGGCAGCTTTACTTTTACAGCCTCAGGAAACCGGTCGAGGAGCTCCTCGAGCGCGGCGGCTACATGGCGGAGCTCGGCCGCGAGAACGTCTTCCGCGGCAAGCGCGAGGCGATCGGCGGGGTGTTCACCCGGCTCGATCTCTCCATCTGCGCCACCTGCCGCGCGCGCATCTTCGAGGAGTGCGCGAGCGTGCCCGGGCCCGGGGAGGCTCGATGAGGTTCCGCCGCGGGGCGCTCCTACTGCTTGCGCTGCTCACCGCCTGTGGCGGCCAGCCGAAGCTCCCTCCTCTGGCCCCCGACGCGGTGGTGCTCGCCTTCGGCGACAGCCTGACCTTCGGGATCGGCGCGAACGCGGGCGAAAGCTACCCGGCGCGGCTCGAGGCGCTGATCGGCCGCAAGGTGGTGTCGGCGGGAGTTCCGGGAGAAGCGAGCGCCGAAGGGCTTGCGCGCCTGCCCTCGGCGCTCGCTGAAGCCAAGCCGCAGCTCGTCATTCTCTGTCACGGCGGCAACGACCTCCTGAGAAAGCTGGACGAAGCGCAGGCGGCGAACAACATACGCGCCATGGTGCGCCTCGCCAGGGCGAAGGGCGCTCAGGTCGTGCTGATCGGCGTTCCGAAGCCGGGCCTGCTCCCTTCGCCCGCGGGCTTCTACGCGGAGATCGCTAAAGAGCTTCGCCTGCCCTACGAGGAGACGGCGCTCAAGAAGATTCTCACCGACAACGGACTGAAGTCCGATCTCGTTCATCCGAATGCAGCGGGTTACGCGCGGCTCGCGGGTGCGGTTGCCGCGCTTTTGAGGAAATCCGGGGCGGTGTGAAGGCGCACTGACTGCCGCGGGATGTCCCTGTCAGGTTTACCCCCGAACCGTTGTAGCGGAGCAACGACTATCTGCGGGCCGCGCGCCGTACTATGCTGACGACATAATCAGTCTCGTGGACCTCTCGTGGATCACCCGGCGATCGACCACCACCTCTGGATCGAAGTCGCAGAGTACATCGTCGCGGTCGTCGGCGTGATTCTCATCGCCTGGCTGCTCGCCGAAGATCTCGCCTCGCCCCTGTGGGGCGGGCTGACCAGCATCCGCCTGCGCTGACGCACTCCGCAGGGCTGTGGGCGCCGGCTATCTCGCGCCGAGCAGCCGCGACGTTCGCGCGATGTCCTTGGGCCTCACCCAGAAAATTGCGCCGAAGCGGCGGTTGCCCGCGGTCACCGCGTCCATCGCAACCATGTTGATTTTCGCCTTGGCCAGCTTGTCGAGGACGCGCAGAAGCGCGCCGACGCGGTCCTCGCCCTGAACCAGAAATGCCGTTTTGCGTTTGCCCAGATTCACGCCGTGCTTTTTCGCCCCCTTCGCGAATTCGACCGGATTGGCAGGAACGAAATCGACCTGTGCCTTGCCGCCCTGCGGAAACCCGGTGAAGGCGAGCAGGTTTTGCTTGCCCATGGCGATCGATTTCAGCATTTGCACGCCGACACCCGCGCGGTTCGGTACTTTCATCGAAAAATAAACGACTTTTCGGATCATGGTTCCTCCTTTCGAGATGGTGCTTCTTTACCGATAGCACCGCCGGAGGAAACTGGCAAGCGAATTCGCGCCGCGACACTCAGCCTCCGGCTTGTCCGAGCCGGTATCGCTCTACGAAGCGCCGGTCGATGCTGTCCTTCCGGCGCCACACCCAGGCGCCTTCGAGCGCGAATCCTCCCCAAGAGGCCACCGCGTACCTATCCCCGCAGCTGATAAGGGCGAGAGAGCGCGCGGGCGGGCGGAACCGTTCAGGCGCTTCGCCTGCGAGCGCGCGGCGCAGGTTGCGCGCGAGAACCGGCCCCTGCCTCACGGCGAAAACGCCGGATTTCGGCCCGGGCTCGCCGATCACGGTTGCGACATCTCCCGCGGCGAATATCTCCGGGCACGAGCGCGATTGCAGCGTGTCGCTCACCGCGACAAAGCCGCGAACGTCGGTGGCGAGCCCGCTCCGCGCGATCCATGAAGGCGCGTGCGCTCCGGTTGCCCATACCGCCGCCTGCGCTTCGAAGCGTTCGCCGCCGTCGAGCTCGAAGCCGTTTTTGCCCGCGGCAACCACTTTTCGGCCGATGTGCACCGGAATTCCGCGCTCGCCGAGGATGCGCGCCATTCTGCGGCGCGCGCCGTGGCCGGCGAGAATGGGCAGCTCGCTGAACAGCGCGAATCCCGCGGCGACTCCGGCAAGTGCGTGCCGCATGGCGAGCAGCACCTCGATTCCTGCCGCGCCGCCGCCGACCACCGCAATGCGCCGGATCTCGCCCCTCTTCGCCGACTCGCGCAAGCGCTCCCAGCCCGCAAGAAACGGCTCGACCGGGCGGACGCGAAGCGCGTGCTCTGCCGCGCCGGCCGGCTCGCCCGCGCTCGACCCGGTGTCGAGCGACAAGACGTCGTAGTGAAGGCGTTCACCCCGGGCCGTGGTCAGCTCGCGCCGCGCGGGATCGACGCCGGCCGCCGAATCCAGGAGAAGGCGCGCACCCGCGCGCGCGGCGAGCGCAACTAGATCGATGCGGCAATCTTCGGGCCGGTAGTGCCCCGCGACGACGCCGGGAACCATGCCCGAGTAGAAAGCGTGGGGACTCGGACTCAGCAGCGCGAGGCGGGCGCCTGCGACGGGCGCGTCGCCGAAGCTCTTCAGCACGGCGAGGTGACTGTGCCCGCCCCCGACGAGAAGCAGCTGCTTCACCGCATCTCCTGCGGCAGACGCCCGAGGTCTTCCGGCCGATCTACGTCCCACAGAACCGGCAGCTCGCTCGAGCGCCACGAGAGCGCCGCGAGACGCCTGCGGGTCTCCGCGAGGACCTTCGCTCCTCCCCAGGGAATCCCGCGAAACAGCTCCGGGTCGCAGCGCGAAAGTCCGATCAGGGCGTAACCGCCGTCTTCCGCCGGTCCGATCACGGCGTCATCGCCGCGCCGGAGCGCTCGATCGGCATCGCGAAGGTAGCGTGCCGACAGCGCCGGGATATCGCTGCCGACCAGGATCGCGCGCCGGGCGCGCGCGAGCGCCGCATCGAACGCGCCCTGCATCCTGACGCCGAGATCGCCTTCCCCCTGGGAATGAAGACTCACCCCGAATCGACGTTCACACTCGCGGAAGAACGGATCGCCGGCGTCGGGCGCGCACCACAGCTCGACAGGGCCGAGTTGCGCGTCGGTTGCCGCGCGCAGGCTGTGCATCACCAGCCGGCGATGCAGCGCGGCGGCGCCCGCCTCACCGAGCGCGGGAATCAGCCGGGTCTTGGCCTCACCCGGCGTGGGCGCCCGCGCGAACACCATCACCCGGCAGACGGTCTCAGCCGCGCTCGCAATCATAGAGGCGGGCAAGCTTCGCGGGAGCGGCGCCGAAGAAGAACGCGAGGCGCAGCCACCACATGAGGAGGACGGTGCGCAGAACCCCGTGGCGCTCCCAGCGCCGGCCGGATGTGACCGCCTTGTCGGCAAGGCACAGCGGCCGCGAAACGCGCGCGAGCAAGCGCGACAGCGCGATGTCCTCCATCAGCTCGAGCGGCGGATAACCGCCGATGCGCCGGAATGCGTCGCGGCGGACAAAAATCGCCTGATCGCCCGTTGCGATGCCGGTCGCGCGCGAGCGCAGGTTCATGAAGAATGCGATCACGGGAAGCAGGCGGCTCTTGCCCTCGATGCGCACGTCGAACCGCCCCCATGCCCTGCCGCGCGCCGCGAGTCCCTGCAGGATGCGCGCGTCGGCATTTTCCGGAAGACGGGTATCGGCGTGAAGAAAGAGCAGGACTTCGTCTTGCGCGAGCGCCGCTCCCGCGTTCATCTGGCTCGCGCGACCGCGCGCAGCCGCAACGACCCGGTCGGCGGCGCCGAGAGAGAGAGCCGCGGTCTCGTCGCTCGAGCCACCGTCGACGACGATCACTTCGTGGCCGCGGTTGCGCAGCGAGGCGAGGGCCGCGAGCGCCGCGGCAACGCCTTGCGCCTCGTTCAGCACCGGGACGATGATCGAAATCTTCAACCGCGTCTCCAGGCGTGGAACTTCTCCGCCCACCGGAGCAGCCCTTGCGGGGCGTGCGCTCTTTTCCAGTTCCCCGCCGCATACTTGTTGCCCTCGGCGAGCGTGGGGTAGATGTGGATGGTGCCGAGGATCTTGTTCAGTCCGATGCCGTGCTTCATCGCCGTGATGAATTCGACGATGAGATCGGCCGCGTGTTCCCCGGCGATCGTTGCGCCGAGGATCCTGTCCCTGCCGGGCACGGTGAGGACTTTGACCACCCCTTGCGTCTCGCCGTCGGCAATCGCGCGGTCGAGGTCTTCGAGGGCGTAGTTCGCGACATCGTAAGCGACGTTTTTCTCCCTTGCCTCGGTTTCGTTCAGCCCTACTCGGGCGACCTCCGGATCGGTAAACGTCGCCCAGGGGATCACGGAGTAGTCCGCGCGAAATCTCTTCACCTCGCCGAAGAGCGCGTTTACCGCCGCGTACCAGGCCTGGTGCGAAGCGGTATGCGTAAACTGATACGGTCCGGCGACGTCGCCGCAGGCGTAGATGTTGGGATAAAGGGTCTGCAGGTATTCGTTGGTGCTGACGGTGCGCGCGCGGCTCGATTCGATGCCGAGCTCCTCCAGGCCGTACCCCTCGGTATTGGCGACACGCCCGACCGCGCACAGCAGCTCGTCGAACGGGATGCGGATCTCCTTGCCGCCGTGCTCGCACAGGAGCAGCTTCTCGCCTCCCTCCCGGAGTACGCGCACCGCCTTGTGATCGGCGCGGAGGTCGATGCGCTCCTCGCGGAACTGCCGCGCGACCATTTCGGAAATCTCAGGGTCTTCCCGGATCAGGATGCGCTCCAGCATCTCGACCTGCGTCACGCGCGATCCGAACCTCGCGAAGCACTGGGCGAGCTCGCAACCGATCGGCCCTCCCCCGAGGACGACCAGCCGCGGCGGCAACGCTCTCAGGCTCCACACCGTGTCCGAGGTCAGGCAGCCTGATTCCGCGAGCCCAGGGATCGGCGGCACGAAGGGCCGCGCGCCCGCCGCGATGACGATCGCCCGGGTGGTAAGCGCGCGCCTGCCCGTTTCGCTCTTCACCTCCACCGTCCAGGGAGACGTGATTCTTGCCTCGCCTTGCAGGCACTCGACGCCGAGCTGGGTGTAGCGCTCGACCGAGTCGTGCGGTGCGACGGTTCTCACCACGCGCTGCACGCGCTCCATGACGTCGGCGAAATCGAACTCGACCTGCATGACCTTGAAGCCGAATTCGCGGGCGCGCTTCGCCTGCGCGACGAGCCGCGCCGACTTGATCAGGGCCTTGGAAGGCACGCAGCCCGTGTAGAGACAGTCCCCGCCCATCTTGTCCCTTTCGATCAGGGTCACTCTCGCCTTGACCGCGGCCGCGATGTAAGCCGACACCAGACCCGCGGAACCTGCGCCGATCACGACGAGGTTGCGATCGAATTTCGCAGGCTTCGGCCACTTCGCCAGACGGCGGCGCCCCTTCACGGACACGACGACGTACTTGGCGACCAATGGGAATATGCCGATCAGAACGAGCGAGCCGATCAGCGCCGGCGAAAGGATTCCCGAGATCGATTTGAGGGTCGCCAGCTGCGTCCCCGCGTTGACATAGACGATCGTGGCGGGAAGCATGCCGATCTGGCTCACCCAGTAGAACGTCCGGGTCCGGATCGGCGCGAGCCCCATGAGAAGATTGACCAGCACGAACGGAAACACCGGCGCGAGCCGCAAGGCAAACAAGTAGAACGCGCCCTCTTTCTCCAGGCCGGCATCGATTGCCCGCAATCGATCGCCGAATCGGTTGCGCACCGCTTCACGGAAAAGGAACCTGGAGGAGAGAAACGCGAGCGTTGCGCCCATGCTCGAGGCGAACGAAACGATCAGCGTGCCCCACAGGAGCCCGAATATCGCGCCGACCGCAAGCGACAGCACGGCCGCCCCGGGCACGGACAAACCGGTGACGGCGACGTAGATCGCGAAAACGATTGCGGCAGCTGCGAGCGGACTCGCGCGCCGGAATTCCTCGATCGCCGACTGCTGCGACCTGAAATATTCGAGCCGGAGATACTGGCCGAGGTCGAGCGCG
>WNGQ01002188.1_pt1 | contig 20561 bp, 18 predicted proteins | sample 5407661 | NCBI WGS metagenome assembly WNGQ01 (sample SAMN13153382, study PRJNA577476) | soil metagenome | isolation source: 60 cm soil or saprolite under Garry oak tree replicate 2 | place: USA:California | collected 2016-06-15 | reverse complement strand
CGAGCGTGTAATCATCCACCCACTTGCCCACCGAGTATCCGAACCACCGGGGTTCGGGATCTTTGGGGAGTTCTCGGCCGTCGGTCCAGATGACCCGCCATATCCTGTCAAATTGGTACAGGATGACTACCTTGACGGGCGTCTGAAAAATCTGAGTTTCCCGTAGTTGAAAAAGGTCTTCGCGAGGGAATCCCTGAGGATCACAGTTGTTTACGGGATCGTTTGTCTCCGCAGGGAGAACCATTCTGGGTCCAATGGTCGGTTTCGTGCGGCTATAGGCTTCTATCCCTAAAGGAGTGTACGGCAACCGATGTTCCGGCTTGCCATCTTCCGGCATGGCCTTCGCGCCGAGGAACCCGCCTCCGTCGAGGGGTCCGTTGGCCGGCTCCCAAGTCCCGGAGATATCATGCCGTGGAGCAGGGGCTGTCTTCTCACCCTTCACGTCCGCGGTTATTGGTCGTCCCCAACCGTCGACGTCTACAGGTACCGGGGCGGGCGCTGCCTTCTGGTCCTTTGGCGTTCCTGATTGTGGCGGTGCGGTCTGAGCACGCGCGAGAGATGAAAATATCAACGCCGCTAGTACGAACCTGGAGGCAGCAGAGCGCCTCAGCACCGTGGGAACCTTTTCCATTGTCCAAGCTCCCTCAGTTTCAAGATTAGGCTTCCCACACGGGATTGAGATTCCATCCGATGCGGATGGAGGCTTGATGCTATCGGATCACTGTGGGGCAGATCAAGACAGACACGTCCGATAGCGAGACGGCTCTGAGGCAATGAAGAACGCGTTGCGGACTCGAATTCTGGTAGAGTTTTAAATGATTTTGGTATCTCTGCATGGACATGAGAGGCCATTCGCTTGCAGAAGATCGCGACATCGCTTCCCGAAGTATGGGAGCTCCGCCCGAACATCTTCCGCGACGCCCGCGGCTTTTTTATCGAAAGCTATAACCAAGCAAGGTTCGCAGCGGCGGGAATTACCGACGTATTCGTGCAAGATAACCACTCCTGTTCGGTCAAGGGAACGCTGCGCGGTCTGCATTACCAATTGCATCACGCTCAGGCCAAGCTCTGCCGCGTCATTGAAGGGGAAGCTTTGGATGTAGCCGTGGATATTCGCGCCGGTTCGCCGAGTTTCGGAGCGTGGGCCGGCGTGGTGCTCTCGGAGTCGGCGCAGAATCAGCTCTATATTCCGCGGGGCTTTGCTCATGGCTTTCTGGCTTTGGCGGACCAAGTTCAGTTTCTCTATAAATGCAGCGACTTTTACGATGCCGCGGACGAACGCACCATTCTTTGGAGGGACCCCGAAATTGCGATTGCCTGGAATATCGCGGCCCCCCTCGTTTCTGAAAAAGACGGGAAAGCGCCTACGCTCGCGCAACTGCCCCGCGAGTTGCTCCCCGTTTACCGGGCTACATGAGTGACGAAACGCCGTTCAACGGGCGGAGGAACCAGCCCCAAAACAGGGACAAGTAATCTCATAATGCGCGATGCCAATTGGGGAGGATTTTTCTGATGCGCTATCTGGTCACCGGCGGCGGCGGTTTTATAGGCTCGAACACAGTGGACGAGCTGGTGCGCCGGGGGCATTCCGTCACCGTGCTCGATGACCTCTCCGCCGGTAATGAGGCGAACCTCGCGACCGTTCGCGAGCAGATCACTTTCATCCGAGGCACGATCACCGACCGCGAGATAATCGAAAAGGCTTGCCGTGGCGCCGATTATGTGCTCCATCTCGCGGCGCGCACTTCCGTGCCGCGCTCCGTAAAGCAGCCTTTGGAGACCAATCAAATCAACGTGGATGGCACATTGAACGTTCTCATCGCCGCGCGAGATGCGGGTGTGCGCCGCGTGGTGTTTGCCAGTTCTTCTTCCATCTATGGTGACACGCCCACCTTGCCAAAGCATGAGGGCATGCCGCCCGCGCCAATTTCTCCATATGGCGTTTCGAAGCTGGTTGGCGAGCTCTATGGCCGCGTCTTTCACCGCACCTACGGCCTGGATTTTGTAGCTTTGCGGTATTTCAACGTGTTTGGACCGCGCCAGGACCCGGGTTCCCCGTACTCAGGGGTGCTCTCGCGGTTTATAACGGCCATGCGCGATGGCGGCCAGCCTTCGGTTTTTGGTGACGGGGAACAGTCGCGCGATTTTACCTTCGTCCAAAACGTAGTGACGGCGAATTTGCAGGCTTGTGAGACGCCGGGGATCGGCGGACGGGCCTTTAATCTCGGCACGGGAGGGCGCTACACGCTCAATTACACCTTGCAATTGCTGGAGGGCTTCGCGGGGAGGCCAGCCAAGGCAAAATACGGCCCTCAGCGCGAGGGCGATATCCGCGATTCCCAGGCCGACATTTCCCTCGCCGCGCAGGCGTTTGGATATCAACCGCAGATCAATTTTGAAGACGGCCTGCGCAGGACCTGGGATTGGTACTGCTCGCAACGCTAAGGACCTGCACGAGCTCGGGCATCATCAGCGGTTATCGGCGGGCAGGTGCGGTATGTTCGCGATTGCTCGGTGGCAGCGGCAATTCCAAGCTCCTGCGCGGATTAATTGGGGAGCACACCTGTCCTCGTCCATTGGCAGATGGTCTCAATATCGCTTTGCGAGAGCCTTGCTGCGCGATGCAACAGAAGGTAGGAAGTTAAGGGCATGTTCTGAGTCTCCACTTGACGGCAGATCGCCTGGAAGCGCTCGCGCGTATACTCCGCGGGATTCTTCGTGTCGCGCCGCAGCCACTCGGAGAAATTCGCGTGGCGGCGCCCGCTATCGACGTGATCGATGACGAACCACGATATCGGCGCCACATTGCTGTACCATGGCCAGCGCGTTAAATCAGAGTGGCAGTCGGAACAGGCGCGTTGCAATATGCTTTCGACCCGCGGGGGCACCAACACTACGGCTTCCAGAGTATGCGATTGATCGACGGGAGGATTGGTGCGCGCGGGCCGAATCAACTGGATGCCGATGACCAAACCGAAAAATCCAAGCAATGCGCCTCGCAGGAATTCCGGCAACTAGAGTGGCTCCCCATCGCTCCATGCTGGAGTTCGCTTACCGACTACGCGTTCATTTCGCTGGGCCGCACCGCCAGTGCCAGAACGGCGCCCACCGCGCACAGCAGCGACATTTGAATGACCCCCGCGAATAGCCAGCCGCCGTGGCCGGCCAATGCACGGATCAGGTAGCCGCCAAACGCGGCGCCGCCATAAAGGCTGGTGACGAACATTCCCGATCCTTTGCTGGCCAGGCTGCTCCGCAAGGACTTCACGTGGTACGCCGCAAGACTTACATACAGGACCGCACTCCCTACCACGCCGTAGACGCAGGTTAGGATCTCCCGCGTCAGGGCTGAAGGCGCCATCTGAAAGAAAAGATATCCCAGCACGGCAATGCAAACAAACGCTGCGCTCAACACGATTCGCGGAGAAAAACGATCTCCCACCCAGCCGCCGGCAATTGAGGTAAGAGCTCCTATGGCAAAGAAGCCCACCACAACTCCCGCGCGCGTCGGTGTGTAATGCAGATTTTCCTGAAGGAAAGAGGCGTAACCGCCAAGGAATCCATACATGCTGAGCCCGTGGATCAAACAGAGAATCGTGAGCAGCACGCTATTCCGGTTCCACAGGCTCGGAGCACCGCCGGCTGCGATTCGCGCTTGCGCCGCACCACGCGTCTCGCTGAACCAGGAGCGCACGCTGGCCAGGATTATGGCCATCATCACAAACCCAAATAGCCCGAAGGCAATCATCGGCGCGCGCCAGTTGGCGTACTTCACCAGTAGCACGCCGGCCAGCGACGAGCCCACAAATCCGCCGATGCCGTAGCAGAAATTGACCGACCCAATCGCGGCTGCTTTGTACGTCGCAAAATAACTTGCCGCCAGCGCAAACATCGACGTGGCCAGCATGGCCATCCCGATTCCCTGTGCCGCCAGGCAGACCAGCATGCCCCAGAATCCATGCGTGGCCGCGGTAAGCGCGGTCGCGCCCGAAAAAATCGCAATGCCCCCTAGCATCACGGCCTTGCGGGAAAAACGGGCAAGAATATAACCGGTGGTCAAGCCTCCCACACCCAGGCCTAGAGTAAAAATTGTCGTGAGCAGCCCGGTAAGGGAAGGTGAGAAGGAGAATTCCCGCCGCACGTAGGGTGCGATCACCGGAAAGAGGTAGCGGTCCGCCGCCATGAGCACGTAGGAGAGCAGCAGAACGCAATACATCGTAATCGCTGCGGAACGCGTGCCGGCTCGCTCGCGAGGCGCCGCATTTACATCAATGGCCGATATCTGGGTGTTTTCCACGCGCGAAATCCTTTAGTTGGCCGGAGTATACGCCACAACGCAACTTTTGGGAAAGGCACCCAACTGAGGATAAGAGGATAATAGGTGGGCGCAGGGTTTTCCGCCGAATGCTACAGCTAAAGGCTGCGGCAAGTCCTGTCCAGCTCCGATGCTTGCTCCTACAAAAGCGAATGAAAAACACATCAGGGACTACTTATTGGCTGCCTTATCCCTCCTTGCAGGGTACCTTGCCGTGAAATATGGGGCGTCTTGGTTGGCTTGGGCTGCCGCGCTTATGTTCTGGATGGCGATTTACGATTATACGAAAGCCATCCATTCGAGACTGATTCGCTTGGGCGCACCGATCTGTGCGGGACTTATTCTCATTCTTGTGATGCTTACAATTACGGACGTTTCTTGGTCGCGATGGACTACGAATCAAGTTCCTGTGCTACCTAAACCGCAGGGTCTACAAAGCCCTCCAGCCGACGATGCTCGGTGATCCTTTTGAAGACCCACCATCCGATTTCTGATTCGCGCCTTCACTGTTTGACGCTCGCGGTAAAATAGATATACGCCTGCCCGGATGAATTTATGGGGCATGCCCAGCGCCAAGCTGGGGCTTGCCTTGGGCGAACGTCCGGTTTTGTAGCGCCGGCATCCTGCCGGCATCATCCAACCGGAGGAAGCCAGGGGCTGCTCGGCGAATCTTGGGGTTACCCGAACGTGCGGGCGGCGTCACAGCGTTGCCGATTCTCGCCAAAAAATGGCGATGCGATCAGCATCGCCATCCTGCGCGAACATCGGGAGCGAGGCGCGCAGTTTGCGCTCCGGATGCCCTTGCGGAGGATCTCTCATATAGCGGTCATGTGGCGAAGATTCAGCGCTCGCCAAAAATTAATCCCCCTCAACCTCACGAATTACCAGTTGCCCTTATTTCGAATGCTCCGCGAAAAGGCTGCCAACAGGATGCGCTTTTCGCGGGTAACAAAGTGGAGCTCTCGCCGCTTTACAAAGTCCATCGTGAGCGAGCGATCTTTCTTGTAACATTCAGGCCTAGTAGATTCACCACTCGCAAACAGCCGCAAACTAAGTCTCGTGAAATCTGCACTTGCAAAACTAAGGTGCTAAGCATCCTGAAATGAACACTTACGAAAAAATATGGGGTGGGGGTGCAACCAGATTGCTTCCCTGCGAAGGGAGCATCCTCTAAGGCGTTTAGGATGATATCCTTGCAAAAAGGGCAGAATAACCGGCATGGAATGATATCCTTGCAAAAAAAGGGGGTGGGGGTACCCCTGAGTTCGGGCTAATTCTTCTGAAGCGAGCTGGTTTGAGCGGGGACCCAGTCAGGGTGCGTGAATTCGACGCCCCAGAATCGCGGCGCCGGAGTGAGAAACTCAATGGCCACGCGCTGGCCTTTGGCAGAGTCGTCGCCGAGGTAGACGACTCGACACTCTTGCTCGTCTTGGGTAAACGGATTGGTGAGGACGAGCAGGGATCCTATCTCCAGATCCTGATCGAAGTAGAGCAGAGCGCCATGGGCGTTGACCACGATCGTTTCGCAGGCGTGCCGAAAACGGCGGCCCTGCTGGTTCTTGCCCGCGAGCAGCACCCGAATGCGCATGAAGAGCCGAGAACTGCGTCGTTCGCGTTCAAAGATGGCCGGGGACATGACACATTCATGGTCGGCCAAAGCTTCGCGTGCGGTCAATCTTGCGCTCGATTCGCGTGCCTTCGAGGATAACTGGCCTTATGGACAAGGGCGGGGTCCCCAACACGCGCCGTTTTTGCGCGTGCTGGGGTAGGAAGGGCGGGGTCCCCGAGGCGGACCGCTTGTTGCCCGCATTGGGGCGCAAAGGGTGCGGCTCGCATCCGCCTTGCAGGTCAAGAGCCGGGCTCCTAGAATCGGGACGGCGCTTCAGGAGGGCAGATGGAGCTGAATGAGTATATCGAACGAAAGCGTAACGAGCATCTGACCGATCTTTACGAATTTCTGCGCATACCCAGCATCAGCGCGCAAGCGGAGCACAAACCGGACGTCGAACGCGCAGCGCGGTGGGTTGCCGACCGCATGCGGCGCGTGGGCCTCGGTGGGGTCGAAATCGTGCCCACGAAGATGCATCCCCTGGTTTACGGCCAATCCCTGCAAGCACCCGGCAAGCCTACCGTTCTTTTTTACGGGCACTACGACGTGCAGCCGCCCGAGCCGCTGGAGTTGTGGACTTCCCCCGCATTTGAGCCGACCGTCCGCGATGGCAGTCTCTATGGCCGTGGAACCGCAGACGACAAAGGCCAAGTGCACATTCATCTTCGCGCGCTGGATGCATTAAAGCAGACGATGGGGGCGCTTCCGATCAACCTCAAGATGATCATCGAAGGAGAAGAAGAAGTTGGCAGCGAAAATCTCTGGGATTATGTAAATCGGAACAAGTTAAAGCTCAAGGCCGACGCCTTGGTCGTTTCCGATACGGCCATGCTGGCGCCCGGAGTGCCCTCGATTACTTACGGATTGAGAGGACTAAACTACTATCAAATCAATGTAACCGGGCCTGCGCAGGACTTGCATTCGGGAGTATTCGGCGGCGCGGTACCGAATCCGCTCACCATACTGGCAGAGCTTTTTGCCAAGCTCCACGATAAGAATTTCCGCGTCGCCGTACCCGGTTTTTACGAGGATGTGGCCGTCGTTTCCCGGAGGGAACGCAAAGCGCTCAATAAACTTCCTTTCCAGGAGAAGGAGTTCCGAAAGACTGTGGGAGCGCCCGCGCTATGCGGCGAAAAGGGCTACACGGTCGTGGAACAGCTTTGGTGTCGTCCCACGCTGGAGCTCAATGGAATATGGGGAGGGTACATCGGCGAAGGCGCAAAGACCGTCATACCGTCGAAGGCGCATGCCAAGTTTTCCACGCGGCTCGTGCCCAACCAGGACCCTCTCAAAATTGCGCGACGCGTGGAACGCCACATACGCAAGCTGGTTCCCAAGCAGGTTACCTGTGATTTCCAGGTTTTGAGCACCGGCAAACCCTGGGTAGCGCCCTACACCCACCCCTTTTTTGAGGTAGCGCACCGGGCTCTGGAAACAGGATTCGGCAAGCGCGCAGTTTTTATCCGCGAGGGCGGATCCATTCCGTTTGTGACCCAAATGCACGACACCTTCAAGGTGCCCTGCCTGTTATTGGGATTCGGGCTGCCCGATGAAAATGCCCATGCCCCTGACGAGCACATTTTGCTCGAGAACTATTTCGGGGGCATCAAGGCCATCGCCCGTTTTTATCAGGCGTTAGGCAAACTCTAGGCAGATTGGTTCAAACCGTCGCAAGCTGAGCATGGCGTCCCCGCGCATATTCTTCGAGTGCGCGGTTCGCTGCGATGATTGCGGCTGACATGAGAAATTCCCCCGAGTTCGCAGAAATAGGCAGGATAGCAGGAGCGCTCAGCCCTGCCAACTGTGCCGGAACGGTTCTGATGAAAACGCGCAGTGACAAAGGCTCCTCGCGAAATGTCAATTTTCTGCGGCTTTTTTGCATTTTCTCTTGCGTTGCGCCGGGACTCTCTTTATAGTGTCGCGCGTGCGCGGCCCTGGTTCGGGCCTCCACGAAGGCTCGAATGAAACAAACGCTAGAGGAGGGGAGAAGATCGAGATGGCAAAGCCGATGAGCAAGTCCAAGATTGTGGGCCATCTGGCGGAGAAGTGCGAGACGCCGAGGAAGATGATTGGTACATTTTTTGACGAACTCTTCAAGTTGGCGGTCAGGGAGTGCAAAGGCGGCGCGGGCAAATTCGTAATTCCAAACCTGGGGCGTGCGGTGAAAGCCCATCGTAAAGCGCGCATGGGCCGCAACCCGCAGACCGGCGAGCCGATCAAGATCAAAGCGAAGACCGTCGTGCGTTTGCGGCCGGCGAAGGCCTTCAAGGATGCGGTTCTGGGCTCGTAGTCTCGAGACTTATGCTCTTCCCGGTCGAATCGCGATCGGGTAATTCAACCTGATCACTGTGGCGGCCGGAGTCGTCTGACTTTGGCCACCTGACCATCGTGCCTCTGCTATTGGGTCGGCATCTCTCCAGGGTGGTCCTGCTTGGGGGCGCGGCCACAACGATCAGTGGCATAATGGTTGGGAAACACTATGCCGACCACTCCGGCTCCCTCCGGCCTGCTGGCCGATTTATATGAATTGACCATGGCGGCCGGGTACCTCGAAACGCACTTCGAGGCCCGCGCCACTTTCGAGCTTTTTGTCCGGAGCTTGCCTCCCAAGCGGAATTTCCTGGTTGCAGCCGGCTTGGAGCAGGCCCTGGAGTTCCTGGAGACGGTTCGCTTCAGTTCGGGGGATATTGCCTACCTTCGCCAGCATCCCGCTTTCGCCCGCATCAGCGCGAAATTCTTTGATTATCTGGCGGCTTTTCGGTTCTCCGGCGACGTATGGGCGTTGCCGGAAGGCACGGTTTGTTTTCCAGGCGAGCCGCTCCTGCGCATCACCGCCCCGATCGCCGAAGCGCAGATAATGGAAACCGCGCTGCTCGCCACGATCAGTTTCCAAACCATGATTGCCTCGAAGGCGGCGCGTGTAGCCAAAGCCGCGGCCGGGCGGCCGGTAGTCGAGTTCGGCACTCGCCGCGCTCACGGCATCGAATCCGGTGTGTTGGCTGCGCGCGCGGCCTATATTGGCGGGTGCCTGGGAACATCCAACGTGCGCGCCGGTCAGTTATTCGGCGTGCCCACCTACGGCACGCAGGCCCATTCCTGGATCATGGCCCATGACCGGGAAGAGGATGCCTTTGCTCAGTTCATGAATATTTTCCCGCGCCATTCGGTGTTGCTGCTGGACACCTATGATGTACGCGCCGCCCTCGAAAAGGTGATTGCCATCGGGCGGAAACCTCGCGGTGTGCGGCTGGATAGCGGCGATCTGGCTGCGGACAGCATGTGGGTGCGCAAGAAGCTGGATGAAGCGGGGTGGGGCGACGTGGAGATTTTCATGTCCGGTGATCTCGATGAGGAACGGATTTCGTCTCTGCTGGACGCCGGAGCCCGTGTAGACACGTTTGGCGTGGGCACTTCGCTCTCCACGTCCTCAGACGCGCCATCGCTTGGCGTTCTTTATAAGTTGGTCGAGCTAGAACGGCGCGGCGAAGTGCTGGAGGCGGCGAAATTCAGCGCGGCCAAGGTAACTTATCCTGGCCGCAAGCAGGTCTACCGCAAAACCGATGGAGGCAGCTACGCGGGCGATGTGATTGCTCTCGAGGAAGAGCACATGCCCGGCGAGCCTTTGCTCGTGCCGGTAATGCGTGCGGGAAAACGCGTGAGTGCAGTCGCGCCCTTAGCGGAACTGCAGAAGCGCTGTCAATCGCAGATCGAGTGTTTACCTGCCGCAGTTCGTGCGCTGGCGGTTTCTGACCCCGCTTACTCTGTGCGGCACAGCGCGCGGCTGGAAGCGCTGCTCGAAGAGGTTCGGGAGCGCATCGCTCGGACGGTCTCGCGATCTTAGGAGTTCCGCCGTGGTTTCCCGCCGCATCATTTTTTGGGACGTCGACACCCAAGTCGATTTCATGTTGCCGGGCGGCAAACTTTATGTCCCCGGTGCTGAAAAGCTGATTGCGAACTTACGCCGGCTTACCGATCAGGCCCGTAAGGATCGCGTTTTTCTCGTTTCCGACGCTTGCGTGCATGCGCCGGATGATCCGGAGTTTCAGCGATTTCCGCCGCACTGTGTGCGCGGCACTTCCGGAGCGGAGATGATTCCGGAGACGGTTGCGGAGAGATTTCTGATCCTGCCGAATCGGCGGGAGGCGACCGTTCCAAAGGATTTGTCGCCCTACCAGCAGGTCATTCTCGAGAAGCAGACCCTCGACGTCTTCGATAATCCCCTCACGGAAACAGTGATCGAGCGGCTGAAAAAATTCACCGATGATAATGCCGAGTTCGTCGTTTTTGGAGTTGTCACCGAATACTGTGTGCGCTGCGTCGCGAAAGGCTTGCTCGAGCGCGGCCGGCGCGTCTCCCTGGTGGAAGACGCCATCAAGACGTTGAAAGCAGAAGACGGAAAAAGCGCGCTGGCTGAGATGAACTCCCTGGGAGCCAGAATGACCACTACGCGCGAGGCGATCGATTCGCTGGGCGTGTCGAAAGCGACGCAAGTGTAAGTTCGGGAGCTCAGCCGCTATAGGGTCTTGATGTAGGAAATCAGCGCCCGAATCTGCTCGGGATTGATGATGTTCTTGAAACCGGGCATGTTCTTGCCTCCGGCCTCGATCCACTTGGTCAAGCTGGCGTCGGTCACCTTCTTCCCGTCAGAAAACGTGAGCCGCGGATACAGGCCTTTCAGTCCGGGCCCGATCTTCTGAGCTGTGGTTTCCGCGAAGTGGCAGGAGGCGCAGTGCTGGTGAAAGAGGTCTTTGCCCGAAACGTTTTGTTGGGCCTCGGAGGCGGTAGCGGCTGATTTTCGCATCGAGTTATTTTGCAAAGCCTGAGCAGATGCGGCGGTTGGCGAAAGCATGATGGCGATCAACGCCGCCAGCAACATGCCCGCTGCGCTGCCGTCCTTTGAGAGACCGCCTTTCCCACAAAGTTGTCGCTCCAAGGTTCCCTCTGAATGCTAGTGGGCCGGCGACGAATCCGCAGCCGCAGTGGGTTTAAACAGTATATTGTAAATCCACATCAGCAGCGTTGTCGCGAATCCAATCGCGGAAACCACCCACCACATTTGCTCGGGGCGATGCAGTACATCACCGAAATAGTGCACCAGATATCCTCCTAGCTTGCCGCCGATCAGATAGCCAATGGCAATGGGAAGAAAGGCGTAACCCATATAAGTGCCCTGTTGTCCGGGCGGCGCCAGTCGCGAGACGTATTCGTAATATCGGGGCGATTGCGTGATTTCGCCCAGCGCCAGGATGAAAAGCGCCGCGATCACGAAGCCTGTGCTTGCGTGCAGCAGCAGGATCAGCCACGAAAAGCTGGAGATCAGAATGCCGACCGTCATCGCCGTGAAAGTTGGGATCCTGCGCGTGAGATAACTCACCGCAATCTGAAACAGGATTACCGTGGCCGGATCGACCGATAGCAGGAGATCGATTTTGGCATTGGGGGCGACGTATCCGCGGATAAAAAGCGGCAGGGCGATGAATTCCTGCCAAAAAATGATCCAGAAGCCCGAGAAAATCACCAGAAAAACCACGAACGGCAGGTTTGACAGAACGACCAGCATGTTTCGCAGCGCTGCAATCATCGTAGGAACCGTTCGCTCGCCGGAGCGGCTGGGCTCTTTGTAAAAAATCAGCGTGGCAAAAAACATCAGGAACACGAAAAACGCCGATACGCGAAATACATTTTCGATCCCCAGCGACCTGCGAACGAGAAAAGCCACAATGGGACCAAGCGTTCCGCCGATATTCACCAGAGTGTAGTAAATGGAATATCCAATAGAGCGCACGGATTCGCTCGACGCGCGCGCCGTGGTTCCGGCAACGCATGGCTTTACGACCGAGGGGCCAAGCGCCGGGATCATCAGCACCAGCAGCACGACCCAGAAGAGCGGAAGCGCCTGCCTCAGGGGAGCCATCCAACCCGCAGTCAGAGAGCCCATCAGAAAGTATCCGATTGCAAGGGTCAGATAGGCCAACGCTAGCGATTTGCGAAAGCCAAAGCGATCTGCCAGGCTGCCGCCCAGGATCGGCAGAAACCAAACCGCGAAGCCAAACACTCCCATGAGCGTTCCGGTTTGCTCGGTCGAAAGGTGAAGAGATTCGTGCAGGAAAATGGCCAAGACGGCGGCTTGTCCGTAGTAGGCCACTCGTTCAAAAAGCTCGGTGATGTTCGCCACCCAGAAGGCGGGTTCAAAGCCGCGACGAATTTCGAGCAGCCGCTCCTTGAAGCGCAGGTGCTCCCTTTCTGCCTGGTTGATGCGTGCCGTTGACATCTTATGCCCCACTTATAACCCGGCCATCTTATAGGATAAGCTGAACCAAGGGCAGCCAGAGAAACACAGACGCATGAATCCAAAACTGCCATCCGTCGTTATCGTTGGGCGCCCCAACGTAGGGAAGTCGACGCTCTTCAATCGGCTCACGGGAACTCGCCGGTCGATCGTCACGGACGAGCCGGGGATCACTCGCGATCGTATTTACGGCACTGCCGCCTGGCTCGGGCGGCCGTTTGAAATCGTGGACACCGGAGGTCTGCTGCCCGACGACCGCGCGGCCATCCCGCGCGAGATTCTCAAGCAAGCGCAAGCCGCGATAGCCGACGCAACCGCTCTCGTGCTTGTAGTCGACGCTCGTGCCGGTGCGACTCCGCTCGATTTGGAGCTGGCTCGGCGCTTGCGGCGAACGGGCAAGCCGTTCGTCGTCGCCGTCAACAAAGTCGACACCCAGCGACTGCAGGACCTCGCGGCTCAATTTTACGAGATTGGGGCCGAGATATTTCCGCTCTCGGCGGAGCATGGCTTAGGGGTGGACACTCTCCTGGACGCGTTAACGCGCGATTTTCCACCATCCGAAGCCGACGGCGGTGCTCCGGAAACAACGGAAGTGCAGGTGGCCATCATCGGCCGGCCGAACGTCGGAAAGTCGACTTTGCTGAATCAATTGGCCGGCGCGGAGCGCTCCATTGTCTCTGCCGAACCCGGGACCACCCGAGATGCCGTGGACACGGTCGTGCTCCGCAGCCAGAAAGGCTATCGCTTTATCGATACGGCAGGCATTCGGCGCAAAGGTAAAACCGAGCTGATCGCTGAGAAGCTGAGTGTAATCATGGCCCGTAAGCATCTGGAACGCGCGGACCTGGCTCTATTGGTGGCTGACGCGGCCATCGGTGTTACCGCGGGTGACGCAACCATTGCCGGCTACGCCCAGCAGTCGGGTCGCTCCGTAATCGTGGTCATGAATAAGTGGGATCTGGCACTCGAAAAAGCTCAGGAAGCCGCTCAGGAGGCGCAGAAGCAGCGCGGCAAGCCACCACAAGAGGAACGAACTCGAAATGCGAAGCAGTTCTCAGCAGATCCAAAGCAATTAGCCGCCGACTACGAAATCTTGGTGCGCGAGAGGCTTAAGTTTCTACCCTATGCGCCAATCATTTTTGTCTCCGCGCTCACCGGCGAACACGTCGAAAAACTCTATGGCCTCATTGATCGCGTCGCTGAAGCACGGAAGCGGCGAATCTCCACTGCCGAACTGAATCGCTGGCTGGCAAGTGTCGACCTGGCGCGCGGAACTTCGCCCGCGGCCCGCCGCGTGAAAATCTACTACATGACGCAATCCGCGGTTTCGCCGCCGACTTTTATCCTCTTCACCAACCAGCGTCAGCGGCTGCATTTCAGCTATGAGCGCTTCCTCGAAAACCGCTTGCGCGAGCATTTCGATTTCTTCGGATCGCCCATTCGTTTCATTCAGCGTTTTCGGGAGCGCGCACGTGATGATCGGGAACATCCCGCGCAAAAGCGACGCAGAGCCGATTGACTTGCGTGCAAATCGGCATAGGATAGGGCCGTAATGCCCGCGAACGGCCATCAGGAAATCGCCGCAGATAAAAATCTATTTCGCATCGGCGAAGTCAGCCGCCTCACCGATACGAAGCCGTTTGTCCTGCGCTACTGGGAAACAGAATTCCCCATGTTGCAGCCGGTGAAAAGTCCGAAGGGACATCGGCTCTATCGGCGAAAAGACGTTGATACGGTACTTTTGATAAAGCGGCTCTTGTATGACGAAGGCTTTACCATCGCCGGTGCGCGCCGCCACCTGCGCGACGTCCACGAAGGGCCGGCGGAATCGGCGTCCGGCGCCAACGAAGCGAAGCGCTTTCCGGCGCCTCGGAGCGATACCCGTCCGAATATCAGCCGCAAAGTGCTGCTCGACCTGCGGGATTCGCTGCGCACGTTCTTGACGCTGCTGGAAACCGAGTGATAGGCTCAAAAGCGCATTTTCGGCCTCGCCAACGGGTGAAGACAAGCGCTTATTCCGCCGGTCGGGACGTGGCGCAGCCTGGTAGCGCGCACGCTTGGGGTGCGTGAGGTCGCTGGTTCAAATCCAGTCGTCCCGACCATTTTGCACAGAAGAGCAGTCGAATGATTGGCGCCAAGCCAGTACTTTCAACTCTGCCAGCCCTCCACGAGCAACGTGCCTGATATCCTGGTAACAAATGACGATGGAATCCATGCCGCGGGTCTGCGGGCATTGCTCAAAGGCCTCGAGGGGTTGGCCACCGTTAGCGTCGTAGCGCCTAGCCAGGAACGGAGCGCCGCGGCTCAATCGCTCACCGTGCGCCACCCCATCTTCTGTGAGCAAATAGCCGAACGCGAATGGGCCATCGAGGGAACGCCGGCTGATGCCATGATGGTGGCGCTGCATCGGCTATTCCCGAAGCCCCCGGATCTGGTGATCTCCGGGATCAACAAAGGCCCAAATTTGGGCGAGAACGTGTTCTATTCCGGCACAGTGGGCGCGGCCACGGAGGCCGTTATCAACCACGTTCCGGCAATTGCGATGTCCTTGGCGCACCGCGGCAACGGATTTGTCTATGACCATGCCGCGCTGTTTGCTAGGCGGCTCGCGGAGCTTATCTTGCAAGAGGGGTTACCTTCGGGCGTATTGCTTAATGTAAATGTGCCGCTCGACTGGAATGGCGGGGTGCGGCTGACGCGCCAGTCCGGCAAAGTGACCCGGACCGTGCTCCAGGAAGGCGCAGACCCCCGCGGCCGAACTTATTACTGGCTTAACGAGGAGCCGGTGGCGGGTGCGCCCGACCCTGAAAGCGATTACGCCGCTGTTTTTAGTGGCCACATATCCATAACGCCGATCGAATTGGAACGCACCCATGAGCCTTCGCTGAGCGATCTCTCCCATTGGGCCGATCTGTTGGAGGCCAGCCTCAAGGCCTAGTTTCCGAAAAGCTCTTTGTCAGCTCCACTAAGTTTTTCATTATCAATGCTTTAGTGAAACTTTCCTTGACAATATTGGGGTTATTGTGTAATCCTACTCACTTCGGCTTCACCTGCTTCGGCCGCCGGTTCTAATGAGCTGGAGTTCCAGACTCAAACGCCGAGTGGGCCAGAAGCTATCCGCTTATTTTTCAGCTGGTTATTGCTAAATAGCGTAGATCTTCTCCTAGTACGCCCGTACCCAGAGAATGAAGCTTTTCGGCCATGGTCCGCCCGCACGGCCGACCGGTAGATTAGTTCCCATCATCACGGTTTCAACCCTGACTTGAGGAACCTAAAGGCTAAAGGAGGAGCCGAGGTGAAGGCAGCCCAAGCGCTGCCGACAGAAGTCAGCAGTTTGGGAGGATAAACGTGCAGACCAAGCTACGAATAGCGGTAACCATTTTCGCAGCAAGCCTGCTGTCGGTTTCCATGATTTCTGCGGCAACCCTGAGCAAGCACTTTACGGGTAACACCAAGTCTCACTCGGTAGGAATCGCCTCCTGGTACGGAATACAGCATCAGGGCCGGCCGATGGCGAATGGAAAGAAGTTTGACCGCCGCAAGCTAACTGCGGCTTCTTGGTATGTGCCCCTGGGTACCGTGCTTCACGTGGTCAATTTGGAAAACGGCCGGTCGGTGACCGTTACCGTGACGGACCGTGGCCCCAACCTGCGTTTGCATCGCGTTCTCGATCTCTCTGAAGCCGCGGCCCAGAAACTGGGTTACATTGAAAAGGGCCTAACCCCTGTTTTCGTCTCTCCGATCCTGAAGTATGAGCCACAACATGCGGCGCTTCACCCCCGCCTTCTGGTCGAGCCGCCGGATCGCGATCTTGTGGCCACGTACACCGCACCAGAGCCTCCGGCATTGCTTCGATCAGCGCGCTGATTTTCCCGGGGCCATGCCGCCGATTCCGGAAACTGCCCTGCTTCCGCGAAAACGGGTGCCCTCAATCACCCGTGCCGGGAATGTGAAGCAGCAGGGCCAGCAGCCCCGACAGGACCATGCAAACCAGAAGAAACACCAGTCCTGGCGTAAACGAATTTGTCCGCGTCCGCAGATAACCGATAAAAAAGGGGCCGGCGAACCCACCGAGGTTGGCAACAGAATTGATCAATCCAATCGACGCGGCGGCAGCGGACTCGGTGAGGATCGCCGTGGGCAAGGCCCAGAAGCTGGGCATGAACGCCGTGGTGCACGCGCCGACGATAACCATGCACAGAAAGGCCAAGGGCAGATGAGCGCTCGAACGAATGGCCACAGCCAGGCATCCCGCACCAAGAAACAGCGGAAAGGCAGTATGCCAGCGCCTTTCGGCGGTTTGATCCGAATGCCATCCGTTCCAAATCATAGCGGCCAGACCGGCCACATAAGGTAAGGCGGAAAGCAGAGTGACAGCCATATTTGGAAGGTTTGTGGCGCGCTGCACGATCGTTGGAAACCAGATCACGAAACCATAGATTCCGATGATGGCGAAGAAATAAACCAGCGTAAGCAGAATCACTTGGCGGCTGCGCATGGCTTGCCATATGGTCCAGGCGCGAACCCTTGATTTCGCGGCTTTCTCGCGGTCGAGTTCTGACTGGATCCAGGCGCGTTCATCCGCGGCGAGCCACTGCGCCTGCGGCGGCCAGTCGGTCAAATAAACAAGCGTGAGAATCCCAAATAAGATTGCCGGAAATCCCTCCACCACGAAGAGCCATCTCCAGCCCGCAATACCAGCCCAATGCTGGCTCAGAATCCACCCGGCCAGGGGCGAACCGATGATGCTGGACATAGGGATCGCAGCCATAAAGATAGCTCCCGCTTTGGCGCGATCCTCGTAGCGGAACCAATGGGTGAGATAGACGACGATGCCCGGGAAAAAGCCTGCTTCCGCGACTCCGAGCAGGAATCGAGCCAGATAGAATTGACGCGGTGTGTGCACCGCCGCCATCAGAATGGTAACCAATCCCCAAGTCACCAGGATCCGCGCAATCCATTTGCGTGCGCTCCAGCGCTCCACGATCAACGCGCCCGGTATTTCAAACAGAAAGTAGCCGATGGAGAAAATGCCGGCGCCCAGACCAAAGACGCGATCGCTGAAGTTCAGGTCACGCGACATCTCCAGGCCCGCATAACCCACGTTGACCCGGTCCAGAAAGGCGATTACGTAGAGGACAAAAAGAAATGGCAACAGGCGGCGAGCGATAAGCCGCGTCGCGCGCTGTCCCACATCCGGCAAAACGGCGGTAGCAGACATTTCGGCTCAGCGTTTGTAGCATAATTCCGTCGTTTCCGATGCAGGTGTCGCGACCCGCCGCGAGATGGAGTGTGGCCAATGTGTGGAGTGCCGAGGCCTTGAGTGATGACGCGAGTGGCCATTCTTGACGATTATCAGCGTGTAGCTCTTTCGCTGGCCGATTGGAAGAGCCTAGGCCCGGAGGTCACGGTCCAGGCGTTTCACGAAAGGCTATCGGGCGAAGATACCCTGGCGAAACGCCTGGGTGACTTTGAAGTGATCGTGGCTATGCGCGAGCGAACCCATTTTCCATGGTCCCTGCTCGAACGCCTGCCCAACCTGAAGCTTCTGGTGACCACAGGCATGCGCAATGTTGCCATTGACGCCAAGGCAGCCGCCGAACTCGGAATCGTGGTTAGCGGCACGGGCATGCTTACGCCTCCGACGGCCGAGCTCACCTGGGGGCTGATCATTGCGCTAGCGCGCCATATCCCGCAAGAGGCTCAGCGGATGTGCAGCGGAGGATGGCAGACCACGGTCGGGGTGGGCCTGAATGGCAAGGTCCTCGGGATATTGGGCCTGGGCAAGCTGGGCAGCGAAGTCGCCAGGGTCGGCCGCGCCTTGCAGATGGAAGTGATCGCCTGGAGCCAAAATTTGACCGCGGCACACGCCAGTTCGCTTGGCGCAACGCGGGTCGAAAAGGACGAGCTATTTCAGCGCGCTGATTTCGTGACGATTCATCTGGTGTTGAGCAAGCGCACTCGAGGGCTGTTGACGGCGCGCGAGTTGGCCCTGATGAAGCCGGGAGCTTACCTGATCAATACTTCTCGCGGACCTATCGTCGAAGAGCGCGCTCTGATCAATGCGCTCACGAACGGGAAGCTCGCCGGAGCCGCGCTGGACGTATATGACGAAGAGCCGTTGCCGGCCGATCATCCGCTGCGCAAACTAGATAAGGTTGTGCTCACGCCGCATCTGGGCTACGTGACAGTCGAAAATTATCGCCAATGTTATGGCGATGCGGTCGAGGACATTCGCGCGTTTCTCGCTGGTCGTCCGATCCGCACAATCTGAGCCGAGTTTTGCACCTGTGAGCCCGCGGGCGAAATCCGCCGCTCCGATGTTGGGCGTTTAGACCAATTCTGCCTGATCAAGCAGCTCTCCTGTGTAGCTGTAGGTTTCCAGGCTGACGCGTGGGCCGCGCACCTGTACCAGACAATACGACCAGGTATGAGCCACGAATTTCTTAACGGCCTTCGCCCACGGTACAGCGTTATCGCGAGGATAGAACGGCGCGCCCGCGGCGCCCTGCGTAATTTGCCAGAGGGGCTTGACGAAGCCGGCATTTGCGGTGCCGTCGCGGTGTACTGGCGTCTTGCTGTCAATCAATGTGCGGCTGTAGTTGTGTTCATGTCCGCAGAAGACGGCGCTCGTGCCTGCCCGCGTGACGATGCTCCAGAAACGGTCCCGCACTCTGACCCCCTCGGCTTCGCCTCCTCCCCAGAGCGCATCCTCCACGTGACCGCCGTTGGGAAACGCCGGCTCGTGCACAAATACGAAAATGTGGCCAGCTCGCGCAGTACGCGCTGCCGTCAAATCTTTCTCCAGCCATTCGAGCTGCCCCGGGAGCAATCGCCCAAAGGGATTACCCGCGCGCTGCTGCGGACGGCTGGAATACCAATAATCAGAATTGAGTTGAGTGAAATGGCAGCCGGCGTAATCGAAGCTGTAAACACTGCCCTTGTAAGGGGGCAGGCCAGGATGCTCTGGCTCAGGCCCGTTCATGGGGTGTACAAATTCAGACGCGAACACGGCTTCGGCGCTCTGCCCGGCCTGCTTGTCCACTTGTACGCCGTCAGAGAATATGTCCAGTAGCGATTCATGATTGCCCATTCCCGTATACACCGGGACCTCGTGCCAAAGAGGCCCATAAATTCGCTTCCATGAACGCAATTGCGCGCGGAAGTCGTCTTCGCGGGTCGTATAGCCGTTGATGAGATCGCCCGTGAAGATGAGCAGATGGGGCGCGTGGCGCGCCATCCGTATGGCGAGCGCGCGTGCGGAAATTCCATTGATGCCCTCCAGGGCCATGTCTCCGCCACCCAGGCCGCCGGTGCGGCCGTCACAGGTGAATACGAATGAAAATGCTGGCTCCTGCGGAGACGTTCTCAGCGTGTAGATGCGCGAGCGAATCTCGCCGTCTGATGCGGTGCTAACAGCCTGATAGCGGTATTTGGTATTGGCGCTGAGCTCCCTGAGGCGAACGATATGACGGCTGGCCAGCCCGCCTTCGCTCGGCCCGCTTTCACTTGGAATGCTCACTCCATTGCTCAGCCGCAGCTCGCCCTTCGTCGGCGTGTCTGTCACCCACCAGACGATCGCTGAATCAGCATGGACCGCGCTCTTTCGCGTATCAAAAAGCTCGAGACGATAGGCCAGCGTACCGCCTTCGAGCAGCATGCGCGGTGCCGAGCGACTGGCGTAGCCACGCACATCGACACGCGCTCCATGTTTCAGCCGAGCGCTCTCCTCGGTCACGGATTGGCTGGCATTGTAGATCGGCCAATCAAGCGCAATTTCATCATTCGGCACACCGAGGTAAATCGTCCCGCCCTGCGCCGGAATTACCGTCTCCCACGCGATTGTGGCCGAGCCTTCGGCATCCAGCGTAACCACCGGCTCCGATTGCAACAAGCGCTCGGGAGCTCGTTGGATAGGTGATCCCGATAACCCCGCATGTTGCCGCTCCTCATCTACTTCGGTTGTTTGCGGTAGCGATTCCTCCGTCAAAACGTTGCCGAGAGCGGCGGCCATGGCACTTGAGCTGATAACCCTGAGGAGATATCTGCGATCAATGGTCATGGGTTCTCGCCCTGAGCCGCTTTGCTAGGAAAGTCTCAGCCGGGAAAAGGATTGGGAAGCAATGGGCACGAACGTATTGTAAGCGCAAACGTGAACCGATTTGCGGCGCCTGCACGGGCCGGTGCAGATTCCTGCTATGCGCTTTGGACGCGAAATCGCTGTCCTGCTCGGCATCTGTGCAAAGACGGCTGAATCACACAGGGCCCGGCTTATGCAGAAGCTCGATATCCACGAGACCGCCAGCCTGGTCCGGTATGCCATTCGGCGTGGATTGGTCCAGCCCTGA
>WNGQ01002063.1_pt1 | contig 20573 bp, 18 predicted proteins | sample 5407661 | NCBI WGS metagenome assembly WNGQ01 (sample SAMN13153382, study PRJNA577476) | soil metagenome | isolation source: 60 cm soil or saprolite under Garry oak tree replicate 2 | place: USA:California | collected 2016-06-15 | reverse complement strand
AGCAGCAGCCCGATCAGCTGGCCGGAGATAGCCGAGATCTGGTTGATGCCGAGCGCCATGCCGCGCTGCCGCGCCGGGAACGCGTCGGTGAGGATCGCCGCGGCGTTCGCCATCAGCATCGCGCCGCCGAACGCCTGCACGATCCGCCAGCCGATCAGCCACAGCGCGCCGGCGCTGCCGGCCAGCGGGTCGAGCGAGAGCGCGATAGAGGCGGCGGTGAAGACGACGAAGCCGAGGTTGTAGATCCGCACCCGGCCGTAGATGTCGCCGAGCCTGCCGAGCGTGACCACCAGCACCGCGGTGACCAGCAGGTATCCGATGATCATCCACAGCAGGTAGCTGACGTTGCCCGGCGCGAGCGGGTTCAGGTGGATGCCGCGGAAGATGGCGGGCATCGAGATGATCACGATCGAGGCGTCGATCGTCGCCATCGTGATGCCGAGCGTGGTGTTCGACAGCGCGATCCACTTGTAGCGATCACCGGCCCGGCCCGCGCCGTCCTGCCGGGCCCGGCCGGGTTCGGGCGCGCCGTCTTGCCGCGCCGGCCGGCCGGGTTCGGGCGCGCCGTCTTGCCGCGCCCGCCGGCCCAGCCTGCCCCGCCCGGAAAATCGCCGCACGCCTGTCGAGCTTACAGCCGATCAGTTGCTTGATGGCAACTACCTACTCCGGCCGCTGGCCGGCGTCAGCGGCCGGGCTCCAGACGAACGGGATCGTGGTGGCGACCGCGAGCAGCCCGAGCCGCCGCAGCACAGGCGCGCTGTCATCGGACGCGTCGACCTGCAGATAACGGAAGCCGCTGGCCGCGGCCAGCCGGGCGCGGTAGGCGACGGTGGCGCGGTAGATGCCGCGGCGGCGCCACCGGGGGAGCGTCGACCCGCCCCACAGCGAGGCGAAGTCGGTGCCGCGGTGGAACCGGATCCAGCCCGCGCACACGACATCCTGGCCGGCCTCCGCGACGACCACCACGCACGGGTCATCGGGATCGTCGATGTCACGGCTGAGCACGCCGGGCAGCCAGTCGTGGTCGTCGCCCCAGACGGCCTGCTCCAGGTCCCGGATCCGTTCCAGGTCCGCCTGCGCGGTGACCTCGCGCAGGGTCACGCCGGCCGGCCAGCCGGGGGCACCGGCCGCGGACCCGGCCAGCCGCGCGCTCTCGCCGATCAGCAGCGTCTCGGCGTCTTCCGGCACGAACCCGGCGGCGGCCAGCCGGTCCGGCAGGTCGGCCGGCTGGTCATGGCTGTGATACTTCCATTCCACCGCCAGGCCCAGCCGGGCGAAGTGATCACGCTGCGCGGCGATGAAGTTGTCCAGCGCCCGGCCGGTCAGGCCAGCCAGGTCGCGGTACGTAATGAGGCCCCGTTCCAACGGAAAGATCTTCCTGATCACCGGGCCACTGCGGTCCGCCTTACCTGCGGCGATCTCCGCGGCGGTGAGCCGCGCCCTGACCTGCTCGTCGTAGGCCGCCAGGTAGGCAGCGCCAGCGCCGGGCGGGGCGTGCGTCACGCGTTGCCCCGCGCCATCGCGATCAGCCGGTCGAGCACCTTGCCGTTGCTGACCCGCAGCCCGTCGTGCTCGTACTCGTTCGTCACCCAGGCCCGCAGGCCCTTGATCGTGGCGGCCGTCTGCGCCGAGTACTCCCTGGGGACGTACATGTCGTCGTAGTAGACGGCGGCCGCGGCTGGCACGTCGTTGGCCCGCAGCCGGGGCACGTCATAGAGCCGCGGCCAGGATTCGCGCTGCGCGAGGAGATTCCCCGCGCGCCGGATCGGCCGGAGCACCGGGTCGTTCTCCAGCATCCACGGATAGATCATCTCGCCGGTGAACAGCAGTGGATCGTCGCCGTCCAGCGCTGCGGCGGCGCTGAACTCGGGAAACTCGGCCCGGACTCGCTGCGCTGCCCAGTTCGTCGCGCCGCCCTGCGCGTAGCAGGCCTCGTGCAAGAGCGCGTACAGCGGTGCGCCGGCGAAGCTGAGCAGCGTCTGTGCCTGGTACAGGAAGTCGTCGGACAGCTCGTCTCCGGCGAACGGGTCTTCCAGCAGGTAGTGCAGCGTGTGGCTGCCGGTGCCTGAGCCGAGTGCCTGCCCGAGAGCCTGGAACGCCTCGACGGTCAGCCGGGCGCCGCTGGGCAGCAGCGTCTCGTTGTCCATGAGGCGCCTGGCGATCTGCTTGGCCCGGTCGACATCCTGCGGATACCGCTCGTAGTGCGCGTAGTTCTTCGCCGCCACGATCGGATAGGTCGCACGGTAAAGGTCGTCGGGGGTGGCGTGCAGCCCAGGCAGGCCGCCGGCCACGTATGCCTCGCGGATGCCCTCCGGCGCGAACGACAGGTAAGTCACCGTACAGAATCCGCCGAAGCTCTGGCCGAGCACGCTCCACGTCCTGCCGCCGGTGACCTGCTTCCTGATCAGCTCGGCATCGGCGACGATCGAGTCGGCGCGAAAATGGGCCAGGTAATCCGCCTGCTCCCGGGCGGTGGGATGCAGCGCGAGCGTCCGCCGGTTGGCCGGGCAGGACCTGGCCGTGCCGCGCTGGTCGAGCAGCAGCACCCGGTAGTCCTTCAGCGCCCGGTCCAGCCAGCTCTCCCGCCCGGCCGGACGCGGCGAGCCGAACCCCGGCCCGCCTTGCAGGAACAGCAGCCACGGCAGGTCAGCAGCCCGCTGGTCAGCGGCAACGACCTCACGCGCGAACAGCTCGATCTTCGCGCCGCCGGGCTCAGCATGATCAAGCGGAACGGTGAAGGTGAGGTCGTTCAGGATGATGCCCGGCTGCCGGTAGGAGAGCATGAGCCAACCGTAATGGGCGGGTATTCGGCAGGGTACCGATCCGGTATCAGGCGGCGGGCAGAGCTCCGCCAGGCCGGCTAACCGCGTTTCCGCGGGAACGCCTGGCCTGCGGGACGGGCCGCGCGTTTCCGCGGAAACGTCACCGGGGGCGCGGCGCGGGTCTGCGCGGGAGACGCCGTAAGGTCACGGGGGAGTAGCCCAGCGACGAAGAGGATGATCGGATTCCGGACCACGGTGCCCGTGGCATGAGGCGGCGCGGAAACGTTTCCGCGGTCACGCGGCCAGGCTCAAATCGCGGCGGTGTCATTCACGCGGGCGGGGCGGAATCACGCGGGCGGCGGAATCACGCGGGCGGCGTATTCACGCGGGCGGCGTATTCACGCGGGCGGCGTATTCACGCGGGCGGCGGAATCGGCTGCGGTGGGTCTCAGCCGTGCCGCGGCGGCTGGGCCTTGTGCCCGGAACGCTTGGCCTTCTCGTCATCGATCTGGCGGATCAGCTCCTTGCGCGCAGCGATCACGGCGTGATCGAGCTCGCGGTCGGCCGCGGTGGCCACGACGACCGCCAGGCCCGGCAGCAGTGCCTCAAGGGTGACCTTCTGCTCGGGGCCGCCACGGTCCTTGACCGAGATCTCGAGATCCACCTTCTCCGGCTTCCACCGGGCCAGGTGCCTGGTGAGGCTGGACAGAAGCTCCAGCACATGACGACGGTCCGCTGCGCCGAAGCCTGCGCCGCGGCGCAGCCGCTCGTCCAGAATCCGCGTTGAGTCGTCCCAGGTGTCACTCATGGCTCCAGTTTAGGAGCCGTGGCATCAGCCGGACGCGGTTCCCGCTATCCGCAAGGGCGTGATGCGCATCACCACGCGCACGACCTCTCGCGGCAGCTCAAGATACTCCTGGCCGGCGCCAGGCCCCTCGTACTGCTCGGCCAGCGAGACAGCCAGCTGGCGGCCGATGTCCTCGCTGACCGCGGCAAGGCCGCGTACCTCGACATACTGCTCCGGGTCAGCCATGTCGTAGGCGCACAGGCTGACCCTGGGCTCGCGAGTGACATTCAGCACCTTGCGCCGGCCTGCTGCCGAGGAGACGAGCAGGTCGTCACCGTCCCGGCCGACCCAGACGACTGAGGTCTGCGGGCTCCCGTCCGGATTGATGGTGGCGAGCACGGCGGGATTGGGGCGGTCGAGAAGCTGTCGCGCGGCTTCGGTCAGCACTGCTGGCATGTCGTGAGGGTAGGGCGCCGGTGCTACGGCGTCGACCCCTGCCTGGCCGCGGATGACGGGCCGGGCTCAGCGGGCCGCGGTGGTCATCGCACGACGGATGGGCCGGGCCGGGCTCAGCGGCCGCGGTGGTCGTCGCACGACGGATGGGCCGGCCCGGCGTAGCTTTTCGCGGCAACGCTTCACGCGCGGGGGGCGGATCGAGGACGATCGGCTGCAGGCGCAGAAGCAAGGCCTCAGGGAGATTGGCATGCCAGACTCAGGGATCGTTGACCTAGGCTTGGGCCTGGCATTCGTCTTCGGCGTGACGGCTGCCATCGGCTCTGTGGCCACCGAGCTGATCGCCCGCTTGCTCGGCCTTCGCGGGGCGTACCTGCTGCGCGGCCTCCGCGAGCTACTCGATGGTGATGGTAAGGGGCCGCGAACCTACCTGACCGAGGCAGAAGCCGATTACGCCGGCCTGAAGAAACTCATCGCGCAGCGGCGGCCGCCCGCGTCCGGAGCCGGGACGGACGCCGGCGCGGCACATGCCGGCGCGGGCGCCGAGGCCGGCGCCGGGCCGGGTGACCAGCACCCGCCGGCTAGCGCGCCCAAGGCTGCGCATGCCCAGGCCGGGCCGGCTCGGCAGCCGGACCGGGACGCCCAAGCCGGGGACAGCACGGAAGATCCGTCGGCGACCAGCGCGCTGCTCGGCGGCCCGATCATGCGGAGTCAGGGGATGGCCGGCCAGATCTCCAGCCGGAAGCTGATGCTCGAATCGGCAGGCAAGACGGGCCGCCCGGCGAAGCTGGCTTCGAGCGAAGGCGAACGTCTGTGGCGCGTGTGGCGCGATTGCAGGAGCTTGCCTTCCTACATTTCCGCGAGATCGTTCGCCGAGGCAGTCATCGACCTGGTCGTGCCCGACGCAGATGCCGCGGGGCAGGCGAGCATGCTTACCATCAAGCAGTCCGTCGGCGCGCTGCCCGATTCGATGTCGACGCTAAAGCAATCGCTGCAGGCCCTGGTCAAGAACGCCGGCGACGACGTCGGCCTGTTCCGTGCGTCCGTAGAGCACTGGTACGACGACCACATGGACCGGGTGTCCGGCTGGTACAAGCGGCACGTCGCCAAGATCACGCTCCTGGCCGGGGTGATCATCGTCCTGCTGCTCAACGTCAACGCGCTCGCCATCGGGCGCGCGCTGTATTCCGACGGCGCCGTCCGCGCGGCGGTCAGCGCCGTGGCGGCGAAGAGGACCGCGTGTCCCGTCAGCCAGAGCCAGCAGGCATGCCTGGACGGCCTCCAGGCGCAAGTCTCGGCCTTGGTGCAGGCGGGCCTGCCGATCGGATGGGGAACCGTCCGCGACTGCGCCGCGCCGAAGACGGCATGCAACTGGCCGGACCGGCGCGGGATCTTCAGCCGCCACGGCAGCTCCGGCGGGCAGGTCGCGCTGCTCCTGATCGGCTTCCTGATCACGATCACGGCGCTGGTCCCTGGCGCCCAGTTCTGGTTCGGCCTGCTGGGCAAGGTCGGCAACCTGGGCGCTACCGGCCCGAAGCCAGCCCCGCCGGCCAGCTAGCCCAACCCGGCGAGCCCAACCCGGCCAGCTAGCCCCACGCCGGCCAGCTAGCCCCACGCCGGCCAGCTAGCCCCACGCCGGCCAGGCAGCCAGGCCCGGCGCCCGCGCCCCTGCCACCCGTGCCGATAATGGACATTATGTAAAGTTATCGGCTGGCAGCATCATGGCTCGTGTCCTGTCTCATCGAATCTGGTCCAGTCTCACTGAATCTGGCCCGATCCGCTGATTTGTCTCACTCAATCTGGTCCGGGGTCCGGGCTGGCGCTCCAGCTGTCTCACTGAATCTGGTCCGCGCTTGACGTTTGTCTCACTGAATCTGGTCCAAGCGGTCGTAGATTCGGCTGTTATGGAGGGCCTCGCGACGGTCGCGCGAGCTGGGGTGCCTGCCTTCGAGGCGGAGTTCGTTGACAGCGCGGGAACCCGCCGCCGTGGATCGTGGAGCGAGGTGTGGGCTACCCCGTTTGAGCACGTTCTGCCGGTGCGGTCGTTTCCGTCCTTCCGCGGCCAGGTCAACTTCACCGGCAAAGCCCGGGGGCCGCTCTCGACTGTTATGGGGAAACCTGCTGTTAGGCGGCCCGCGGACGGTTAGCTACTGGCCTGGGCCGCTTGCTCAATGACATCGGTCACGGTGCCAGGGTCGGAGATCATGGATAGGTGCCCGGCTTTGACATCGGTGATGCGGGCGCCGGCGCGCTGGGCCATGAACAGCAGCAAAGCGGGTGGGATGGCCTGGTCCTCGGTGCCGATCACGGCCCACGACGGAATCGTCTTCCAGGCCGGAGTCCCGGAGGCTTCGCCGAGCGTGCTGGCGGCCAGCGGCCGCTGCGTGGCGGCAATGACCGCGGCCTGCTTGGCGGGCAGGCCGTTGGCGAAGCAGCCGGGGACCAGGCTCGGCTTGATGTAGAGGTCGACGTCGCCGGTGGTGTTGGGGTAGGGCACGAAATTGAAGGTGTCGGCGGGATTGCCGCCCAGGCAGGATCCGGGCACGGAACTCAGGAGCCCCGCGAGGGTCTCGCCCTGGTCGGGGATGAACGCGTCCACGTACACCAGGGCCTTCACCTGGGGGTCGCCGACGGCGGCGTTGGTGATGACCGCCCCGCCATAGGAGTGCCCGACCAAGACGACCGGCTGCCCGGCCAGGGCCGCGTTCTGGGTGAGGAAGTCGTGCAGGTAGGCGGAGTCCTGCGGCAGGCCGCGCAGCGGGTTGGGCGGCGCGTACACGGTGAAGCCATCGCCCTGCAGGCGCTGGATGACCTCACTCCAGCTGGAGGCGTCGGCCCAGGCGCCGTGCTCCAGCACGATGACAGGCTTGGGCCCGTCGCGCCATTGGAACGCGTGCGCCTCGGCGGCGCGGGCGGAGGCGGCCTGGCTGGCGGAGGCGGCCTGGCTGGCGGAGGCAAACAGTCCGGCGACGGCCAGGACCGCTGCCAGCACGATGACACGCCGCCTGGTTGGGTGGATGGCCCGGGTCAGGTTCATCGGGTTTCCTTTCTGGTTATGCGACGTCAGCTGAAGCGGGCGGCAACGCCGGCTCCGGGAGCGGTTGTACCCATTGATGACTGCCGCGGGTCAACGTTCGGGCGAGCAATCTGGGTCGCGGCGGGCGCGTGAGCCGCGGGGGCGCCGGGAACAGGCGGCGCCGACAGCTCGCACCCTGGGCCGCCTGGACCGGTTCGAGCCCGTCACCGGCGCCACGGCCGTCGGCGGCCCGCGACCCATCGGGTGAGGGTCTCGCCGCCCGTAAGGGCATGGCCCAGCTCTTCGATGAAGCTCGGGTACTCCGGAATCGGAGGGATCGGCATCAGTGCCCCGCCAGGTTCAGCGATGACGCCCGTCCTCGGCATGACCGGAAACGGTCAGCCATGTCGGCGAGCAGATCGGGCACACAGATCACCCTGTTCAGCGTGGCGCCCATGGCGTCCTGACAGACCGAGGCAGGCGCGCATAGCGAGGGCGTCACCCATCCCCTACCTGCTGAACCTGCCTTGACTCGGACTCCGACGACATGTAGCCATTACAGCGCGTTATGCAGACCTACGCGGCCGCAAATCTCGCAGAGCTTGCACAGCTCGGCGGGCGGGAAGCAGCAGCAACTCTCCAGCCTGCGACGGCAGCTCATTTTCCAAAGACGCGAGAGTGCGCTCCGCCAGCCTCAACTTGCACGCCTCGAAGAGGTCAATGATGCCGAGGCCCTTCATCGTGTCGAACGCGTCAAAGCCCAGCGCACGGCGCGTGGTCAGGTCCCGGTCGTGCGCGAGGATACCTTGCAGCCTGCATCCCGCCTGTTCGACGCTCATGAACGTCTCGAACAGCCGACGCGGCACGAACGTCCCATCGGCATTGCAATAGTTGGAGAAGTCGCTGACTTCCGACAGGAGCTTATTCATCTGCGCTACCCACCAGGTGGTGGCGGCCGCAGTATGCGCTCCAGCGATCGGTGGCCCCTCGCCGCTGGTCGAGACGAACAGGCTCAACGCCGTGGCACATGCGGCCTCAAGCTGCCACCAGAAGGTAGATGCGTCGACTGGCGTGGCCTTGAGCTCGGCTTCCCCGACGGGCTGAAGGATGTCGTTGCCCCCCAACCACGGCGGCAGTCGAACCCGCACGCGTCGGCTTGCCCCCTCCTCCTCAATGTCAGATCGCTCGGACACGCGCAGGAGCATCCCAGCTTGAATCGCCCGATGGTTGGCTTTGGTCTAGCCGTGCGGCACACCGCGTCGAGGTTTAATCCGGCACGGCGCTTGGGTCAGCCTTTCGGAGCGAGCCCGCACCTGGTCCGACCGAGTTCTTTGACATTCCAAGATCACGGACCAGATTCAGTGAGACACTGTGGCACTTCCGGTCGGCGCGGACCAGATTCAGTGAGACAACCGCGTTCCGCCTGTCTCATCGAATCTGGTCCGGTGCAGGTCAGCGGTTCTCTCGGGGTGCATACCGGGACACAGGGGGCGTCTTCCTGGTTTCACCAGGTCGGCGATTGATCAACACGGGGTAGTCGCGCTACAGGTGTTGCACCAGGCGCCCCGTCCCGGGGCGACGAGCGTCAGACCAGCAGCGACAACGAGCACCACACGCCTGGAGGTCTGTTGCAAAGCTCTCCGCGGAGCCTCCGGTGCCACGTCATGCGACAGGCTGGGGACTCCCGGAGAACAGGGCGCCGTCGCTGGACCAGATTCGTTGAGACGGGACAGCTGGCAGCATCATGGCTCGGCTGGCAGCATCATGGCTCGGCTGGCAGCATCATGCGTTCGGGCCGGCCTGGCGCGAGCTTCGCGCGTCACGCGAACCGCGTGGATGGGACTGTGCTGTTGTGGATGGGACTGTGCTGTTGTTGTTCCCGCAGCGTTGTGCTATCCACGCTGCTCGGAATCGGTCCGGGCGAGGTTACGGGCGGCCCAGGCCCGCCCCGCCCAGGCGCGGCTGCAAACCCGTTGAAACCGGAGTTTCAACGGCACCCAATCCGCTCAAACCCATATCGAACGGGTTGCCCAGGCGCCAGCCGTGCGACCAGGTCCGGGCGAATCGGGCGCTGGCCGCGCTGCAGTCAGCACGCCAGGCCGGGTCCCGGCCCCTCTCCCCCGGCCATGATCGTTTTTCCGGCCCATGATCGTTGATCTTGGACGGCGGAACTGCCTGATCGCCAGCACGACGGCATTGCACGGCTGGTAACCGGCGTGGCGGTCCGGGGTTTCCCTGACCGACCTCAGGCCTCGCACCAGTCGAAAGGCCAGCAGGACGACCTGGCTGTTGAGGCGGGCGATCTCGGCCGTGGTGAGGAGCTCATGCTTCCTCTTGGGGCTGGCCGCTTTCGCGGAACACCACTTGAATAGTCCGTTCGTCGGCGCCGCGCACGACGTTCAGCTCGAGAGTGTTGCCGCGTGCCGCCTGGAGCGCGTCGAACAGGTCGTCGATCGTGCGGGCCGGCCTGCCCCCGGCCGCCACGATCAGGTCCCCCTGTTCGAGGCCGGAGCGTGCGGCGGGGCTGCCTTCCGTCACCTCGCGAACGAGCAAGCCCTCGGCGTCAGGGAGGCCCACGGCGCGCCGGAGCCGCTTGGCCACGTGGCCGGGCGTGATTGCGACGCCAAGCCGCGGCGGCGCTGCGGACTCCCCGCGGGCTAGCGCGTCGACCCGGCCGCGGAGCGCCTCGTCGGCGGGTATGGCCAGGTAGAAGCCCTCGCCGAGGCGGTTCGTGTTGATCCCGAGCAGTTGTCCCCCGGCGTCCAGGACCGGGCCACCCGAGGAGCCGGGCAGGAGCGGAGCGGTGTGCTCGACGCTGCCGGCTATGCGGCGGCCGCGAGGACCGCGGAAGGTCCGTTCGACACCGGAGACCAACCCGAATGTCACGCGCAGCCCACGCCCGCCGGGGTTGGCCAAGGCGAAGACCGGCGTCCCGATGCTGGCGGGCACGCCGGCCGCCCACGGGAGCGCCGGGGCCCCGCCGGTGTCGACCTCGATGACAGCGAGGTCACCGTCGATGTCGTGCCCGGCCACGCTCCCCTCCGCGGTGCGTCCGCCGGCGAAGGTGACCATCACCTGATCGCCGCGCACGTTGTGCGCGTTGGTCAGCACCTGCCCCTCGCCGAGCACGATGCCGGAGCCGACGCCCCAGCGCTGCCCGATGCCGACGACCGAGGATCCGGCGCCCTCAGCCAGTTGCCGGATGCTTCCTTGTATTTCGTCGAGGATTGCCATTGCCGTCACGCCTCCAGTGAGTAGTAACTTGCAAACTACTACTAACTGGTACCCAGGTGTCAATGGGGCGGCTACGATCGGTGCATGACCGGACGGGAGCACGCCTCGTCGCCGCTCGCCGAGGCGCTGATCAGGGTAGGCGACCGGTGGACATTGCTCCTGGTGGAGGCGCTGCTCACCGGGCCGGGCCGGTTCAACGATCTCCTCGACCAGATCCCGGGTATCGCGCCGAACATCCTCTCCGAGCGGCTCAAGCGGCTCGAGCGGGAAGCGCTGCTGGTGGCCCGGCCCTACTCCGAGCGGCCGCCCCGGGCCGCGTACGAGCTGACCGCCGAGGGCAAGGAACTCGCCGGCTCGCTCCGCCTCCTCGCGGACTGGGGGGCCAGGCACACCGACCCGTCCGAGACGCCCCGGCACCCCGCGTGCGGCACCCAGATCGAGGCACGGTGGTACTGCCCGACCTGCGACGTTCTCGCGGACGACGAGTCGCCGCAGCCCCAGGTGCGCTTCGTGTAGGTGGTGGCACGCGCGGCACGGAAGTTGTGTGTGCTGGACGTAGCCTGGCTTCGCTCGCTCAGCTAGGCTTCCCGGTCGTGGCGGGCGAATTGCCGGATTGGCGTCGTGAGCGACGTCAGTTGCCTGCGCATCTGATCGCCGAGGCGGCGGCGAATCCGGGCGGCTCGGTGGCCGAGATCGACGGCTCGCTGGTGTCCGATCCCGATGGCTACGTTCCGTTCGAAGCGATCATCGGGATCTTCCCGGTAGGTCCCGATGGACGGGCGACTGGCGAGTACCTGCGCAATCCCCGGCACGGAGCCGTGCGCGACGACTTCACCAGATTGGAGTCGCCGGATCATTGGCTCGGCTGGCTGCCAGGGGCTCCGGGCAGCGCGGTCCGCGCGCAGCTCGAGGACATCCTGGCGGGACAGGTCCCGGGATCGGTGGTGGACTGGGTAAAGGTCGTGGATGAACCGGCGTTCTTGACGACGGGAGTGAGGCCGCATGGAGACCCGGAGCAGCTGACGGTCAGGCGCGCGGCCCTGGCCGTGCCGTTCACTCTGGGAGTCCGGCCGCCCGCTGGCAGGCCGGAGATCATTACCGGGGTGATCACATGGGCGGCGGTCGGGCTGGACATCCCAGGCAGCCGACGCGACCGCGTGTGGCTCGATTTCGGCATGTCGCGCGAGCGGGCTGAGGAACTGCTGCAGCAGCGGGTCTACGAGGCCGGCGAAGGCACGTGACGGTGCGGAGGCGGAGGTGAAGGGGTCTCTGCGGCCGGGTGACTGGGCATGCTGGCCACGGTGAGAGTGGTGGTGCTGGCTGACACGCACGCCCCGCGGCGGTGGCGCCGCTGCCCGCCGGCGGTCGCGGAGTACCTGCGGGGCGCGGACCTGATCTTGCACGCCGGGGATGTGTGCACGGCCGGCGTGCTGGATGAGCTATCCGGTTACGCACCCGTGCGGGTGGTGCGCGGCAACAACGACGGCCCGGACGTGGCCGCCTGGGGCGCACCGGAAACCCTGGAACTCGACCTGGCCGGGCTGGCGGCGGCGATGGTGCACGACAGCGGCCCGGCCGCGGGCCGGCGCGCCCGGCTGCGCCGCCGCTTCCCCGCCGCCCGGCTGGTCGTCTTCGGGCATTCGCACATACCCCTGGACCAGGCCGGCGATGGCATCCGCATCTTCAATCCCGGGTCGCCGACCGACCGCCGCCGCCAGCCGCAGGGCACCTTCGGCCTGCTGCGCATCGACGACGGCCGCCTGGTCGAGGCGCGGATCATCCCCGTGACAGCGATCGCCTCGTGAGGACCTGGATGTGGCCGGCGGCGGCGCGGAACCCGGTGGGGCGCCTAGCTGCCCAGGCAGCTAGCCCGAGTTCACTGCGGATAGTGCCTGGTCGGCGGCACGCCAGGAAGGCCCGGGTCGGCCAGTTGCTCGTGCGCTCGCCGCAGCGGGCGGCGGATTCTGGCCGCGAAGAGGTCGCGGAGGCTCACCACGCCGCAGACCGTGCGGCCTTCCACGACGGGCAGGTGGCGGAATCCGTTCAGGAGCATGATCTGGGCCGCGTCTTCAACGGACGTGTCCGGGCTGGCCGATTGCGGGTCGAGGGTCATCCATGCCGACACCACGGATGCTGAGAGGTTCTCGCCGGACGCGGCGGCCCGCAGGATATCGCGCTCGGTGAGGATTCCGTGCAGGAAACGTCCCTGCAGGACGATGGCCGAGCCTACGTTGGCTTCCGCCATGCCCGCAGCGGCTGCTGTCATCGACGTGTCCGCCGTGACCGCCACTACGCGCGTATTCATGAGATCCCGAAGTGCCGTCACGGCCGTCGTCTTCGGAGACCGCAGGCTCTCAGCCACTGCCGCCTACCTCATCCAACTCGCCGTCGTGCGGGCTGCCCGGCCCGTCCAGCTCCTCGGACAGCATTCTCCACAGCGAGCCGGCCCATGCCGAGAGGTCGGGCCATTTCTTCCAGAACACCTGGAGGGTCGTCTCGTCGAACTCAGCATGGGCACGCTCTGGGGTGACCGCATTCCTGACCTCCTCGAGGCTGTGAATCAGGTCGAGGAACTGGTCGGCGACGTCATCCATGGAACCACCCTCCGCGCGACTTGCAAGCCCCGGCCGCGGCAACGCCGGGGTCGGTGGCCCGGGCCAGCGCTGCCGGAACCGCTATCCGTCCTCGTCTGGCCTTGGCTACGGCAATCCGGGAGGTCAGGGTGTGCCGAAGGCACGCACCTGACTCCTGATCAACGCCGGGCCCGGTCGGCCGTCGCGCCGCCCAATGGGTTCACTACCCGAGTTTCGCGCTTAGATTCACTGACCGTGTTCGTACTTGAAAGAGATCTGGAGCTTGGTGCGGTAGGTGATCGCCCCGCCCTCGTCGATATGGATGTCCTGCTCTACGACCTCAGCGACCCGAAGATCGCGGATCGTCTCCCCGGCGGTCCTTATCGCCTCGGTGGCGGCCTCTTCCCACGAAGCGCTGCTGGTGCCGATGATGTCGATCACTTTGTACACGCTCATGACGGCTCCTCTTGACGGCTTCTCGATCATATGACGGCCGAAGCAACCCTGGCCGGCGTGTCAACTGTTCTACGCGCCATTGGCGGCGCGCACCGTCGGCTCGTGGCGGACCGGGAAGCTGACCGAGCGGGCGACGAAGCACAGCGCGCCGATCTCGTCGTGCAACGCCTGTGCCTTTTCCGCCATCGACCGGTCAGCGACCGTCACTGCCGGGCGGAGTACCACCTCGGTGAACTGGCCGCCGCCGCCCGTCGCGTCCATCACCATCGTGCCGACCGGGGTGTCGGCGTAGTCGGTGACGACCACTCCCCCGTCCGCGCACAAATGCAGGTACCACAGCATGTGGCATTGAGCGAGCGCGGCGACCAGCAGTTCCTCCGGGTTCCAGCGGGCGGAGTCGCCGCGGAAGGCGGGGTCGGACGAGCCGAGGATGGCCGGCTTGCCCTCGCCGTGAACATCATGATCGCGGCGGTAGCCGCCGTGATGGCTGGTCCCCGAGCCGGTGTCTCCCGTCCACCGGACAGTCACTTCATAGCGGTGCGTGACAGCCATTGCAACAGCCTATGGGTGTACGGGTGTGGCCCGCAGTTCGCCAGGTCCATGGGCGGCCCGCCGCTCGCCAAATCGGGCTTCGGTGGTGCCGGGTGGACAGGCGCTGCAGCGTGCTGCGAGCCTGGTGCCCAGGGACTTCCGGTAGATCCGGCGCCGCCGGGCCGCAGACTTGGGGGCAAATCAATGGACCTGGACTTCCGGGGGACACTTGCGGTGAGCAAGGACGCGCCGGCGGGATTCAGGTCCATCCGCCTCGCCTTCGAGCTTGATACCGATGCCAGCGCCGAGCAGGTCGAAACGTTGCTCAACCTGACCGAACGCTATTGCGTCGTCTACCAGACGCTGGCTCACCCGGCCGAGATGACCGTATCGGCCGGCCACGCGAGCACAGCCGAAGGTACCGGCGCAACCGGCTAGGCACCCCGGCCGAGTAGGTACGCTGGGGGTAGTACGGCATTGATCCGGCAATCACCGGTGAGCCTCCGGAAGAACGGGCGCCCTGGCGCCTCAGTAGAACCGGACGGGTTGGCCCGTCACAGCCTGCGAATGAGCGGTCGCGATACGCCCGGCCCTGCCGGGACGGGGCGCGGCAAGCGAGGTGGTACCGCGGCGTGCCTGGGGCCGGCTCCCCGGGCGCTGTCGTCCTCGCGGGCATCAAGGACCGACCGCGAAGGATCACCGATGATCTACCCAAGGGCCTCCGCCGACGAGGCAGTGCCCGCCGGCGAGGCTGGCGCCGCCGTGCCGTCCAGCCCGCGCTTCCCCGAGATCGAGGAGCGGGTGCTTGCGTACTGGGCGGCTGACGACACGTTCCTGGCCTCGGTGCGCAATCGCCCGGCCGGCCAGAATGGCCGGAACGAGTTCGTGTTCTACGACGGCCCCCCGTTCGCGAACGGACTGCCGCATTACGGGCACTTGCTCACCGGCTACGTCAAGGACCTGATCCCGCGGTATCAGACAATGCGCGGGCGGCGGGTCGAGCGCCGGTTCGGCTGGGATACCCATGGCCTGCCTGCCGAACTCGAGGCGATGAGCCAGCTGGGCATCAAGACCAAGGAAGAGATCGACGAGCTGGGCATTGCCAAGTTCAACGAGGCGTGCCGGGAGTCGGTGCTGCGGTACAGCCAGGAATGGCGCGATTACGTCACCAGGCAGGCCCGCTGGGTCGACTTCGAGAATGACTATAAGACGCTTGACCAGACCTACATGGAAAGCGTCATGTGGGCGTTCAAGCAGCTTTATGACAAAGGGCTGGCGTACGAGGGCTTCCGCTGCCTGCCGTATTGCTGGAACGACGAGACCCCGCTGTCCGCGCACGAGCTGCGGATGGACGACGACGTCTACCAGATGCGCCGGGACCCGTCCGTCACGGTCGGCCTCCGGCTGGAGACCGGCGAGCTCGCGCTGATCTGGACGACGACGCCGTGGACCCTGCCGGCCAACCTCGCGATGGCGGTGCACAATGACGTCGACTATGTCGTGGTCGAGTCCGATTTCACCGGGCGGGCCGAGCGATACCTGCTGGCCGAGGCGCGGCTGCCCGCCTATGCGCGCGAGCTTGGCGAGGACGCCAGATCGAGGATCATCCGCCGGTGCAAGGGCGCTGACCTGGTCGGGCTGCGCTACACCCCGCCGTTCAGCTACTACATCGGGCACCCGAAGTCGCATGTCGTGCTGCATGCCGAGTACGTGACCACCTCGGACGGGACCGGCGTCGTGCACATCGCGCCGGCCTTCGGTGAGGAGGACAAGCTGCTCACCGATTCCCGCGGGATCGTGCCCGTGGTGCCGGTCGGCCCGGACGGCAAGTTCACCTATCCGGTCAGCGATTACGCCGGCCTGCATGTCTTCGAAGCAAACGAGGTTATTGCCCGCCACCTCCGGCAGCGGACTGAGCAGGACGCTGGCCGCGTTTCGGGCGGGACGAGCCTTCCGGCCGGCGCTACCACCGAGGGCACCGTGCTGCTGCGGCGCGAGACTTTCGACCACCCCTACCCGCACTGCTGGCGCTGCCGGCATCCGCTGATCTACCTGGCGGTCACGTCGTGGTTCGTCTCGACCACGGCCATCCGGGACCAGATGCTCGACCTGAACCAGCAGATCACCTGGGTGCCCGAGCACGTCAAGCACGGCCAGTTCGGCAAGTGGCTGGAGAACACCCGGGACTGGTCGATCAGCCGCAACCGGTACTGGGGCAGCCCGATCCCGGTGTGGAAGTCGGACAACCCGGAGTTTCCCCGCACGGATGTGTACGGCTCGCTGGCCGAGCTGCAGGCAGACTTCGGAGTCGAGATAACAGACCTGCACCGCCCGGCCATCGACGAGATCACCCGGCCCAACCCGGACGACCCGTCCGGCAGGTCGACCATGCGCCGGGTCACCGACGTGCTTGACTGCTGGTTCGAGTCCGGCTCCATGTCATTCGCGCAGGTGCACTACCCGTTCGAGAACGCGGGCTGGTTCGAGGACCACTTCCCCGGCGACTTCATCGTCGAGTACATCGGGCAGACCCGCGGCTGGTTCTACACGATGCACGTGCTGGCCGCGGCGCTGTTCGGGCGGCCCGCGTTCGAGACCTGCGTGAGCCACGGCATCGTGCTCGGCTCGGACGGGCAGAAGATGTCCAAGTCGCTGCGCAACTACCCGGACGTGCGCGAGGTGTTCGACCGCGACGGGGCCGACGCCATGCGGTGGTTCCTGATGTCCTCGCCCATCTTGCGCGGCGGAAACCTGGTCGTCACCGAGCAGGGCATCCGGGAGGGCGTCCGCCAGGTGCTCATCCCGCTGTGGAACAGCTGGTACTTCTTCGCCCTGTACGCCAATCCGGCCGGCTACCAGGCGTCGCCGGTCACGTCATCTCCCCAGCTACTCGACCGGTACCTGCTGGCGAAGCTCCGGGTTTTCGTCGAGACGGTCCAGCGGCAGCTGGACCACTACGAGGTCGCCAGTGCCTGCGACTCCGCCCGCGCCTTCGTCGACGTCCTGACCAACTGGTACATCCGGCGCTCGCGCGAGCGGTTCTGGGGCACCTCCGGCGCTGACGCGGCGGTGGCACGGCAGGCGTTCGACACCCTCTACACCGCGCTTGAGGTCACCTGCCGGGCAACGGCGCCGCTGCTGCCGCTGATCACCGAGGAGGTCTGGCGCGGCCTGACCGGCGGGCGCTCCGTGCACCTGGCCGACTGGCCGGACGTGTCAAGCCTGCCGTCTGATCCCGGGCTGGTCACCGCGATGGACCGCACCCGCGAGGTGTGCTCGGCCGCGGCGTCGCTGCGCAAGGCCGGCGGGCTGCGGGTGCGGCTGCCGCTGCCGGAGCTGACCGTGGTGGCCCCGGACGCCGAGTCGCTGGCCGACTTCACGGCCCTGATCGCCGACGAGGTCAACGTGCGCGAGGTGACGCTGCTCGATGCCGCCGACGCCGAGGCGCAGCGGATGGGCGTGTCACGGCGGCTCACCGTGAACGCGCGCCAGGCCGGCCCGCGGCTGGGCAAGGACATGCAGGCCGTGATCAGGGCGAGCAAGGCCGGCGACTGGTCCGTGACCTCGCCCGGCGTGGTGACGTGCGGCGGCATCGTGCTCGGCCCGGACGAGTTCACGGTCGAGACGGTGCTCGCCGACGGCGCCGGCCCGACCGCGATGCTGCCCGGCGGCGGGTTCGTCCTGCTCGACACGGCGGTGACGCCGCAGCTCGCGGCCGAGGGCCTGGCCCGCGATGTCGTCCGCGCCGTGCAGCTGGCCAGGCGGGCGGCCGGGCTCGACGTGTCCGACCGGATCGGCCTCGTCATCGCCGGAACCCCGGCCGCGCAGCAGGCGATGCGGGCGCATCAGCAGCTGATCGCCAGGGAGACGCTGGCGACGACGGTCAGGTTCGTCGGGGCGGCCGGGCTCGACGGCGACCCGCAGGCCGGCCAGCCGGTTCCGGTAGGCGCCAGCGAGTCCGTCCGGATCCGCCTCACCGCCTGACTGGCAGCCGGTGGCTGGTGTCGTCGTCGCCAGTCCGCTCAGCGCCGTGAGGCCTCCGGTGCCGCTGGCTGCGCGGAACTCGCCGCGAACGCGCCCACGCGCTGGATGACCTGCCAGCGCTGCCGGGTGCCGAGCAGGGCGGTGATAACGGAGTGGATCGTGACCAGGTAGAGCAGCTGCCGGTAGACCAGCTGCTGCAGCGGCAGCACCCACAGCGACCTGAGCCGCTCCCGGTCGAGCCAGAGCGCGTAACCGCAGGCCAGCGACTGCAGCAGCACGAACGTCAGCCAGAACAGGGTGACCTTCACCGGGTTGAGGAACACCAGGCCATACACGGAGAACACGTCAACGACCGGCGCGAGCAGCGGCAGCATGACGTGGAAGAGGGCGAGGTAGGTGAGGCAGCGGCGGCCGAACCTGCCCGATGGCCCGCGCTGCACCAGAGCGCGCCGGTGCTTCCACATTGCCTGCATAGTGCCGTAGCACCACCGGTACCGCTGCCGCCATAGCTGGCGCAGGCTGGCTGGCGCCTCGGTCCAGGCGATGGCGGCCGGCTCGTAAACGACCTGCCACGCCGACCGGCACAGCGCCATCGTCAGGTCGGTGTCCTCGGCCAGCGTCTCGGCGCTCAGCCCGCCTACCGCTGCCAGCGCGGCGCGGCGGAACGCCCCGATCGCGCCCGGCACGGTGGGAATGGTGCCGAGCATGTCAAACATCCGCCGATCCAGATTGAAGCCCATGACGTACTCGATGTGCTGCCAGCGGCCCAGGATGCCGTTCCTGTTGCCGACCTTGGTGTTGCCGCTCACCGCACCGACGTCCCTGGCTCGCATGGGGCTCACCAGGCGCTCGATGGTGTCTGGCTGGAAGACGGTGTCGCCGTCGACCAGGACGAGGATGTCGTAGCTGGCCTCGGCGATGCCGCGGTTCAGCGCGGCCGGCTTTCCTGCGTTGGGCTGGCTGATCAGCCTGACGCCCGGCAGCCCGAGCCGGTGCACGATGCCGGCCGTGCCGTCGGACGAGCCATCATCCACGACGACTACCTCGACCCAGCCGGGGTAACTGCTGGAGATCATGGAGCGTACGGTCGCGGCGATGCCCGCCGCCTCGTTGTACGCCGGAACGACGACGGATACGCCGGGCGCGTAAACCCGCCCTGTCTGCGGGTACTGCGGCGGGTATTGCGGGTACTGCGGCGGGTACTGCGGGTACTGCGAATACTGCGGGGGGTACTGCGGATGCTGCGGATGCGGATACTGCTCCCCCGCCGCCGGCCGCATGCCCGCCAGCGGCACAGCAGGCGGGGCCCGGCCGAACCGGCGCTGGTGTGCGACGGCGAATCCCACCAGCAGGAACAGCCTGGCTACGATGAGCGTGCTTGCGATGACGAGCAGGATCGCCAGCAGTCCGATCGCGGCGTCCGCGGCCTGCTGGGTCAGCACCAGCACGTCTCCAACGAGACGCTGCCCGGTCGTCGCTGGCACATCCCCGGCCGGCAGCCCGAGCCCGCCGGTGACCGTCGCGAACCGGTACCCGCGAGCCCGCAGCCGGGTGATGACCTCAGGGAGCGCGGCGACCGTCTGCCTGCGGTCGCCGCCGCTGTCGTGGAACATGATGATCGCGCCACGGCGGCCATGCGGCATCGCCGCGGCCACGATCCTGGCAACTCCCGGCCTGGCCCAGTCCTTGCTGTCGAGATTGGTGAGGACGATCAGGTAGCCGTCCCGGCCGGCCTCCCTGGCCGCGCGCCAGTCCGGCGCGAAGAGCTCATCCGGCTTGCTTGAGAACGGCATCCGGAGCAACCGGGTGCGCACGCCTGCCGCACCGGCCAGGGCGTTCTGGGTGAGCGTCAGCTCAAGCCCTTCGCGCCAGCCCGATGCGGCGAGGTTGGCGTGGGTGTAGCTGTGCGAGCCCACCTGGTCCCCGTTCGCGACCTCCTCGCGCACCAGCCCAGGCCAGCTCGCCACGTGCGCGCCGACCAGGAAGAATGTCGCTGGCACGTGGTAGCGGCGGAGGATGGCCAGGATTTTCGGCGTCCAGACCGGGTCCGGTCCGTCGTCGAATGTCAGCGCCACGGTGCGGGACGGCATCGAGTAGCTGCGCGGGCTGGCGCCCGTTGCGTCGAGCACCGGGCCGCCGTGCAGTACGGCGGCCGGGGCCGCGGCTTCCCCGGCGCGCGGGACGTTCGCGCTGTTCTCACCGAGCACACCGCGGGTGTAACCCTCAATAATAAGCCCGATCATGAAGGTGAGCACGATCATGCTCACCAGGATCCAGTGCCCCCGCGGGGTGCGGCTCCGCCGGTGATTTCCGCTGCCTGGTGCTGCGCCCGGCCTACGGGCCATGGGTTGACTTGTGCGGGTTCGGCGTCCTGGAATGGGCCTGGGCCGACGGCGTCCGCCCGCCCGGGTTCGTCGGCGCTGGCGTGGCGGAGGTGCTCGGGCTCGGTGACGGCTGCCGGTCGGCGGATGGCGACGGGCGCGGGTCGGCGGCCGGTGACGGGGATCGGGTCTTCGCCGGGGCGCCGGCTGACGGTGCGGAGGACCCTGCCTGGCCCGGGCCAGCGTGCCCGGCCGTGTGCTGGGCGCCAGCCTGGCGCGGCAGCGCCCAGGAGATGAACGGCGCCTTGGGCCCGCCGGCCAGCCCGACGGTGATCAGGGCCAGCGCGGCCGCGATGGCCACCCCGGCGCCGGCGCCCAGCAGGCGCATATTCCTGCGTCGGCGGCCGGACGGGTCGGCGAACACCGAACGCGAATGCACGACGCGCAGTGTAGCGC
>WNGQ01010040.1_pt1 | contig 20608 bp, 20 predicted proteins | sample 5407661 | NCBI WGS metagenome assembly WNGQ01 (sample SAMN13153382, study PRJNA577476) | soil metagenome | isolation source: 60 cm soil or saprolite under Garry oak tree replicate 2 | place: USA:California | collected 2016-06-15 | reverse complement strand
GCATGCCGCCCGCAAGCGTGCGCGCCATCAGCCGAAGGTGCATCGCCGCGGCGAGAAGCCCGACGATGCAGGCCAGCGCGAGCATGGCTCGGCTGTCGAGCACGGCGCCCAGGACGCCCGCCGCCAGCGCCGCCGCGGGAAGCGCGAATCCGGCGAACGCGGCACGTTTGGCCAACGCGGAAGCGAGCGCGAACATCGGCACCAGCACATGGCTGAAGCCGAGCGCCAGAAATCCCATGAAGCCATAACCGCCCAGGATCAGATGCGCGAGCGCAAACGATCCGTGATCGGGCAGGATCGCGCTCTCGTAATCGATCGCCAGCGCGGTCCCGAGGCCGGCGAGGCCGACCAGCGCGGTGAGCGCCGTCCAGCCGTAGGCCGCGACCACCGGCAGGCTGCCGGCACGCCGCAGGTTTTCGGCGAGCAGCGCGGCGAACAGCAGCAGGCCGGCCGTGGTGAGGAATGCGGCGGCGATCACCACGTGAATCGAGACCGCGAGCATCCCGAGCGCCAGGGCCGCCGAGCCGGGGACGATCAGCCAAAACACCAGCTTGATCGGCCACACCGCCGCCAGCGCCCGGCGCGTGGCGACCGGCAGCAGCTGCACCGACGCGCCGATCGCGGTCGTGGTCAGCACGCCCAGGGTGAGCAGGTGGATCGCGGCGAGTGCCGGCCCCGCTCCGCCGCGGAAGCTCGTTGCCTGCTCGGCGCTCGCGAACAGCGCGATCCACATCAGCACGTGGAAGATCGCGGCCGCGGCGAAGAACCGCAACGGAACCGATGCCGGCAGCAGCCGGCTCTTGGCGCCGCCGAGAAGGGCGGCGGCGAGCGTCATGGTCCCCAGCGAACCATGCGGAGCTGCACCTCGCCCGGACAGCCGGGATCGCCGCACGAGGGCACGAGCTCGTGGCTCCAGCCGCGATCGTCGAGCTCGGGGTAGAGAAAGATCGGCTCGCGATCGAGGTGGGCGATGAGCGCGCCCTCGACCTCACCGCTGTCGATCAGGCCCAGGATGGCGACCATCGGCTCCGGCGGCTCGAGCCCGCTGACGTCAACATGCAGTCCCTCCGCGGTCCGCCAAGTCCGCGAAGGCCCGGCAGCGTCCGCGCACGCACAGCTCATGGCGCGGGCACCTGCTCGGCCGCGAGCTTCGCCACCAGGCGCCGGGCGAGCGCCGCCGCGGCCAGGCGGCGATAATGCGCCGACGCAATCGTGGTGCGCATCGGCTGCACCTGCTTCTGCACGAGCTTGTCGAGCGCTTGCAGCAGCGTTTCGTCGATCCTCTTTCCGACCAGGGCGTGCGTGCCTTCGACGAGGAACGGCCGGGAATTGGTGCCGGTCACGGCGATGCGGAGCTTTTTGAGCGTTCCCGCGGCCACCTCGAGCGCAACCGCAACGCCAGCCAGTGGAAAATCGATCGCCTCGCGCGTACGCACTTTTCGGTAGGACGAGGGCGGCGCATCGGCAGGCACATGCACGGCCACGACCAGCTCGTCGACGGCGAGCGTGAGATGCGCCTTGCCGTCCTCGACGTAGAGCTCGCCGAGCCCGATGCGCCGCCGGCCGCCCGGTCCCGCGATCTCCACTTCTCCCCCGAGCGCGATGAGCGCCGGTGCCAGATCCCCGCAAAACGCCGCATGACAGCGTTTTCCCTGCGGCGCGACGTGACAGATCTCGCCCCGATGCTTGAGGCAAAAAGCGTTGGCACGCCGCCACCACTGGCTCTGGTTGTAATAGATGCAGCGCGTGTCGAGGCAAAGATTGCCGCCGACCGTCGCGGCCGTTCGATGCGCCGGACCGGCGATCGCCTCGGCAGCCTCGGCCAATGCCCGATAACGCTGGCGGAGTTCCGGTTGAGCGGCGAGCTCCGACACCGTCACGCAGGCGCCGATGCGCGCGCCCTCGCGGCTCCATGTCCACTGCGAAAGCTCTTCGATCCCCATCAAGTCGATCAGCACGGCGGGAGTTTCAATCCCGTGACGGATGTTGACGACGAGATCGCTGCCGCCGGCCAGATACCGGCTGGTCCGGTGCTCGCGGCGTGCGGCGATCGCCGCCGCGACGTCGTGCGGCTGGGCGAGGTGAAACTCGGGAAGCGGATCGGTCATGATGCCGCCGCGCGCGATGCGCTACGCCGCGCCTTGCGCCGACGCTCGACCAGCGCTTCCATGACGCGATCCGGCGTGAGCGGCAGCTCGCCGAGATCGAGTCCGATGGCATTGGCAACCGCGTTGGTGAGCGCCGGCGCAAAGCCGGCGAGCGCGCCTTCGCTCGCCTCCTTGGCGCCGAACGGGCCGAACGGGTCGTGGCTTTCCACGATGTGCGTCTCGATCGGCGGCGATTCCGCTATCGTCGGCACCCGGTACTCGAGCAGGCTCGCGTGCAGCGGCAGGCCCTCGGCATAGCGCGTCTCCTCGCTCAGCGCCTGGCCCATGCCCATCCATACCGAGCCCTGGATCTGGCCTTCGACCGCGAGCGGATTGATGGCGCAGCCGCAGTCGAGCGCCGCCCACACCTTCTCGACCTTGATCTTGCCGAGCTCCTCGTCGACGCTCACCTCGACGACCTGCGCGGCGTAGCTGAACCCCATCGTGGAACCGACCGCGCCGCCGCGATGCTTGCCGCCCTGCGCTTCCGGCGGGCAGGTGAACGAGCCTTTCACGGTCACTGGCCCCTCGTTGGCGAGCACCGCCCCGACCACCTCGGCGAATGGAAGCCGCGACTGCTCGCCGCTGCCGACGAAGAACGTCGCGTCGACGCATTGGATGTCCTCGGGGCGGGCCTCGAGTTTCTTGGCCGCGGCCTCGACGAGCTTCCTCTTCAGGTGCTTCGCGGCGTCGATCGCCGCGTTCCCGACCATGAAGGTGATGCGCGACGAATAGGCGCCGTTGTCCTTGGGCGTGATCGCGCTGTCCGCCGCAACCACGCGAACGCGGTCGAGCGGCACGCCGAGCGTCTCGGCGACGGCGATCGCCACCATGGTCGAGGAACCCTGGCCGATGTCCGCGGCGCCGGTGAGCGCCGTCACCGCGCCATCGAAGTCGAGCCGAAGGTTGACGACCGCGTGCGGCTCGCCGGTCCAATGGATCGGCTTTGCCGCGCCGCTGACGTAATGCGAGCAGGCAAGCCCCAGGCCCCTGCCGCGCGGCAGCCTGCCGATGCGCTCGCGCCACTGGCTTGCCTGCTCCACCCGATCCAGGCATTCGGCGAGCCCGCAGCTGTTCACCCGCAGGTCGTTGAGCGTGCGGGTGGGAGCGCGGAGCAGGTTCGCGCGGCGCACCGCGAAGGGATCGAGAGTAAGCTCGCGCGCCATGCGATCGACCAGGCATTCGAACGCGTAGCGGCTGTCGACCGCGCCGTGCCCGCGCATCGCGCCGCACGGCGGCAGATTGGTATAGACCCGATAGCCGTCGTATTTCACCGCCGGGATATCGTAGAGGCCGTGCAGCAGCGCGCCGGCGTAGAGGATCGTCACGATGCCGTAGCCCGCGTAGGCGCCGCCGCGCTGCGTCACCTCGCACTCGCACGCGGTGATGCGACCATCCCGTCGCATTCCGAGCTTCAGGCGAATATCGGTGTGCGGGCGGGCGCGGTGGGTGAGGAAATTCTCCTCGCGGGAGAGCCGCATCAGCACCCTGCCGCCGGCAGCGCGGGCGAGCAGCGCGTTGGCGAGCTCGAAATTGAGCACTTCGACGCGCGCCCCGAAGCCGCCGCCGATGAACGGCTTGATCACGTGGATGCGCGAGGCGTCCATGTCGAGACAGCGCGCGAGCATCAAATGCAGGTAGTAGCCGACCTGGGACACGGAATGGACGGTCAGCCGGCCGCTCAGCGGGTCGTACTCGGCCAGCATCGCATGCGGCTCGATCTGCGCGTGATTGACCTCCGCGCAGCAAAAGCTCGCCTCGCGCACGAGATTGGCCGCGGCAAAGCCCTCGCCGACGTCGCCGAACGTATGATGCACTTCGCGCTCGAGGTTGCCGGGCTTGTTGTCGTGCAGCAACATCGCGTCCGGGGCTCGCGCCGCCTCGGAGCTGAAATAGGCGGGAAGCTCGCGCAGCTCCAGCTCGATCAGCTCGAGCGCGCGCTCGGCGGTCGCCGCGTCGACGGCGGCAACGGCGGCGATCGGCTCGCCGCGGTAACGCACGCGGCCGCGCGCCAGCGGGTATTCGTTCATGGCGACCGGCAGCACCCCGTAGGTCAGCGCGCAATCCTCGCCGGTGACGATCGCCACCACGCCTTCGAGCGCGCGGGCCTTGGCGACGTCGACGCGGACGATCTCGGCATGGCTAACGGGGCTGCGCAGGATGCGGCCGACAAGCGCGTCGGCATGATCGAGATCGGCGGCGTAGCGGGCGCGTCCCGTCACCTTCTCGATGCCGTCGATCAGCGGAATTTTGCGCCGTTCGGCACCGCCGACATCGACCGGCGAGGTCATGACGCGGCCATGCCGGCGGCGGCGCGCACCGACTCGAGGATTTTGACGTAGCCTGTGCAGCGGCACAGGTTGCCGGCGAGCGCCGCACGGATCTGCTCGTCGTCGGGATGCGGATTGCGGCGGAGCAGCGCCTCGGCGGCGAGGATCATGCCGGGCGTGCAATAGCCGCATTGCGTGCCGAGCTTCTCGTGGAAGGCGCGCTGCAGCGGATGCAGCCGGCCTTGCGCGGCAAGTCCCTCGATCGTCTCGATCGATTTACCTTCGCAACGCGCCGCAAGCGTGAGGCAGGAGAGAACCGCGTTGCCGTCGATGAGGACCGTGCAGGCGCCGCATTCCCCGCCATCGCAACCGGTCTTTACCCCGGTGAGCCCGACCACCTCGCGAAGGTAGTCGGCCAACAACTGATTCTGCGCAACCGCGTCTTCGCGGCGGCGCCCATTGAGCTTGAGCCTCAATAGCCGTTTTCCGGATTGCGGACTTGCCGATTGCATTGCAACCCCATCGAATTCTGCTGCGGCCGATGCGGCGCCCCACAGCACCCGGTTTCGGCCCCGACGACCATGATCCAGATCAAATCGATTTGGAGGGCCCCGGACCGGCCTCGATGGCTGCGAAAAAGCCTGAGCGAATTGACCTAGGTCAAGGATGGACAACGCGGTCCTGGTACCGAGAATTGCGCGCTTTGCGCCGGGCCGGGAGACGTGGCCATGCACAGCAACATTGTCGAAATCGACGCGGCGCAACGGCCGACGCGGCTTCGCTTCCCGTCCTCGTTCAATGTCGCCGTTGCCTTCATCGATCGCCACGTCGTCGAAGGACGCGGGCCCAAAGTCGCGATCCGCGCCCTGGATGGCGACGTGACCTACGCGCAACTAGCCGCCAACGTCGACCGCTGTGCCGCCGCCCTCGTACGGTTGGGGCTTGGGCGGGGCGAGCGGTTGCTGATGGTGGTGAAGGATTGTCCTGCCTTCTTCTATTTGTTCTGGGGCGCGATCAAGGCGGGGATCGTCCCGGTCCCGCTCAATACGCTGCTCCGCCGGACGAGCTACAGCTTCATGATCGACGATTCGGCCGCGGCCGCGCTGTTCTATTCGCCGGAATATGCCGAGGAGGTCGAGCCTGCAGTCGCCGCAGCCGCCCATCCGCCTCGCGTCGTGCTTCGAACCGAAGGGCCGGGGCCGTCGCTTCGGACCTTGTCCGGAGAGTCGCCGGCCGATTTCGCTGCCGTCCCGGCGGCGCCCGAAGATGATTGTTTTTGGCTTTACTCTTCCGGATCGACCGGCCGACCCAAGGCCGCGGTTCATCGTCATCGCGACATGGTCGTGACCAGCCAGCTCGTGGGCGTGGACATTTTCGGATTGGGCTCGCAGGACATCTGCTATTCCGAGGCCAAGCTGTTCTTCGCCTATGGGCTCGGGAACAATATGACGATGCCGCTCTGGGTGGGCGCGACCGCGGTGCTCAACGAGCATCGGCCCGGTCCAGCGACCAGCTTTCCGATCATCGAACGCTTTCGGCCGACCGTCTATTTCGGAGTTCCGACCCTCTATGCCGCCCATCTGCAGGCGATCGACAAGGATCGACCGGATCTTTCCTCGATCCGACTTTGCGTTTCGGCCGGCGAGGCGCTGCCCGCGGAGATTCTCCGGCGCTGGCACGAAAAGACCGGACTGTGGATCCTGGACGGGATCGGCTCGACCGAAGCGCTGCACATCTTCATTTCCAATACGCCCGACGACATCAAACCCGGGGCGAGCGGGCGGCCGGTGCCGGGCTATCGCGCCCGTATCGTCGACGACCATGGCGCGGAGGTCGCGGACGGCGAGAGCGGGCGGTTGTTCATTGCCGGCGCCTCGGCCGCGCGCTGCTACTGGAACGATCCAGAACGGACCTCGCGAACCATGCGGGAGGGCTGGCTCGATACCGGCGATACCTATCGGCGCGACCCGCAGGGCTATTTCTATTACTGCGGCCGCAGCGACGATATGCTCAAAGTCGGCGGCATCTGGTGCTCGCCGTTCGAGATCGAATCCAAGCTGGTCGAGCACCCGGCGGTGATGGAGGCGGCGGTCGTCGGCCGGACCGATGCGGACGACCTCGTCAAGCCCGAAGCGTTCGTCGTCTTGAAACAGGAGGAGCGAGGTTCCGACGTGCTCGCCGACGAGTTGCTGCAGCTATGCAAGAAGACGCTTGCTCCCTACAAGTACCCGCATTGGATCCACTTCGTTTCCGAGCTGCCGAAGACCGCGACGGGAAAGATTCAACGATTCGTGCTCCGGAAACCTCGGCAGCCGGCGCCCCTTGCACCATAGCGGACTACTCAATCCCCCAGATAGGAGCTGCGCACCTCGGCGTTCGACCGGATCGCCTGGGGCGGGCCGGAGGCGATGACGCGGCCGTTGACCAGGACCGTAATGCGGTCGGCGAGCGCGAACACCGCCTCCATGTCGTGATCATGCGGCCGGATTCCTCGGCTCCCATGCCGGCCAGCGGCTCGTCCAGCAGCAGCACGCGCGGCTCGACCACCAGCGCCATCGCGATCTCGAGCTGGCGGTGTTCGCCGTGGCTGAGCTCGGAGGCGATCGTGTCGGCGCGCGGCGCAAGCCCGACGCGCTCGAGCGCGGCACGCGCCGGCTTGCGCAAGGCCGGATCCCGACGCGCGTCCCGCCAGAAACGGAACGAATGCCCGGCGTGCGCCTGGACCGCGAGCGCGACATTGTCGAGCGCGGTGAAATCGAGAAACAGCGAAGTGATCTGAAACGTGCGGGCCAGCCCAAGGGCGCTGCGCCGATACGTCGGCAACGCGGTGATGTCGCGATCGGCAAAGCGGATCGAGCCGGAGTCCGGCGTCACCTCGCCCGTGAGCTGACTGATCAGGGTGGTCTTGCCGGCGCCGTTGGGACCGATCAGGGCGTGGAGCTCGCCTTGGCATACCTCGAGCGAGACGCCATCCGAGGCAACGATGCCTTGGAAGCGTTTGGACAGTCCTTCGATCTGCAGCAACGCATCCGTCACGACGGCACCTGGTTTCGGTCGTCGGCGCACGTCCGCAGAATAGCGTCTCGGTGGGCGCGTCCAATCCTTACGACGCTCCGTCAGGGATCGTCCATGGGGACGCTATCGCGTTGGCTCGGAGCGGGCCACATTCTGCTTCCTCCCCCTTGGGGCCCTTAAGGGGGAGGTGATCGGAGCGACCGCCCGGACAACACGTGTGCTATCGACGCCTCGAACAGCGCGCCTTGACAGCAAGGCCCTGATTTCTATAGTGCCGCGGCCCGGCGCGGAGGTTTTCCGCGCCGTTCGTTTTGCGCGGAAAGCCGCGCGGGCGGCCGGGCAAAAGACTTGATCCGATCGGCGATCCGAGCGCCGCGGCAACAGCGCGGGACATAGCCATGTTTGCAATCATCAGGACCGGCGGGAAGCAATATCGGGTCGCCGAGGAGGACCTGGTCACGGTCGACAAGATTTCGGGCCAGCCGGGCGACGCGGTCCAGTTCGCCGAAGTGCTCCTCATCGGCGGCGAGAGCATCTTGATCGGCAGCCCCCATGTGTCCGGCGCCACCGTGGCCGGCGAGGTCGTCGAGCAGGGCCGCGGCGAAAAGGTCATCGCGTTCAAGAAGCGCCGGCGCAAGAATTCGCGCCGCAAGCGCGGCCATCGCCAGGAGTTCTCGGTGATCCGCATTACCGAGATCCTCACCGAGGGCAGAAAGCCCAGGCCGAAGGCCGAAGCCGCGCCGCGGGTCGAAGCCGCGCCGCAGCCCGCGCGGGCCGAGCCGGCCGCGGGGACGCCCGCCCAGCCGGCGCCGCAGCCGGAGGCAAAGCCGAAAGCGCCGGCCAAGAAGGCCGAAACCAAGCCCACGCCCGAGGCCAAGGCAGAACCGAAAGCCGAGAAGGCGCAGGCCAAACCCGCCAAGCCCAAGGCGGCGAAGCCGGCGAAAAAGCCAGCCAAGCCCAAGGCGGAAAAACCGGCTGGCCCCGCGAAAAAGCCCGCGGCGAAAAAGCCGACCGCCGACACCCGCAAAGGTAAAAAGAAGTGATTATGATTCCGTCATGGAATCGGGTTAGAAGACCGAGCTAACAAAAGCAGCGAACCCATGGCTCACAAGAAAGCAGGCGGTTCCTCGCGCAACGGTCGCGACTCGGCGGGCCGACGCCTCGGCGTGAAATTGTTCGGCGGCCAAGCGGTGCTCGCCGGCAATATCCTTGCGCGCCAGCGCGGCACCAAATGGCATCCCGGGCAAAACGTGGGCGTAGGCAAGGATCACACGCTGTTCGCACTGACCAACGGACGAGTCGAGTTCAAGACTAAAACCAAGGGCCGCACTTATGTATCCGTGATCCCGATGACGGAGGCTGCGGCGGAGTAAAACGGCGGAATTATGTGCGTCCGCCGGCATCCATCGAACCGGCGGACCCGATCGGGTTCCAAGAGGGGAGACGGGATGCCGGCTCCCCTCTTCGCTTTTGGAGCAAAGGAGCCCGTGCCATGACGCTGCTGGAACCGATTGCCGCGGAGAGCCTGCGGGAGGCGAGTATTCCCGTCCTCGAGACGGAGCGGCTCGTGCTGCGCGCGCCGCGTCTCGAGGACGCGGAGAGGATCGCGATGCTCGCGAACGAGCGTCGCATCGCCGAGAACACGGCGCGCATTCCGCATCCCTATGCGCTCACCGATGCCAACGCCTTCCTGGCCGCGGCCAATCGGTCGGACCAGGAGACGACGTTCGCGGTCGCGCTCGCCGACGGCACCCTCATCGGGGCGTGCGGGCTCGAGTTGCGCGACGGCCCGGGTACTGCGGGCTTGATGCCGGAGCTCGGCTGCTGGCTCGGCGTGCCCTACTGGGGCCGCGGCTTTGCCACCGAGGCGGTGCGCGCGCTGATCGACCACGCGTTCACGGACCTCGGATTGGAGACGCTGCAGGCCGGCGCCCGGGTCACCAATCCGGCCTCGCGCCGGGTGCTGGAGAAATGCGGCTTCCAGTGGACCGGCGTCGGGCTCTACCGCATCCGTGCGCTGAAAAGCTCGGCGCCGATCGACCGCTTCCGGCTGGAGCGCTCGATCTGGGCCTCGCTCAAGAGCTGGGGTGCCGCGCGGCGGGTGGCGTGAGTATCCCTCCCCGAAGGAGAGGGTCGCCGCGAAGGCGGCGGGGTGGGGTGGCCACCGCATACGACCGACCTCTCCCCGGCGGGGAGAGGGGGAGCGCGCGGCGAGGCTCAGGCAAATAACGCGCGCTCGCACTTTGGGGCGCGCCGCGCGGTCCCTTATATTCCCACCATGAAATTTCTCGACCAGGCGAAGATCCAGATCCGCTCCGGCGACGGCGGCAACGGCTGCGTCGCGTTCCGGCGCGAGAAATTCATCGAGTTCGGCGGCCCCAACGGCGGCAACGGCGGCCGCGGCGGCGATGTGGTGGCGGAGGCAGTGTCCGGCCTCAACACGCTGATCGACTATCGCTACCGCCAGCATGTCAAGGCGGGGCGCGGACGAAACGGCATGGGCCAGGAGCGCGCGGGCGCCAACGGCGCCGACGTCGTGCTCAAGATCCCGGCCGGCACCCAGATCTTCGATGAGGACGGCGAGACGCTGCTGGCGGATCTGGTTGAGGTCGGCGAGCGCGCGGTGCTCGCCCGCGGCGGCAACGGCGGCTTCGGCAACGCGCATTTCAAATCCTCGACCAACCGCGCGCCGCGGCACGCCAATCCCGGCCAGCCCGGCGAGGAGCGCACGATCTTCTTGCGGCTCAAGCTCATCGCCGACGCTGGGATCGTCGGCCTGCCCAATGCGGGAAAGTCGACGTTTTTGGCCGCGGTCAGCGCCGCCAAGCCCAAGATCGCCGATTATCCGTTCACGACCTTGCATCCGCAGCTCGGCGTGGCGCGGATCGACGGGCGCGAATTCGTGCTCGCCGACATTCCGGGCCTGATCGAGGGCGCGCACGAGGGCTCGGGCCTCGGCGACCGCTTCCTCGGCCACATCGAGCGCTGCCGCGTGCTGCTCCACCTCGTCGACGGCACGGGCGAGGATGCCGGCGCCGCCTACCGCACCGTCCGCCACGAGCTCGACGCCTATGGCCACGGGCTCTCGCAAAAGCCGGAACTCGTCGCGCTCACCAAGGCCGACGCGCTCGCGCCGGATGCGGTGCACGAGCAGGTCGCGCGGCTCAAGCACGCGATGCGCGGCACGCATGCGGAAAAACAGACCGCGCCGTTCGTGATCTCCGCGGTGACGGGCGCGGGCGTCGAGGACGTGCTGCGCGCGCTCATGCGAGGCATCGAAACCGCGCGCGCGGCCGCGCTCGATCGCCCGGCGCGCGCGGCGGCGTGGCAGCCGTGAGGTTCGCTCCGATCACCTCCCCTGCTCGCGGGGGAGGGAGTCGCGCGCATTGCTCTCTTCGCAAGACTACTCTGCCGGCTTGCCTACCATGCCCATCAGCCGCAGCGCGTCGGCGGGGGCGGCGCTCTTCTGGTCGTTGTCGAAATAACAAAAGATCTCGCGGCCCTGCCGCCGGCAACGCGCGATGAAGCGCGCCCAGTCCCGCAAGGTCCGGTCCGAATAATGATCGCGGTACCGGCCGCCCGGCCCGTGGCCGCGAATGTAGACGTGGCTCGCCGTCAGCTCCCAGGGCGCCGGCGCGTCGTGATGGTCGGACAGGCACAGCGCGATGTTGCGATCGCGCAGCACATCGAAGATCGGCGCCTCGTACCAGCTCTTGTGGCGGAACTCGAAGGCGTAGCGGCGCCGCTTCGGCAGCATTTTCAGGAACGCCGCGATGCGCTCGCGGTCGGCCATCATGCGCGGCGGCAGCTGGAACAGCACCGGGCCGGCCTTGCGGCCGAGAATTTTCAGCCGGCTCTCCATCAGCTCGATGCTGTTCGAGGATTTCTCGCTCAGGCGCTTCCAATGCGTGATGAATTTCGACGCCTTCCAGGCGAATAGAAAATCTTCCGGCGTGCCGTCGCGCCACCCGCGCACCGCCGCCTCGGTGGGCGTGCGGTAGAACACGCCGTTGAGTTCGGTCGTCGAGAAATGCTCGGCATAGAAGCGCAGGTGATCCTTGGCCCTGAGCTCGTTGGGGAAGAACGGCCCGCGCCAGGAGGCGTAATGCCAGCCGGAGGTGCCGATCCGGACCCGGGCGATGGGCGCGACCCTCGCGGAGCGAAGCGAAATCCGGGAAGCTTCCATTGCGAACCCGCTTCAATCCAACATTGTTTACTGACAAAATACAATGAATGAGAAGTATTTTTGCAAAATGAAAGCCTTTTTAAAACAGGGTCCTTTTCGGCAGAACCCCGCTGTTCCGGAACATGCTAGACAATCCTCGGCGCCGGCGGGTGGTTGCCGGACCGGGACAAGGCATGTCGCGCAAACCCCCAGCCATCGACGATTTCCGCCGCATCATCGTGAAAGTCGGCTCCTCGCTGCTGGTCGACGCCGCGGCGGGCCGGCTCAACCAGGCTTGGCTCGCCTCGCTCGCGGCCGACATCGCCGGGCTGCACGGGAAGGGCCGCGATATTCTGGTGGTTTCCTCGGGCGCGATCGCGCTCGGCCGCAGCGTGCTCAAGCTGCCGCCGCAGCTCAAGCTCGAGGACAGCCAGGCGGCGGCCGCGGTTGGGCAAATCGCGCTCGCCCGCACCTGGTCGGAAATGCTCGGCGCGCATTCCATCAGCACCGGCCAGATCCTGCTGACGCTTGGCGACACCGAGGAGCGCAGGCGCTATCTCAATGCGCGTTCGACCGTGAACAAGCTGCTCGAATGGCGCGCGGTGCCGGTCATCAACGAGAATGACACGGTGGCGACCAACGAGATCCGTTACGGCGACAACGACCGGCTTGCCGCGCGGGTCGCCACCATGGTGAGCGCCGACCTCTTGATCCTGCTCTCCGACGTCGACGGGCTCTACGACACTCCGCCGGCGGGGAATCCGCACGCCAAGCGCATTCCGCTGGTCGCGAAAATCACCCCCGAGATCGAGGCGATGGCGGGAGTCGCCGGCTCCGATCTCTCGCGCGGCGGCATGCAGACCAAGATCGAGGCCGGCAAGATCGCGACGGCGGCTGGGGCGCATATGGTGATCGCGCCGGGCGCGGTCGACAATCCGCTGCAGGCGATCGCGGCGGGCGGACCCTGCACCTGGTTCCTGGGGCCGGGCAATCCGGTGACCGCGCGCAAGAAATGGATCGCGGGCTCGCTCGAGCCCAGGGGCATTCTGTTCATCGACGCCGGTGCGGTTGCAGCGCTGCGCTCCGGCAAGAGCCTGCTGCCGGCCGGCGTCAAGCGCGTCGAGGGCGAGTTTTCCCGCGGCGACGCGGTCGTCATCCGCGACCTCGACGGCCACGAGATCGGCCGCGGACTTTCCGCCTACGATGCCGGCGACGCGGCGAAACTTCTCGGCAAATCGTCCGGCGACATCGTGCTGATCCTGGGCTTCGGCGGGCGCGCCGAGATGATCCATCGCGATGATCTGGTGCTGCGGCGGGAGTGAGCCAAACAATGGGTGTCATGGCCCGCGCATGCGGGCCACCCAGTATCCGCCGCCATTGAAGTATCGCGCTGAAACTCCTGAACCAGGTTACTGGGTCGCCCGGACACGGGATCCCCGTCGCGCTTGCGCGACGGGGTGCCCTTGCCTGGCGATGACACGCTGCGGGTGACAGACCGCCCTCGCCCCAACTTTGCTCGCGTGATATGCAACCGCCATGACGGCGCCGCTGAAAACCATCGAAGGCCGCGACATCGCCGAGGCGATGCGCGAGATCGGCGCACGCGCGAAAACCGCGGCGCGCACGCTGGCGCTTGCGCCGTCCGCGCAAAAGGATGCGGCGCTCGCCGCGATGGCGAATGCGATCCGCGCCCGCACGAAGCCGATCCTTGCGGCCAATGCCGAGGATCTCGCCGACGCGCGCGCCGCCGGCGCCACCGAGGCCTTCGCCGATCGGCTCGCGCTCGATGAAAAGCGCATCGAGGCGATGGCGGCGGGCGTCGCATTGGTGCGTCGATTGCCGGATCCGGTCGGCACCGTGACGGATGCCTGGACCCGGCCGAACGGCATGCGCATCGAGCGCGTCCGGGTGCCGCTCGGCGTCGTCGGGGTGATCTACGAGAGCCGCCCGAACGTGACTGCCGACGCCGGCGCGTTGTGCCTCAAGGCCGGCAATGCCGTGATCCTGCGCGGCGGCTCGGAAGGGTTCCGCTCGAGCCGCGCCATTCATGCGGCGCTCGCCGCCGGCCTCGAGCAGGCCTGCCTGCCGCAAGCCGCGATCGCGCTCGTGCCCACCCGCGATCGCGCCGCGGTCGGCCTGATGCTCTCCGGGCTCGACGGCACGATCGACGTGATCGTGCCGCGCGGCGGCAAGGGGCTGGTCGGCCGGGTCCAGGCGGAAGCCCGCGTGCCGGTGTTCGCGCATCTCGAGGGCGTGTGCCACGTCTATGTCGACAAGGCCGCCGACCTCGCGATGGCCAAGAACATCGTGCTCAATGCGAAAATGCGCCGCACCGGGGTGTGCGGGGCGGCCGAGACCTTGCTGGTCGACCGCGCCGGAACCGCGCAATTGCTCGAGCCGCTCGTAGCCGTGCTGCTCGACGCTGGCTGCGCGGTTCGCGGCGACACCGCAGCGCAGATGGTGGACCCGCGCGTGAACGCCGCGAGCGAGGAGGATTGGTCGACCGAATATCTCGACGCGATCATCGCCGTGAAGCTCGTCGACGGCGTCGACGAGGCGATCGCGCACATCGAGCGCTACGGCTCGCATCACACCGATGCGATCGTCACCGCCGACGGCCAGGCAGCGGAAAAGTTCTTGGCCGAGGTGGACTCGGCGATCGTGCTGCACAACGCCTCGACGCAGTTCGCCGATGGCGGCGAGTTCGGCTTCGGGGCCGAGATCGGCATCGCCACCGGGCGACTGCACGCCCGCGGGCCGGTCGGGGTCGAGCAGCTGTGCAGCTTCAAATACCGCGTGCGGGGTTCGGGCCAGATCCGACCGTGATGTGCTGCCGCCCGATGGATGCGATGTGGGTCGGCACGCGCCTCCCTTCCCCGCCTGCGGGGGAGGGATGGGGAGGCGGCTCCCTCCCGCCGGCGCATTGCGACCTCCCCGGCAAGCGGGGGAGGTGAGGCTCGTGAACCGCCGCGCCCCCGAATCAAAGCGAGTGATCGCGCCGCCGCGACTGCCGCCCCACGCGCCGGGCATGAAGATCGGGCTGTTCGGCGGGTCGTTCAATCCGCCGCACGCGGCCCACCGCGCGGCGAGTCTCTTGGCAATGAAGCGGCTCGGTCTCGACCGAATCTGGTGGCTGGTGAGCCCGGGCAATCCGCTCAAAGACACGAGCGCGCTGCCGCCGCTCGCCGATCGTATCGCGGCCGCGCAACGGCTCGCCGCGCATCCGCGCATCGACGTGACCGGGCTCGAAGCCGACATCGCCACCCGCTACAGCTTCGACACGCTGCAATGGCTGCGGCGCCGGCTTCGCGCCGTGCATTTCGTGTGGATCATGGGCGCGGACAATCTTGCGACATTCCACCGTTGGCAGAACTGGCGCGGCATCGCCGAGCTGGTGCCGATCGCGGTGATCGACCGCACCGGCGCCGTCCCGGCCGGGCCGTTTGCGGACCGTTTCTCGCGCCATCGCCTGTCCGAGGCGCTGGCGCGCCGATTGCCCACGGCGGAACCCCCGGCCTGGGTGTTCCTCCACGGGCTGAAATCACCTGTGTCCTCGACGGCTTTACGGGCCGCGAGAGGTTGAAACCGTTAACGGTCGATGCTTACTTTAGGCGGTAGCCCTGCGCCGTGCGCCGGGCATGAGGGAGGAAAGGACCCCTGTCCACTTCTACATGGTTTCGGGCAGCGTCTCATCGGCGGCCCGAGCGCGTCTCCAAGGTGCATCCTGACGCCGAGGAGACCCTTCGCCTGGTCCTCGCCCGGCTTTCCGATGCCAAGGCCGAGGACACCATCACCATCGACCTCCGCGGCAAGACTTCGATCGGCGACTACATGGTGGTGACCTGCGGAAGGTCGCACCGCCACGTGGGTGCGGTTGCCGATCACGTGCTGCAGGACCTGGAGAAGGCCGGCGTGTCCGGCCTGCGGGTCGAAGGCATGCCGCATTGCGACTGGGTGCTGATCGACGCCGGCGACGTGATCGTTCACGTGTTCCGGCCGGAAGTCCGGGCGTTCTATAATCTCGAGAAAATGTGGGCACCGGGCCGGTCGGCAGCGCGACGGGCGGGCTGAGAAAGATTGCTCCGGGCGGCGCGCGATGAACCTGGTCGTCGCCGCGGTCGGACGGCTGAAATCGGGACCGGAACGCGAGCTCGCCGCGCGTTACCGTGAGCGTGCCGCCGCAATCGGCCGCAGGCTGGGGTTCCGCTCGATCGAGATCGTGGAGATCGAAGAGGGCCGCGCCCGCCGCGGCGAAGATCGCATCCGCGAGGAAGCGGCACGGCTTGCCGCGGCGATTCCCGAAAATGCCGCAATCGTCGCGCTCGATGCACGCGGCAAGGCGTTGTCCAGCACCGACCTTGCCGAGCGGCTCGAACGATGGCGCGACCGGGGAACCCCAACCGTAACATTCCTGATCGGGGGCGCCGACGGCCTAGCCGAGCCCTTGCGCGGGCGCGCCGAGCTTGCGCTTTGTTTCGGCGCCGCGACCTGGCCGCACCAGCTGGTGCGAATCATGCTGCTGGAGCAGATCTACCGTGCCATGACCATCCTGTCGGGACATCCGTATCACCGCGAATGACGCGCGCGCTCGCGGCAACGGCAAGCCCGAGGCCTGCGCCGGAGCTGTGGTCTCGATGGTCGATGACTAGTCGAGCGAGGGGCAAGCGAATCGGCTGACGATGAAGATCACGATGCTTTCTCCGCCCGCGGGGCGCCGCTTCTTGTGGGCGGCGCTCGCGCTCGCGGCGCCGCTCGGCCTGATCGCCGCCGCATGGGCGGAGCCGCCGCCGCACCTGCCGCAGCCAACTTCCGGCCCGGCGGCACGCGAGCAGCTCGAGGCCTTGCGCGCCGAGCAGAAGCAGGCCGCCGAGCGCGAAGCGCGGCTTCGCAAGGAGATCGAAGCGTTCGGCGAAGACCGCCGCAAGCTCAACGAGGCGCTGATCGGCACCGCGGCTCGCATCCGCGGCGACGAGGAACGCATCGACGCGACCGAAACCCGGCTCCGGACGCTGGAGGGGAACCAAAGCACCATCCGCAAGTCGCTCGATGGGCGGCGCTCGCTCATCGTGGAGATTCTCGCGGCCCTGCAGCGCATGGGGCATCGCCCGCCGCCGGCGATCCTGGTGAGTCCGCAAGACGCCTTGCTGTCGGTCCACACGGCCATGCTGCTCGGCGCGGTATTGCCGCAGATGCGCGGCGAGGCCGAGAAGCTCACTGCCGACCTCGCCGAGCTCGTGCGCGTGCGCACCGCGATGGCGGCCGAGCGCGACGATCTCGCACGCGACGTTGCAGCCTTGTCGGAAGAGCGGCACCGCATGTCGCTTCTGATCGAAGAACGCCAGAAAAAGCAGGCCGAGGCCGAGAAGGCGTTGGAGACGGAACGCCAGCGCGCGATCGCGCTGGCGCGCCAAGCCGACAGCCTCAAAGATTTGATTGCCAAGCTCGAGCAGGATGTGGCTCTCTCCGCCCGCCCCCCCGGCACGGCGGCACGGCCGCAAGAGGGCAAAGAGATTCGCGGCAATCTTGCGTCGAAGGATCCCGGGCGATTGGCTCCGGCGGTCGCCTTTGCGTCGGCCAAGGGTGCGCTACCGTTACCGATCAACGGCGTGAAAATCCGCGACTTCGGCGCTCCCGACGGGCTCGGCGGCACCGAGAAAGGCCTTTGGATCGCCAGTCGCGCCGGCGCGCAGGTGACCGCGCCATGCGATGGATGGGTCGTCTATGCGGGACCGTTCCGCAGCTACGGTCAACTCTTGATCCTCAACGCAGGCGGCGGGTATCATGTGCTGCTGGCGGGAATGGAACGAATTTCGGTGGATCTTGGTCAATCCGTGCTAACCGGCGAGCCGGTGGCGGTGATGGGGGGTGGGCCGCAGTCGGCCGCCGCCATCGCGGTTGGCTCCAGCCAGCCGGTGCTTTATGTCGAGTTCCGCAAGGACGGAACCCCTGTCGATCCGAACCCATGGTGGGCAACCAAGGATAGCGAAAAGGTTCGCGGATGATGCGCAAGACACCGTTGATTCTCCTGGGTGCCGCCGCCGGCGCGGCCCTCACTCTGCTCGCGACTCAGCCGCGGCTGGCCTTCGTGGGCGCCAGCGCCCGCGCCGCCGGAGCCGATACGTATCGGCAGCTCAATCTGTTCGGGGACGTGTTCGAACGCGTGCGCGCCGACTATGTCGAGAAGCCCGACGACGGCAAGCTGGTCGAATCGGCCATCAACGGCATGCTCAATGCGCTGGATCCGCATTCGAGCTACATGGACGCCAAGAGCTTCCGCGACATGCAGGTGCAGACCCGCGGCGAGTTCGGCGGGCTCGGCATCGAAGTCACGATGGAAGACGGCCTGGTCAAGGTGGTGGCGCCGATCGACGACACGCCCGCCGCCAAGGCCGGGGTCATGGCCGGCGACATCATCACCCATCTCGACGACGAGCCGGTTCAGGGCCTGACCCTCAATCAGGCGGTCGACAAGATGCGCGGCCCGGTCAACACTAAGATCCGGCTGAAAATGATGCGCAAGGGCCAGGACAAGCCGGTCGAAGTTTCGATCGTGCGCGATATCATCCGCGTGCGCTCGGTGCGCTCGAGCAACGAAGCCAGCGAGATCGGCTATATCCGCATTACCCAGTTCAACGAGCAGACCACCGAGGGCTTGAAAAAGGCCCTGACCGATCTCACCGCGCAGATCGCGCCGGAGAAGCTCAAGGGCTTCGTCCTAGACCTGCGCAACAACCCCGGCGGATTGCTCGATCAGGCAATTTCGGTCTCCGATGCGTTCCTGGAGCGCGGCGAGATCGTCTCGACCCGCGGCCGCAATGCCGAGGAGACCCAGCGCTTCAACGCCAGGGCCGGCGATCTCATCAAGAACAAGCCGCTCATCGTGCTGATCAACGGCGGCTCGGCCTCCGCCTCCGAGATCGTTGCCGGCGCGCTGCAGGACCACAAGCGCGCGACCGTCATCGGCACCCGCTCCTTCGGCAAGGGCTCGGTGCAGACCATCATCCCGCTGGGTTCGGGCAACGGCGCGCTGCGGCTGACCACGGCGCGCTATTTCACCCCCTCGGGCCGCTCGATCCAGGCCAAGGGCATCTCGCCGGATATCGAGGTGCTCCAGGAGGTTCCGGAGGAACTCAAGGTCCGCACCGAATCCAAGGGCGAGGCGGCGTTGCGCGGCCATCTCAAGGCCGAGGGCCAGGAGGAGACGGGCTCGCAGTCCTATATCCCGCCGGACCCGAAGGACGACAAGGCGCTGGGCATGGCGTACGACCTGCTGCGCGGGACGAGGGTGAACGCCGCGTTCCCGCCCAACCCGAAGGCTGCGGTACCGAACTGAGAGCCCGCCCAGATCTCGGAAATGTCATGCCCCGCGAATGCGGGCACCGGTAACCAACCCGGACCGGGGATACCTGGGTCGCCCGCAGACGCGGGTGATGACAGCCCGCGCATGCTAAGCTCCGCCCATGATTCGCCTTGATCCGCCATGGACGAGCTGACGGCTCCGCTCGGGCAATCCGTCCCGCCGCGCCGCCGGGTCTCGGTTCCGCGCGCGATCGCGATTGCCCTCGCTGTTGCCCTGTTCGGCGTCGGCATGTGGATGGCTCTGACGAAACACCCGTTCCGCGACACGCCCGTGGCCGTTTCGCCCGCTCCGCAGCAGGTCCAGGCGGATACACCCGTGGTGCCGCCTCGGGTCGAGGCGGATCCGACCGGCGGAGTTCGGGAACCTCCCGGCGGCGGCCAGCGTACCGTCACCATCATCGACGGGATGAGCGGAAAGCGCCAGGAAGTGGTGATCGGCTTGCCCGAACCGGCCCCGAGCGCTCCCCCCGGCCAAAAACGATCCCGTTGATCGACACTGCATGTGCGGCGTTCGCCGCGCGGGATCTGCCATGAGCACCTACCAGCACCTGCCCTATCGGCCGTGCGTCGGCACCATGGTGCTCAACCCCGAAGGCCGCGTCTTCATCGGCCGGCGCAGCGGGGGCCCCGAGCAGGTCGACGAGGTCCATGCCTGGCAAATGCCGCAGGGGGGGCTCGATCCGGGCGAGGATCCGTTCCGCGCGGCGCTGCGCGAACTGCACGAGGAGACCAACATCAGCTCGGTCGAACTGCTGGCGGAAATGCGCGACTGGCTCAGCTACGATCTTCCCGACGCGCTCGTTCCCCATGCCTGGGGCGGTCGCTACCGCGGCCAGACGCAAAAATGGTACGCGCTGCACTTCACGGGCGATGATTCCGAGATCGACATCGCGCATCCGGGCGGCCATGAGCCGGAGTTCGTCGAGTGGCGATGGGCGCAGATGCACGAGCTTCCCGACCTCATCGTGCCGTTCAAGCGCGAGGTCTACGAGCGCGTCGTCGCCGAATTCGGCCATCTCGCCGAGAAAGTGCGCAGCAGTCGGGTGGGAAAAGGCGCGTAGCGCCGTCCTGAATTCCGCATTATGAACCTGTGAGCACAGCCTGCCGAGGCGGAAGCGGGAGCCGCGTTCCGCGCCTCTGCGACCCTGCGAGGGATTTCCTGCAATGAGCAATACCCCCACCCGGCAAGAGCTGGAATTCCTGCGATCGATCGATACGCCGACGGTATGCAATCTGATCGAGATCGTCGCGCCGGAGCGGCGCGGGTCCGGCTACACGATCAAGCACCTGCATTGCCCGTTTCCGGAGCTGCCGCCGATGGTCGGCTTCGCCAAGACCGTCACCGTCAAGGCCAAGGACGCCATCGCGGCGGGAGACGCTTCCTATATGCAGCGGCGGCTCGAGTATCTCGACTACGTCGCCGCCGCGCCGCGGCCGAGCATCGTGGTGATCGAGGACCTTGACGGCGAGCACGCGGGGTACGGCGCGTTCTGGGGCGAGGTGCAATCGAACGTGCACAAGGCGCTCGGCTGTCTCGGTACCGTGACCAGCGGCAGCATTCGCGACATTCCGCAGATCCCCGACGGCTTCCAGATGCTCGCCGGATCGATCGGCCCTTCGCACGCCTATGTGCACGTGGTCGAGTTCGGGGG
>WNGQ01017180.1_pt1 | contig 20609 bp, 19 predicted proteins | sample 5407661 | NCBI WGS metagenome assembly WNGQ01 (sample SAMN13153382, study PRJNA577476) | soil metagenome | isolation source: 60 cm soil or saprolite under Garry oak tree replicate 2 | place: USA:California | collected 2016-06-15 | reverse complement strand
CCAAGTACCGGACTAGTCCTTCCGGATCGTAACTCTTGCCGAAGACCCTCCTCAAGAGTTCCTTGGGTGGATAGGTGCTACCGTGACGGTGAATTTTCTCCCTCAGCCAGTCTTTGAGCTGCTTCAGCCTCTCCTCGTTCAGCTCTCGGCCTAACAACCCCTCCGTTCTCATCAGTTCCCAAATCAGTCCAGTGATTACGTTGCCCAGTGTATAGCTGGGAAATATCGCGAAGCCGCCGCCGCTCCAATGAATATCCTGGAGGACTCCTTCCGAGTCATTGGGCGGTCTCTGGCCCAAATAATCATCCATCATATCGTCCCATAGTGAGGGAACATCCGAGACGGAGAGCTCTTCACTCAGTAATTTCTTCTCAATCTCGCACCGCAATGCGATGTGGAAGTTGTAGGTAAGCTCGTCAGCGTCCACCCTGATTAGGCTGGGCCGGACAGTGTTGAAGTACGAGTAGACCTGTTTCTGGTCGTAGCCAGAGAGGAAGCCTAGATGCTCCTGGAGGCTCGGGTAGACTAGAGACACGAAGGGTCTACTTCTCCCGACAACGTTCTCCCAGAATCTGGACTGAGACTCATGAACGCCCGAGGACACACCTCCGTGTATCGGCGTGTACTCCAGTTCCGGGTCCTGTTGCAGTTCGTAGAGAGCGTGGCCGCACTCGTGAATCACCGAGAACATCGTGTCCTTGAAGTTCTGTCCCTCGTACCGGGTCGTTATCCTCACATCGTTCCCCGAAATGGAACTGGTGAACGGGTGGGTTGACACGTCCATCCTGAACCTCTTCTCAGGCATACCGAGAAGCGTGAGGAGCCCCGCGTTTACGACGCTCATCGACTGATTATCATAACGAACGCTCTCGAGAGGATGGCTGCTGGGAAAGACATGGTCGGATTGAACCCTGGCCAGGATTCTCTTGAGGCTAGGAATGAGCATGTCGAAGATCCGGTCCAGATCAGCAACAGTCAATCCCTCCTCGTAAAGGTCGAGGAGAGCATTGTAGGGATGCCCGTGATAGCCGAGCTTCTCCGCCTCCTGCTTCTTCAATTCAACAATCTTCGACAGGTAGGGTTTGAACATCTGAAAATCTGACTTTTTCCTGGCCTCTCTCCAGGGCACGGCTGCCTCGGCCCCAAATTTCTGAAGCTCGTCAACCAGACTCGGCGGGACTTTTCTGTAATAGTCGATATCTCGTTCTAGGACCCTGACTATTCCTTTTTCCGCGTCGTTGAGGTCCTTCTCCTTGCCGGCCTTGCTGACGAGTGGTTCAAGTGCCAGGGTTGCTTTCTGGCGCATCAACGCCAATTGTCCCATGGTGAAGCCTCTGGCAGAGGATGCCGCCTCTGGCATATTCACCTCCAAGTCCCACTCCAACAGGCTGGACGATTGTCTGAATGTGCTGATTGTCTTGTAATCTTGCAAGATTTCCCGGATAACAGGATTGGCGAACGGGGTCATCGGGTTTCGAACCAGGGCCTACGTGTTGAAAAGCTTCACTAAAACGATGAGGCGCGTGCACGACATACCTGATACGATTAAAATGACCTACTTGGTAGCACACAACTACTAAGTTTATATCTGATACCGTTTGAACTCCTTCTAACGAATAATGATAACAGACCAGAAGCTCAAAAACGAGACGGCTCAAGTGCAGGTCGGAATAGACAGTTTCGCAGCCGCCTACACCGACGCAAGCCAAGCAATCAGCCCCTCCGACCGACTCCGCGAAATGATCGAGGAGATCGAGTACGCCGACAAGGTAGGGCTCGACGTGTACGGAATAGGGGAACACCACCGCAAAGAATACCTCGACTCCGCACCGACAATTATCCTCGCAGCGGCAGCAGCCCGAACAAGCCGCATACGTCTCACAAGCGCCGTAACCGTACTCAGCGCCGCCGATCCAGTGAGAGTGTTTCAGAACTTCGCAACACTCGACCTACTCTCGCAAGGTCGGGCGGAGATGGTTGTCGGCCGAGGCTCCTTCATCGACGCCTTCCCACTCTTCGGCTACCAGCTAGAGGACTACGACTCACTATTCTCAGAAAAGCTCGATTTACTCCTGAACATCCGCGAAAATGAACACGTCACATGGTCAGGTGAGCACAGGCCCACGCTAACGGGGCAAGGAGTCTATCCTCGGCCTATGCAAAACCCATTCCCCATATGGGTGGGAGTAGGCGGGACCCCACAATCGTTCGCCCGGGCCGGCCTCCTCGGGCTCCCCCTAATGGTCGCAATAATCGGAGGCGAAACACGACAATTCCGGCCTCTCATCGACCTATACCGCGAAGCAGGAAGAAGAGTACGTCATCCCTCCGCCATTTTGAAGGTGGGCATGCACTCACTCGGCTACGTGGCAGATACGACTAAGGAGGCCGCAGACGACTTCTACCCAGGCTACGCCAAGGCATTCTCCGACGTCGGAAAGGAGCGTGGATGGTCCCCAGTCACACGTGCCGGCTTCGACGCACAGCGAGGTCCACAAGGCGCCCTAATCATAGGCGACCCGGACGAGGTAGTGGAGAAAATTATCCGACACAAAAAGGCACTAGGAGGCATCTCACGCGTCACATTTCAAATGAATGCAGCATCCCTGCCTCACGACAAGCTCATGCATGCCATCGAACTGCTGGGCACTCGAGTAGCACCCGCACTACGCGAACACTTCGACAAAAATAGTGAAGCGTAAGCCGACCCACGGAGCCAAACATCGACCATATCAGTAACAAGGGTATGGAGCCAAGGGCAGTCTTAGCATCCTTGCATCTATTTTCTGGGTGAGCCAGTCTATGTCGTACTTGTCGTCGGGACCTAGTTCAATTCCCGACTCTTTCAGGGGAGTCTTGGACTGGCTTAGAAGTGACTGAGCAGTTGCCTGGTCGCCTCTGAGGAAGGCCAAAGCCGCCTTGTTGACCAGGTTCATAGCGATATCAAATGTGTCAGACGTGCCTGCAATCTTCTCCGCCTCGTTGAAGTATTGTTCTGCAATGTCTGCATTGCCGCGGTGTATTTCGACACGGCCAAGATTTGTGAGCTCGGCAGTTACCATTCCTTTGTCCTCTATGGCCCTGTTGAGAGCAAGGCTCTGTTCGAACAGGGAAGATGCGGCCTCATAGTCTCGGAGCATTCTGACCGATTGAGCATGCAGGAACAGAGGAGCTTGACCATACTCAGGCGCTAGTCCTTTCAGAAGTTCCCGAGCCTTGACCGCGTGGGACTGAGCCCTCTCAAAATCTCGCTGTTCAAACGCGATTCGGCTAAGCCCGAGGTGAGCCAAACCTAGACCCTCCAGGTCTTTGGTCTGATCGGCTACTGCGAGCGCTTCCTGGTTTCGCTTCTCGGACTCTTCCAACTTCCCCCGTCTAAACGCCAGCAGTCCCACACCATAGAGCGCCAGTGGTCTAGCACGCGATATCTTGCCCGGACTCTTGTCAAGAACTTCAGCAAGAAACTGACGGCCCTGCTCAACGTCTCTGGACAAGATCCATAGTCTCCAAGCGTTTGCCGCCAGCTCCATCGCCATATCATACTCACCATAATCAACGAGAAATCTTGCCGCCTGAGCTTTCAAAGACAAACCCCCACAACTCGACCCTCGCTAAATAATCCTCCTCGGTTTCCAAACCACTACCGGTTCAGGTAATTTCCTTGCGTAGCAGGACTTCTCCGGGGACAACGAGCATTTCCTTGTACATGTTGACTGTGTGAAGGCGTCCGTGTTTCTTGGAAACGTCGCCGAAGCTCGTACGAGTGAATCCCTCCGATGCGAATAATGCTTCTGAGGGTTCGTTGTCCTCTTCCACGCTAGCGAACACTTCTTCCACTCCTTTCACCTTGAAGCTCCGAAGAGCATCCTCTAACAATACTTTCGCGATACCCTTTCGGCGTTGGCCCTTTGCCACTGCTATGTAGTACACGTAGCCCGCGCCTCCCTCCAGCGTTTTCAGCATGATGAGGCCCACTGGCTTGCCGGCTGACATTGCGGCTCGGACCAGTTCTATCTTACGAAGCATACCGGTGGAGTGGCGGAGGTACCATCCCTCAAAGCTCTCCTCGAGTATCCATTTCAGCTCCGCTCTTTGATCATCCGGAACGTCCACGATTGCGACTCCGTCTTGTGTGGTCACAGGTGAAACACCCGTGCCGCATTGCGGCATAGTATCTTCTCCTTGTCACGCTCGTCCACCTGCAACCTCTTCACCAGTGCCAACACGTCAGAGTGTTTGGACACCGGGTAGTCTGTTCCGAAGAGGACCTTGTCGGCACCGGCGGCGTAGTAGATGGCTTCGCTGATCTTCCGAGCAAGCCACCCTGCGTACTCCTCGGCGTATGCGCCACCAGTGATCAGTCCGGAAATGTCCGCGTAGACATTCGCGTGTTTGTAGATCAGCTCGGCCGCGTCTTCAAACCAGGGATTGCCAAAGTGGCACAGGACCATGATCAGTTCCTGCCTCTTGTTCGCCAGCCCGTCCAGCGTCAACGGATGCGACCGTGACAGTTCCCCATTGCTGAAGGCTGTGTCGCCAGTATGGAAGAGAACCGGCAGCCCTTCTGACTCGGCATAATCGTAGAGCGGACCGAACACAGAATTATCCGCAGATGCTTTCACGTAGCCCAGCCTGACCTTGAACCCTTTCACATCACTCTTGATTTCCTCGGCCAGCCTTACTGCAGCCTTCACTTCCTTGGCGGAGGGCTCCACCGTGATCACTGGTGCAAGCATTCCCCCACTTCTCTTGCACAGTTTGATGACTTCACTATTGGGAAGAATGGTCCCCTGTTCTAGGGGTGGGCTGAGCAACAAGCCTCGCCCAACCTTGAATCTGCGCATCGATCCCAGCAATTCTCCCAGATTGTATTGCAGGCGGTTCTTCTTGGCAAAGGGGAACAACGCATCGTCTCGGCGTTCAGACAAGTGCACGTGAGAGTCGATTACTCTCTGCAACAGGTTCTCACCCACCTCTATTCCGAAAATCAGGGTGAAATCAGTCTTATAATCCAGAGCCGGTCCCAGCTCATATGAGGCCAGGTTGAAGCTTCGCTGGCTCGCGGTCCTCCCAGTGGTCCTCGGACATCTCGAAACTCGACTCTGGGTTCCTGGCTCACGGTTTCACTCCAATCCGGGCAGCCGCACCGTCCCAAATGTGCAAGTGAGGGGGAGAAGAGTGGAGAAGGAAGGCCCTTAGGAGAAGCGTTCTCGTGAGTCGCCTCATACGTCGCATCGGACTACAGACAAGAAACTTCCTAACAGGTGGGCTTTCCGATTCTAGAGAGTGTACCTATGTAGACTCCCAACAAGACTAACGCACTCCCCACTACGAAAACCAGGGTAACCACTTCACCCGAAAGGAACGAACCAAGTAGAACCGTCACAACTGGAACGAGAACGAATGAATAGTTAGCGGCGGTCGCAGTCCACCGAGAAAGAACGTAGAGATAGAGTACGAAGGATGCTGAGCCAACCAGCACCAAATAGGCAAATCCAACCGAAACGGCAGGTTGGACCGGCAGTCGCCATGCCTCACCTGATAGCGCTGACAGTCCAAGGAGCATCAGGGAGCCGGTAGTCATGGCTACCGCAATGGTCGCATAGGGGTCTGACACGGGGAAGTGCTTTAGCGCGACGCTCGTTTCGGCGATGCTTAGAATTGCTCCTGCCAAGGATAAAAGTGCGAGAAGCGAAATGTCCGATTCCAGCTGTGCCCGGAATACTATTGCTGTCCCGGCCAACGCGACGACCGCGCCAATGACTCCCCGCGACTCCAGATGTTCCTGGTCTTGGACAGACGCAATGAAGATCGTTGCGAGGGGAACAAGTGAGAGAATGACGGAGGTCAGCCCGGCTTGGACCCTGACAAGGGCATAGTAGAAGAAGGCGTTACTCGCTCCGAAACCCAAGATTCCGTAGACCAATGCCCCAAGGAGTGCCCTTCCCCTCGGCAAGGCTTTCCTTCGAATGAGAATCATCGCATAAAACAGGATTGACGATACCCCGAATCTTAGACCCGCGCCCCAAAATGGGGGCAGTTCGAGGTTGCTGAGCCTGACAGCGACATAGATGCTTCCGCTTATGATGATTATGCCAGAGAACGCGAAGAGGACGCTATTGGGGCTATGATTACCCGTCAGGTCGGAAGGTCCCCCAGCTTCAAACCGTCATCTCCAAGATAGTGCATACCGTACTTACCAATAACGTGCTATTGATTGTACTGCCTTCATGCAGGGTATGATATACAGGCCTATGGTCATGTTAGAACCTCTCTATTTTCAAAGTAGTTCCGGCCTGTGGAATATTCTCGCTGAGCACCGCAAGGCTCGGAAATCATGGTAAAATCCTCAGGGGTACACTCCTTGATCAATGGCAAAGGCAGCGATGCTTCTTCGTCCCTCGCCAAACTCTACCTCCATCTTTCGTTGCCATAGGGACGGGTCCGACCTAGTCTGGTGTATCAGTTCCTAGATCTCCTCCCAGCCCCCCGGTAAGTATCGCGTTTATGTTTCCAGGGGAAGTTTCCGACATTGTATGGGTTTCCTTCTTGAGAATCTTGGCTTAGACTGAGCACCCAGATGCACACATGATTGGTTCCGAACGTGTGCGTTTGGTGAAACTGCTCCCAGAGTGGGGCTTGGAGAGAGGAAAAATGGGGTAAGGATGGTGTTCCCTGGTTCGTGATTATGTTCAGAAGAGTTGCCCTGAAACGGAGCCTGCGAAGGTAGTTGCGCTTGTAAAGGAGCCACTGAATACGCCCTGAACGTTGTTGTTTGTTAGCTGGCCTGTTCCTTGGACTATGGCAAAGTCGCCATGGAATGCGAGGCCCTGTCCATTTCCTGCGAAGGTTAGTGTCACGGTGCCCGTCTTGCCTAGTATGTTTGCGGCGAAGGTGCATGTTGCGTGGAAATTGTCGCTGCCGTCAGGGTGAAGAATGAGAAGCTCCGTCTGGTCCACACAGATTCCTTGAAGGTCGCCCTGGAAATGGATTGAATTGTCGATTATTAGGAGAGTGTTGCCGTCGGCAACATTGCTGCTAACGACAGAGAATCCTCCTGTAAACGTCGCATTGACCGGGACCGGAACTGATGCGTGTGTCTGTGTCGCCAAGCCTACCGCGGCCAGTAGTAAGAAGAGAGCAAGGACTGTTTTCATTATTTTTTCTATCCTCCGATTCCTGCTGGGTACTTGTCTCACCGCGCCCTTCCTCGGCGCTCTGCCAAGCAACGTGTCTTTCGGCTCCCGAAAAAGGGAGGGACGAAAATGCGATTTTGGCGAGTTTGTCCTTCAGCCGTGAGAACTTAACATTTTCCAGTCCTAACCAAAGGCCAGTGAGAAAGCGTTGATGTCGTGTATTCGTTGGGTGCGTATGCGTGGCTATAGGCGCCTGGTACCGCTCCTCCTGTCCATATGGAGTCTAGTCCGAGCTTCTTTGTGTAGAGATAGTCTGGGCCTGAGGCGGGGTTGTATGGGACTATTACTGGGCCGCACCCTTCGACAGACCGGCCGAGAACAATTCTCTTCTCCTGCTCAGAAATAGTGAATACTTTACCTAGAAAACTAGGCAGCACAACTCGCCCAAGTCTTCCAGAAAAACAACAGAAACCGGGAAAAAAAGTACACACGCTTTTCGCAAAAACCTGTGAAATCTTTTCTAGACCCCGGGGGGCCTATCCGAATCACGCGACAGCGCCTTGAACAATTCCCCGCCCATTCTACCGCGGCAAAGGCGCGACCCTAGCATGCTTCAACAGGACCGCCCTTCCCCAGCCCCTATGCGCAAACTCCTCAAGACCAGGCAGCTTATCAATCTCGAACCATTTCGCCTCGGCCACTCCCTCACCCTTGACCACGTTCATGCTGGTTGGGAAGGCTAGATAGTCGAAGCTCAGGTGCCAAGTCTTAGCGTCGCCGATGAAGGATTCTACGTCAACAAGTTTCAGCGTCGCATTCTCGATGCCCACCTGCGCCTTCAACACGCGTTTTGCGCCCACCTCAGGATGTTCCACATGTCGCAGCTCATCATTAGGCAGAAACCATCCTGGCTGGTTATCGTATTGCGACGTGTCGGCGTATTTCACGAGAAGTGCAGAGCTGTGATGCAACACTGCAACATGCACTACCAGAGTATGTTCTGTGCAGGTCAAAGGCTGGAACATTTCTTGGATGAAGAACGGATAAAGCTAACGCACAAAGACTGAAAGTCATAAAATGCCTTCCCAGGGAAGCAGGAGAGCTTAACGAGTAACGATTCTAAAACAGCTTTGAGGAGGTTCCATGTTTGATCACGAATGATAGAGAACTAGACAGCGAACGGAGTGTCCCTAGCTCTACGCCTGATTCCAGCAGTAGACTGAAGGGTATAATATTCGACATGGACGGAACCCTCACGAGCACTCTTCCTCTAATCGTCCATTGCGTCAACGAAATCTCCGAGCTCTATCTTGACAGAAAGATGACGCTTGATCAAGTGATCGGGACATTTGGTCCACCAGCGCGTGAAATCGTAAGGAGATTGACCAGCCCACTTGGCGAATCGGAGAGCCGGCGCGCCATAGACGACTATTACGAGTGCTACAATCGCGAGCTTCCGCATAGGGCACTACTATTCCCCGGAATCGAGGACCTCCTCCATCGCCTCCGCGAATCAGGCAAGCATCTCGCGGTCTTCACCGGCGTCGAGAGAAAGCTCATGGACTTGACACTAGACAATTTTCACTTGAAACAGCATTTTCAAACTCTAGTCGCAGGCGATGACATCACAAGACCAAAGCCTGATCCCGAAGGAGTCCTACTCGCCCTCAGCAAGCTAAAGCTGCAACCAGCAGAAGCGCTCATGGTCGGAGACTCGCCAAACGACGTCAACGCGGGCAAACAAGCAGGCGTTGCAACCGCCGCAGCTCTCTGGAGCCCCGAGGGAAGAGGCGACCCAACCACGGCTGGTCCAGACTACACGTTTCGAAGCGTCCGGGAACTGTCAGACTTTTTCTTCCCACCAGAGAAGAAGGAGGAGCCTGGATTCTATTTCTCAGAAACGCTGCGCTAGTCAGAGCCTTAGGGAATCAGTCAAGCTTCTTTAGGCTGAGAACTGGAACCGACTGAATATGCCCCCAGAACTCCTAGTCACGGGAGCGCTGAACTGGGACATCAACCTCTTCGTCAAACGTCTCGCACAGCCAGGCGAAGAGGTAGTGGTTGAGCGGATCGAAAGGGTCCCGGGCGGAAAAGGCGGAAACGTTTCTGTGGCAGCGGCGAAGCTTCTAGGACCGGGAAAGGTTGCGCTGATGGCCTGTGTCGGCAATGACGCGGTGGGACGGAACCAGATCGAGATTCTCAAACGGGAAGGTGTGGAGACCGGCGCTGTACAAGTGTTGGACGCTGTGGAGTCAGGGCAAGCATTCGTTACGGTGGAGGAGGGCGGGCGAAATCTTGTCGAGACGCATTTCGGCGCTAATGCGTTTCTATCAGAGGAGCATCTGGCAAAGCAAGAGATTCAGTCGATTCTCACCAAGTGTTCGACAATGGTGGTTATTGATCCTCCACGGAGGCTCGCCGGGAAGATCCTCGCTGAGGCTCGCGTGTCTCGCAAGAGCGTGATATGGCATCCAGGCGTCTTGACAAGGTTCGGGATTGAAGAGTTCGAAAGTGAGATGACAGGAATCGATTATCTCGTCTTGAACGAACACGAGTCCGCGAGCTTCACTGGAAAACATGACTTAGAAGCTTCGATGGTAAGACTTTCGAAGGCGGCACCGTCTGCTAAGCTGCTCGTAACACTAGGAAGCAAGGGAGCAGCGTTCCATGAAAAAGGGAAAACCTCGATGGTCGACAGCGTCCAACTGGAAAAAATGAGCAGGAAAATCGTAAACACTACTGGGTCGGGAGACGCGTTCGTGGGCGCGTTTGCTGCCTACAAGCTAATGGGCCGAGACGATTTCCAGGCCCTTCGATACGCCAGCATGGCTGGGGCGCTAAAAGCAACCAGACCCGAAACAAGGGGCACCCTTTTTGAGAGAGAAATTTTCTATCTGGAAGTGTTTTGAACGATTTTCCGTTCTAATCGGGGTCGGCTCGGCATTATAGGGTACTTCATGCGCAAAAACCGGCGATTATAGGACAGTGCTCTCAGATCGTGATTCGGGGCTGATTCTGGGCGATTTGAAGTTGGCTGGAAGGCGTGAACAGTTTCACTCTTGGGGCTGGCGGGACTTAAAGTAAGACATTGTCAAAGATGAGGGTATGAAAATCAAATTGACCAGTCTGTTCGTCGATGATCAAGCAAGGGCTCTAGAGTTCTACACGAGGGTTCTGGGTTTTGTGAAAAAGGCGGACGTTTCCGCGGGAAAGTACCGATGGTTGACCGTTGTTTCGCCTGAAGAGCCCAATGGCACCCAGCTGGTTCTCGAGCCCAAGGAAAACCCTGCATCCAAGACCTACCAAGAGTCGATCTTCAAGCAGGGCATACCCTCGACCATGTTCTTCGTCGACGACATTCACAAGGAATATCAGAGACTGAAAGGTCTCGGCGTCAAATTCACGAAAGAGCCGACAAGAACCCCTGGCTCCACAATTGCGCTCTTCGAAGATACCTGCGGCAACCTGATACAGATAACACAGCTCGGCTAGATAGACGCCTCTCAGGGTTATGGCCCGAGATGGCGCCAAAGGCCCTTAACCTTACGACCAGAGAACTCTCCGAGAAAACCTGGCCAGATCTAGAACAGCTCTTCTCGAAGCCCGGAATAGGTGATGCGTGGTGGTGCTGGTGCACATTTCACCACACAGATAGCTTCACAGCTGAAAGCACGGCTCGGATCCGAGCTGAGAGAGCCAGTATGAATCGCGAGAGGAAGAAGGAACTCGTCGAAAAGGGACAGGCGCACGGAGTAATCGTCTACGCTGAAGATGGCGAACCAGTAGGGTGGAGCCAGTATGGTCCGAGAGAGGAGCTTCCTCGAATGGACCACTCTAGACGCTATCGCGGAATTTCCCCGCGCATTGAAGGATCGATTTGGAGAATTACCTGTTTTGTCGTAGACAAGAACTACCGACGACGCGGCGTGGCGATTGCCGCACTGCGAGCCATGCTAGAGTCGATAAAGAATGAGGGTGGCGGCGTCGTCGAGGCCTATCCTGTGAGCAAGACAGATCAGGGACCGGGCTACATGTACGCCGGAAGAAGCTCGATGTTCGAGAAGGCTGGGTTCAAGAAAGTTGCACAACTAGGAACTGGAAGAACCCAGACTGTGCTGATGAGAAGAAAAGTGTGAGACTAGATTGGGGAGGCGCGTGCGCACTCTTAGAGAGTCACGCTGCCCATGTCTGACAGGTCGGTGAGACTGTTCATCTTCACCATTGCTGGCGAAATGGTGTAGAGCACGTTGCCGATGTAGAGGGACCTTGAGACGAAGTGGTCGCTGTTAGTGTAGCTGGGCAGTTCGCCGCTTGACAGGTGAGTGATCCCGCCTCTGAACACGATTCCGCTAGGGCTGATGGTGAAGACGTACGCGCCCTGCCAGATTGGCGTGCCCGATTCCCACTGGCTTGTAGGAGTTCCCGAGATCTGTGCAATCTCTACCGGTACGACGAGGAGATTGAGGTCGTGTGCGAAGAGGACCGCGTGGCTATCGGACAGTGCAAGTGAGTCACTTCCACGGTCCCCGACTAGGAAGTCGCTGGTGTCGATTGGATGGGTTGGGTCTGTTACGTCGAAGAGGCTGAACTTGAGTCCCTGGAAGAGTGCAGCGTTCTCCCATGTGACGTTTACCGAGGATTTTCCGAACCCGATGAGATGGTTCTCGTCATAGGGCTGGAGATAGTCAGAGACTCCGGTGATCTCTAGCTGGCCTATGACCTGAGGGCGGGACGGGTCCTTGAGGTCTACGACAAACAATGGGTCGACTCGCTGGAAGGTGACGAGATAGGCTCTGTCGCCGAAGAAGCGGGCAGCATAGAATGTTTCCCCCGGAGAGATTCCCTCAACCGATCCTACGTTGTGAAGGTCCAGGTTCAACACGTACACGTTGGTTGTGGGGCCGATGGGGGTTGACTGGACCTGCGTTTCTGGGGCTGCAACGCCGGCACCCGCATTCGCTAGGACCGGCACCGCTCGGAACGGTGTGTATGGCCAGGTGGTTGTTGCGACTCGGAAGAAGCCATTGTATTCATCCATGGAGAACTGGTTCATCACTTGGCCGTGAACTGTGCCAGTAGCCTCGTAGCTTATTCCGTTGCTAATGTCTACCCGGTGAATAACGGTCTCCTGGTCGCAGGTCCAAATTGTTGAAGTGAGGTAGATGTTTTCCATTGACACGTACAGTGAGCCGCTTGAGCTAATGAGGAAGCTCTCAGAGTTCTCGCTGGGAGCGGCTGACAGAGTTATTCTCGATACAGTAGTGAAGCTGTAGCCGTTGTCTAGAACGTCGGAGTGGTAGATTGCTGTCGGCTGGGCTGTCTCTAGCTGACCGTTGACAACACGGGTGGGAAGAGTCACGCTGTCGTTATGGAGGTTCGCATACTGGGTTGTGATTAGATAGACGGAGTTGTCGATGAGGCGCGAGCCCACGTAGGTCCCGTTTTCCTTGAGAGAGAACGTCAATGCGGGATTGACGATGTTTGAAATGCCGTAGACCCACAGACTTGTGGTTGGGGCAAATCCGTAGTAATAGGAGGGTATCATGCCTGTTGAGAATCTATACACCACCCCGCCTTGGTACGGCCCAAAGTTGGGTCCACTGATTAAGACTAGATTTTCTCCATAGACGAAGACTCCGCTGAGAGATTCGCCGTTGGATATTTTCGCGACAACGCCTGCGTCAGCGGGACCCGCCTTGACGATGACTAGGGTGTTGTTGGTTATTGTGTAGATGTATTGGCCGTCAGTCTTTACTGTGTCGAGTTCGTCGACTCCTTGGACTTGGACATTTGTGGTCGAATAGCCTGTGCTTCCTGTCGCGGTGGCGAGGTCGAACCTGTTCTCAGCCGGTCCCAGAGCTAAGGGTGGGACAACTGGTTGGGGTCGGGGCGCGTTGCCCGAGTCGCATACTGAGGGCTGCGTTTTGATGAAGCCGATCATCTCGTCGTATGATCGGAACTTTGCCATCTGGTGGCTTGCGGCAGCTGATGGGAGGAATACGGGGTCAGCTGATAGGGGAATCAGTATTCCGGCGATAACCAGTGAGACGAGTAGGATTCGGAGTCCGGGACGCATTCAAGGTCACGCGGTATGCTATGGGGTCCAGGGGGCATAATGCTTGGGGTTAGAACGGGGTGTTCAGAGGACAGAACATGGCAAGATTGAACTTGGATGAGAGTGTGAACGAGCTCTAGGTGCTTGTTTTGGAAGAGGACAAGGAAAAGGTCCTGGAGTCCGAGCTCAAAGGAGTGACTTTGAGGGTCTACTGGCACATCCTGGGCGTGGACAACAGGGAGAATATCGGGGTGAGGCAGATCCAGCGGGGGCTGGGGCTTAGCAGTCCGAGCGTCGCTCTGCATCATTTGGAGAAGTTGAGAACGCTTGGTCTCTTGGAGAAAGGGGTGACTGGAGATTATCGCCTCGTTGGGCAGGTCAAAGTCGGCGTCCTGAAGAACTTCGTAGGCCTTCTCGGGATTCTAGTGCCACGATACCTCTTCTATTCCACAATGTTCACCGTGATGCTGGTCCTATATCCTGTACTGTACCCGCCCAACTTCTCGGCTCACAACGTGATGGCGTTCATCTTCGGGGGTGCAGCGGTTGGGGTCTCATGGACAGAGACTCTCAGGGTATGGAGGATGCGCCCGTTCTGATAGTTGTACACCCCGTTCTTACCCGTGGCATTATCCAACGCGAGACACTATTCCTTCACAAGGCAAGTAGTGTAGTGGAGGGGTGAGAAGGTTGAAACTGGGAAACAGGGGCAAACTCGCCGTCTACCTCACCACGTGGGCGCTAATCGGGGTCATTCTTCTCTCGATTCCTACGCTGGTTTCACCATTTGCGGAGAAGGCCCTCACTACCCGTAATCCGCCATACTTGGCGAACCCGAGTGCCGCGGGGGCAAATTCTACTACGACGACGTCCTACCCGGTAACGATTAGTGGAGCTAATAGTTCTCTCGCATTCACCGACGCTATCAACAGAACTGTCAGCATAGAATCATCCACTGCCACCAACATTACGATTCACCTTTACTCAGGGAATCCCAATGCGATCACGATTACGTCGACCGCTCCCGCGAACATAACCGTCACATCTAGGCAGCCTTGGCCATCTGCAGCCTCTGCCCCACTTTCAAACATTCCAGATTTTGCGCTGAGGCTGTCGCTGGTCTTGGTCCCAGCGGTTGCCCTGTCAAGCCTCGGACTCGTTAGGGTGAGAAGACGGTTCAGAAGAGAGTTCGAAGACGCAGCAATTGCCTCTTAGGAGTTGGACTTTAGAGCCCTTGCTAAGATCGGCGCTACGGAGACCTTGCTAATCGGACTCGGTATAGTATCGGTCCCGATGACCTTCTCCACTCCAGCCGCATGCAGTCTCTCCAATGCCCCGCTTGCTAGAACCGGATGGGTGCACAGTGCGTAGATCTTCCTCGCACCTTTCTTCTTGCACGCAACCGCGGCCTCTGCAATGGTCCCGCCTGTGCTGATGATGTCGTCCGCGAACACAGCGTCGCGACCTTCCAGATCAACCTCGCCCGTGTCAATCTCGACCTTCGACGATGTGATGCGTTTCTTTCGGAAGAAGGTGTGCTCTGCATCTAGCTCCTTTGCCGTGGCAGCGGCCCAGGGCTCAGCCTCAGCATCGGGCCCGATCACCACGGGCTTCCGAGGACTCAGATTTTCCAATGCGTACTGACCAAGCAATGGCATGGCAGAGATATTCTTTGCGGGGATCTTGAAGACCTTCGACACGTTCTCCAGCCGGTGGAGATGAGTGTCAACCGTGATGAATGATGTTGTTCCAGCCGCCTCTATCAGTTTCGCTGTTGCAGAGCAGCTCACAGCCTCACCCGGATTGAAGCGGGCATCCTGTCTTGCATATGCGAGATACGGTGTAATCCCCGTTATCGACCTCGCTCCCAGATCTCTCAGAGCGTCAACCAGTAGGAAATACTCGAACAAGTATTCGTCAGGGGTCCGGTAGAGCGATTGGACTACGGCCACATCCTTTCCAGCTACGTCGTCCAAGATTCGAACATACTTCTCCCCGTCTGGAAATCGTTTGAGTTCGAGACGGCCAGGTTCTACGCCCATCTCCTTGGCTACTTTCTCAGCCAGCTCTGTCGAGGCTGATCCGCCTAGTATTATCATGAGGATTGTCGAGTCTACTCGCCGGTGGTAATAAAGTCCAGTCCTTATCTCAGCGAGCGACCTGATTGATTGGAGGAAAGGCTGAAGTTTGGGCACGCTCCGAATACTACTTGGACCGTCTTGACCTCCAAAAAAAATAGTTCGTACTTTTCCCCACAATTCTTCAGCTTCCTGAGACAACTTGCCCGGAACAATAATCGCGACTGGTTTCTGAGGAACAAGCCGCGTTACGAGAAGCTGATCCTCGAGCCGAGTGTCAGGTTCATCCGGGATGTCAGGCCCAAGCTGAAGAGTGTCAGCCCGTATCTAGTGGCGGATCCGAAACCATTCGGTGGATCCCTCTTCCGCATCTATCGCGATGTCCGGTTCTCAAAGGACAAGAGTCCCTACAAGACTAATGTTGCGATGGAGTTCTGGCGCAAGAAGACTGGCAAGAAAGGATTCTCCGGTCTCTACCTGCATGCCATTGTGTCAAGGCCAGAGGAATGGAGGAAGGTTAAGGAGAGCGGGTTGAAGATTGATGGTGATTCACTGAAGAGGCCGCCAGTCGGCTTTGACCCGAATCACGAATTCATCAAGGACTTGATGAGGAAGGATTTCACGGCCGGAACAAAGTTTCGCGACTCTCAAGTCACCAGTCCCGCGTTCGCGGACCAGTTCGTCCAAGAAGCTAAGAAGTTGGATCCGTTGAACCGATTCTTGGCCAAGGCCCTTGGTCTACCATGGTAGACCAATTCGTCTAGTGTTGAAGTTTTCGGGTGTGAGGTCGGCGTCTGTGGTTGGCGTGGTTCTGCTTTCTGTTACGCCTAAGTTCTGCTCTGTGCACCCTTACTAGTTGCCTTAGCTCGGCGACGGAAGCGGGTCCGTTGGCCCATGCTGCCTTGACCAGATCCTTTAGACCGGAATTCTTCGCTTCATCCTCGGTTTTCACCACAACATAGCGTGACCGTTTGCCGAAACCTCGTAACAATTGTTTTGGATCATCCAGTTGCCTGCCGAATAATAGGCCGAGGGTCACCCGTTTCTGTAAGGGACGAATGTAGCAGACTCGGTCGAGGGGTGAGCTACTCAGCGAGTAGTTGATTGCGTTGTAGTAGAGGAATTCTTCAGCGTTCTTCATCTCATGCCTAACAGTGTCCCTTAGTTTGCGGCTGACCTTCTGTATTTCTTCGGGATAGTTGGTGAGAAATCCGTCCACGAAATCAGCCGTAAGCATTCTCTCCCGACTGGCTACTCATCCAATCTTGGATTGGAGGTTGCTCGTGCTTTTGGGCTAATCGAACCCTAGGCCATACTTGGTCTGGTTACGTCCTCATGAACGTAGTGACTATCGCCTCGACGACGCCAGGAGAGTCCGCTTACCTGCGTATCCAAGGTTGGTTAGCAGGTCAAGCCGAAGTTCGACGCTACGAGGACCAGGTCGACGATGTCGACCTTTCCGTCATGGTTGACGTCTGCGGCCGGATTCCAGTTTGGCGAGGACGGTATGGAACCGAAGGCAGCTCCCACGATCGCGAGGTCCACAATATCGACTTTGCAATCACCGTTGACATCGCCTTCTAGGAAGACCGTCAAGGTTGTTGTCGCTGAGCTTGTCGAGTGCCCCGCGTCGCCGGCATAGCTTGCAGTGATGGTGGGTGTCGTGGTGCTAGAGGTTTGGACATAGGAAACATTGCATGTGGCGAATGAGCCGGTGCCGTTCAAGACGCAGCTGGCAGGACTGAAACCGCTGGTGACAACACTGCTCGTGAAGCTAACAGTCCCAGTCGGGGTAGGGCCGGGGAGGGTATCATTCACGGTCGCAGTACAGACGGTACTGTGTCCGATGGCAACGGTTGCAGGCAAGCAAGCCAACAGAGTCGATGTTGCGGTTCCGGCACTGCATGAGAGGGCGACACCCGTCGAGTCAGCTGCAACTATGTTTGTACGAATGCCTAGAGTCGCCGTTCGGATTCCGGGCCCCGACGGAGTGCAGGACACTTGGACAGCACAACCGGCAGAGCCTGCTATACCCGCGGGTGCTGCCGAACAATTGTCGGAGACGATGGTGAAATCTGCCGCGTTGGTCCCAGTGATATTTGCTGGCTGAACGACTAGCGGCCCAGTGCCTGTGTTGGTTACTGACACGCTCTTGGTGATTGAGGTCACTCCGACGGCCGTGCTGGTGAACGAGAGTGAGCTGGGGACCACGGTCCTTCCATAGGTTAGGGGAGTGCAACTAGGATATCTTACAGCTCCAATACGTGTGTCCCACTGCCACGGGTCAGATGTCGCGTAGTACTCGTGGGTGAACCAGAAGGTACAGCCATCTGGATCGATGAAGTTGGCAGAATAGTCTCCCCATCTGACGCAAGGGTTCGCATTACATGCACCGCTACCCATTGAGGCTCCTCGAAACAGGACTGTCTCCGTCTGGTTCAGCGTGTTCGCCGCTCCGCCTGCGAGCCGGCCCGCATAAGCCACAGCTGGATTTTGGGAGCTGCTCACTTGAGTGTAGTCCATGAGAGCGTTGCCTTGCCGGTCGAAGGCTCCAGCGGCCTGAAGCCGGCTTGTCGAATCAGGACTCCAAACATTCTGGTTCTTAACAGTGGTTCCTCCCGCGTTTCCGTTTACGAGCTTGAGCTGGTACCATGCGATCGCGCTGGTCCCACTGCTCGAAGTGCAGCTGGATCCGTTGCATACTGTCATAGTGGTCCAGAGATACTCGTTTCCGCTCGTGTCTTTGATGTAGTTGGCCGGTGTCATTAGGTGGGTGTTGAGTGTGTCGATGGGATTCCCGGCGGAGGAGACTGTGTTGGGTGCGAAGTGTGTTGTCTGGACTGCTATAGTGGCGCGTGTGAGGACAGAATTTGCTGAAGTGGCCCAGTCCACGTGAAGTGTGTAGACGTAGACGTGACTGCTCTGACAGTAGCTTGAGACGAGAAATTCCGGTTCTCCCGCAGCCGGGACTCCTCCCGTGAAAATATTGTAGGTGGCAGGGACGGGGCGGAAGATGTGGTTAGGCTGTGGCGTGCAGAAATTGTCGTTCTCTCTAGTGTCCTTGCCCATGTCGAAATCTTGTAGGCGGATAGTGTTGGTGCATGTCTCAAGGTCAGACTTGTTGAAGACGACGGTTCGGGAATCGCTGGGGCTGGGGTTGTATGTCACGTAGAATCCGTCGATCCAGACTCCGGCCTTGTCATAGTCGGGAATATTGGTGGTTTGTGTGGCATATGATGCGGCACAGTAGGGCCCATTGACTGGATCGTTTGAGAGAGTTGCTGCTATACACATCTGGTATGGTGCTGTTGTTGTGATTGTTGAGAAGAGGTAACGGTCTTCTCCGCTGTCGTAGATTACCTGGGGATCAGAGTGCTGCGTGGGGTCGTTGCAGCCCGTGCTGAAGCCGGTGAAGAGACTTGGATAGTAGAATGCCGATGCAAGGGTGCCGTTAGACTTGAGGAAGAAGCCAACGTTTCCCGCTGGGGTTTGGGTTGCACAATTGTTGAAATTGTTCACGAAGCCGACGTAATATGTTGGACCGACCGTGCCGTCGGAGTCTGGAGGAACTGTGCAATCTATCGTAGTGTGGAGGCCTTCAAAATTGGCCGTGGCACTCGGCGAGGCGATTGCTGGACCGGAGCTCGAATTTGAGCTACCAGTCGTGGCACTAGCTTTGACCGCAAGATCTCGTAATGCGAGACCTCTGTTAAGAGTCAAATGGGATCCTTCATCGTCAACTGAATAGGAATTCGGTCTGCTCATGGTGCGGACACCACGAGTTTGACTCGTCGGAATCCTCTCCGTCACCTGTGCCATCGTTGAGATAACATTGGAGCCGTTGGACGATGTTTGGATCGAAGGGACGCTCGCGGCGATTGAGTTGGGTAAAGCTGCGGACAGCATTATGAGCGCACAGACTCTCGTAATGGTGACGAGGACGACCAGGCTTCCCATCAGAATCTTGGAAAGACGCAACCTGGGTCTGTAAGCGAGAAGCCGCAGGCTCTCGATATATTGCTATCCGCGAGAAGCTCCTCCTTGATATCCACGGAATAGAGTGGATATCTTGTTAGGCTCACCGGGAATATGGTCGAGATGAGCGCTAACGATCTGAGCTGTACGCCGCTTTCTCGGTTGCTAGTATTCGGATTTTCTGTCAAACAAGCCGAGTTTCTTGGCCCTTAACTCTGCCCTGTTGAATACGAGGGCGGCGAGCGCGATGATTCCGAGCGTTGTCAATACTAGATACCCTAGGTCAATAAGCGGGTTACTGCCGGGACTGAGACCGAAACTGTCCCGGACCACGTCTAGAAAGTAGGTCACTGGTAGTATGGTGCTGATCGGCTGGATGATGCCTGGTAGTGCGGTGACTGGGAAGATTACTCCTCCGAGGAGGAAGAATATGCCGGCTATTGATTCGCCCATTATGAATTCGAGCCGGTTGGAGACGATGCTGATGGCTGTTAACATGTATCCTACGGCGATGAGCCCGGCGATTCCGAGCAGGACGGCGGGGATGAGGAGGGCGAGGTTGACGGCTAGTAGGTCGATGGGGATGTTGAGGTGGAGTATTCCGTTGAAGACTGCGATGCTGAAGAGTAGGGTTACTAGGACGGATATTGTGGCGTTTAGTACTGCTACTAGTCCGCGTCCTACAATGTAGGCTTGGAGCGTGCCGGGTGAGAGGTAGATGTTCTTCAGGACCTCATATCGGGACCGGTCAGTGAAGACGAGCCATCCCATGTTGGTTATGATCTGGCCGGCGTAGACGAAGAATGCTGTGCCGACGATGAGCCTGGCGAGGTAGGTGTGGTCGAGGCCTGCGCCTGGTAGGCTTGCGCCTATGATTACGATGAAGGCGACGATTAGTAGTGAGGCGAGTGGCTGGACTACTCGGTAGGTGGCGAAGAGTAGTGGGTCGGTCCAGTTGGATTCGATTTTCCAGCCGACCCGGAAGGATTCTTTGACGGTTCGGGCTAGGTTGTCTATTGCCATCTGAGGGTTAGCCTTCCTTCTTTCTTGCCGAGGTTTTCCATGTAGTTGAGGGCTTTACGGGCGACGGGTAGGAGGATGGCGGTGAATACGAGGAGTGCGACGATGTGGAGCCAGATGGTCGAGAGGTTTCCGCCGTAGATTGTGACTCTGCGGACCGCATCTAGGCCGATGGTCATGGGTATGAGGGTGGCTGTTACTTGGATCCAGACGGGTATGACGCTGGTGTAGACGGTGGGGAAGTAGCTGCCGGATAGGAAGAAGACTGGTTCTTGAAGTAGCATGTTAGTGTGCCAAGCTTCCCGGCCGTAGAGCATGTAGAGCGATGCGAAGACCATGCCGAGG
>WNGQ01004158.1_pt1 | contig 20613 bp, 17 predicted proteins | sample 5407661 | NCBI WGS metagenome assembly WNGQ01 (sample SAMN13153382, study PRJNA577476) | soil metagenome | isolation source: 60 cm soil or saprolite under Garry oak tree replicate 2 | place: USA:California | collected 2016-06-15 | reverse complement strand
TATAGGTTCCTATATCGCGCGGTGGATTTATCCGCCGGGTCCACCCGCTTAGCCTGTGGCGGATGCGATTTCGGCGATCGGCCCTCCTTGGGCTTGGTTTCTTCCTCTGGCTCTCGGCCACGGCCTGGAGCGAGCCGGTTGCTGTCCGGTTCCCGGAAGGGGTGACGCGGGCCTTCCCGGCCGTCCGGTCGCTCGAGGGCAAGACGCTGGCGTTCGGGGACTTCGTCCAGGTCGCCCGTGAGGATCGTGTCCACAGCCGGCTGCTGTTCCGCTTCAAGGATGGCTCCGTCCACGATGAGAGCGTGGTCTTCTCCCAGCGCGGGGTCTTCCGGATGGAGAGCTACCGTCTCATCCAGAAAGGGCCCTCGTTCCCGGAGACGCTGGAAGTCGCGCTCGACCGTCAGAGCGGGGTGTATTCGGTTCGCCATCGCGCCGACGAAGACAGTCCCGAAGAAATCGTCGAGGGCAAGTTCGAGGTGCCGGACGACGCGTACAACGGGATGCTGACGCTGATCCTCAAGAACCTTCCGGCCGGCGCCGGCGATACGGTGAGCATGGTCGCCTTCACGCCGAAGCCACGGGTCGTCAAGCTTCGGCTCACGCCGATGGCCGACGAGCAGGTCACGCTCAACGAGTCACCGATGCAGGCCGCTCGCTACATCGTCAAGCCCGAGCTCGGGTTCTTCGCGTCGATGCTCCTCTTCGATCTCCCCAGCCTGCGCTGCTGGATCCTCCCCGGCGAGGCCCCGGCCTTCTTGAAGGCGGAAGGCCCGCTCTACTTCATGGGGCCGGTCTGGCGCATCGAGCCGTTCTGATCGAGCCGTTTGGGAGGCCTCACCGGGCCGGGATGATCGGCAGGAGCACGTAGGACGCACGATCGCCGCCGGTGTGCAGCGTCACGGCGCCGCCGAAGACGTCGCGGGGCCGGCTGATCGGATCGTTGTGAGTCATGCCGCCGGTGCCCCGCGTGCTGTAGTGGAAGCTCTTTCCGAAGGCGTCCAGATCTCCCTCGTATTCGTAGTCCTTGCCCCGCACGGTGAGCGCCACGCGCCAGCCCGCAGGCACGACGATGCACGTGGGCAGGATCTCGACGTCGCACTCGTACACGTGTCCGGGCGTCAGCGGCTCGACGCGATCGTGCGGATGGTAGGGCTGCCACGGCGTGCTCTTCTTCGGGTCGAGGCGACGATGCGACGCGCGCAGCCAGCCGTTGGCGATGGGCGTGTGCGGATCGGTCGAGCCGAAGAACGTGAGCTCACGGCCATTCGGATCGAAGACGCGGAGGATCAGGAACAGGTCGGCGTCGGCGGTGGATGACGAGACGAAGAGCTTGGCGGCCAGCGGGCCGGTGATCTCGGTCTCGCGGTCCATCGTCATCGAAAACGTCACGCCCTGGCCGAGCGCGTCGTACTCCACGGTGCCGCGCGCTCCTGGCGCCCCGGTCAACGCCCGCGTGGCCGGATCGAGATAGAACTTCGTCCACTGCGTGCGGGCCAGCGGCCACTCGTGCTCGTGACGCAGCACAAACTTCTCCCCGGGATGGCGGACGTTCAGCGTCACCGGCGGCGTCTTGTCCCAGCCGTTGTCGAGGCCCTTCAGGAAGTGATCGAAGAACTTCTTCTGGAGCGCGAGGCCGTAGCCCGACGAGAACAGCGCCCAGTGCGACTCGCCGTGGACCTCGAGCCACTTCTGCGGCGACGACGCCTGCAGGAACCCGTTGAAGTTGCCGCGCGGGTGGATGCCCTGGCCTCCCCAGTTGGCGCAGGACAGCAGCGGGACCGTGACCTGGGAGAGATCGGCGGAGCGCTCCTTGTGCCAGTCGTCGCAGAGCGAATGGGCCAGCAGGTCCACGTGAGGATCGGTGCGGTTCTTGGCGAGGTCGTCGTCGGGCAGCGTCTCGGGCCCCGCCACCGACTCGCCGGTGTTCGGGTTCTTCTTCGCGCGAATGCCGAGCCCGTGCTGCACGGTGAGCGCCTGGATCGGGGCCCACCGCTTCATGAACTCGCTGAGGATGCCGCCGTGGTAGGCGGGATCGCGATAGAAGTCGTTGAAGCCCTCCCACGGGATGATCGCGGCCAGGTGACGGGGCCGGTGCTTGGCGGCCACGCGCCACTGGTTGACGGCGTAGTACGAGATGCCGAGCATCCCGACCTTGCCGTTGCTCCACGGCTGCGTCCCCGCCCACTCGATGCAGGCCGCGAGGTCGTCGTCCTCGCGCGGGCAGAGCGGATCGAGGTAACCAGGCGACCAGCCGGAGCCGCGCGAGTCCACACGAACGATGGCGTAGCCGTGGGGCACCCAGCGCTCGGGGTCGGTCACCTCCCACGCCTGATACTTGTTGGTCGATCCCTCGAGGATCTCCGGATGGTCGAGGACCATCTTCTGCCATTGCATCGGGTAGCCCTCCTGGTAGGAGAGCCCCTTGGCGTACACGCCGTGGGAGAGGATCACCGGGTAGCGGCCGTCGGGGATCGGGCGATACACGTCGGCGCGCAGCACGATGCCGTCGTCCATCGTGATCGGGACGTGCCACTCGAGGCGCATGCCATCGCGGATCTCGCTCATCCGGTGCCTCCTTGCCGGCCGACAGGGCGGTGGGTCGAACCTACCACGACTCGATCGGCTATGATGCCGCCCAAGCCGCCGAGCGGGGGGAATCATGAACCAGCGTTTCGTCGCGTTGATGATCGTCGTGGTGATGGGCGTGGCGCCTGGCGTCGCCGCGGCCCAGGACTTGCCGCGGGTCAAGCCGGACGCCGTCGGGCTGTCGTCCGAGCGGCTCGAGCGCATCACGAAGTGGCTGGGCAGCGAGATCGAGCAAAACAAGATCCCCGGCGCCGTGCTGCTGATCGCCCGCCACGGCAAGGTCGCGTACTTCGAAGCGCTCGGCAAGCGCGATCCCGCCAGCGGGGCGCCGATGACGCGTGACACGATCTTTCGCATCTACTCGATGAGCAAGCCGGTGACCACGGTGGCGGCCATGATGCTCGTCGAGGAGGGCCGCATCTCGCTCGGCGATCCGATCGCGAAGTACATGCCGGCATTCGCCAAGATGAACGTCGGCGTCGAGAAGGGCGACGCGCTCGAGCTTTCGCCGGCGAAGGCGCCCATCACCGTTCAGGATCTGATGCGGCACAGCTCGGGCTTCACCTACGGCTTCTTCGGCAGCTCGCTGGTGAAGAAGGCGTATCTCGAGGCCGACCTGGGGAACGCCGATCTGAGCAACGCCGACCTGATCGAGCGCATCGCCAGGCTGCCGCTCGCCTACCAGCCGGGTACGACCTGGGAGTACAGCCACTCGACCGACGTGCTGGGACGCCTGGTCGAGGTGGTCTCCGGCCAGACGCTCTACCAGTTCGAGAAGGCGCGGCTGCTCGACCGGCTCGGCATGCCGGACTCCAGCTTCTACGTGACCGATCCGGCCAGGCACGCGCGGGTGGCCGAGCCGTTCAAAGACGACCGCACGATCGGCATCAACGTAGAATTCAACGATCCACGGGTGCCGCGGCGGGCCGAGTCAGGCGGCGGCGGCATGGTGTCGACGGCGGCCGACTACGCGCGGTTTCTCCAGATGCTGCTGAACGGCGGCATGCTCGACGGTCGGCGCTACCTGGGCCCGCGCACGGTCGCGTACATGGCGTCGGATCATCTCGGCTCGCGGGTCGTGCCGGGGCCGCTCTATCTGCCGGGCGATGGCTACGGCTTCGGGCTTGGCTTCGCCGTGAGACGCGAGGTGGGGCTGGCCTCCTACCAGGGCGAGGCCGGCGACTACTTCTGGGGCGGCGCCGGCGGAACGTACTTCTGGGTCGACCCCAAGACCGACATGTTCGTCGTGTTCATGATGCAGTCGCCCAAGCAGCGCGTCCCCGTTCGCGCCGTGCTCAGGAACATGACGTACGGGGCGGTGCTGAAGTAATGCCGAAAGGGCTCCTCGTCCTCGTGGCGCTCGCCGTGACGTGTACCGGCTGCGTCTCGGTGAAGGACATTCCGCTCGACCAACGAGCCATTCCGAAGATCACCGGCCAGGACGTCGTCGTCGTCAAGCGGCCGTTGCCGGACTTCAGCGCGATGACGGCGGGCAAGATCAGCGCGGGCGCCCTGTTCGGGCCGCTCGGCGGAGCCGTCGCGGGCGCCGCGATGGTCAGCGCCGGAAACGAGCTCGTGAAGGAGCACGCGATCGACGATCCCGCCTATGCCATCGCCGAGGAGCTGGCGCGATCTCTGGCCGCCAGGTACGGCATCCGATCGGTCGGAGTCGGTACCGGTGTCGTCTCCGATGACGACGCCTCCAGCGTGGCCGCCACCTACAAAACGGCGCCCCTGGCGCTCGACGTCAAGACCCTGCACTGGGGCTTCATGTATTTCTCGTCGAACTGGGCCCGGTACCGCGTCGTCTACCGCGCGCGCATGAGGCTGATCGCGACGCCCACCGCCGACGTCATCGCCGAGGGCGGCTGCGCGAGCTACCCCGAGAAGTCGGACGAGGCGCCCACCTACGACGAGCTCCTCGGCAACGGGGCCAGCCGTCTCAAGGCCGAGCTCGCAAAAGCGGCCCAGTTCTGCACCCGGGAATTTCTCACGAAGTATCCCGGCTCGTAGGGCCCGCGTGTCCACGTTTGCGATGAAACACCTGCCGGTCGCGCGTGACGCCGTCGCGCCCGATGGAGCCGAGGTTCGCGTGTTGCTCGCTCTCCACGGCGGGAGCATGGCCCACTTCCGGCTCGCGCCGAACCAGACGTCCCGCGCGGTGACTCACCGGACCGTGGAGGAGATCTGGTTCGTCGTGACCGGGCGGGGCGAGATGTGGCGGAAGCTCGCGGGACGCGAGGAGGTGGTGTCGCTCTCCCCCGGCGTGTGCCTCACGATCCCCCTCGGCACGCACTTTCAATTTCGCTCGTCCGGTGACGAGCCGCTGGGCGCCGTCGCGATCACCATGCCGCCCTGGCCCGGCGAAGGCGAGGCGTACGAGGTCGCCGGCCCGTGGACGCCGACTACGACGAGGGGATGACCGGCAGCATCACCCACGACTGGCGATCGCCGCCGGAGTGGATGGTCACGCGGTTGTCGAAGATCGCGGCGGGACGGCTGTCCGGATCGGCGTGGGTCATGCCGCCCGTGCCGCGCGTGCCGTAGTGGAAGGTCTTGCCGAACTCCGACAGCTCGCCCTCGTACTCGTAATCGCGCCCGCGCACGTTCAACGCCACGCGCCAGCCCGCAGGGAGCACGATCGAGGTGGGCAGGATCTCCACGTCGCACTCGTAGACGTCTCCCGGCGCCAGCGGCTCGACGCGATCGTGCGGGTGGTACGGCTGCCACGGCTTGCTCTTCTTGGGATCGAGGCGGCGATGCGACGCGCGCAGCCAGCCGTTGGCGATCGGCGTGTTGGGGTCGGTCGACCCCATGAACGTCAGCTCCTTGCCGCCCGGATCGAACACGCGCAGCACGAGGAACAGGTCGGCGTCCCTGGTCGATGACGAGATGAACAGCTTGGCCGCGAGCGGACCGGTGATCTCGGTCGGGCGGTCGAGGGTCATCGAGAAGAGGACGCCCGGGCCGTCGGCCTCGTACGGGATCTTGGCCGGCGTGTCGATCGCCTTCGGGCTCAGGGCCCGGCCGGCGACGTCGAGGTAGAGCTTCGTCCACTTCGTGCGGGCCAGCGGCCACTCGTGCTCGTGACGCAGCACGAACTTCTCACCCGGATGGCGGACGTTCAGCGTGACCCGCGGCGTCTTTTCCCAGCCGTTCGCCATCCCCTTCAGGAAGTGATCGAAGAACTTTTTTTGCAGCGCCAGGCCGTAGCCGGACGAGAACAGCGACCAGTGCGAGTCGCCGTGGACCTCGAGCCACTTCTGCGTCGACGGCGTCTCGGTGAAGCCGTTGAAGTTCCCGCGCGGGTGGATGCCCTGGCCGCCCCAGTTGGCGCACGTGAGCAGCGGCAGCGTGACCCTGGAGAGATCGGCGGACCGGGACCGGTGCCACTCGTCATCGAGCGGATGCCTCTTGAGATCCTCGAAGACGTCGATACGGTTCTTGGCCAGGTCCCCGTCGGGGAGGGTGACCGGCCCCGCCACCGACTCGCCCGTGTTCGGATTCTTCTTCGCGCGCGCGCCGAGGCCGTACTGGATGTTGACGACCTGGTGCTTGGCCCAGAGCTTCTGGAACTCGCTGAGGATCCCGCCGTGGTACCCGGAGTCCCGATAGCGGTCGTTCTGGCCCTCCCAGGGGATGATGGCGGCCAGGTGCGGCGGATGCAGGCCGGCGACGCGCCACTGGTTGCTCGCGTAGTACGAGATGCCGAGCATGCCGACCTTGCCGTTGCACCACGGCTGTGTGCCCGCCCACTCGATGCACTGGTAGAGGTCGTCGATCTCGCGCGTGCTGTTGCAGTCCATGACACCGGGCGACCAGCCCGCGCCGCGCGAGTCCACGCGGATCACGACGTAGCCGTGAGGGACCCAGCGCTCGGGGTCGGTGACCTCCCAGTTCTGATACTTGTTGGTCGAGCCCTCGAGGATCTCCGGGTGGTCCTCGACCATCTTCTTCCACTGGTGGGGATAGCCCTCCTGGTAGGCGAGGCCCTTGGCGTAGACGCCGTACGTGAGGATCGCCGGGTACGCGCCCTCGGCGATGGGCGCGAAGACGTCGGCGCGCAGCACGATCCCGTCGTCCATCGCGATCGGCTGGTGCCACGTGATCTTCATGCCGTCACGAATCTCGGTGCGCGCCGTCACGTCGGGGAACTCGCTCATGCGATTCTCCTCTTCGAAAAGCACAAGCTACCACGGTCGCGGCACGTCGGCGATGACGTTGCGCCCGCACGCGGTGCACACCTATCATGAAGACGAAGAGGAGCCGACGTTGTCGCTCCGTCGAGCGCTCGTGCTGGCCGCCCCACAATGAATCGTCTGTCTGAAACGAGCCTACGGCTTGTACCGAGCGCACTTCGCCGGAGACCTGGGGCCATTCCGCAATTACACGATCGAGACGACAGAGCTCACACTGTACATGCCCGTCTACGAGTCGAGCCTGCCGGCTCGGGTGATCGGCAATGACGGGATCGGCCTGATCGAGCTCAGACGGAGCGGCGTGCGCACGCTCACGCCACGCTAGGACGACGCCGCGGCCAGCATCTCGCGCACGGCGACCAGCGCCGATTCGAGCGCGCCCTGCATCCAGGTGTGAGTCAGCGAGGCGTGCTCGCCGGCGAAGTAGATGCGGCCCTCGGGAGCCACGACGTGGCGATGGAGCGCCGTGTGCTGTCCGGGCATGAACCAGGCGAACGCGCCGCCACTCCACGGGTGGGTGTCCCAGTTCCAGCTCGCCGTGCGACGGACGACGTCGGGCGAAGCGAGCTGGGGGTGAACGCGAGCCAGGTGACGGAGCGCCCACTGGCTCCGCTCGCCGTGGGCCATCGACGCCCACCGCCGCGCCGTCTGGCCCCAGCTGTACGAGGCCAGGAAGACCGCCGGCGCCGCCGAGACTCGGGGATCGCGGGCCGGGGCGTTGTCCCCGGGATACCAGGTCGTCCCGGTCGGCAGGTCGGTGTAGGTCCCGCCTCCATATATATGGTCGTCCTGCTCCCAGAAGCGGCGCCCGGTCACGGCCAGGATCTTGGTGGCCGAGTCGTAGCCGAGCTCTCGGATGGCCCGGCGCTTTTCGCCCGAGAGCTCGGGGGCGACCTCGATGCGCGCGAGCACGGGGAACGGGAGCGTGCACAGCAGGAAATCGCCTTCCACGCGCCGCAGGCGCCCAGCCTCGCGGTAGACGGCGGCGGCCTTCCGCTTCAGCGGATCCTGCTCGAGGCGAATCACCTGGGCGCCCATGCGCGGCTTGCTGCGGAGCTTGGTCGCCAGGGCCACGGGCAGCCGATCGGACCCGCCGACGATCTCGTCGAATCCCTGCGTCCACACCGCCACGTGTTCCTCGCGCAGGTGCTCGGTCGCGGCCGCATCGAGCAGCGTGTCGACGCCGGCGCCCACGGCGAGGAGCTCGATGGCCTCGGCCGAGAGCGTCTCGGCCTCGAGGAGCTGACGGAGCGAGAGCCGATCGAGTCGTCGCACGGTCTCGGTCCGGGGCTCGGTCAGCAGGAGATCGGCTCGCTCGTCCTTCGTCATCGCCTCGAGGCGACGACCGAGCGAGGCGGCCCACAGGTCATCCGGCGATTTGCCCTGCTCGCCCGGCGCCAGCCCATAGAGCGCTCCGAGCTTCGTCACGTCGTGCATGCGCTCGCGGCACCCGCGCATGAACACGAAGGCTTCGGGGTTCGACTGCACGAACGGCCGCAGCGTCAATCCGAGCTCGGCGACGTAGTGGCGCGTGAGCGTGTGAGTTTTCGGAATACGCATGGCGCCGGCCTCGCCGTAGAGGCCGTCGTCGAAGCGCAGCGTGCGCACGCGGCCGCCGACGTGGCGGCTCTCGGCTTCGAGGATCGTGCACGTGTGGCCGCGACGCTCCAGCTCGAGCGCCGCGCAGAGGCCGGCCAGGCCGGCCCCCGCGATCACGACGTGGAGCGGCGCGGGGGCGGCGATTGCGGCGAGCTCACGGAGCGGCGACGTGCCGAGCGTGGCTCCGGCGGCAACGCCTAGCCGGCGGAGGAAGTGGCGGCGCGTCAGCGGGGTCACGACGCGAAGAGATGACAGGCGACGCGGTGACCGGGCGCCTGCTCGCGGAGCACCGGCTCGATCTCCGTGCAGGCCGGCATCGCGTGAGGGCAGCGCGGGTGGAAGCGGCAGCCACGCGGTGGATCGAAGGCGCTGGGCACCTCGCCCGTCAGGATCACCTCGTCGCGCGCGTCGTCGGGATGCGACGGCAGCGCGTTGCTCAGCAGCACCTGCGTGTACGGATGGAGCGGATGCGCGTACAGCTCGTCGTTGGGCGCGGTCTCCACGAGCTTGCCGAGGTACATCACGCCGACGCGCGTGCTCAGGTACCTGACGACGGCGAGATCGTGGGCGATGAAGAGGTAGCTGACGCCCGAGCGCTCCTGGATGTCCCGCAGCAGGTTCATGACCTGGGCGCGGATCGACACGTCGAGCGCGGAGACCGCCTCGTCGAGGAGGATACACTCCGGGTTCGTCGTGAGCGCCCGCGCCAGCGCCACGCGCTGCCGCTGACCGCCCGACAGCTCGTGAGGATAGTCGTGGGCGACGCGCGGGGGCAGGCCCACGCGCGCGAGCGAGTCGGCGACGCGTCCGGCCACGTCCGACTTGCCGAGCTCGGGACGCGTCTGCCGGAGGGGCTCGCCCACCGTCGTGCCGACGGTGAGCCGAGGATTCAGCGAGCTGTACGGGTCCTGGAAGACGGCCTGGATGGCGCGCCGGTAGTCGCCGTGTCCCTCGCCGTCGAGCGTGGCGATGTCGCGGCCGCGGAAGAGGATGCGCCCGCTGGTCGGACGCTCGAGCCTGAGCACGAGACGGGCGGTGGTCGTCTTGCCGCAGCCGCTCTCGCCGACGAGCCCCAGCGTCTCGCCGCGCCTCAGCGCGAAGTCCACGCCGTCGACGGCCTTCACGGTGCCGACCGATCGACTCAGGATCGTTCCGCGCGCGACGGTGAAGTGCTTGGTGACGGCCTGGGCCTCGAGCACGACGTGGCCGGCGGCGATGGCGCGATGCCCCGCGGTGGCCGCGACCGGAGCGCAGCGCGCGCGCCCGGCGGCGCCGTCCGTCTCGCCGGCTCGCCGACAGGCGACCAGATGATCCGGGGCGACGGCCTCGAGCGACGGCCGCGTCTCGACACAGCGTGGCTCGGCGAGCGCGCAGCGTGGCGCGAAGCCGCAGCCGGCTGGCACGTGGGCGAGGTCGGGCGGCTGGCCCTCGATCGCCGTCAGCGGCTCGCGCCCGCGTCGGAGCGTGGGCAGGCAGTTCAGCAAGCCGATCGTGTAGGGATGGCGCGGCCGGTTGAACATGTCGCGCACGGTCCCCGTCTCGACGATGCGGCCGGCGTACATGACGGCCACGCGATCGCAGAGCTTGGCCACGATGCCGAGGTCGTGGGTGACGAAGACCATGGCCAGGCGCGTCTCGCGCTGGATGTCCTTCAGCAGCCGCAGGTACTGGGCCTGGATCGTCACGTCGAGCGACGTCGTCGGCTCGTCGGCGATGAGCAAGCTCGGCTGGCAGGAGATGGCGATGGCGCCGGCCACGCGCTGACGGATCCCGCCGCTCATCTGATGCGGGTAGGCGTGGACGCGACGTTCGGGATCGCTCACGCGAACCTGGCGGAGCAGCTCCACGATGCGGTCGTCGAGCGCGCGGCCGCGAAGCCCGCGGTGCAGGCGCAGCGTCTCGGCGATCTGCTCGCCGACGGTGAGGGCGGGGTTCAGCGAGGCCATCGGGTCCTGGAGGATCATCGCGATGCGCGAGCCGCGGAGCTGGCGCATCTCGTCGAGCGTCTTGGCGAGGAGATCTTCGCCGTCGAACAGGATCTGCCCGCCGACGATGCGGCCGCCCGGCTCGGGGACGAGGCGGAGGATCGACAGGCACGTCATCGACTTGCCCGAGCCCGACTCGCCGACGATGCCGAGCGTCTCGCCGCGCCGCACGGCAAACGTGGCGCCGTCCACCGCCTTCACGACGCCGCGGCGCGTTCCGATGTAAGTGCGGAGGTCTCTGACTTCCAGCAGCGCGTCAGCCATCGCGACCGGCATTCCTCCAGACGGTGGCCGGATTATACTTGGCGCTCTCGAAAGGAGTGTTATGCGCGCCATCGACATCCACGCCCATCTGACCCCGCAGTGCTTCTGGCGAGCGACCGACAATGGAGGTGACTGGCACACGCTCCGGCGCGAGCGGGATGCGCAGGGCACCGAGTTCGCCGTCGTCGGCAGCCACCGCCAGCCGCTGCCGCCGCGCGCCCGCTGGACGCCGGAAGAGCGCCTCGCCGACATGGACTCGCTCGGCGTGGACGTTCACGTCGTCTCACCCTACGTCGGGTTCTACAACTATCACCTCGATACACCGGTGGCGGTGGCGACGTCGCGGGCGACCAACGAAGAGATCAGCGAGATGGTGCGCGCTCGCCCCCAGCGCTTCGCCGGCCTCGGCACCCTGCCCATGCAGGACGTGAAGGCCTCGATCGCCGAGATGGAGCGGGTGATGACGCGGCTCGGCCTCAAAGGCATCGAGATCAACGATCACGTCAACGGCCGCACGCTCGACGAGCCGGAGTTCCGGCCGTTCTTCAAGGCCGCCGAGCAGATGGGCGCGGTGATCTTCTTCCACCAGAGCATGGAGACGCTGGTGACGCCGCGGAGCCGGCGCTATCACCTGCCGAACTCGATCGGCAACCTCGTCGATCGCGCGGTAACGTTCGCGACGCTGGTCCACGGCGGCGTCATGGACGAGTGCCCGGAGCTCAAGATCGTCCTCGGCCACGGCGGCGGCTACACGTGCTACGGCATCGGCCGGATGGACCACGCCTGGAAGGTGCGCTCGGAGGCGCGGGTGCACGTGCGTCAGCCGCCGAGCGCGTATCTCCGGCGGTTCTACTACGACTGCATCGTCTACACCGAGGAGGCGCTGCGCTACCTCATCGACACCGTGGGCGTCGACCGCGTGGTGTTCGGGACGGACTGGCCGTACGACATGGCGCTCGACTGGCCGGTCTCGTGGGTCCTCGGCATGAAGAGCCTGACCCAGGACGAGAAGGAGGCCATTCTCTCGAAGAACCTGGAGCGGCTCCTGAGTCTCTGAGCGGTCAGGCCCGCTCGACGGCGACGATCACCCGGCGACCCTCGGCGCGCAGCAGGCGGCGATCGTCTTCGGGCGTCGGCGCCGCTGGCCGATGGAGCACGAGGTCCTGCGTGAACGTCGGGATCACCTGGCCCTCGCGCCAGTGCGTGCCGTACGGATCGCCGCCGCTCGCCACCGCGCGGATGCCGTCGCGGACGATCCCGCGCAGCATGATCACGCCGCGGTCCGTCGAAGCCAGATGCTCCAGCGCGTGGACGGCGACGGGCCGCTGGCTCGACTGAGCGTCGAAGTCGGCGGGGTGGCGCTGGCGCTCAGCGTACGGGCGATCGCCCGACTGACCGAAGCCGGGGAGCGCCACCTGCTCGGGCGTGTATCCCCAGGCCGGATCCACCTGGGCCAGCTCGAAATTCGTCGTGTGCGTGTCGTCGTCGGGGACGGCCCAGCGGATGATGACGGGACGGCTCGTGGGCTTCGGCGCCGTGGCCTCTTCGATCTCGCGCGTGAACTGGTGGATGTTCGGGGGAATGAAGTCGCACACGCGGATCCACACGAGATCGCCGGCCCGGCGCGTCGCGATGTACGCCATGCCGGCCTCGGTCAACGCCCAGTCGAGCTCGGGAACGACGCCGAACGCCTCGGTGAACTGGTAGCCGCTGCTCAGCGCGTGCAGGAACGCGGTGTGCACCGGGTCCATGCTGTTGTCCTTCACCTGGAGCCAGTTGCAGGGCAGCGTGAACTTCGCGGCCGGCATCAGCCTGTGGCCGGGCACGTCGTAGCTGTCGAAGATCGGGAACGCCGGGCGTCGCTCCGGCGGGCCGAGATAGGCGAAGACGAGGCCCGTGAACTCCATGGCCGGATACGCACCCTGCCAGACTCGCTCCTTGAGCCGGCTCCCGCGTGGCTCTCCGGGAGTCTCGAGGCACCGTCCGTCGACGTCGAAGGCCCAGCCGTGATAGCAGCAGCGGATGCCGCGATCGAGCGGGATGCCGAACTCGAGCGACGTCCCGCGGTGCGCGCAGTGCAGGTGCAGGACGCCGATCTGTCCGCCGCCGTCGCGGAACACGACCAGATCCTCGCCGAGGATGCGAACGCGGAGCGGGCGCTCGAGGTCTCGTACGAACGCCACCGGCTGCCAGAACCGGCGCAGGTACTCGCCGCCCGGCGTGCCCGGCCCGACCTGCGTCAGCTCGGCGTCGGGTGGCGGAATCGTGCGGCGGCGATAGCCATCGAAGGGCTCGTTCACGAGCGCGGATTGTCGCCCACGCCATCGTGGATGTCGATGACAAGTGATTTGGCCGCTCGCGTTTGACACGTGATCTGTCCGCTGTTGGTCATAGGCCCCGGGCGATCTCGCTCAGGAGCAGGACGCCGTGCTCACGAGCCTGGCCAGGGCGGCGCACGCGTCGACCAGGCCCGACACGACGCGGGGTTCGCCCTCGCCCGCCTCGGGTATCGGCTGGGCCGTGCCGACCAGGAGCGCGCGCACCTCGGCGGCCGTCAGTCGCGGATTCCGTTCGAGCAACAGCGCGGCGATCCCGGTGACGTGCGCGGCCGCGAGAGAGCTGCCCGAGCGGAAGTCGTACGTTCCCCCGGGCGCCGTCGTGAGCACGTCGATACCCGGCGCGGCCAGTAAACCGGAGCGCGCGAGACCGGTAGGGATTCGCACGAGGCCGCGTGAATCGCTGGCGAGGACCGCGATCACGGACTCGAGCGAAGCGGGAAAGCCGGGAGCCGACGATCCGTGGTCCATCACAGCGGCGACGACGGTGACGCCGCGTTCCAGGGCCTTGCCGATCAGCCGGGCCAGGAGCGGATCGGGCGGGCCGCCCAGGCTCAGGTTCAGGATCCGGGCCTCGCTGGTGATCGCGAAGTCCAGCGCCTTCGCCAGCGTCCAGCTACTACACACCGCTTCCAGCGTCGTGATCGAGCGGTGCCAGCACGCCTTGGCCACGATGATCTGCGCCTGCGGCGCGACCCCGAAGATCCCGATGCCGTTGTCGGCGTCGGCGGCGATGATGCCGGCCACCGCGGTGCCGTGGCTGTCGGCGGTGAACGTCCGCTCTCCGCCCTCGACGAACGTGGCCGTCTTGACGATGCGACTGCGGAGGTCGGGATGCGACGTGTCGACACCAGTGTCCACGACGGCGATCCGCACGCCCTTTCCCGTCGCCCAGCGGTGGGCGAGGCCGGCACGAATCATGTGCGCTCCGTACTGCAGCGACGCATAGGGATCGCCATGGGGCGCGAGTCCCCCGAACACCTGGTTGACCTGGACCGACGCCACGTACGGATCGCGCTGAAGACGAGCGAGCACGTCCTCGATCGAGCGGTCGTCGGGGACCTGGAAGACGACGCATTGCACACCGATGGAGAGCAGGGGAAACGCGCCGATCTCGCGCAAGCCGTAGGACCTGGCCAGCGTCGCTCGCATGGCTTCCCACAGCTCCGACGGGGCCGACGCCAGCGTCACGATGAGCTGTCGGTCCTGCAGTTGCTCAGGAATCGCGTCGGACGGCGACCGACCCCTGTCGAAGGCGGCGCAACCGGCCAGCAGTGCGACACACGGAAGGACGATCCACCACCACGGTCTCGGGGCGCGCGGGCCGGTCACGGTGGGCCTCAACGTCTCAAGACGGGCTCCGCGAGTTGGACCTTTGAGATCATCAGCCGTGCTGGGGCCGACCTCGAGAGTGTAAACGCCGATGGTCGAGGGGCCGTCGACGATCTTGCCCTGAACCCTCCCCAGCAGCGTCCGAAGCTCGCGCTCGGTGATGTCGTCAGTGAAGACGATGTGGATCTGCCCTTGGGCGGGCTGCCCTCGTCCACCGTCGGCGAGGGTGTGATACGGCGCGCGGGGTGCAAGAACGCCAGGCCCGGCCGCGAGAACCACCAGCACGATCAGTAGCGCGGCCTGCACGGCCAGGGCCCAGCGCATGGGACCAGGCGTCCGCTGAAACAGGTCGCGAAGCCATTCCATGACCCGTGACCACGCGCGCGATCCAGCATGCCGCCGGTCCGCCTCCAGCGCGTCGATGGTCGCGAGCACTCGCCCGAGTCGGTCGGCCGCCGACGCCCCAGCGGCATCGGGCGCGCTCTGGACAGCGGCGGCCAGGGTCTGGCACTGAGCCGCCTCGTCCCGGCACACCGGGCAGCCCGACAGGTGCGCGGCCACCACCGCGAAGTCTCGGCCCGCGAGCGTCCCGTTCACGTACCAGGGCAAGAGCTCCACAACCTCGCGATGACGATCGGCTTCGCTCATCCCGATTTCTCCTCGGGGGCCGGTTTCTCCTCGGGGGCCGGACGACGCGCCAGGCCGAGGGCCGTCAGGAGCGGCGCCAGCCGGCGGCGGGCGTGGAACATCCGCGTCTTCACCGTGTTCACGGGAGCGTGGGTGATCTCGGCGATTTCCGCGTACGAGCAGCCCTGATAGAACGTGAGCTCCACGACCGCGCGCTGCCCGGGCGAGAGCGTGGCTAGCCCTCGGGCGAGCAGTCGATCCATCTCTCCCCGCATCGTCACGTCCTCCGGACCTTCGTCGCCGGCGGCCTCGTCATCCGAGAGCGGCATCCCCGCCGGTCGACTCGCCAGGCGCGCCCGCGCCTTGAGGGCTTTGTGGTGTGCGATCCCGAACACCCACGTTGAGACCCGCGAGGTCTGGTTGTAGCGCGCGGCGTTCTGCCAGATCACGAGCATCACGTCGTCGAGCACTTCCTCGGTGAGCTCCGGGCTCGGGATCAGCCGCGACAGGTAGCGGTGAAGACGGTGGACGTAGCGCTGATACAGCGTCTCGAAGGCGTGACGATCCTTGGCGGCGACCCGGCGGATGAGTTCCGGGTCGTCGTCTTCGCGCAGCATTGTCGGTCCCCACGTCATGACCGGCGGAACTCCTTGGGCTCTCGGGGCTCATCGTAGGGTACCTCCCTCTGCCACGCCATCTCTGCCTCGCCGGTGAATCCTCCCTCGGGAGCGAATGGTTCAATGCGCCGATAGTTTTTCCGGATTGAACCATCGGCCAGGGTGGGGTGACTCACCGGACGAAACACGCCGCCGGAAACGAGATCGGTGGTCATCGAGACACGATCGGGGAGGAGAGGAGCGATGTACGACGAGATCGTTTACCTGCTGATGGCATCCGGCAGTCTTCACCCGACGCGACGAGGAGGATCTCCCAGGGACGCGCACCACCCCGGCTATCGGCCGCGGCCCCCCCAGTCCCACCGGAACCGCTGGTGTCAGCGCTGGCCCTTCGTGCACCACCTCGCCGGTTTAATCCGGCTTCACAAGGAGCCTGTACCCATGAAGAAGCTCATGCTGGCTGTAGGGGCGTTCGGCGTGCTCGCGCTGGTGACGTCGGCCACCGTCCTCCCGGTAGCGCACGCGCACGAGAACTCACCAAAGGACGTTGTCGAGCCGCTTGTGTTCCAGGCGGCCGGACCAACGGCAGCCTCGATTCAGAGCTCGGTCGATGCGTATCGGGCTGCCCTGGGGGCGCCAAACAATGGCAATGCACGAGGGCCGCTCCCGAGCGGTCGCCGCGAGATCAACTGGGACGGCGGCGGCAACAACCAGACCACAGCGGTCGCCGGAAACCCGTTCGATGGCTTCCTGGTCACGCGCGGCGCGCTCTTCACGACGCCGGGCGGGACCGGATTCGTGCAGGCCCCTCCCACTGCCGATCCGGTTCTGTTCCCGCCGGGGGGCCTGGCTGGCCTGTTCAACAACCCGACGTACGGAGCCATCTTCAGCACGTTCAGCCCCTTGCGGCTCTTCAGCCCGATAGGGGGCAACGTCACCGAAGTTCACTTCTTCGTACCCGGCGGCGGCAACATCCCCGCGACGACCATCGGGTTCGGCGCGGTCTTCACGGACGTCGACCAGCCGGACGGGAGCGGACCCGGCGAGAAGCGTGGAAACCGGAAGCCGAGCACGCGGATCGAATACTTCGGCGCCGACGATGACCTGCTCTTCAGCAGTTCCGTCCCGGCCTCGCCAGGCGATGCAAGCCTCTCCTTTTTCGGCATCGTCTTCGACGACGCACGCATTGCCCGCGTGCGGATCACGAGCGGCTCCGTGCCTCCGGGGCCGGATGATGAGAGGAAGCACGACATTGTCGTGATGGATGACTTCCTCTACGGCGAACCGCAACCCATTCGGTGATGCCAGGAATCTCGGATCCATCGACGTCGATGACTTGACACGTCCTGGACCACGTGAGATGGATGACGCGCCGTTGGACCCGGCTCCACCTCACGGAGGATCCGATGATCCGAGCTGCCCGCATGTCGCTCACATTCCTCGCGCTCTTCGCCGTGCTGGGGCCGACGGGCCTCGGCACGGCGCAGACGAAGCCGCTCAAGGCCTATACGCTCATCCTCGACTTCGTGCCGACCGGCGAGTACGTGCCGCACTACACGGCACTCGAGAAAGGCTGGTATCGCGACGAGGGCCTCGACGTGAAGATCGTCCGGGGCCAGGGCTCGGCCGACACCGTCAAGCGCATCGCCGCCGGCCAGGGCGAGGTCGGCATCTCGGACATCTCGGCGCTGATCGCGGCGCGCGCCAACACCGACGTCAAGGTCAAGGCCATCGCGCTCTGGTACCGCCGTCCGCCCCACGGCGTCTTCGTGCGCGCCGACTCGCCGATCAAGACGCCGAAGGAATTGGAAGGCAAGAAGCTGGCGATCTCGCCCGGCAACAGCCACCAGATCCTGTGGCCCGTGTTCGAGCGGTTGTCCGGGCTCAAGCCGAACTCGGTGACGTGGGTCACGATGGATGCGGCCTCGATGCCGCCGTCGCTGATCAAGGGCGCCACCGACGCCGTGCCCTTCTTCGTCGTCCACGAGGCGCGCATCCGGAAGATCGCCAAGCAGCAGAACGCCGACATCCGCGTGCTCTCGGCGTGGGCCGATCTGGGCTTCGACCTCTCGTCCACGTCGCTCGTGGCGCGCGAGGAGACGATCGCCAGGGACCCCGAAGGCCTCAAGGCGTTTCTCCGCGCCACGCTCAAGGGCGCCGACTACGCGTTCCGCAACAAGCACTACGACGAGGGCGTCGGCTACGTCGTCAAGCACCATCCCGAAGTCGATCCCGACGGCGCGCTCGGCGCTGCCCAGGTGGCGACGCGCTTCGTCTACGCCGAAGAGGTGGTGACCGGCAAGCTCGCCGTCGGCCAGTTCGAGCCGGCGCGGCTCGAGAAGACGCGCGACACCTACACGCAGTACCTCGAGCTGAAGCGCAAGGTGCCGCTCGACGAGCTGTACACCAACGACCTGCTGCCCGAGAAGAAGTAGCCCTGACCGGTGATCCGTCTCGACCACGTCGCGAAGACGTACCGCACGCGGCGGGGCGATCTCGTGCCTGCGCTCGAGGACGTGAGCCTCGACGTCGGCGAGAACGAGTTCGTCAGCGTCGTGGGCACGAGCGGGTGCGGCAAGAGCACGCTGCTCAAGCTCGTGGCTGGCCTCACCCCGGCCACGCGCGGCAGCATCCACGTGCGCGACCAGATCGTGCGCGAGCCGTTCACGGACGTCGGCTTCGTCTTCCAGCAGCCCGTGCTGCTCCCGTGGCGCTCGGTGCTCGACAACGTCCTCTTCTCGGTCGAGATGCTGGGCCTGGAGCCGCGGCCCTATCGCAAGCCCGCCCTCGATCTCCTCGAGCTGACCGGCCTCGGCGGCTTCGAGACGAAGTATCCGCGCGAGCTGTCGGGCGGCATGCAACAGCGCGTCGCCATCTGCCGGGCGCTTTTGCCCGACCCCGGCCTGCTGTTGATGGACGAGCCGTTCGGCGCGCTGGACGCGATGACGCGGGAAGAGATGGGCCTGGAGCTGCTCCGCATCTGGGAGGAGCGCCGCAAGACGATCATCTTCGTGACGCACAGCATTCCCGAGGCGATCCTCCTGGCCGACCGGGTCGTCGTCATGACGCCGCGGCCGGGCCGCATCGCCCGTGTGCTCGGGATCGACTTGCCCCGGCCGCGCACGATGGATCTCGAGTTCGTCCCCCGGTTCAAGGCCTACAGCGACGACGTGCGGAATCTGATCTTCTCGGGAAGGAAGCGGCCGTGACGGTGGGGGTGGCCCGGCGCGTCGTCAGCGACTACCTCGTTCCGACGGCGGCGCTCGTGGGCGTCCTCGTCCTCTGGGAGGCCGCCACGCGCGCGTTCCACATTCCCAACTTCATCATGCCGGCGCCCTCGGCCATCGTCGGTGAAGGGTGGGAGTGGCGCTACCGGTTCCTCGACCACACGTGGGTGACGCTCTACGAAACGCTCGGCGGCTTCGCGCTGTCGATCCTCGTCGGTGTGCCGCTGGCCGTCCTCATCGTCTACTCGCCAGTCCTCAAGAGCGCGCTCTATCCCCTGATCGTGCTCGCCCAGTCGGTTCCCAAGATCGCCGTGGCGCCGGTGCTGCTCCTCATCCTGGGTCATGGCGAGATCCCGAAGGTCATCGTGGCCTTCCTCGTCGCGTTCTTCCCCGTCGTCGTCGATACCGCGACGGGCCTGGCCGCGACGCCTCCCGAGCTGCTCGACCTGAGCCGCTCGTACCGGGCGAGCGCGTTCAAGACCTTTGTAAAAGTCCGGCTGCCGATGGCTTTGCCGTTCTTCTTCGCCGGCGCCAAGGTGGCCATCACGCTGTCGGTGATCGGCGCCGTCGTGGGCGAGTTCGTGGGCTCGGACAAAGGCCTCGGCTACGTGATCCTGTCGGCGACCTCGTACTGGAAGACCGAGCTGGCGTTCAGCTCCATGATCTTGCTCTCCGTCATGGCCATCCTCCTCTTCGGGGCGGTGTCGCTGGTCGAGCGGCTCGTCTGCCCGTGGCTCGCCGCCGAGAGCGAGGATTAGGAGACACGCATGAAGACCCTGATCCAGGGCGGCGACGTCGTCGCGTACGCCGAGGGTGGGCATCGGCTGCTGCGCGGCGGCGCCCTCGTCTTCGAGAACGACCGCGTGACGTTCGTCGGACGATCCTTCACCGGATCCGTCGATCGGCGTATCGATGCGGTCGGCAAGCTCGTCATCCCCGGCCTCGTCAACATTCACTGTCACGCCGACGTGGAAGCGGGCGGGCGACTGATCGCCGACATCGGCCGTCGCGATTTCTTCCACACCGGCTTCCTCAACTACTACTCGGCGAAGAAGGGCGTGAAGCCGCTCGGGCCACGCCAGGACCCCGACATCGGCGGACGCTTCGCGCTGGCCGAGATGCTGAGGAACGGCTGCACGACCGTGGTCGACATCGTCGCCACCGCCGAGTCCCACGCGAGAATCGCCGGCGAGCTGGGCCTGCGGGCGTTCTTGAGCCCGACCTACCGCTCGGCCGATTACTGCGTGAGCGAGACGGGCCAGCTCTATTACGAGCACGACGAGGCCGGAGGTCTGGCCGGGCTGGATCGCGCGAAGGCGTTCATCGGCAAGCACGCCGGCTCGTACGAAGGCCGCATCCAGGGGATGCTCTTTCCGTATCAGGTCGACACCTGCAGCCCGACACTCCTGCGCGCCACCCGCAAGGCGGCCGACGAGCTGGGCGTCGGCATCGAGATCCACGCCGGCCAGAACCTGCTCGAGTTCCACGAGATCCTGCGCCGCCACACGATGACGCCCATCGAGTACCTGGCCGACACCGGACTGCTCGCGCCCGGCGCCATCGTCGGTCACTGCATCGTGAACACCGCGCATCATCTCGCCGCGGTGCCCGCCGGGCGGGATCTCGAGATCCTCGCTCAAAGCGGCGCTTCGGTCGCCCACTGCCCGCTCGTGTTTGCCCGGCGCGGTAACGCGCTGGAGTCGTTCGCAAAGTTCCGGAAGGCCGGGATCAATGTCGGCCTCGGCACCGACACCTACCCGCGCGACCTCATCAGCGAGATGCGTTGGGCGTCCAACCTCTGCAAGATCGTCGAGAACGACTTCACGCTCGGCACCGCCGCC
>WNGQ01007627.1_pt1 | contig 20630 bp, 13 predicted proteins | sample 5407661 | NCBI WGS metagenome assembly WNGQ01 (sample SAMN13153382, study PRJNA577476) | soil metagenome | isolation source: 60 cm soil or saprolite under Garry oak tree replicate 2 | place: USA:California | collected 2016-06-15 | reverse complement strand
TATTCGTTAAGCGCCAACAGCTTGTCGATCGCGCCCCTTTCATTGTCGGCGTAGTCAATTTGTGCGTTGCCAGGATCAAGAACCCTTGGAGCGGGAGCGTCCGCGCGCTTTTCTTTCGGCCGATGATGGCGAAAACCGTTGCCATTACTTGGCTCGCCGTTCGCCGACTTCCGGACGAAATAGAGCTGTTCTTCCTCTTTAGCGCGGGCACTTTTCTTTGAGCCGATCGACGCGTGGGGGGGCTTCCTCGCGACGGGGGATTTCCGCATGATGACGTTTAGCATATGACAGTTTGGAAAGCTACGAAATTGCAGCATTGCCACTGGGTGATTGATTTTCGTTTTGCTCTCCGGCAATTGCTTAAGTTCGCCCGGTTTCACTTTCTCGCGTTGGTCACGATCGATTGACAAGTCGTCGAACTCATCTATGGAGAGGGCCGGCTCGCCGCGGCGAGTCGTTGTAAGCAGTCCGCGCGTCGCTCTAAGGGCTAGCGCGCCGGGCCTGTTCCGAAGTCGAAGTAAAAGCTGCATTCTTGCGGCTTTCACGGACCCCATGAAGCTATTTTACCCCGTTATATTTTTATTATCATTGACATCGGCCGCTTTCGCGCGCGAGGAATCGATCCTGGCACGTGTCACCAGTTACTGGGCAGGTGAGAGCCCTAAATGTGCCAGTACCGGCCGGCGACTACACTCCGGACATTGTGCTGTCGATCCAAAGCGAATTCCGTACGGGAGTAAGGTTGTCTTTCCGGATCGGACTTGCACCGCAGTGGACACCGGACCGGCAGTCATTAGTCGCAAAGCCGCTCGTCTCTGCGGACGGACTGCGAGCCAACTCAAGGCCATCGTAGTCGACCGATTTTTTGAAACAAAGCGAGAGGCAATGGCGTGGACGAACGCGCATCCACACTTTATGACGCTTCAAGTTGTTTGGCCCGGATCCCACCCAGAACCATCCGAGCCATGATTAATTGGAAATAAAGATTGGATCGCTTCCACCAGCGCCTGACGTTTTCTCCCCCCAAGTCGGAAAAATTACAACTTGGCGTAAACGCCCAACAAAGGGCGGCGCGATGGCGTTTTCGAACGGAAATCGCTAACAAAACCGTCCCGCGTGCGGAGCTCGACATGGCCGACGCTGCGCGCGGTACCATACACTAGCACTGAACCGACCGGCGCGGAGAACGGATCTGACACAGGAAGCCTCTTGAATCCATAATTACTGACGAGCTCTGATGCAGCGTCCCTGGCGAGCTCGGTTTTCGGGCGGGAATCGATGACACCGGAAGCAAGCAATGCGTCTTTTACGTAATGCCAGCATCTCGAGCGCGAATGCGCATGGGCGCGTTCCTGCGCGATGGTGGCAGCTTGCATCAATCTGCCGTCGATGTGCCGGTCAACCTTGCCGTACGGGTAAACGATCTGGTTGGGATAATACTGTGTGATGACCGGGACGGATTCGTTTTTGCCCCCGGCAGACTTAAAACTGAAACGGGAATAGGGTTGTGTTGTTTGGCTTACGGTTTGTTGCCCCATCGGTCGCACGGGATCCATGGTGAACGTTGCCCCCGAACCTTTGGCAATTGTTCGCTTGGGTTCTTTGGCGACCGCCTGCGTCGACTCCTTGGCAACTGTTCGCTTCGGCTCTTTGGCGACCGCTTGCGCCGGCTCCTTGGCGATTGCTTGTGCCGGCTCTTTGTTGACGGGTGGTTTTGGCTTCCTCGAGGTGACTGGCGTTCGTTTTTTAGTGATCGCTTTTATCGGTTTATCGGGGGAGCTCGGCGCCGACTTCTGCGTGATCAGCTGAACCATGCCGTCCGCGTTTTTCTGCTCGTGGTTTCCAAGATCCAACGACGCAGGAGCCAACGCCTGCGCGCGAAGAGCTGCGCTGGAAATGACAAGAAGCGATGCAGTTGCGAATGCCCAGAGGGCAGGTCGTTTCCCCACGAAGGCGAGGTTATGCCGGGAATTGCGACGCTAGGCAAGCTTTTTTTTCTTATTTTTTTGACAGGTGCCCAGGCCAAAACCTGACGTGTTCGGCAACAGAAGCCGTTGTGTCTCCGCCCCTCGCACGCGGGCACCCCTGAGGATCTAATCGTAAGGAAAATAATCCGGCCCATACTGAGGTGGAGGAGCAAATATTTGATCGCGCTGGATGACAGTTCGGCGATGTCTGCGCGGAGCGAATTCATTTTCCCCCGAGTCGGGCGCGACGATTCTGGTGCGGCCCGAAGGCAAACGATAAATCAGCCTTCCATCGGATGTAATTCCGACCATTCGAACGCGCATCGAACCCTGGCGAGGGGACGATGTAGAGGCAGCACGTTTCTTTTTGTCCCGTGAGCTTGACTGGGCGGCGGTGACCGGTTGTGCAGCCTCGGACCCTTTCGGAGGTGCCGTAGCACCTTCGCTCGAAGCTGAGGTTTCCGGAACCGCGCCTGGGGAAGCGGCCGCAACAGCGTCCGGCGCCGCCGCGCCCTCCGGTTGCCCGTTCGATGTTTGGGTCTCCCGGAGATCCGCCGCTGGAGTCTGAGACGAATTTGGGGCTGCCGCGCCGTCCGTTGCTGGTTGGTTCGCTAGCGCCAGCGCTGCATTTGCGGACTGCGACAGCACAGTCGCAGGAGCGACGGGCGTCGAAGCATTTTGGACTGCCGCAGGGGTTGGTGAAGATTCGGGGACGCCAACCAGAACGCCGATTGATTTTGCCTCGCGAGGCCGGTGCAAGATTCCGCCAATTGACTCTGGAAACAGGACCGCGGCAACCACGGCGGCAGCCACGATGAGCGCGCCAAACGCCAATGCCGTTCGCAGCAAACGCCGCGGTCGAGGCTGGGTCGGCCGCGGAATTGTTGTCCTGAACGGAATCCCATAACGGTCGGCTAGCGCCAGCCGGCGTTCAATCTTCAGCAGGCAACTCCGAATCATCTCTCCAAGCACCACCAGGTCTTTTGGACGTTTATCCGGATTGGGATGCAGTATCCGAGCGAGCAAATTCCGCAACGGTTTTGGAAATCCGGAAAACTTCAAAGGATGTCGCACCGCCTCAGCCGAAAGCGCAACGCCAGTGAGAAGAAAATACATTATTCCGCCGAGCGAATAAATCTCCGAATCCAAATCTGGTGTCCGATGCTCTGGCTTCGGTTGGCCGGACTCAGTGCTCGCAGATCCCGCTGCGGAGGGAGCTTGTTGTGACGCTGCTTCCTTTGGTTCCAGTTTGGTCGCCCCATCCGGAAGTGGGGACTCGACCGTCGGCGGGCTTTCGGCATCACTCGTCAGTCCGGCCAACCCGAAGTTGGTCAACTTCACGAGTGGCCAGCCGCCTTCGGGAGTCTGTCCCGGCACCACAAAAATATACGCGGGCTCAACGGGCGGATATGGAAGCTTATGAAAGCCGGCAGACGAGAGCACACTGACGATTTGTTCCGCCACGCGCAACGTGGCGTCAGCCCCCATCGGTCCGTGTTGGGCAACCCAGGCAGCAAGCGTTTCGCCCGGCAGTCGCTCAGAGACATAAACATAATTTCCGCCTTCGCGTCCAAAATCAAAAACCTTGGCAATGTTGACGTGCCTGAGCCTCTGAACAGCGCGCGCCTGTTCCTCGAATTGGTCCCGGAGCGCCGGGTTTACGCTGTCTGTTGGAACAAGCGTCAGGGCAACTGGCTCGCCGGTTCTCTCGTCGACGGCTTCGTACGCAATCACGGCGCCATCGCGGCCGAATTCATTCGGTTCGCCATCAGAGCCAAGACAGACGCGATAGTGCTGAAGGAAAATAGTGCGCTCCATAACGGTTCGATTGGCGAAGCGAGATTATCACACTCGCCCCACCGGCCCATGATTCAACCTCGATTTTGCCATTGAGTTGCTCCGCCGGGCAACAATCACACTTGAATTTTGGACATTGCGCTTGAATCGAAAATCGCCAATCTAAAATCGCGACTCCGTTTACCCCGTGGTGTAACGGTAACACAGCGCCCTTTGGAGGCGTTATTCTTGGTTCGAATCCAAGCGGGGTAGCCACGTAAATCTCGAAAATCTTGGCCCGCTTTGGGTCGCTGAGTCGACATTCGCAAATCGCCTAAACCAGAGTATATTTCTTGTTCGCCTTTATGAAGGAATTGAACATAGAGAAACTACACATTGCGGTTGGCGATCAGGAGATCGTTCGGGGCCTGACTCTTCGCGTCCCACGGGGCGAAGTGCATGCTCTGATGGGTCCAAATGGCTCGGGAAAAAGTACGCTGGCCAAGGTTCTGGCTGGTCACCCTGATTACCATGTTACCGCTGGTAAAATACTCGTGGATGGTGAAGACCTTCTGGAACTTGAACCAGACGAACGGGCGCGGCGCGGGCTTTTCCTGGCGTTCCAGTATCCGAGCGAAATTCCAGGTGTGACAATCGCCAACTTTCTCCGCGCGGCATTGCAATCGCGCCTGCCCGAAGGCGAGGAGCTTGAGGCAACCGATTACTACGCGAGGCTTTATGAGAAGATGGAGCTGCTTGGGATGGACCGCTCGTTCACGTCGCGCGCGGTTAACGAGGGTTTTTCCGGCGGCGAAAAGAAGCGCACCGAGATCCTACAAATGGCAATGCTCGAGCCCAAATATGCGGTGCTCGACGAAACGGATAGCGGCTTGGACATCGACGCGCTCAAGACCGTAGCGCACGGGGTAAACTCATTGCGCGGGCCCGATCTTGGCATATTGTTGATTACGCACTATCAGCGCCTCCTGAACTACATCGTCCCCGATCACGTCCATGTGATGGTAGCGGGGCGAATCGTTAGAAGTGGGCGGAAAGAACTCGCTCTCGAGCTCGAAGAAAGAGGTTACGATTGGGCGCGCGACGGGGCGATCGAGCCGGCGTATAGGTAAACAGGGAAAATTCACAATGAAAACAGAGACTTCTGCAGTCGATATTAATCGCAACATCGGAGACTTCTCGTATCCCGAAGCTCACGTGCGCGATGCGGGCGTGGGACTGAGCGAGCGAACCATTCACTATATCGCGGACGTAAAAGACGATCCGGACTGGGTGCGCGAGTATCGCTTGCGCGGACTGAAGACGTTCCTAGAAAAACCGCTGCCCACGCACTGGGCAAGCAAGGACCTCGAGGCCATCGACTTTAACAAAATCCGTTACTATCTGTCTCCGGGGACGGAACCAAAACGGAGTTGGGAGGAAGTGCCGGACGACATTAAGCGCACATTCGAGCGTCTCGGCATTCCCGAGCAGGAACGAAAATTCCTGGCAGGTGTGGAAGCGCAGTTCGACAGCGAAGCAGTCTATTCAAATATTAAGAAGGCCGTTGGCGAACAGGGCGTCATTTTTGTTGGATCAAGGGAAGGCCTGAAAAATTATCCAGAAATTTTCCGGAAATGGTTCGGCAAAGTCATCCCGATCGCCGATAACAAATTCAGCGCCCTGAATTCCGCTGTTTTTAGCGGCGGCTCGTTCATTTACGTTCCGCCCGGCGTGAAAGTGAAGCATCCGCTGCAGGCTTACTTCCGCATTAATGCAGAAAACTTCGGCCAGTTCGAGCGCACGCTCATCATTGCCGATGAAGGCTCGGAAGTGACCTACATGGAGGGTTGCACGGCGCCGAAATTTAACACGCCAACATTGCATAGCGCGGTCGTGGAATTGGTCGCGCTGAAGGGAGCGAAAATTCAGTACATCACCGTCCAGAACTGGGCGTCGAATGTGTTCAATCTTGTCACCAAACGCGGTCTCGCTCACGAAAACGCCGAAGTGAAATGGATCGATTGTAATATCGGTTCGCGTCTAACCATGAAATATCCCAGCGTGATCATGAAGGGGCGTAAGGCGCGTGGCGAAGTACTCTCCATCGCGTTGGCTAACGACGGTCAGCATCAGGACACCGGAGCGAAAATGATCCACGCTGCCGACGAGACAACCAGTAACATCATTTCCAAATCCATCTCCATCGGAAAAGGTCGGGCCACGTACCGCGGCTTGGTCCACGTGCCGAAGCACCTGAAGAATTGCAAGAACAACACCGAGTGCGACGCGTTGCTTATCAACGCGACCTCGCGAACCGACACGTATCCAGCGATCACCGTGCGCGGCACCGGCAACGCCGTTCAGCATGAAGCCAGCGTGAGCCAGGTGAGCACGGAGCAGATTTTCTACATGCAACAGCGCGGCCTCACCGAAGCGCAGGCGATGAGCTTGAGTGTCAACGGTTTCGTCAACGATCTCGTCCGCCAGTTCCCGATGGAATACAGCGTCGAGCTCAAGCGACTGATCGAGCTGGAGATGGAAGGCTCGGTCGGATAGTCCCGTACCCGCCGCACGCGAGTGTAACCATGGGACGCAGGGTCCTATGTGTCCTATCTCTAAATGACCAAAAACGAAACAGGGACAATCGAGAAGCAGGCTGCGCCAATTCTTTCCGGCTCGAGTGAGACACGCGAATTCCCCGATTGGTTCCGTGATCAACAGCGCGCGGCTTGGAAACAATTTGAGTCGTTGCCTAATCCGACCCGAAAAGATCAGGCATGGCGATTCGCCAATGTCGGTCTTCTCGATCTAGGCCCGTTCGAATACGGTGGGACATTAACTGAGAAGGAGCGCGCAACTATTCTCGAGCAATCGCGCGGACTTGAAGAGGTAGCTGGGCGCATGATCTTCGCGGGTGACGAGCTGATCGAGCGGGACGTGATTTCGGATCAGCTGAAAAAGCGCGGCGTCATTTTCCAATCGCTTGAGCGGGCGATGGTTGAGCACGCGGACTTGTTCCGCAAACACTTCATGTCGCAACCAGCAAAGCTTGGGTCTGCCAAGTTCGCGGCACTGCACCAGGCATTGGTTTCGTCAGGGACGTTTCTATACGTGCCGCGAGGCGTCGAAATCGAGCTACCAATCGAGATTTTTCATTGGCTGACGGGTGAAAATACTTCCGCGTTTCCGCATTTACTCCTGGTCACCGACGAGCTTGCCAAAGTCACCGTGATCGAACATTTCCGGTCCGTGAATGAACACGCGCCCGGATTTGCGTGCGGCGTAAACGATCTCGTCGCGGGCCCTGGCGCCAAGGTGACCTATGTGTGCGCGCAAAATTGGGCAGACAATGTCATCGCGCTGCAAATGAATTCGACAATGGTCGATCATGATGCCTCGGCGATGAGCCTGAACTTGCATCTCGGTTCGCGATATTCGCGCTTCGAAAGTCTAAGCCGCCTCATCGGCGAAGGTGGGCGCAGCGATCTGCTTGCTGTCGCTGTGGCGAAGCAAGAGCAGGAATTCGATGCGCGCACACTGCAGGACCATGTCTCGCCGCATACCGCGAGCGATCTCCTTTACAAAAATGCACTCAACGACCGCGCCCGCACCATTTTCGGCGGACTGATCCGAGTAGAGCCGCACGCCCATTTTACCGATGCGTATCAAAAAGTTCGCAATCTTCTGTTGAGTGACGACGCAGAAGCCAATTCAATGCCTGGCCTCGAAATTCTCGCCGACAACGTGCGTTGCACCCACGGGGCGACTTCCGGCCAAATCGATGAAGACGAGCTTTTCTATCTTCGCACCCGCGGTATTCCAGTGCCGGTGGCCCAGCGTCTCATTGTGACAGGCTTTCTAGACGAAGTCGTTCAACGCCTAGATCATCCAGCAATATCCGAGCACCTACATCGCTTGATCGAAAAGAAATTTGCGGAAAATCGCGATTGAATCGCGAAAATCTGCTCCGGCAACGCGGGCATGGGGACGATTATGTTATTTCGCCGTTTCCTGGTTGGTATTTAACTCGAAATTGATTTTTACGTCGTAGTGATCGCCCTTAACGAGGCCGGTCGGCGGCGCATCAACTTCGGTCACTCGTTTCGCAATTGCCGCGACTGACTCGTTCACTACGACATTTTCGGAAGGTTTGATAATTTCGAACTTGGAGACGTGACCGTCTTTCTCGATTCGAACTTTTACGAGCGTCGAAATCTTAGTGCCGGAAGCGACTGTAGTCGTTGGCTGGATCCATGCGCTGTAAAAACGGTCATGCAGCATGTTGCCATACCATCCGAATTCCGATGCGTTGCCTCCCCCGCCCGCACTGCCACTTTTGCCGGCTGAACCTGTTTTCCCACTGCCGCTATCGGAGGATTTAGTCTTCGCGCTAGCGGTTTTCGTACTATTCTTTTTCTCTGTGCTCGAATCGGACTGTTCCTCCTTGGATTTTGGCTGACTCGACTTCGCGTGGGCCGATGATTTGGACGCTTTCGCCAACACAGTTTTTTTGGGAGTCGGCTTAGCTGTCGGTTTCGGTATTGCCTTCGGCTTTGCTGTTGGCCTTGGAGCTGGTGTTGCTGTCGGCGTCGTTTTCGGCAATTCGATTTCGCTTTTTGCCTGAGTTAAGGGAGTCTGCTCCTTTTCTTTTTCGTCCGGCTTTAAGGGTTCTGGCTCAACGGATGCGACTGAAATCTTTGTGGGCGGCACCACACTGCCCTCTGATCTTTCGGCAGCGAGATCTTCCGCACCGCTTAACCAAACCAAGCTTTCCGCCTCCGGCGCGCTTCGCGCCCCCAAACTCCAGCGAATTAATCCTGCAATCAGCGCGACATGCGCGAGCGCAATTAGCGTGACGTTTCGCCAAAAGCGCGGCTTCTTCGACATCTATTTCGACTCGGCCCTTGTGGCGATGCCAACCTTCGTAATTTGCGCCTGTTTCAGCGCATCCATCAACGCGATCAATTTTTGCACCGGCAAGTCGCGATCGGGTCGAATCACAACAGCGATGTCTGGATTGGTTTGTTTCAATTCCGTCAGTCGCGCCGTGAGCGCTTTCAAATCGATTACCTGATTGTTAAACCGAATCGTCTCACTACGGTCGATCGAGACAATTTGCACTTGGGATGACTTGATCGGCGGATTCGTCGCGCCACTCAATGGAATCACGAGGTTCATGCTGCTTTCAAGTAGCGGCGTTGTGATCATGAAGATGATGAGCAACACGAACGCCAGATCGAGCAGCGGCGTGATGTTGATCTCGCTGAGCGTGGAAAGATTCTGGCGCTGGGAGTAGCGTCTCATCGGCGAAATGCCGAGTCACGCGAACCGTGATCGACGTATTTGTGCTCGAATTCCGAAGCGAGCTCCGCGGCAAAATTGTCCATCTCGACGATCATCCCGCGAATGCTGGTAACGAGAAAGTTGTATCCGAACATTGCTGGAATCGCGACGCAGAGCGCGGTCACCGTGGTAATGAGCGCACCTGAAACGCCCGGCGCCATCGAGACGAGGTTTGGCGAGCCCGCCTCGGCCACACCGGTGAACGCGTCCATCACACCCCACACCGTGCCGAGCAAGCCGAGAAAGTGCGAACCACTCACTGCAGTTGCGAGCAAAATCATTTGTGATTCGAGTGAAAGTGCGGTTTCGCCCACAGCGCGCTCCATCGCCGCGTTTACCGCGCCCATTTGTGCTGGCGAAATTTTGTCAGCGATCCCGAGTCGCGCGCGAAACGTGTCATCCACTTCCGGAGAACCGAGCAGATGAAATGTCATTTCCTCGCAGCCGGCGCGATACACGTTAAAAACCGGCGATCCCGGAAAACGCGCGTTCTTCTCAAATAGACGCAATGGTTGTCGATCCTGTCGAAAAGCGGCAATAAAACGCGCGTTCTGTTTTCGGGCAAACCGGATCACGCGCAATTTCGTGATCATGATTGACCAACTGAAGATGGAAACGACGGCAAGCAGAGTGAGAACAAGTTTTCCTGCGATCGTCGCGTGATCGAAAGCAAAAAGGAGACCGCCGCCGGCTGCTACGATTTCAAGCATTCCCGCGTCACCGGCTTAAGTAATAACGCCGTTTTGGAGAAACGCTACTTGTCATTTCAACCGAAGCGCAGCGGAGTGGAGAAATCTCTTATTGTTCAAACAGAGATGTCTCGACTCCGCTCGACATGACAAGCTATCGGGAGAGTTTTTGCGGAAACGTTGGGCGCATTTTTGCCACGGCGACAAATCCGAGACCAATGGCGATGAGGAAGAAGGAAAAGAATTGGCCTCGCGTGAAAGGGCCGACCAGTGTCGCATCGGGTTCGCGGAAATATTCGATTACGATCCGAAAAATCGCGTACCAGATGAAGAATAGTCCGGTCAAAACGCCGTTTGGTTCGCGCCGGCGGGTACGCACGAACCACAAAATCGCGAACAAAACGATTCCTTCGAAAAAAGCCTCATAAAGCTGCGACGGATGGCGCGGCGAAAGAATTGAGCGCAGCGCCGTGGCTACTGGGTCGATCCGCGCGCACGCCGTCACCGCGCGCTCGGCCTCCTGGGGATGATCGAATAGTTCCTTGGGGAATTGCATCGCCCAGGGAACTTTTGTCATACGCCCATAAAGTTCGCCGTTAATGAAATTGGCACAGCGCCCAAAGAACAAACCGATCGGCGCCGTGACCACCAGATTGTCGCCGAGGTTTGTCCACGAGATCTTGTGCCGGTGCGCGTAATATAAAGTAAACAGCAATAGACCGAGCATTCCGCCGTGGCTGGACATTCCGCCTTCCCAAACGCGCAAGATCGATAACGGTTCGCGCAGCATTTCAGGTTTGTAGAAAAAAACGTAGCCGAGTCGCCCGCCGATGATCACGCCAAACAGCGCGCAGCCAGTGATGAAGTCGCCAACTCGTTGCGGGGGCAGATCAGCAAAGCCGCGTTTGGCAAGCCAAAGGAGAAGGAGATAGCTGCAGATAAAGGCAAGCACGTAAGCCAAGCCGTACCAGCGGGGGCCCACATTGTCGGAGATCCGAAAAATAATTGGATCGAGATTGTGCAGATAATACGCGAGCATTGCGCCGACTTTCGCCGTCATTCCGAGCGAAGTCGAGGAATCCCGCTGCAGAACCTTAGAGGAAACTCGACAGGATTCTTCGGGCTCCGCTCAGGAGGACCGGGCTTTTGAGACGCGGGATGAATTCAAAACCTTCCGCAAAAACGGGGCGGTGCGACTCACGCGATTCTTTGCGACTTGTTCAGGCGTCCCGCAAGCGACGACTTCGCCTCCATTCGCGCCGGCCTCTGGCCCAAGATCAACAATGTAATCGGCTTCTGCGACCACGCTCAAATTATGTTCGATCACGATCACCGTGTTTCCTTCATCGACGAGGCGATGGAGCACGTTGAGAAGCAATTCAATGTCGGCCATATGCAGGCCAATGGTCGGTTCCTCGAGCAAATACAATGTCGAGCCTGGCTTGCGCATTTTGCGAATCCGCTCATCCGCCGCGCGGCTCACTCCACGTTTGAGTTGCGTCACTAGCTTTAACCGCTGCGCTTCGCCGCCGCTGAGCGTCGGACTCGGCTGTCCCAACTTGAGATAGCCCAGCCCCGTATCGACCAGCAAGGAGAGCGGGCGCGCAATTTTCGGATGCGCCGAAAAGAATTCCGCGGCTTCCTCGATCGTCATTTCCATCACGTTGCCGATCGATTTGTTGTTGTAGAGTACCTCGAGCGTTTGCGGATTGTAACGTTTGCCGTTGCAATCTTCGCACGGCACATAACTCCGTGGCAGAAAATTCATCTCCAGTTTGATCACGCCCTGACCCTTACAAGTCTCGCAACGGCCGCCTTCGGCGTTGAACGAGAACCGGCTGGCAGAATATCCGCGCACACGGGAAACCGGTAACTGCGCGTAAAGATTCCGAATCTCGTCGAACACTTTGATGTAGGTACCGGGCGTCGAGCGCGACGTCTTACCGATCGGTGATTGATCGACTTCGTAAATGGCTTCGATCTCTTGCGCACCACTAACCAGTTTGAACAGATCGCCATTTCCTGCGCGTTTTCTTTCTTTCAGCTGCTCGCGCACCGCAGGCCAGATTATCTCGTGCATCAATGTCGATTTGCCACTGCCGGAAATTCCTGTGATCACCGAAAGCCTGCCGACGGGGAAACGAACATCGATATCTTTCAAATTATTCGCTCTTGCGCCACGGACTTCGATCCAGTCTTCAACGTTGCGCAGAGACCGGCGCGATCCGCGGATGGGATGCCGAAGCGGTACTTTCAGGCAGCGTGCCGTCTCGGAATTTGCATTGCTTTGCACGTCGAGCAGCGTGCCGGTCGCCACGACTTGTCCTCCGTGAATTCCGGCGCGCGGCCCAAGATCGACAATGTGATCGGCGCGCCGCATCGTTTCCTCATCATGCTCGACGATAATCAGCGAGTTTCCCTTGTTTCGCAGCGCCGTGAGCGTGTCGAGCAATCGCAAGTTATCGCGCGGATGAAGACCGATCGTCGGTTCATCCAGTACGTAAAGGACACCGCGCAGGTTTGAGCCGAGCTGCGCAGCCAACCGGATTCGCTGAGATTCTCCGCCGCTTAACGTTTTCGCCGAGCGCCCGAGCGCGAGATAACCGAGGCCAACTTTTTCCATGAAACGCAATCGCTGCTGAATTTCAGGAACGAGACCGGCAGCGATCGTTTGATGCGTTCCCCGGAACTTCAACCTCTCGACCTTGCGCGCTCCTTCGCTGGCCGAAAGGTTCGTGAACTGATCGATCGTGTAACCCTGTACGCGCACGTGACGCGCCACGGCGTTCAAGCGGGAACCGCAACAACTCGGGCATTCGCGCGCTTCGCCTTCCTCGATCCATTCGGACTCGCGCTCGGCGGCGAGCTCGGTTTCCAGAACTGATTCGCCGTCAGGGCTCGCAGCGGTTTGCAAATCCTGGTCCCAAATTTCGCCGAATCCGCCGCATTCTTCACACGCGCCGTGTGGTGAATTAAACGAAAACAAACGCGGATCGAGCTCCTCAAATGCGCGGCCACAGTTTGGGCAGCTCATTTCCGTGCTCATCACTACGAGCCTGTTTTTCGAATCAAGCAGACGCCCTGTGCCGCGGCCAATCTCGAGCGCCCGACGAACCACATCGCGCGTCTCCGCAATTCGCTTCCGATCGATGAGACCAACGACCACATCGATCGTATGCTCTTTGAACCGCTCCAATTTTCGAAAATGCTGGATAGGAACCAGCTTCCCGTCCACATACAACGTGTCGAATCCCTGGCGTTCCGCCCACCGCGCGACTTCGGTATGAAAACCTTTTCGAGCCTTCACCAGGGGCGCAAGCACTCTCACGGGGCCACGTTTCGCTGTTGATTCAATTTGTTTGGCAATGGCGGCGAGGCTTTTTTTTTCGACGGGCAAATCGCAGTCCGGGCAAAACTGCGTTCCCGTTTTTGCGAAAAGCAGCCGGAGAAAATGATAAACCTCCGTCACTGTCGCGACTGTCGATTTTCCTCCGCCGCGCGTAACCCGTTGCTCGATCGCTACAGTAGGAGGCAACCCGCTGACCAAATCGACATCGGGCTTTTCAAGCTGCTCGACGAATTGCCGCGCATAGGGCGACATGCTGTCGAGAAACCGTCGTTGTCCCTCCGCGAAGAGAATATCAAATGCGAGCGTGGATTTGCCGGAACCACTCAGACCGGTAATGACCACCATTTGCTCCCTCGGGATTTTGACGTCGATGTTTTTCAGGTTGTGCTCGCGCGCACCGTGGACTTGGATTGCGCGGTTACGTCCGTCGACGCGAAATCGCGGGGATGTTTCTGCCGCTCTCGCTAACTCAACACGGTCATCCTGAGCGTAAGCGAAGGATCTCTCTAACTCGCGCGGTGGTTTGGGAGGTCCCTCGCCGCGGCTCGGGATGACATGTAGCGCTTTGCGAGATTTCGAAAGGACCTGCCTCAAAAATTTGCCCGTGTGCGAATTCTCCGCCTTTGCGATTTGCTCCGGCGTTCCAACAGCGACCACGTCGCCGCCTGCGTCTCCTGCTTCCGGACCAAGGTCGACAATCCAGTCGGCGCACTTGATCACTTCGAGATTGTGCTCGATCACCACGATGGAGTGACCGCGATCGACCAGCCGTTGAAATAATCGCAGCAACATCGCCACGTCATCGAAGTGAAGTCCCGTGGTCGGCTCGTCGAAGATAAAAAGGTCACCCAGCGCTTCTCCGTTCGTTGAACGTTCAGCGTTGGGCGTTGAGCGTTGAGCGTCTTGCCTGTCCGCTAGATGTCCAACCAATTTCAGCCTTTGCGATTCGCCGCCGGAAAGAGTGTTGAGAGGTTGCCCTAATCGCAGATAACCAAGCCCGACCTCTTCAAGGATCTTCAGCCCTTCCGTAACCTGTCTGCACCGATCCACCCTCACCTGGCGCTGCGCGTCCGCCTCTCCCTCATAGGGAGAGGAATGAGGTGAGGGTCGCTCATTGATCTCTCCATTGCCGATCTCTGTGAAAAATTCGATCGCTTCGCTTACGGTGAGCTTGAGCAAATCGTGGATTGATTTTCCGTGTAGTTGAACTTTCAGAACGTGCGGCTGAAATCGTTTGCCTTCGCATTCTGCGCAGCGCACGAAAAGATCACTTAAAAATTGCATCTCAATTTTCTCGTATCCCGTGCCGGAGCAACGTTCGCAACGACCGCTCCCGGAATTAAACGAGAACGTGCTCGGCGTGAGTCCCTGCGACATTGCTTCCGGTTGAGCGGCGAACAACTCGCGAACACGATCGTAGAGTCCCAGATAAAGCAGCGGCGTTGATCGGGGCGTGCGCGCAAGCGGCGCCTGATCGACCATGATTACGTCGCGGAAGCGATGCACGCCGGTGACGGATTTGCATGCACCTGGCTCTCCTGCCGCGCCGTAGTTTTGTGCAGGCTGGTGATCGGAAGACTCTCCCTTCGCAACCAGCAGATTCCGGTAGAGCACGTCGTGGATCAGCGTGGATTTGCCAGAACCAGAAACGCCGGTGACACATGTGAAAACACCCAGCGGAAGATCGACGTCGATGTTCTTCAGGTTGTGCTGTCGTGCGCCAATAATCTTGATCGATGACTTCGATGTTCGGCGCGAGCGCGGAATCGGAATGGACTTTTCCCTTCTTAGATAGTCGCGCGTAAGCGATGGAGCCGGCGCGCCCTCGCGCCGTTTGCCCGATATTGTACGGCGCGAAGGCGCGCCGCCTCCATTTACAAATCGCTCTAGCGTTCCGTTCCAAACCAACTCGCCGCCGTGCTCGCCGCGACCCGGGCCGATATCGATCAGATTATCAGCCGCACGAATGATTTGTTCCTCGTGCTCGACAACGAGGAGCGTATTGCCTTTGTCGCGCAAGTTATGCATCACACGCACGAGCCGACCAACGTCGCGCGGATGCAAACCGATGCTCGGTTCGTCCATGACGAAGAGTGTGTTGACCAGCGATGCACCGAGGCAGGTTGTGAGGTTCACCCGTTGCACTTCCCCGCCGCTCAAAGTGCGCGTGGATCGGTCGAGCGTGAGATAGCCAACGCCGACTTCGCAGAGATAATTGAGGCGCGCACAGATTTCGTCGCCTAACATTCGCGCGGTCGAATCGTTCGACGGAATCTTGATCGCCGTCAAAAAATTGCGGGCATCCAGGATCGAAAGCGCCTGGAATTCGGGAAGCGTTAAAAGAATTTTGGATTTCGGTCCGCCTGAGGCGGATCGGATTTCGGATTTGGCGGGAATCTTATAATTCAGCGCTTCGGGTTGGTATCGCCCTCCGTTGCATTTCGGGCAGGTGATATACGCCCGATAGCGGCTGAGCAAAACGCGCACATGCATCTTGTAAGTCTTGCTCTCGAGCCAGCGGAAGAATCCTCGGACGCCATACCACCGATCGTTTTCGTAATCCGCCTCTGTATAATCGCCTGATCGTTTCTCGCCTTCGATCACGAAGTCCTGGTCGGCCTTCGGTAATTCTTCGAATGGAACATTGATATCGATCTCTTTGCGGGCGCAGGCTCGAAGCAAGTCTTTCTGCGATTCGCCGAATTCGGCGCCGCGAAAAACGCGCACCACGCCTTGTTTGATGCCCAGGCTGCGATTTGGAATCGCCTTGTTCAGATCAATCGCGATCGTCCGACCGAACCCGCGACATTCCGGGCATGCGCCGAGTGGATTATTGAAACTGAACAGCCCGGGTGTAGGCGGGCGAATGTCGAGATCGCAGTGGGCGCAATGCCAGCCGGTGGAGAATGGTAATTCGTGATCCGTTGGGCGTTGGACGTTGAGCCTTGAGCGTTGGGCATTTTCTGAAACCGGAACGATGTTGATTTTTCCTTTACCGAAGCGTAACGCGGTTTCGACGGCCTCCACGAAGCGGGCACGGTTTTCTCCCGAGACTGCGACGCGATCCTGAATGACCTGAACGCGGCCACCCAGTCGTACCTTTTTTGGATCGCTATCGACGCGCACGATTTGATTCTCGATCCATACCCGGAGATAACCCTGTTGCTGAAGAAATTCGAAGAACTGGCGCGGCTCGGTTTTCGGTGGAACGGCGACCCAGAAGGTGACCAGAACAGTTGCGCCGTCATCCCGAGCGGAACGAAGTGAAGTCGAGGGACCCCGCGAACTTACCGATGGGTTTCGCACTGGGATTTCTCGACTTCGCTCGAAACGACGAAGGACTTGATTTGTAATTGATTGCGCGGTTTCGGGGCGAATTTCGCGGCTGCAACTCGGACAGAATGCACGTGCAATACGCGGCCAGAGCAATTTCAGATAATCGTTGATTTCTGTCATCGTACCGACGGTCGAGCGCGAGCTCTTGACCGGGTTCGCTTGCTCGATGGCGATCGCAGGAGGGATACCGCGGATGTCGTCTACGCGCGGCTTGTCCATGCGGTCGAGAAATTGCCGCATATATGGGCTGAACGTTTCGACGTAACGTCTTTGGCCTTCTGCGTAAATCGTCTCGAATGCCAGACTGGATTTGCCGCTGCCGCTGGGCCCTGTGACGACCGTCAATTTCCCCAGCGGAAGGTCAACATCAATCCCTTTGAGATTGTTCTGGTGCGCCCCACGAACCTCAATGCGGTCCTTCGCGATTGGCGCTCTGAAATGTTCTGTGCTCGCAACCTTCGAACCCACTGGAAATATTCGCCGCCAGTCAAGCCGTTCGCAAATTTCTCCGGCAGAAAACGCGCGTCATTCCGAACGAAGTGAGGAACCTCGCCTACGAAGTCTGCGTTCCACCTGGTATTTAGCTTGATCAATCAAGCGGTGAGAAGTCCCTCGCTCCGCTCGGGATGACGCGCGCAGACGATTATTCTTTAAAGCGCGCGACGAGCTGCTCGCGCTGTTCTTGCAATTCTTTCGGGACCACGCCGCCGAGCGAGTCGAAAAAGGTCTTGTGCGCAGCAAGTTCTTTTTGCCATTCCTCGTGATCGATTCCGAGAAGGTCGGCCACGCTTGTGTGATCGATGTCGAGACCATCAATATCGAGATCATGCGGAGTGGGCAACCAGCCAACCGGCGATTTGACCGCCCCGCCATTTTGTTCACAGCGATCGATGACCCATTTGAGCACGCGCATGTTCTCGCCGAAACCAGGCCACAGGAATTTTCCATCCGTGCCTTTGCGAAACCAGTTCACGTTGAAGATGAGCGGCGGATTGGTAAGGCGTTTTCCGATGTCGATCCAATGCCGGAAATAATCGCCAATGTTGTATCCGCAGAAAGGCAACATCGCCATCGGATCGCGTCGGACTTTTCCGACAGCCCCCGCGGCGGCTGCCGTTGTCTCGGAGGCCATAGTGGCACCGAGATAAACGCCGTGAGTCCAATCGAATGCTTCATAAACCAGTGGAACAGTGTCACTGCGGCGGCCGCCGAAAATGATGGCGCTGATCGGGACGCCTTCCCCTTTTTCCACATTGGGATCGAGCGCAGGATTATTGCGCATCGGCGTGGCAAACCGGCTGTTCGGATGCGCCGCTTTTTCTTTTGAGTTCGGCGTCCAATCGTTCCCGCGCCAATCGATGGCGTGCCTGGGCGGCTCGCCATCTTTTCCTTCCCACCAAACAACGCCGTCGTCAGTGAGCGCGACGTTTGTGTAAAGAGTGTCGTGCTCGATGGATTTCATCGCGTTCGGATTCGATTTGTAACTCGTGCCGGGAACGACGCCGAAATAGCCATTCTCCGGATTCACAGCGAATAACCGCCCGTCGCGAATTTCCATCCACGCGATGTCGTCGCCGACGGTGGTCACTTTCCAGCCTTTGAAATGCGTAGGCGGAATTAACATCGCAAAATTCGTCTTTCCGCACGCGCTGGGGAACGCCGCAGCCACGTAGTGTTTTTTTCCTTCTGGCGATTCGACGCCCAGGATCAGCATGTGCTCCGCCATCCAGCCCTGCTTACGCGCAAGATACGATCCGATGCGCAACGCCAGACATTTTTTGCTGAGCAAAACGTTCCCGCCGTAACCGGAGCCGACCGAGATAATGGTGTTATCCTGGGGAAAATGACAGATAAACCGCCGCTCAGGATCAACATCTAACAACGAATGGACGCCACGGTTCCATTCCGCCTTTGGATCGTTACCAAGCCGGTTCAGCGCGATTTTGCCCATGCGCGTCATGATTCGCATGCTGAGCACGACGTATTTTGAATCGGTGATTTCGAAACCAACTTTTGCCAGAGGGGAATCGGGGGGGGCCATGATGTAAGGCACAACGAACATGGTGCGCCCGCGCATCGCGCCGTCCAGTAGTCCATATAGCTTCGAATACGTCTCCGCCGGTTCCGACCAGTTGTTTGTAGGCCCGGCTTCTTCTTTGGTCGGAGTGCAAATGAATGTGACCTTCTCGACCCGGGCGACGTCGTTTGGGTTCGAACGGTGCAGATAGGACCGCGGAACTTTTTTCTCGTCCAGCTTGATCAGTACGTTCTGCTTTAACGATTCAGCGATCAGAAATTCATTCTCGCGCTCGGAACCGTCACACCAGAAAATGTTTTCGGGTTTCGTCAGTTTACCGATTTCGTGTACCCAATCGAGCACAGTCTGGTTCGTCGGCTTCGTATCGCCGATTCCATTCGGCGGGAATATGGCAGGTGCGATATTTTTCATGAAACGAAGGTGTCCATCTTAAGCACGAATGAACGGCTTCGCCACGGTGAATCGTTGGACGGTCAAATTGTTTCACGCTTGCGTAAGAACAGTGCGCGGCATTAATTGAAAGTATGTTCGGGGTCACCACCTCCGATGATTATCGGCCGGTTGCGTGGATGGGCCGCTATCCCGTCGATGTGACTACGATGCTGGTTGGACTGCACGTTGTCTGCGCGGTGCTGGCGTGCATCTTGATTGCAATTCCCGGTCTCGGCGGCACGCTGAATTATTTTGTTTTCGACAGTGCACGCATTTGGAATGGGCTGCAGGTTTGGCGGCTCGGTAGCTACGCGTTTGTGCATTACCCCTCATCGCTGCTCTGGTTCGCGATCGAGATGTACATGCTCTTCGTGTTCGGCCGCGAAGTGGAGCGTTTTATCGGGCGGCGCGCCTATATTGGGCTCTATCTTATTTTGCTGGTTGCGCCCGCGGCGCTGCTAACGGTTTGGGGTCTTTGGCAGCGGTCGGCGCTGGCCGGTTCGCCCGCGTTGCACTTTGGAATTTTTGTTGCCTTCGCCACCATCTATCCGCGGGCCGAGTTGTTTCTGCGGATCATGACCAAATGGGTTGTCCTGATTCTTGCTGCAGTTTACACCCTTCAACTGCTGGCGTATCACGCCTGGAGCGACCTGATGGTGGTTTGGGCAAGCATCGGCGCGGCGTTCCTTTTCATTGAAATGCATGGCGCCGGGCCGGAACTTCAATGGTGGGACGCATTAAAAACGCGATTCGCTCCCAGGCCGAAATTCCATGTTGTCCCCAAAATGCATTCCAGCCGTTCAGCGGAAACGGATGACGTTTACACCTCGATCGATCCGATACTGGACAAGATTTCCAAGTCCGGAATCGGTAGTTTGACGGCGAGCGAGCGCCGTCAACTTGATCGCGAGCGCGAGCGGCTTCTAAAAAAATCGGAGTAACCCCGAATTATTTCACCCACGAAACACGCGAATGACGCGAAAGTGAAGAACTGCATCGCGAATCGGTGTATCTAAAATTTAGTATTTTTCGTGTGTTTAGTGGGCTTATTCCTATTGGATAAGACGGGCCTCGACCACTTCACACAAAACGTGGAGCAGAAGCTGATGCGCTTCTTGAATCCGGGCGGTGGTATTGCTGCGAACTAGGATATCGACATCGGCCATCCCAACGGTTGATCCGCCATCGCGACCGAGGAAGGCAATGGTTTTAAGTTTGCGCATCTTGGCTTCGTGCAACGCGCGCTCAACATTCCTGGATTTTCCGGAAGTCGTCAGGCAAATCAGCAGATCTCCTGGAAGGCCGAAAGCCGCCACCTGGCGAGCGAAAATTTCGTCGAAGCCATAATCATTGCCCGCGGCAGTGAGAAGTCCGCCATCGCCGGCAAGACAAATGGCCGGGTACGCGGGCCGGTCTTTCATAAAACGCACTACAAACTCCGTTGCAAAATGCGACGCATCAGCCGCGCTGCCGCCATTGCCGCAGACGAGCAATTTGTTTCCGCCGCGCAGACATTCTTCGATCAGATTCGCAGCCTTCTCTACTTGCCCTTCGAGATCGACAAGTGACTGCAGTGTCTCTTTGGCTGCAGCGACTGCACTCTTTAAAATTTCAGATGATTCGCCCATGAGTCGTCGAATGGAACACCCCTTTTCGTGAATTGAATGAGAATTTCAAGTGTCGTCAAAGTGCAATGGCCG